>Ga0272448_1000556_pt1 | contig 57647 bp, 47 predicted proteins | sample YNPCB0191_FD_202220 | JGI IMG/M metagenome (GOLD analysis project Ga0272448, IMG submission 202220) | Hot spring sediment microbial communities from Yellowstone National Park, WY, United States - YNP-CB-019-1 | ecosystem: Environmental > Aquatic > Thermal springs > Hot (42-90C) > Sediment... | reverse complement strand
CGCCCAACGCCTGAACCTGAGTCAGAAGACGGGCGTGGTGATTACATCGGTGCTGCGCAACAGCCCGGCTGCAACGGCGGGGCTTCAGCGTGGCGACGTTATCACCGCCGTCAACGGCACATCTGTCAGCACTGCCCAGGATGTGACTGCTCAGGTTGCCAAGGCCAAGCCGGGTGATACGATCACCTTTGCCGTGACCCGTGGCACGCAAAATCTGACCATCCAGGTCACTGCAGGTAGCAAGCCGACTCCCGTGAAGCGCTTTGGCTTTGGATTCTTCGGCTTTGGTGGCTTCGGCGGCGGTCTGGTGTCGCCAGATCTGCAGGCACTGTTAGACGGGGTGCCACAGAACAAGCTGTTCAGCCATTACTATGGTGCTACCGCCACGATCAAAGACAAGAACAACAATGTCGTTACCGTCAACCTGATCCCTGGCGTGGTCACCAACATCAGTGCGACCAGCATTCAGATTACGCCCAACAACCCGCAAGGCAGGGGTGGCCCGTTCTCGATTGACGGCAACACTATCATCCTGGGTGTGGCCCGTACTGCGGGCGCCAGCGGCATTGCGGTCAACGACCAGGTTGTCATCGTGGTGGTTGGCGATTCCAACCATGCGTCTGTCATCATGAAGGTGAACGCTAACGCAGGCATGGGTGGCATCTTTGGCGGCCGGGGCGGTTTCAGGGGCTTTGGCGGCAAAGGCGGCTTCTTCCCCGGCAACAACGGCCTGCGTAACAACCTGCGAGGCGTTACGCCACAGGCAACGCCGGTGCCCGGGACAAGTGCCTGAGATTATGAGTATAGACAGCACATCTTGATATATGCGTGACGGAAGCCATCGAGGCACTTGCACGAACGCCCCGATGGCTTGTTTTATGTCTCGATGACCTTGTGCTCGATCATCCACTGTACAGCCTCGTAGACAGCCTGCAGGGAGCTGTAGCGTGGGCGGTAATCGAGAAGACGCTGCGCCTTGGCAATGCTACAGTTGGGGCTGTGGGCTATGTGGTCCCATGTTGCCCGTGCATCCTGCTCTGAGACGCCTTTGCGCCATTCATCCCAGGGCATGAAGCGCAGGCGGGCATCTCTGGCGAACCAGTGGGCCACCGCTTCGGCATATCCGCGCAGGCTAAGGGCTGCCGGGGATACGGCATGGAAGCTTTCGCCCACAGCATTGCTGCGATTGGCAATCGCCTGCATGAAAATCTGGGCAACATCATCGGCGTGAACGTGGTGAACGGTCTCCATGCCCAAGTTGGGGAGGATCAGCTCGTCACCTCGTGCCAGTATGGCGAAGACCTGGGGGTTGAAATTGCCCTGCGGATTGACGGGATTCCAACCTGGCCCCACAATGTGGCCCGGATGGAGGCAGGTGGCCGGAAAGCCGTTGCGACGGGCCTGATCCAGGAGATATGCTTCGATTGCTGCCTTCTGGATGCCATACTCGCCAAAAGGTCGGCGCGGCTGCTCTTCTGTTGTTGGGACCTCAACGCTGGGGCCATGGACCCAGATTGTGCCACAAGACAAGAAGTGCTGAATATCGCCGTGCAGTGCCTCCACCATCTGGCGAGCGCTATCCAGCTTGAAGCAGATCATGTCAATCACGATGTCTGGGTGCAGATCGCGTACCGATTTGCCGAAGCGGTCTTCTGCTTCTTCGGCCGTGCGGTCAAGCACGACATGTTGCACCCATTTCCAGGCGCCATGGCGTTGATAGGGCTGACGCTGGTTGCGGCTGATCACTACGACGTCGTAGCCGGCCTCGACCAGTCGAGGTACGAGATAGGTGCCAACGTGCCCTGTGCCTCCGATAACAACGACGCGCATTGAAATCTCCTTTCTGCTCTTGCAAAGCCAGGCAGGATGCGTTATAATACGGCCATCGGGGCGTAGCGCAGTTGGTTAGCGCGCAGCGTTCGGGACGCTGAGGTCGGTGGTTCGAGTCCACCCGCCCCGACCAGGTTTTTCCTGGCGGTTGGTGTGTGCGCCCCCTGCCTTTCTGGCCACCTGTTGCGCCGTGAGCCTTACCGCCTACCAATCGGCGGCTTCTTTCCACAGCCTCTCCCGTTGCTCACTACTCAGACCGTGTAAGTCTATGCCGCGCTGGTAACACAACTCTTCGACAGCTTCAAAGCGTCTGCGTATGCGGGCATTAGCCAGGCGCAGCGCTTCCTCTGCATCAACCCCCAACCAGCGCGCAATCTGAACCAGAGCGAAAAGCAGGTCGCCGTAGGCAGTGATCTTATGTTCGTACGATTCTGCCTGGGCTATGACCTCCATAAGCTCTGAGATGCGGTAGACGACCTGTTCATCAGGTAGTAAGAAACCAATACGCCCGGCACGCTCCTGGATGGCCTGGGCATAGGCCAGGGCAGGCAATTGCTGCGGAACCCCACCCAGCAGCGACGGTAGAGCACCTTCTCCATTGGCCTGTTTTTCGGCTTGCTTGATACTCTGCCAGTTGCGCAACACCTCCTGTGCCCCGCTGACCTGGACATTGCCGAAGACATGAGGATGACGACGAACGAGCTTGCTGGCAATGCCGGCCAGGACATCGGTTACATCGAACTCGCCGGCTTCGGCAGCAACCTGTGCGTGAATCATGACCTGCATCAGCAGATCACCCAGCTCCTCGCACAGATCCTGCCGGTTGCCGCTATCCAGCGCTTCAAGCACCTCGTACGTCTCCTCAAGAAGGAACGGTTTGAGTGATTCATGCGTCTGCTGGCGATCCCACGGGCAGCCGTTAGGGGCGCGTAAGCGGGCCGTGATCTCGCGCAGGGTATCGAACGAGCGCACAGCAGCCAGACTGTTCTGCGCAGGCAGATAGAGGCATAGATGGGGAGATGGCGGCGTTTGGTTGAGAGAGTCTAGCCTGCCCTCACTGGCAGTGCCGGCCGCCACGATGGTGAGTGGATAGTCGGCCGGGTAGACTGTGAGGAGAACCGCATGGACGCGTTTCACGGTCGCCTCATCGGTCAGGCCGCAAATGAGGAGTGGCCGCGTCGGCACAAATGGGAGCAGCGGAGCAAAAGGCTCCGGAAGCTTGAGTTTGCTGGCGGCAATGATTTGTACCCCTTCGGCCATAGGATCAATGCCGAGGGTGGCAAAGATAGAATCCAGGCTCCATTGCATGTCCAGACTCCTAGACAAAGGTCTCTTCTCTCATTCATTGTAGCGTCTGGCCATGGTGATGTCAACACAAGTCGCGAGGGTAACTGTTCACCGTTAGGGTAAGGGAAGTTGGAAAGCGGAGCGAGCTGGCCACGGATGCAGGTGCGGATGATACGGAACACGGATTGCCGGCAGCGTTCTCCATACCCTCCCGCAGGTTTGGGTAACCTGCGGGAGGGTATAGGCATGCCAATGCACCTGCTTCCGGGGTAAACGTGAACAGTTACCTGGCATAATGGTCTTGACAAGTTCAGGCCGCAATGCTATGATATATCTGTAAACGTTTTCAGTCATAAGGGGCAACATAGCCAGAGCGATTATGGTAGCGACGATTGTTGACGTGGCGCACAAGGCAGGCGTTTCCATTGCCACCGTCTCCCGAGTTATACACGGCAGCACGCTCGTCCATCCCACGACCCGCGCGCGCGTCGAACAGGCCATGGCCGAGCTCGGTTATACGCCCAATGTCGTGGCCCGCGGCCTGGTCACCCGCCGCACCCAGGCCATCGGCTTGGTCATCACCAGCCTTGCCGATCCCTTCTTCCCGCCCATCGTCCAGGCCATCGAAGAAACGGCCCTTGATCACGGCTACAGCGTCTTCCTGTGTACATCCAGCAATGACCCAGCTCGCGAGATTGCCGTTGTGCGCCAGCTCAGAGAGCGGCGCGTTGATGCCATCATCGTCGCCGCTTCCCGGGTGGGCAGCCTGTACCACGCGCACCTGGAAGACATCAAGGTGCCCCTCGTCTTGATCAACAACGAGCAGAGCGGCGCCTACACGTATAGCGTCGGCACCGATGACGTCGCCGGTGGTCGTCTGGCAACGAACTACCTGCTCGCTTTGGGACACCGCACCATCGGTTACATCCACGGCCCGCTGGTCAAGCAATCAACACAAGACCGCTACCGTGGCTACGAGCTGACATTAGGCGAGCGGGGAATGAAGCCTGACCCGAGGCTGGTCGCGGCCGGCGACGGCCAGGCAGCAGGCGGGCAAAAGGCCATGCACGAGCTTCTGCAGCGACAGCCGCGGCCAACGGCCGTTTTCTGCTTCAACGACGCCACCGCCATCGGCGCACTGCGCGCCGTTCGCGCCGCCGGGCTCAGCGTTCCCGGCGACATCTCCATCATCGGCTACGATGATATTGCCTTTGCCGCCTACACTGAGCCGCCGCTAACCACCGTCGCCCAGCAGACGCATGAATTGGGACGGCGGGCGATGTGTCTGGTACTCGACCTGCTGGCCGGCAAAGAGGTGACCAGCATTACTCTGCTACCACAGCTCATCGAGCGCGACTCTTGCGCTCGATGTACACACGGTGAATAAGACGGCCCAAAATTCAGGTATAACTGACATGCCTGGTCAATCACCACAGCAACATAGAGCACACGGAGGGAAACGGGCTGACTCTGCGGTGTGCTACGTCAAGCAGCAGGCCGGTCTCCCATGACCGGCCAGATGTCAGAAGTTCGTTGTTTGCCCGTCAGGCAGTTATCAGGGTTCTCGTTTCATGCGTGCATGAGTAGGAGGTGACTCGATGAAAGGACTTGTTCTCAGCGCCACATGGGATCCTCGACCGGACTACCAAGTGTCTGAATGGGAGAAGGCAACCGGCAAGGCCATCACCGGCAGCAGCGTCTGGCGCAACCCCGAGCTCAAGGTGATGGACGTTCCGCAACCCACGATTGGACCGGACGATGTTCTGTTGAAAGTCAAAGCCTGCGGCGTCTGCGGCTCGGATCTACATATGTATGAAACCACGCCGGATGGCTATATGTTCTACCCTGGCTTGACCAAGTTTCCGGTGGTCCTCGGCCATGAGCTATCGGGCCAGGTTGTCGAGGTAGGCAGGAACGTCAAGAGCCTGAAGCCCGGCGACATGGTGACGGCCGAGGAGATGAGCTGGTGCGGCTATTGCACGCCCTGTCGCAACGGCTTCCCCAATCAGTGTTCCAACCTGGAGGAGATCGGCTTCACGGTCAACGGGGCCTTTGCCGACTATCTGGCGATCAACGCCAAGTATTGCTGGAAGATCAATGCCCTGGCCGAGCGCTACGGGAGCGAGGATAAGGCCTACGAGGCTGGCGCCACCGTCGAGCCCTGCTGCGTGGCGTATAACGCCGTGTTCATCCGCGCCGGCGGCTTCAAGCCAGGCGGCATCGTCGCCATTTTTGGCGCCGGGCCGATCGGCCTACACGCCTGTGCCCTCTGCCGGACCTCAGGAGCGAGCAAGGTCATCATGTTCGAGGTATCACCGCAGCGTCGCGAGATTGCCAGAACGATGGGCGCCGACTATGTCTTCGATCCCCAGGCCACGCCGGCACACGAGGTTCTGCGCGAACTCAGCGACGGCGAAGGTTGTGACCTGCTGGTCGAGGCCGCCGGGGTACCGTTGCTGACATTTCCAGAAATGGAACGCTCAATGGCCATCAACGGCAAGATCGTGTCGGTCGCCCGCACCCCCGATCGCGTGCCGGTCTATCTAGAGTATTTCCAGACCGGCCATGCCCAGTTCTTCGGTTCACAAGGGCACTCCGGCAACGGCTGCTTCCCTAACGTGATCCGGCTGATGGCATCTGGACGCATTGACCCACTGCCCATGATCACAGGACGCTACGACCTCGACGGCGTAATGAACGCTATCAGGGAGTCGCGAGAACGTAAACACGGCAAAATCATGGTCAAGATGTGAGCAACGAGACCTGACGAATCTTGCAGACCTGTCGGGTCTGGGACAATTCAAGGAGAAAGAACAATGGAAAAAACGATGCTGGCAGCGGTTTTCAAGGGTAACGGTGTCCTCAAGGTCGAGGAGGTGCCGGTTCCCGAGCCCAAAGGAGATGATGACGTGCTGCTCCAGGTCGAAGGCTGCGGCATCTGCGGCACAGATAAGCATATTCTGGAGGTGCCGCCCGGCTTCCCCGCTACGGTTGGCGCTGTACTGGGCCACGAGTACATCGGGCGGGTGATCGCCAAAGGCAAGAACGTGACCTTCCTCAAGGAAGGCGACCGCGTGGCAGTTGACCCCAACCTGCACTGCGGTGTCTGCCGCTACTGCCGCATCGGCCGGCCCAACCAGTGTGAGAACTTCATCACTCTGGGTATCAATCTGTGGGGTGGTTTCGCCAAGTATAACGTCGCACCGGCTAAGGCCCTCTTCCCCATGTCCACCACAGTGCCTGTGGAACGGGCTTTCTGGGCCGAGCTCCTCTCCTGCGTCATCGGCGGCACGGAGAAAGTGCGCTTGCAGCCGGGTGAGACGGCAGCCGTCTTGGGCGCCGGGCCGGTTGGCCAGTTGTTCACGATTTTCTTCAAAGCTGCGGGGGCCGGGCGCATCATCGTCTCCGAACCAATCGAATATCGCCGCAACTACGCCAAGAAGGTCGGCGCCGATGTCGTAGTTGACCCGTACAGTGAGGACGCAGTCGAGGTCGTTCTGAGGGAAACAGTGTTGGGCGCCGATGTGGTGGTTGATGCTGTGGGCCACGTGCTGCCCGACGCCATCAAAATGGCCAAGAAGGGAGGCAAGATCGTCGTCTTTGGCATGAACGCCCAGGCGCTGGGCACAATTCGCCAGAACGATATTACCCGCAACGAGCTGAGCATCCTGGGCACCTACATCGGCATCAATACCTTTCCGCCCGCTATTGCCATGTTGGAGTCCGGGGCCATTGATCCGACGCCGATCACGACGCACGATCTGCCTGTCAGCCGCATCCACGAAGGCTTCGATGCTGTGAACAAGGGGCAGGCCGTCAAGGTGCTGGTGCGGCCGGAGTAGGCGGACATTCCAAGCCTCTAAAGGTTTATGAGACCTTTAGAGGCTTGATTTTACTCTGCCAGCTTTTCAAGCATCATGGCGTAGGCCGTTTGCCCGCGCCGGAAGCTGCTTAGCCGGAAAAACTCGTCTGGGGCATGCACACATTCGTCTTCCAAGCCAAAGCCCAGGCTGACCGTGTAGGCTCCCAAATGCTTGAGAAACATCGGGCACACGGGCACACTGCCGCCCATCCTGACATAGTAGGGCGGACGGCCGTAGAGCGCCTCGAGGACGGCATAGGCCGCCCGATTGGCCGGATGATCGGCCGGCATTGAGTACGGATCAGAAGAAGCATTGCTTGCTGTCACCGTCACACGCACACCACGCGGGGCATGCTTAGCTATGTGGGCTTCGAGCAGCTTGATGATCTGCGCCGGCTGCTGGTTGGCGACCAGGCGGCAGGTAATCTTGGCATGTGCCTCGTTGGGCAAGACAGTCTTCGTCCCCTCCCCCTGGAAGCCACCCCACATGCCGTTCACCTCCAGCGTTGGCCTCACCCACGCCCGCTCGCGCGTCGTGTAACCCGGTTCACCGAACACCTCATCCACACCCAGGTCTCTCTTGTAGGCCTCCTCATCGAAAGGCACCGCCGCAATATGGGCACGATCCTCCTCTGACAGGGGAACCACTGCATCGTAGAAGCCGTCAACGAGAATCTTCCCATCTGGGCTGTGCATAGAGGCAATGAGAGCAGCCAGGGCATGGAGTGGATTTTGGATCGTACCGCCATAGACGCCGGAATGTAGATCGCCCTTCGCCCCCTTGATGTCTATCTGTACCCCACAGATGCCTTTCAGGCTGAGCAACAGGGCAGGTTCGTTCTCGCTATATTGGGTGCCATCGGCGCTCAAGACGACGTCGCAGGCCAATAGATCGCGCTGGGCGGCCACAAAACCGGGAAGTTGCGGGCTGCCGATCTCTTCCTGACCCTCGAACATGAACTTCACATTGACCGGCAGCTTGCCTTCGGTCTTCAGCATGGCCTCGACGGCCAGAATGGGGATGAGCATATTGCCTTTGTCATCCGACGCCCCGCGAGCGTATACCCGGCCTTCTTTGACGATCGGCTCAAATGGCGGATGTGTCCATAGATGCAGAGGGTCAACAGGCTGTGTGTCGAAATGACCGTAGATCAAAACGGTCGACTTGCCGGGGGCATGCAACCACTCACCGTAGACGACCGGATGGCCACCCGTCGGCAGGATGCGCACACCCTCAATACCTGCTGCAGCCATGCGCCTGGCCACCCATTCGGCGGCTTTCTGCACATCGGCCGCGTTCTCGGAAAGCGACGAGATGCTGGGAATGCGTAGAAAGTCGAGCAGTTCTTGCAGGAAACGATCAGACTGGCTATCCAGGTAGGTTTGCCACGATGACATACCTCTTACTCCTTCGAGAACAAGTTTGTAGTGAAGAATACGTGTTATTCGGTCTGGCCACAAAAGCGTAGCGCACAGAGAATGTACAGGCGCGCCGCCCGGACTAACTCGTCCAGGGCAATGTACTCCACGTCAGAGTGAGCGCGATCCGACCATGGGCCGTGATAGACGGCCGGAATGTGCCCCTCACGAATCAGTATTGGCGCGTCGGCCACCATGGAGATACCGACCAGCGGCAAAGGTAACCCGGTCAACTCCTCGTATGCCGATTGTACCAGTTTGACGATGGGTTCATCCGCATGCAGGCGGAAGCTTTCGCGCACAGGCATCAGCGATACCCGAACGACGATCTGTCCTGTCGGATCCTCAGCCTCGACGGCACGGGCAATGGCCTCGAGCTCCTGGCGCGTATCGGCGAAGCTCTTGTCGGGGCCATGACGGCGCGTGCCCACCAGCCGGGCGCTGATCGGTACACGGTTATAGAAGTCGCCGCTTTGGATGATGCCAAGGAAGATTGACTCGGGCCCAACGTCCGGTAATGGGGCGCGGGCCAGCTCTGCTGCCTTCTCCTGTAGCCGGGCAACCAGACGGGCGGCAAAAACGATGGGATGAGCAGTTTCGGGTGACGCCTGCAGCTCATGGACGCTCTCACCGGGGCGGGTCACGGTGAACTCAAAGATGCCCATGCCCTTGCCGGCGATGGGCAGGTCACGTGCTGCGCCCTCGCAAACGATCGCTGCATCGCCAACGATTCCCCGCTTTACCAGGGCGCTCAGCCCTTCGCCGTGCCCGGCGGGCGCTTCATGCAGGCCAAAGGCGGTGAGCAATACATCACCCCCCAGACGAACGCCACCCTCATGGAGAACATGCGCCGCCTCGGCCATCGCCGCCAGCCCACCCTTCATATCGGCGGCGCCGCGGCCGTAGATCAGGCCGTCGGCATAATACGGCGTGCCATGAGCGATCGGGATCGTGTCAATGTGACCCGCCAGTTGTAGTGTTTTGCCACCGGACGCGCCCTTGAGTCGGGCGACCACGCTTGGACTCTCGGCAAAATCACTGAATACCTCCACGTCGAGGCCGATGCCCCGCAGATAGCGGGCGTAGGCCTCGGCCGCCTGGCGAGATTGACCGGTTGGGCTGAGTATGGCAACCAGATCAAGGGTCAGTTTCTTGATGCGCTCGGCGTCAACGGCTGCAAGCAGCGCCTTCTCCACAGCATTCATGCACATCCTCCACCCGCACAGATGCTTGTTTGTGCTGTAAGCGGATCACTACCACTCTCGCGAGTCGGGGACCGGTAGCCATTCACCATCGCGGGCAATAGACTCCTGGCTGATCAGTCCCGGCAGTGTCATGTCCATCGCCTCATGAATACCTACGGACGGCAGCGTGCGTCCCTGAATTGCGTCCACAAAGTCCACGACCTCGAAGTAGTCGCCGCCCTCATGCCCTGCCTGCAATGCCTCGGGCGGCGGGTTGCGCCAGGGCTCGGGCAAGAAGTCGGCAAATTGCTCAAGGGGTAGCCACTGATTGGGATCGGAGCAGTAGCCCTCGATCCACACCCAGTTACCCTCGCCGGGGCGACGGGCGCTCTCATAGGCGCCTTTCGTCCCCTGCAGGGTATAGTTGGCCATGGCGTGCGGTCGCTTGGAAAGCATATCGACGCGTACGCGCATCAGCTTGCCGCTTGTCGTCTTGCACAGGAGCAGCACCGTATCTTCCATGGCATGCTCAGGATCCGTCCAGCGCCCGCTGCCGATGCAACTGATGTACTGCGGTCGCTCCTTGATCCATTGCAAGCAGGGGCCGAGGCTGTGCGTGGGGTAGGTGCAGCCGTTGATGCCAACTTGCCAGTAGTAGCGCCAGGTGGGTTGGCCGTCGGGTGTGTGATGCAGCGCCGACAACTCATGGATGTACTCCCCCTCGGCGTAGTACACCTCGCCGAAGAGACCGGCATCAACAAGTGACCGGACGAGCACATTCGACCGCATGTAGGTATAGTTCTCGGCCATAACGTAGAGGGCGGCGCTCTTCTTGCAGGCCTGAACGAGCCAGCGTGCCTCGTCAAGCGACACGGCTGCCGTCACTTCGGAGAGGACATGGATTCCCCGCTGCAGTGCGGCGATCGCCTGGGTAGCGTGTAATTGCATGGGAGTGGCGATGACGACGACATCGGGTTTGGCATCATCGAGCATCTTCTCATAGACTGTGTAGAGATTGGTGATGCCATGGGTCTTGCCTGCCTCCGCCAGGGCGACCTCGTTGATGTCGCATAGGGCCACGATCTCGGTCTCCGGATGGACACGAAAGGCGTTGAAGAATCCGGACGAACGACGAGCACCAGCGAATGCTACTTTGATCTCTTTTGCCATGGCACCAGTATACCATATTCTGGGCCGATTTGGACAGCGATCACTCGTGGCGCGGAAACCAAAAACGGCTCACAACCCTGGATAACCAGGGCTGGAGCCGAGAGTTTTCGTGTGATCCCATCAAACCATGGCCGCCAGCCCCCCGACAGGCGGCCATGGTGACGAGAAAAGAGGAGGAGAGGAAGAGATGAAAGCTATGTTCGAAACGTTCCGCACAAAGTATACGGTCGAACTGAAGGTGCATAAAGGGTTGACGTGGCTCTCTCCCCGGGCTCGTGGTGGTGCCGTGGTTGCCTTCTGGGGGTACAGGTAATATGTAATTTTATGCCTCGGGGAGAGAGCCATGTTCGCCATAACCATCACCCCCTTCTGCACCTCTTTATGCGCTTGTTAATTCGCTCTTGCCGATGAAGTCTTGCCGCACCCCATTGTCGGCTCTCTTCATCTGTGGGTATCATGCCACCGTCACATTAATGATACATTAATTGCAGATTAGAGTTCGATGAATTGCCACCAGGACACCCTATTCATGAGATATTCACCTTCTCTCCTTTTACTTCCTCTTGAGCTGCCCGCTGCTCGTCTATGTCGCCCGGATACATCAATGCGTCGTGGCCGCGCTCGCCCGTACGAATGCGCACAACGTCGTCAACGGGAAGGACGAAGATGATACCGTCCCCCTCCCTACCCGTGCGGGCAGCTTTGATGATCGTCTCAATCGTCTTTTCCACATTGTGGTCGCTCAAGACGATGTTGAATTGAATCCTGGGCAGCAAATCCACCTGATAGGTACCCGTGCGACCAGCCAACGTGATGCCGCCCTGTCGTCCATGCCCGCGACACTCGGTGACGTTCATACCGATGATACCGATTTGGCGCAGGGCGTCCTTCACATCTTGAAGCTTGTCTTCCTGTATGATTGCCTCGATCTTCTTAGTCATGATGTGTATTCTCCTATTCCAGACATGGTGGCGTCTACGCATAGGCCCGCTCGCCGTGCTCGCTGATGTCCAGACCGACTCGTTCCTCGTTGTCCGAAACACTCAGCCCGATGGTGCGGTCCAGCATCCTGCTGACCACGGTGGTTACGGCGAAAGCAAAGACAATAACAACGACAACCGTCACAGCCTGTACGACCAGTTGTGCGGGGTTGCCGTAGAACAGGCCGTTGGCTGTGGTCGGATTGATCGTTTTCGTGGCAAAGAGACCGGTGGCCAGAGCCCCCCAGGTTCCGCCCATACCGTGACAGGCCCAGACATCGAGAGACTCATCGAGGTTCCGACGCTGGCGAAGCTTGATTGCATAATAGCTGATCGGTGCCGCCACGCAGCCGATGACGAGTGCAGCCACTGGCGTCACAAAGCCGGCCGCCGGTGTGATGGCGACGAGACCGACGACGGCCCCGGTGACGATGCCCAGAACGCTGGGCTTGTTGTCGAGCCAACTGAGAAGCATCCACACAAGGCCGGCGGCTGCGGCGGCTGTGTTGGTGTTGACCACGGCTGTCACGGCCAGCCCGTTGGCCGCCAGGGCACTACCACCGTTGAAACCGAACCAGCCAACCCACAAGAGGCCGGCGCCCAAGACACTGTATGGGATATTGTGTGGTTCGGCCAGAGACGAGCCAAACGAGCGCCGTGGCCGGATGACCAGGGCAAAAGCGAGCGCCGAGAAACCGGCAGTAATGTGCACGACCGTGCCGCCGGCAAAGTCGAGGGCACCAAACTGCCGCAGCACACCTCCCACTCCCCACACCCAGTGCGCCACCGGATCGTAAACGAACGTAGCCCAGAGGACGGCGAAGATCAAAAACGCCTTGAAGCGGATGCGCTCGACAAACGCACCCGTGATCAGTGCCGGAGTTATGACGGCGAACATCATCTGATAGGCGGCAAAGGCAATATGGGGAATCGTCGGCGCATAGGTGACATTCGCTTCACTGCCGACGCCGCTCAGTCCCAAGAATTGCAGGCCGCCGATCAGCCCGGCAACACCCGGTGCAAAGGCCAGCGTGTAGCCCCACAGTACCCACTGAACGCCGATCAACCCCATGAAGATGAAGCTCAAGTTAAGCGTAGATAGGACGTTGCGCCTGTGCACCATGCCCCCATAGAAAAAGCCCAGGGCAGGGGTCATCATCATGACCAGAGCCGTTGCTACAAGCACCCATGCCGTATCACCGCTGTTGATTGTACTACTCATTGCATCCATCGGTCTTTCCCCCTGCCAGATTAGTATGTGGGGAGAGTGTAGCAAAGGGGTGGCACAGCGTCTACTACCCGAATGGGTGAGATTACCGCGCACAGGCGATATCTGCCAGACATGGAGGAGTGCAGAACAACACGCCTTCGTGAATCCCGCCCCTTTTCCACAGATGGGCGAAAAACTCGCTTCACGCGCCCCCGGCCCCTTCCCGCATGGCAGGAGGGGCCGGGGGGTCAATCGCCGATCACCATTGGGCTAACAACGGCCACGTGTGACTTCAGGCGTCAAAGTACAGCGTAAACTCATAGGGATGCGGGCGCATGCGCACCGGATCAACCTCGTTCTCGCGCTTGTAGGCAATGTAGGTCTCCAACATGTCCATCGTGAACACGTCGCCCTTGAGCAGGAACTCGTGGTCGGCCTCAAGAGCGGCCAGCACCTCCGGCAGAGATCCCGGCACCTGTTTGATCATTTTGGCCTCTTCGGGCGGCAGGCTGTAGAGGTCTTTGTCCATGGGCTCGCCCGGGTCAATGCGATTCTGCACGCCGTCGAGTCCCGCCATAAGCAAAGCCGCGAAGCAAAGATAAGGGTTGCACGATGGATCGGGAGCGCGGAACTCGATGCGCTTTGAGCGCGGGCTCTTGGAATACACCGGGATGCGGCAGACAGCAGAGCGATTGCGCTGCGAGTAAGCAAGGTTGACCGGTGCCTCGTAACCGGGCACCAGACGCCGGTAGGAGTTGGTTGTCGGCGCGGCAAGAGCCAGCAGCGCCGGAGCGTGTTTGAGCAGCCCACCAATGTAGTATTTGGCCATATCGGAAAGCTGGGCGTATCCGGCCTCATCGAAGAACAGATTCACCCCGTCCTTCCAAATGCTTTGATGCACATGCATGCCGCTGCCGTTGTCGCCGAAGAGCGGCTTGGGCATGAACGTCGCTGTGAGACCGTTTTGCCGGGCCACGTTCTTGACGATGTACTTGTAGATCATGACATTGTCAGCCATGCGGGTCAACGTATCGAAGCGCATGTCAATTTCTGCCTGCCCTGCCGCCGCGACTTCGTGGTGATGCACTTCAACCGGAACGCCGGCGCCTTCCAAAGCCAGGACGATCTTGCTGCGCACATCTTGCTGCGTATCGGCCGGCGGCGTGGGGAAGTAGCCACGCTTCGGCTGGATCTGGCCACCAAAGTTTGGCTTCAGATCCTTACCGGTGTTCCACCACGCTTCGTTGCTGTCAATGTAGTAGAATCCCTCGTTCGTCCCGCTGCCATAGCGGACGTCGCTGAACATGAAAAACTCGGCTTCAGGCCCCCAATAGCTAATGCTGCCGATGCCGCTCTGCTGGAGATAAGCCTCAGCGCGCCTGGCAATGAAACGTGGATCGCGGGTGTATGGCTGACGTGTAACCGGATCATACACATCGCAGATGATGGCCAGCGTCGGCACTTGATACACGGGGTCAATAAAGGCTGTCGAGGCATCAAGCATGAGCAGCATGTCTGACTCGTGGATCTCCTTGAAGCCGCGAATGGATGACCCGTCGAAGCCGATACCTTCTTCGAAGAGCTCCTCGTTCAATGCTCGAGCCGGAATGCTGAAATGTTGCCACACGCCGGGCAGATCGGTGAAGCGGAAATCCACCATTTGCACGCTTTTGGCCATTTGCAGGACGTCTGCTACGGATTTAGACATGTTGGAACTCTCCTTATACGGTTACTCTTGGCGAGTGGCCGGTATATTGCCACGTGTTGCCGCCTCGCGGTGTGTTTGCCACCCACAACACCAGCAACTATAGCGTGAAGGGACGGCATGCGTATAGTACCCATTTGGGTACTATTTCGTTTCTGGTCGGCTGGCCTGCTCGACAAGGCTGGCGTTAAGACGACGAACCCATGTTGTATGGTGGGTCAAGTCGGCCTGCAGCCGCGCCGGCTCGCTGCCGTATCCCAGGCGGCGGGCAAGGAAAGCGAACTCTTCACTTGTTTCGGGGGGGATGGTCAGGTCTTTGCTATTGCCGCGCACAACGCGCAGGGCATTGATCAGGTTCTGGAGAAAGAGATGAGCATCGTGCAGCCGCGCCCCGTTCTGTGCTGAAACAAGGCGTCGCTGCACCAAAGCACGAATGGCAGCCCGCGTGTTGGTCACACGCAGGTCGGGATACAGGTGGCCATAGCGCATCTGCAAGGCCTGGACCGCGTACTCGGCGTCTACCAATCCACCCAGACTGTACTTGGCATTGAAGGTGCCGGGTGTCACGAGATGACGAAGCTGCCGCTCGCGCATGGCACGCATTGCCGCTACATCAAACGGGGCGCCGGTGTAGACACAGGCATCACGCACCTGCTCAACATGAGCACCCAATGTCGGATCACCACCAATTGCCCGTAGTTTGATCAGAGCCTGACGTTCATAGGCCCAGGCCGGGCCGCCCGGCGCGAAATAGCGCCTGAACAAGTCAAGCGATACGGCCAGACTCCCGGCTTTGCCATAGGGGCGGAGGTCCAAATCAATCTCGAAGATGCCCTCCCGCCGCGCCCAGATGGCTCGCATAAACTCGACAACAACCTTCTCAAAGAATTCGCTGGCGCTGATAAGGCGCGGGCCGGACGCGTGGCCGCTGCCGTCATAAATGAACATGACCTCAATATCGGAGGCATAGCCAAGCTCGTAGCCGCCGCACTTGCCGAGGACACAAACGGCAAATGGAATCGGCCTGCCCTGTTCATCCAGAGGCCGGCCATAGTGCCCGGAGAGGTGCTCCACACAGATCTGGCTTGCCGTGGCCACGACAAGCTCAACAAGATCGGTGAGCTCGGCGGAGAACTGGCCAAAATCGGCAATGTGCCCGAGAATGTGTCGCATGTCAATGCGGAACATCTCACGGTCTTTAAATGCGTTCAGTACTGCCAGACGCGCCTCGACATCCGGGGCAGACGCCAACGCCGCCGTGAGCTCGCCGGTCAGCGCCACCTTGTCCTTTGCCTGCGCCAGCGCCCCGACATTGCGAACAACGGGGAAGAGATTGGCATACTGCATGCGCAGGAAGTCATCCCACAGAAAATCACTCACGCCGAGCAGGCGGGCAAGGGCGTCAAGTACTTCAGGTTGTTCCAATGAGGCAAGCTCATCGGGCCACGATGGCCGGCGGAAGAGTTCACCCAGGTGTTCGTGAAAGTGGAGGAGCGCCGACTCCGGATTAGGGGAGTGGGGTAACAGATGGGTGAAGTGCTTGACCAGCACGGTTGCCGCCCGCAGCTCACGCTCGCGAGCAGGGCCGACGAGCTTGTGCCCCTGGGCATCGGTGACATACAGCGTGTCGTGGACACGGTCACCGCGTGATGACACGGAGACCCGGGCGATGTGTACACCATTGAGCGCCAGTGCATTGGTGAACTCATAGAGAAAACCAACCGTATCCGGCGTATCAATGCGCAGAACCGTATACTGATCGGAGGTTTCATTGTCAATGTCAATATCAATGGGATGCAGTGTAGGGATGGCTCCGGGTACAGACGGCAGGGCAACGGCCACACGCTTGGCCAACTCACCCTGGGCTTCACGTTGCAGACGCGCCTGCAAGAGCTGCAACAGGCCGGCCAGATCGCGTGCATAGCGTGACCACAGCGTGTTTCGCTCGCCGGCACGCCCCGAGAATGCCAGGCGAACGGTGAAGACGTCAACGATCTTGCGCCGTGCCTCCGTCTGGCGCTGGGCAGCCGCTGTTCCGACGGCTGTAGCGGCGCTGGCCTGGGGTTCGTAGGTGTGCACCTGCCCCTCGATGATGGAAAACCCATAGGCGAAGAGCAGGCCACAGATCAGTGACAGTTCGCCGAGATAATCATAGGCGACGATGGTGACACGCCAGGAGAGCTCATCCAGAGCGTCAGCCTCAACCTCGACCAGGTTATCGTCGCTCAAGTGATTGATGAGAGCAGCATGACGACGGATCTCATCCATGCTAAATGACGCAGCATAGGAGGGCGACATGCGTGCCAGATGTTGCTGAACGCTCGTGTCCGCCGTTTCCACCCCTGGAGTAGTGGTACGAGGCGAGTTTTCATGCTCTTCGGACTGTGCAGGCGAACGTGCAGATCGCACCATGGATCGGTCCCCCGTTTCATCTTTGAGCGGGCGGTGAGCCCGAGTGGCCGGCTCTTCCAGAGGAGCCAGGTGGCGGTGGTAGATGGCCCGAACGGCAGCGCTGTGCTGCCTGTAGCGCGTGACCAGGCGCGCTGCAGCATTTGGCCCGCCGAAGCCAAGCCGCTGGGCCAGGTAGTGCAGATCAATTGGGTTCGATGGCAAGGCATGCGTCTGTTGATAATCCAGGATTTGCAGATAGTGTTCGAGCGTACGCAGGAAGAGATAGCCATCGGTCAGCACTCGATACTCATCGGCAGGAAGCAGGCCACATTCGGCCAGACGCGCCAGGGCATCGGCGGTGTTGCCGGTGCGCACGTCCGGATGAGCCGCGCCGTGGACTAATTGCAGGTATTGGACGACAAACTCAATGTCACGAATAGAACCTTCACCAAGCTTTACCTCGCCCCAGTCATGGCCGGTTTGGCGCAGCCAGGCTTCGGTGCGCTGCTTCATGGCGTAGACGTCGGCGCGCACCGTGGTGGGGTCACAGGTAAACAGGTAAGGTGTAACATCGCTAAGGAATGTGTCGCCAAGGGCATGGCTACCGGCGATCACGCGGGCCTTGAGCAAGGCTTGCTTTTCCCACAGGCGCGCCGTTTGTTGAAGGTAGGTTGTGTAGCCACGTCGGGTCGTTACCAGCGGGCCTGTGCTGCCCCAGGGGCGCAAACGCATATCAACTCGATAAAGAAAGCCCTGGGCAGTGGTGTCGCTGAGCAACCTGATGAGCATCTGCCCCAGTCGCTGGTAGTGCATGCTCTGGTCTTCGGCCAGGAAGACGAGATCAATGTCGGAGCTGTAATTGAGCTCGCCCCCTCCCAGCTTGCCCATGGCCAGCACGGCGAATTCATCTACGCCAACGCGCGCCTGCCGAGACACAAGAGCCAAGCAGGCCTGCACGATGCTTTCGGCAAGATAGGAAAGCTGAGACGTGACCGAAGCGAGATCCAGAAGTCCTGCCAGATCACCGAGACCGATGCGCAGCAGCTCTCGCTGCTGAAAGCCCAAGAGGTCGAGAGTGGGGGGAGCGTCTGACGGCCACGTCTCGCAGGATAGATAGGGCTGGATGCACTGCTGAGCCTCGGCCTGGAACTCGGCGCATCCTTTCCGTCGGCCTAGGGCGGTTCTATCGGTCAAGAGCGAGAAGTGTACGGGCGTGCGCAGAAGAATATCGGTGAGGAATTGGCTGCCGGCAAACAGTGTGACCAGCAACTCCAGGGTTCGTGGATCGGCCGAGACGCAGCGATAGAATGCATCTGGATCGGTCAAACGGTCGGTCCAGCGCTGGAGATTGAGCAGAGCGCGGTCGGGGCTGGCCGAGTTACCCAGGGCAGTGACAAGCTTGACAAAGACGTGCTCCGGTAGCCCATGGACCTGTGACGAGCGTGCCAGACGGCGCAAGGTTATGGCCGCGGATCTCCAGTCAACGAAGCCAGCGGGCGCGAGGAGTGATTGCGCTTCGCCCTCGGCGAGGTTATCGGCAAATAGAAAGTGGTAATATGTCTCATGACGTTCGCTCACCATGCAACAATTATAGACCACCTGGTTAGTCTACGCAAGACACACAGGGGACGGTCGGACATTTGGAGATAAGCCTTGGCGTTGGAAACCGCAGCGACAACGACGCGATGTCGGCCTCTGCCGACCATCTCCAGCCTGCGCAGACAGGCTTTGCGCTGTTGTCGCAGCGACGTGCAGCCGCCAGGGTCATTAGCTCCAAATGTCTGGGGGACGGTGACCGTTCACCACCAGGGGAACGAAATCTTCGCTAGAATGCCCTCGCTGCAGCGCTCAGCGGCAGGCCGCTAATAGTGCTTCATCATGGTCTCGGTGATCGGAGCAGTCGGGTAACGGACATAGCGTGTGAATTGCTGATAGAAGGTGCTATAGGCCTGCTGTTGGCTGTTGTAGACGTCTGCCCGTTGACTGGCCAGCGTCTGAAATATGCCTTCGATCACGGCATTCATAGCAACTTCAGAGGGGATGTGGGTTGACGATGTGGCCGAACAAATCAGCGTGACATCGGCAACACGAGCGATGGGCGATACAACGGAGCCTGTGACACCAACCGTCTTTGCTCGACGGTCGCGCGCCACCGCCAGCACGGCAGCGACATCACTGGCATACGCGGTGAAGCCAAAGCCGATGACAGCATCCTCGGCCGTAATATCGCGAGCCATAAGAGATATCTGCACACCATCGCCGGTCACAACGACTGCCTTCAATCCAAGCAAACCCAGGCGCACGGCCAGGCCGGCCGCCAGGTAGCCTCCTGTGTGTTGTCCTACGGCATAAATCACGCGCGCATGTGCCAGGATCTGGATCGCCTGTTCGGCTGCCTCCACAGAAATGCCGGCCAGCGTGCGCTCGAGATTTTCCCGCTCGACGGTAAGCGTTCGCAGAAAAAGCCGCCCGGCTTCGCTCTGCCCCTCCACCGGGCGGAATCCGGCGCTCATCTCCTCTTTGACGAATGCCTGTACTTCATCCAGGAGTTCAGGATAGCCACGGTACTCTAGACGCTGTGCGAAACGCGTGATGGAGGCCACATCCACCGACAGCATCTTGGCCAATTGCGAGGCGGTCATGAAGGCCGCTTCACGGTGTGATGTCATCAGGAAATCGGCAATGCGCTTTTGGTTCTTGCTCAACCGCTCATAGTTTTGCCTGATGCGGTCCCGGTACATGTATCCTCCCCCTACCAGCATTGACCGGCACGATCGGTCTTTATGCGCTGCTGTCCTGGTCGTCGTGATGCCCAATCCTACGGCCACGCTTCGCCCTTTCCACTGCCAAGCCCCCAGAGAGACAAAGAGAGAAGAACGGCACAACCTTGCGCTTTCTATGGCCCTAATGTAACATGAATCAACCCCGCCGTCAATATGATTTTGTTGATTGATGTTGCAGAATTCTGAATGAAAGCATAATCGCTAGGCATTTTCTGGGGCCATTTGCCGACAAAACCCCTTGACGCTGGCAGATAATGCAGGTATCATACACCCAGACGGGTCACACATCTGCCCCAACAGCCAACACAAAGGAGTCGGTTATGTCACCTTCATCTTCCCTTCCCGCTCGTGTCTACATTGACACAAATCGCACCGTCGCCGAGATTTCTCCCCTGCTCTTTGGCGGCTTTGCCGAACACATGGGACGCTGTATCTATGGCGGAATCTATGATCCTCAGTCACCCCAGGCCGACGAACGCGGCTTTCGTCGCGATGTGCTCGATGCCCTCCGTGAGGTGAACTACCGTATCATGCGCTATCCGGGTGGCAATTTTCTGAGTGGCTACAACTGGCTGGACGGCGTGGGGCCACGCGAAAAGCGCCCGCGGCGGCGCGAGCTGGCCTGGAAATCGGTCGAGACAAACCAGTTTGGCACCAACGAGTTCATGGAGTTTTGTCACTCCATCGGCACCCTACCCATGCTAGGCGTCAACATGGGCACCGGCACCATCAGCGATGCCGCCAATCTGGTGGAGTACTGCAATGCACCGGTTGGCACGGCCTTCGCCGACCTGCGCGCCGCCCACGGCTATCGCGAGCCCCACAAGGTGCAATATTGGTGCCTGGGCAACGAGATGGATGGCCCCTGGCAGATCGGCCACCTGGAAGCGGACGAGTATGGTCGCAAAGCACGCGAAGCCGCCAAGATGATGAAATGGCATGATCCGTCCATCAAACTCTCGCTCTGCGGCTCATCCAGCAATTCAATGCCCTCCTACCCGGAATGGGATCGCATTGCCCTTGAGTTGTGCTGGGAGCACGTTGACTACCTTTCGATGCACCGCTACGTCGGCAACCATGACGATGACACGGCCAGCTATCTGGCTCTGGCAGCAGACCTGGAAGCGCAGGTTGATACGCTGGCAGCTTGTTTGCGTTATGTAAAATCAAAGCTGCGCTCAAAGCATGATGTTTATCTTTCGTGGGATGAATGGAATGTCTGGTACAAAGCCAGAACCATGGACGGCCAATGGACAGAGGCGCCCCACCTGATCGAGGAAGTGTACAATCTCGAAGACGCACTCGTGGTGGCACAATGGCTGAACGTCTTCCTGCGCAAATGCGACGTACTGAAGATTGCCTGCCTGGCCCAAATCGTCAATGTGATTGCCCCTCTGCTGACCAGGCACGACAGGCTGCTCAAGCAGACAACATACTACCCGCTGGTTCTCTTTAGTCGTTATGCCTCAGGTATGTCGCTCGATGTGTTAACACAGGCACCATCCTACACGACGAAGCAATACGGCGACATGCCGCTGCTGGACGTCGCAGCCAGTTACGATGCAGCGCACGATAGCAGCGCCGTGTTTGTCGTCAATCGTAGCCTGACCTCAGATGTCCCCGTGGACATCGTCTGGCAAGACAAGGCGCCAAAGCGCATATCTGCAATCCACCAACTGGCCGGCAACGACCCAAAGGCAGCCAACTCCTTCGATCAGCCCGATACGGTGATCCCAAGCGTCTTGCCCGGTCTGGCCGTTGCCGACAAACACCTATCGCTGCATCTTCCACCATTGTCTTTTACCGTTCTGGTGGGAAAAGGATAGTCAGACCGACTCCCGGCCTCTGGGCATGAGGCCGGGAGTCTGCTCTAATCGCCGGCAAGCGACTGGAACAGCGAATCTACGGCTGCCCGAAGCTGTGGCATGTCGTCCGACTGCCTGAGCTTGAAGCCCAGCGCGGTAGACACGGGAGTCAGCAGCTCTAACAAGAAGCCGGTCGGCACGGTGACCTGGTAGGGAGCAAGCTTATGATCGGCGAGCACGTGGACAAATGTATCGGGCACGCGTGCCCACATCTCTTCCAGAGATGTCTCGACAGTGAGCAAGGGTATCCCAAAGATAAATCCTGTTCGGGCATCAATAACACCGAGGGCGTAGGGGAAACGTGGACGTTCGTCGGCTTTCTCTTGTACACGCGCCGGAATGAGAATCAAATCCACCTCCAGCTCAAGCGAGCCAGGCTTCTGCTTTTTCAGCGTCTCCAAGACCTGGGTGTCAACACTGATGGGCAACGGCTCGTAATCGGGCGGCGACAGGTGCACAGCCGTATCTTCCCACATCAGTTGATCTCCCTGCATATGTGCCACGCGCACAAGATAGGTGTCATCATCACCCGGCAGCAAGATAGCATCATCCTCCCGAATGCGGGGAGCGACGTCAAGCACTTGTTCCAGGATGTGAGTCATGAATCTGGCCTCGGGGGCATTGAGGAGGACAGGAACATAGCCGGGGAGATAACTGCGGAAGACAGGATAGGCCTGCTTGCCACGGAAGGTGAGCCCCAATTGCTTCATCAATGCTCGATCGGCGGGTTCCAATTCGTCACGGCCGAGAAATGACACCTGAAGCTGGGGCATTTCCAGGAGGTGACCATCCGGCCAGTATGAGCTATCCTCATCCTGAAATTCCCAGAATTCATAGAGGGTTTTCGTTCCGAGGTAAGCGGTGACGGCCAGGTGCTCACCCAGAGCGCCCATGATACTCACGTAGCCGGTTTCGCCGCTGACCGGATCCTGCACACCGAAGACATCAGTTTCGTCCATCCATCCCCAGGGGGCCATGGTCTTGATGCGTGCGGCCAGGTCGTAGAGGTGGCGCCACTCAGCAAGAGTAGGTTCGTTCACCATCACCAATCTCCTTCTTTCCAACTGCGGCATGTCATCGGTGTCCGGAGTAGCTTGCCGTCAGGCTAATTGGGTTCATTCGCTTGGCGAGCAAAGGCGCGGAACGGATTCTGGCATGTCAACAGCCGAAGTGTATCCTCATTCACGCCCGCCGCGGCCAATGCCGGTAGAAAGTGTGTGCTGAGATGAGTAAACGGTTGCGGTGTGCCTCCACCCGGTTTGGCCGGGTCATACCAACCCCGGTCGTGACTCAGCAGCAGATGGTCGGCCAAGCCGGCGTCGAGCAGGTGCAGGACACGTTCCAGGAAGAGATCATCGCCACCCTCGCGGCCGATGGCATCATACTCAATCCATGCCCCACGGCGTGCCAGTTCCAGGTTGAGGTCAAAGATCGGCTCGTTTTGAGCGTGGACCCAAATAAAGCGCTCCGCTGTGTATCCGCATTCTTCAATAATCGTGGCTTGTTGGTGGGCAACAATGCCACGCCGTGTGTGGCTGGCAATCGCCGCGCCCGTTGCCGCCGCTGCTCGCGCTGCGGCGCGCAGAATCTTGGCCTCGCAGTCAGTCAGGCCATCATCACTCGCGCTCAGCTTGATGAATCCGGCCTGCACGCCGCTTTGCTCAATCTGCCCCAGCAGCTCGCCTTGCATCCAGGCGCACAGATCATCCTCGGTCGCACGGCGTGCCCACGGTGGAATCCATGGTTCACGATAGATGCCGGTTGGCACCACGAGAGGAAAGCTGGCAGCCAGCGAGACTGCCTTGACGATGTCGGCCCGTCGCCCGACCCCCACAGGGGTGCACTCGACAATTGCGGTGACACCAACTGCCCGCGCGCGTTCCAGTTCAGGCGCCATGAGGCCGACGACGGAGGACAGGTCGGCCTGGGCGTAGCCGGGCTCATGCCAACGGCGCAGGTCGGTGAAGATATGCTCATGGGGCAGAATCATACCCAGGTCATGAGCAGATTTGGGCCCGAGAGTAGTCACAAGCAAGGCCATCGTTCCTCATATGGAAACTACTCAACATTAGGGTAACAGCACTTTCGCCAGAATGCCCCCACCCCTTCCACTTGACCCTCCCGCAGGTTACCCAAACCTACGGGGAGGGTATAGGCATACCGATGCACCTGCTTCCAGGGTAAACGTGAACGGTTACCTCATATGCCTCATCAAGATCAAACGGCCCCTGTTATATTTCCAGTATAGCAGATACCCTGTGCCAAATCAACACAAACACCACCCGTAATTGCTCACGGTTAGGGTAATAGCACTTTCGCTGGAATGCCCCCGGCCCTGCCACTTGACCCTCCCGCAGGTTTGGGTAACCTGCGGGAGGGTATAGGCATGCCGATGCACTTGCTTCCAGGGTAAACGTGAACAGTTACCACCACCCTCAGTCTGCCAATGATCTTACTGTCCGCCTGGATGATGTCAACACGAGACCGGCAAAGATGGCCAACCCCAGGAGCAGGTCGGTCAGGGCGATGACCATTGTCACGCGCGGACCGATGACCTCGAAAAGCTGTCCCACCAGCCAGGGCAGGGTCATACCCCCCGCAGCAGCACCCACCAGAAAAAGACTGGTAATCTGTCCGGTAATCGTCATACGCCGCTCAGAATAGGAAATCATGGTTGGGAACATAGACGCCATGAACACTCCCATGCCAAAGGTGCCCAACCACACCACTTCTCGTATCCCAGGCAAGAGCACAATCAGGGCAACGCTGGTGATGCAACCGAGGAGATCAACCAGCAAGATCGTGCGCGGCTCGAAGCGAGCAGCAAGGGGAATCGAGAGCAGCCTGCCCAGGGTCAGCGCTCCCCAGAACAGCGACGTCAGATAGGCGGCAGTGATGCGATCGGTGACACCAAGAGCGACGGCATAGGTGAAAATCCATCCTCCAAAGATGGACTCGCCACCGACGCACAGGACGAAGAAGGCGACGATCAACACCAGCAGTCGTGGATCGGCTGGCGCATTGGGCCGGCCGGTTGCATCCTTGTGCGATAGAGGGCTGGGCAGCCGCAGCAGCCCGATGATGGGCAAGAACATCAGCCCGCCGATGAGCCAGTAGGCCAGCGTTATGTCGCCGCTCAGCAACACGGCCTGAGCAATCAGGATCGGCGAGAGAAACGCTCCCAATCCCCAACAGAAGTGCAGCCCGTTCATGAAGGGGCCGACGCGGCTGCCGTGCACCCAGACCAGCAGTGTATTGCCGCCAACATCAACCGCTCCTTCGGCGGCGCCCAGGACAAGCAGCACGGCAACAAGCAACCACAGCAGGGGAATCAGTGGCACCAAGAAGAGCGTGGCCGCCATGATGACGAACATTGTGGCGACAACAGGGTGACCACGTCTGCGATCATACAGTCGGCCGCCGAGCAACGATCCGGCCATATATCCCAGCGAGCGGGCAACAAACAGGAAGCTGATTTCGTTGAGTCGCGTTGCCGTATTGTCCGCCAGGCCCTGCAGTGTTGGTCCCAGCGTCACGCCGGCCAGTCCCAGGGCAACAAAGGCAACGTAATAGGCCAGCGTCTTAGCAATGCGTGCTTTAAACTCGGCTTCTTCGTTGTGCGTTGACAGTGTGATGACTTGGTCCACATTCTCTCCTTGTTCGAGGCCACTTCCTGTTTCTCACCACGACGGCGCAATGTTTTGGCCCGCTGAAATGGTGGCCGGGGAGCAAGTACGCGGCTATTCTAACACGAGAACGCGGCTGCCTGCAAGTAGGCAAGAGAAATGCTCATCCGCGCCCTTGACAATTTCTCTCAATGGTGATATATTTCAACCATGGTTGAAGTATATGGTTCACTTAGGAAAGGAAGGCCTCTTGTGGCTAGCCCACCGACAAGAACAGAAGTTTCCGCAACCCTGAAAGTGCTCTGTGATCCAACGCGGCTGGCAATCTTGGATCTCTTGATGCAAGGGGTGCAGTGCAACTGCGAGATCGGCGAGCAACTACACGTGCCCATGAATCTCATCTCACACCATATCAGGGTTCTCCGTGAGGCAGGATTGGTGACATCGCGTCGCGATCCTTACGATGCGCGCTGGATATACTACTCTATAGACAAGGCTGCCCTTGCACGTGTGCGCGAGCAGTTGGCAGCGTTTCTCGATCCGCAACGTATCCAGCCGCGCCTCCCTACTTGTGGCCCTCGCCTAGCGTGGCAGCCGCTCACACATGAAGCTCAGCAATAGCGCTGTTTTTTGGGCGTCATTAGTTCAATGGAGGTTGAAGTAGTATGCTTACTATAGTCAAGCCCGTCCCAGAGCCATTCGACCATGAGGTTACGCATCCGAGCGTCGAGATCTTCGATCCGCCGATGTGCTGCCCAACCGGTCTATGCGGGCCAACCATCGACCCTGTTTTACTCGATGTCAATGAGATGATCTTGACCCTGCAAGGCGAAGGCATTGGCGTGGCACGTTATCAGATGACGAGCCACCCGCAGGCATTCATCGGCAACGGTGAGGTGTTCCGCCTCGTGCGTGAGCAGCAAATGGCCGCCCTACCCATTACGGTGGTCCGTGGGCGCATCCTCAAAACCGGCGCGTATCCGTCCCTGGACGAAGTGCGCGCCGCGCTCAATGGAGGTTCCAATGGCTGACCAAGAACAGCGCGGGCTCGGTACCCTCGACAAGCTTCTCCCCTGGGGAGATTAGGATGATCACACAATTCATGTTCTTTTCGGGCAAGGGCGGTGTGGGCAAGACCAGCATGGCCTGCACCCACGCCGTGCGCTACGCCGACGAGGGCAAACGCACGCTCATCGTCACCACCGATCCAGCGTCCAACCTTGCCGATGTGTTCGAGCAGAGCATTGGTCACCAGATCACGCCGATTAACGGCGTTCCCAACCTATGGGCGATGGAGATTGACTCTGACCGTGCAACCCAGGAGTACATTGACCGTGCCCTGGCGCCTGTGCGTGCGGCCTTCCCACCACAAATCGTCAAAGTGATGGAAGAACAGATGAGCGGCCCTTGTACAGCAGAAGTGGCTGCCTTCGACCGCTTTACCGATTTCCTAGACATGCCCGAACCACATGCCGACTCTTTCGACATGGTCATCTTCGATACCGCGCCGACGGGCCATACCTTGCGTTTGCTGGAACTGCCCTTCGAGTGGAGCCATACGATCGAGAGTGCAGCGTCGGGCAGTGGGCAAACCTGTATCGGCCCGGCAGCGGCGATCCAGGATGCCCGGCAGAAGTACGAGCGGGCCATGACGGCGATGCGCGATCCTGTACGCTCCACGTTCATCTTTGTCCTGCACCCAGAGGCCATCGCCATTCGCGAGACCAAGCGGGCGATCGGCGAGCTGACCAGGCTGGACATCCACACCCACCGCCTGATTATCAACGGTATCATCCCGCCAGAAGAGACTGCTAACCCGCTCTTTGCCGCGCGTGCGGCGATGCAGGCCGGCTATCTGCGCCAGATCGCCGTCGAGTTGCCGCTGCCTACACAGCGCATGTACTTACTGGCCAACGAGATCAAGGGCGTTGAGCGTCTGCGCACGGTGGGCAAGCTCTTCTTTGACAGAGAGGCCGCGCCCATGATCGAGCCATCCCGTGGGTTGCCGGAGGCCATGCGGGGGCCGGCCATCGACACATCGTTGCGCGATGTTTTGGCCCGTATTTCTCCTAATGGCCGCAGCCGGACGCTCTTCTTCGCCGGCAAGGGCGGCGTGGGTAAAACGGTTGCTTCCTGCGTCACAGCCGTCTGGCTGGCGCGTCGTGGCTATCGTACCCTGCTGCTGACCACCGACCCGGCCGCCCACCTGGGTGATGTGCTGGGTGTGCCCGTGGGAGACGTTCCTACGCCGGTCCGTGGTCTCTCTAACTTATGGGCGGCCAAAATCGATCCCAAGGCAGCAGCTGAATCCTACAAGGCTCGTATCCTAGAGGATGCACGGCAGCGTGGGCGTCCCCCAGAGGCCATCAAGGTGATGGCCGAAGAGCTGGACTCGCCGTGCACCGAAGAGATGGCTGCCTTCGATCGCTTCATTGACTTCGCCTCGCAAGCCGATTGGCCGGTCATCGTCTTCGATACGGCACCCACCGGCCACACACTGCGGCTGTTGGAACTACCGGTGGATTGGAGTCAGCAGCTCGACATCAAAGTCTTCGCCTCGGTGGATTCCGCTGCAGCCGACGACGTCGCCAAGCAACGCTTCGGCCAGGTGATCGCCATGATGCGCGATCCCGATCGTAGCACTTTCGCCTTTGTCATGTACCCGGAGGCCACACCCATTCTCGAAGCTTACCGCGCTGCCATGGAACTGCGCACGGTCGGCATTGAGCCGGGGCTGATCGTCGCCAACATGGTCATCCCACCCGAAGAAGCGACAACGCCTTTCGCACGGGCCCATCGCGCCATGCAGGAGAAATACCTGGCCGAGATGGCGGAGCGCTTCCCCGTGCCGATCCTGCAGATCCCACTTCTGCCGCGAGAGGTGAAGGGGCTGGACATGCTGGCCGAATTGGGAGAGCGAATCTACGCAGCGAGGGTACCGGCATGAAACGCAGAGTGTTGTTTCTTTGCACCGGAAACTCTGCCCGTTCACAAATGGCCGAGGCGATCGTCAATGCCCGCTTGGGTGACGCGTGGGAGGCCTACAGCGCGGGCACGCAGCCGGCCGGCTACATCCACCCGCTGGCCCTGCGTGCCCTCTCAGAGATCGGCATTAGTCACCAGGGGCGCTCCAAGTCGGCGGAGGAATTCCGTGATGCCCCGTTTGACCTGGTGGTGACGGTGTGCGATTCGGCGGCCGAAGAATGCCCGGTGTGGCTGGGACAGGGCAAGCGGGTACACCTGGGCTTCCCCGATCCCGCCAAGGCCACAGGCACGAAGGACGATATCCTGACGGCATTCCGCGCCGTGCGCGATGATATTGCGGACAAAGTGCCTAAGGTGCTCCAGCAGTGGGCCGACGAGCATGCCGGAGGGTGAGCATGTTCACACGGGTGCTTTTTCCGACCGACTTCTCGGCGTACGCCAACGCCGTCTTTACCTGTCTACCGGAACTCAAGGCGGCCGGCATGCGCGAGGTGATCCTGCTTGGCGTTGGGCGTCCAGAGGACATACCACTTGGCCCGGCGTTTCAGGCAGAGACCATTGACAAAGTCCGGTGGAGTGCAGAAGAGGCGTTGCATGTGGCGCAGATGGCTCTGGAGAATCAAGGCCTGCGCGTGACGACACGGGTGGAGTTTGGCAGCCCGCCGGAGGAGATTGTACGTGTGGCTCAGGAAGAGCACGTGGATCTGATCATGATGGGCGCTCAGGGAAAAACACTCGCCCAGGAGCTGCTGCTGGGGAGCGTGGCGCAAGAGGTGGTGCGCCGGGCGACAACACCTGTGTTGATCCAGAAGTTCCATGTGGTGCGTGAGCTGGGGCACGTCGAGTGCCGCCGTGTGTGCGCCAACATGTTCACCCGAGTGCTTCACCCGACTGATTTCTCAGACTGCGCCAATGCTGCCTTTCAGTTGGTGAAACGCCTGAAGAATGCAGGCACGAAAGAGGTGGTCATCCTACATGTACAGGATGAGCGAGCCATGCGGCACCGACCCGCCGAGCAGCTCGCCGCGTTCGACCGTGAGGACCAGGAACGCCTGGAGGCCATGAGCAGGGCGCTGGTGTTATTCGGCCTGCAAGCCCGCCCGCTGCTGAGGCACGGCATCCCCTTTAGGGAGACACTCAAGGTGGCCGAGGAAGAACACCCCTGCCTGATCGTCCTCGGCTCGCACGGTCGCAGCGCCGTGCAGGAGATGCTGGCCGGTAGTACGTTTGAGAATGTAGTTCGCCTGAGCCACCACCCAGTGCTGGTGGTGCGACATGAGGCGACTGCCTAGAACAGAATGATCACCACATACTCGCAAACTGGAGGAGATCACCATGAACGCCAAGAAACTGCTCGCTACACTGGAGGACTTCCGCCTGCTACCTTTCTTCGTCGTCTTCAGCATGGCGGTCGGTATCGGCATCGGCAAGTGGCTCAATATTTCCGACTTTGCTCTGACTCCGCCCATTGATGCCATCAAGGCCATTATCGCCGGGCGTTTCGTGTTTACAATTCCCAACGCTATTTCCCTGGGCGTACCCATTGGTCTGTTCGCCATGATGTACCCCGCCATGACCAACGTGCGCCTGGGCGAGGTCGGCCAGGCCTTCCGCTCGCCGCGCCAGTTGCTGACGGTGCTCTTCTTCAACTACGCCATTGCCCCGTTCTTCATGCTGTTGCTCGCCAATGTCTTCGTCCATGACCCGGAACTACACACCGGTCTGGTACTGTACGGGCTGGCACCGTGCATCGCTATGGTCATCATCTTCACCTTCCTGGCCAAAGGCAACACCCCCATGGCCCTGGTCTTCGTGGCTCTCAACTCGGTGATGCAAATGTTGCTGATCCCGGTCTACGCCCGGCTGCTCATCGGCAATATCCAGTTCGATGTGTTGGTGGTTGCCGAGAGCGTGATCCTGTACCTGGGCTTGCCGCTGGTGGCAGGCGTCGTGACGCGCCAATTGGTCACCCGGCGCGGGGGAGAGGAAGCGATGGAAGGGGTGAAGCCATTCCTGAATGCGCTCTCTATTCTGGGGCTCCTTTTTACGCTCATCGTCATGTTCTCGCTCAAGGGTGACTTGATCTTGGTGCGTCCGCTGATCGTTGTCGAGATGGCAGTGCCCATGGCCATCTTCTTCGCCGGTATGTTCTTTACCGTCTACTTTGTCGGTTCCCGTTTAGGGTTTAACTACCGGGATGCAGTAGCTGTGGCCTTCAATTCGACCGGTCGAGATTTCGAGATTGCCATCGCCATTGCCATTACTGCCTTCTCGCCCATGGTCGCGCTGGCCACCGTGGTGGGGCCACTGATCGAGGTGCCGGTGATGCTCACGCTGGTATGGGGCGCAATGCGGCTGGAGAAGCGGCTGTTCGGCACGCAATCTGCCAGGGAGGCTGTGCTTGCGGCGGCAGCGGCCAGCCAAAGGTGAAAACGATCAACCGGTCTGACCTGGATCTGGTTCATGCTGTCTGGCGACCGAAGGGGGACTGTGGCGCAAGCACTGCTCTTGAGCGGCGTCGCCTATGGGGTGGTGCGCCGCGCCACTTTCCATTATCAAACAAACAGTGAGGAGGGTATGATGAACCAAATCGCAACGCAAACCGTTTTCGCACCCCAGGTTGTCGAGGCCGACGTTCAGACTGCCACGAAGGCATTCGCTGCTGCACTTGCGGCAACGCCGGAGTTCCAGGCCTATGAAGAAGCTTTGTTCGCCTTCCGGCAAGACCGCATGGCGCAGGAGGCCGTGCGGGCTTTTCAAGAGAAACAACGGTCGCTCCAGGTTATGCAGCAACTGGGCGCGCTTAGCCAAGCCGAACTGGACGAACTCACCAGGCTACAGCATGACATGGTGGGCCACACGACGGTCGAAGCCTACATCAAGGCGCAGAATGACCTTGTAGACCTGTGCCGCACGATAGGCAAGGAGTTGAGCCAGGCCATTGGCCTGGACTTTGTCAGCGCCTGCCGGGGTGGCTGCTGTGGCTGATCAAGCATAAGTGCCCGACGTTTCCGCTGTGTCCTCCAGCACACCTGAGGACAGTTTATGTGTCTAGCAGGGCATCTTCATTTCATGAGTGCTGCCTTTGGGCTGGGAAACCGCAAGCTGGAAGCCTGCAAGCAAAAGCCTACAGTGGGGCTCTATTGGTCTTCTCTTCAACAGACTGCCGGCTGCAAATAGCGCCAGACCGATCCTCAACCACAAGAAAACAGACAACAAGAAAGGAGTGAACGCTTTGGATACTCTGACCCCTCAACTGAGAGATGCAATCATGGCTCTTGGCGCAGCCATCAACGGACTGCCCGAGCTGCAAGCCTATCGAGAGGCCACATCGCGCATGCAAGCAGACGTGGATACCATGAACCTCATTGAGCATCTGCAGCACCTGCAGGCCGAATTGCGCGTGAAGCAGGCCCGTGGGCCGCTAACCCGGGAAGACATCGCGCGCCTCCGCCATCTCCAACAGGCGCTCCAGGCACAGCCGACCTTCATTGCACTGATGACGGCGCAGCAACAAGCTCAGGCCTGCTTGCCGCCGATCAACGAAGAGATCAGCCAGATGCTCGGCATAGATTTTGCTGCCCTGGCCGCGCCTGCGGGTTGCTGTGGATGATTTGCCTGGAGTTTCCATGTGCCGTTTTGCGATAGCGTTTCAAGACTCTGCTTGGAGGAGGGTATAGCTTTATGCCTTTGTATGATTATCAATGCCAGGCCTGTGGATATGTCTTTGAAGTGCGCGCTTCGTTCAAGGAGAAAGAGAACGGCCTGCATCCGATCTGTCCCTCGTGTGAAAGTGTGCAGACGCAGCAGATGCTTAGTGCGCCGATGGTCATACTCAGCGGTGTAGATGCCGGCGCCCCTCTTCCATCACGCGGGTGCGGCCCCAATGCTGGCCCCGGATGTTGCTCCATGTAGCGAGTAGGATCAAGAATAACACCATCGCACCGGAGGTGATCCTTGCAGCACACCTGGACAGGACCCAGGAGCGCCTGGCCGACGCCAACGAGTCCGTCATCTTGGTGGTACAGGACATCACCGAACCGGACTACAGTCATCACCCGCACATCCGGGGCTGTGACCTGGGTGAGACTGAGTAGAGGTCAAGCTCTTGGAACACCTGGGGGCTATGTCCCGCACAAAGGGTGCAAGCTGGGCAAGATCGCCCTGTGCCCGGGCTTGCAGAAGCTGTACGACAGCATGGCGACCATCGCCTTGCTGAAGGAGTACAAAGCTGAACATGGCGATCTCCCACCCCGTATCGCTGCCCTCATCCAAGGGGGGTCTACTCCTGTGTGTAAGTTATGACCGGATCTGAGATTCTCTCAACGCTCTTGACAGGATGGCGACGATGTGCTATAGTGGTGACGTTACCGGTAGCGTTGCCGGTAACGTCACCGCCAAGCGACTTACCCCAGAACAGCGGAGACGCATGCAGCATGCCGGTCACCATTCGTGATATTGCCCAGCGCGCCGGAGTCTCTGTCAGCACAGCATCACGTGCCCTCAACAAGAAAGATGATGTCAGTAAAGAAACACGCGAGCGTGTCCTGGCTGCTGCGCGTGAACTAAACTATGCCGTCAACCTCCATGCTCGCGCCCTGGCCGGTGCAACCGGCAAGACTGTGGGTTTCGTCCTCTACGACAGCTCCACCGCCTTCCACGCGGCTATGGCGCGCGGAGTCGAGGATGTGGCTACTGCTCACGGCTATAGCCTGATTGTGTGCAACACCGGCGGCGCGCCCGATGCCGAGCTGCGCGCCCACCAGATGCTACGCGAGAAACGGGTAGATGGCGTTCTGATCAACTCTGTGCAGAGTGGGAGCGAGCCACTTCGTCGGCTCGCCGCCGAAGGCATTCCCTACGTCCTCCTCAATCGGCGAATGGATGACCTTGATGCGGACTACGTCATCGTTGACTACCGGCGTGGAACTCACATGGCCACCACCTATCTACTGGAGCTGGGCCATCGTCGCATCTTGCTCCAGACCGCCGAGCCTGAACACCCGCCGGTGCGCGAGCGCGTCGTGGGCTATCGTCAGGCCCTTGAACAGTATGGGGTCGCTTTCGACCCAGATCTGCTTCTCCAGTGCAGCCACGGGCTTACGTCCACCCATTCACGGGTCTTGGAGGTAATGACCAGCCTGCATCCTGCCCCGACGGCCATCCTCGCCTATAACGACCTGTGGGCCATCCCCGTCCTCAGCGTTTTGCACGAGCTTGGGCTGCGGGTGCCAGACGACGTGGCCGTGGTGGGACACAACGATTTAGAATTCGCACGTTTCCTTATTCCGCCGCTCACCACCATTGCCCATCCTGTTTACGAGATGGGCCGGCGGGCCGCAGAAATACTATTCCGAAAGATCTCCCAGTCTGAAGATGAACCCTGGAGGCCGCAACGGATCATCCTGGAACCCAGGCTCATCACGCGCCAATCGTCAGGGGCTGCGGTTGCCGTGGCCGGCCTGGGCCCAGCAGGCGCAAAACAACATATTACGTAAAACCGACCATCAGGCCCATTGCCCGCTCCATTGCCTATCCCAAATCACTTTAGGAGGAAAACATGCCTGGTACACCCCGCGTCAATCGCCGCGCCTTCCTGAAGGTTTCGGCCATCAGTCTGGCAACCGCAGGATTGGCAGCCTGTGGTGCTACACCGACGGCAACGCCGGTTCCGCCAACCGCCACAAAGGCCCCCGCCGCACCGACGGCGGCCCCGGCCGCACCGACCGCCACAACTGCTCCTGCAGCCGCCGCAGCGACCCCAACCAAGGCTCCTGCCGCAGCGACGCCGACGACTGCACCGGCCGCAGCCGCCGGTGGCAAGTACAAGGAAGCCCCCATGCTCGCCGACCTGGTCAAGGCCGGCAAACTACCGCCGGTTGAGCAACGCCTGCCCGCCAATCCGCTTGTCGTCAAGCCCCTCGAATCCATTGGCAAATACGGCGGCGAGTGGCACACCGGCACCATCGAGCGCAACGGCAATGACCTCATCCGCAACATTGGCTATGAGCAGTTGATGCGCTACACCCCCAACTACGATGCCGTCATCCCCAACCTTGCCGAAACCGTCAAGGCCAACGACGATGGTACCGAGTACATCTTCTCCCTGCGTAAAGGCGTCAAGTGGTCCGACGGCACACCCTTCACTGCCGATGATGTCCTCTTCTGGTACGAAGATGTGGTCATGAACAAGGAAATTACACCCAGCCCGCCCAAACCCTTGTTCACGATCACGAAAGTAGATGACTATACCGTGAAGTGGACATGGCCCAAGCCAAATGGGCTGTTCCTCAAGGATGTGGCGCGCACCAACAACGAACGCGCCTGCATGCATCAGAAGAAGTACCTGAGCCAGTTCCACAAGAAGTACAACACGACCAACCTGGATGAGCTGGTCAAGAAGTACGGCCAGAACACCTGGGCCGACCTCTTCAACTTCATGCGCGAATGCTTCAACAATCCAGATGTACCCACAATGTGGCCATGGAAGCTGCAAACGCCATTTGGCAAGGGCACAACCCGCGTCACCGCCGAGCGCAATCCGTATTACTTCAAGGTTGATCCAGAGGGCAACCAGCTTCCGTACATGGACAAGTATGCCCAGGAACTGGCCACCGACAACGAAGTGCTCGTGCTGAAGGGCCTGAACGGTGAGCTCGACTGGCAGGAACAGTGGATCAATGCCCCCAAGAACAAGGCCGTCTTCTATGATAATCAGGACAAGGGCAAATATCACCTGTTTGAGCTGACGCCGACCACAGTCAACTCGATGAATATCCTGTTCAACATGAACTGCACCGACCCGGTCATCAGGGAGATCGCCCGCAACAAGGACTTCCGCATCGGTCTCTCTCATGCCATCAACCGCAAGGAGCTCATTGACGTCGTCTTTGTCGGACAGGGCAAGCCTGCCCAGACGGCGCCTCGCCCAGAGTCCAAGTATTATCATGAGCGGCTGGCGACCCAATACCTGGAGTTCAACCTCGATAAGGCCAATCAATACCTGGACAAGGCATATCCCAAGAAGGACAGCGCCGGCTTCCGGCTTGGCCCTGACGGCAAGCGCATTTCTATCATCTTCGAGATTGATAGCGGCCGCACAACCTACATTGATTGCCTGGAATTGATCAAGAAAACCTGGGCCAAGGTCGGCGTTGAAATCAACGTCAAGACCATGGATCGGGCGCTATGGGAGCAACGTGTGCGTGGGCAGGATTTTGAGTACCATGCAAGCTGCCACATCTTTGGCGGCGGCAGCGGCGATGCCGTCATCCTCGACCCTCGCTACTGGTTCCCGCAGAATACGGGCAACTCATTCTGGGCCAAGAAGTGGGCCTGGTGGTACAACGATCCCAAGAGCCCACTTGCCGAAGAGCCGCCAGAAGAAGTCAAGAAGCAGATGGCGCTCTACGATCAGATCCGTGCTACCTCGGATGACAAGAAGCAGCAGGAGCTCCTGAAGCAGATCCTGGATATCCAGGCCGATCTGTTCCCGGTCATCGGCACCGCCTACGACGGCAACTTCTACGGCATCTGCGCCAACAAGCTCAAGAATACACCTAAGGTTCTTCCCAGCTCGTGGGACTACCCGACACCGGCCCCGACCAATCCGTGCACGTGGTACATCGGCTAGTCCACCGTATCAGATACCCGATGTCCGGCTGACATCGGGTATCTGATACCCTTCAGCAAATCCAACCACAATCGAGGTATCCATGCCTGGTCGCTTACTGCCACGCTTCCCCTATGGGGCGGTGTATTTTCGCAAATCTAATCCGCCGCGCGAGGACTGGGAACGCGATTATCAAACGGCCGTCGAAGACGGCATGAACATCTTCCGCCACTGGTTCCTCTGGTCTGCAATTGAGGTAGCTCCCGGCGTCTATGACTGGGAGGAATACGACAAACAATTGGAATTGGCTGCCCGTAACGGCATGAAGACCATCATCGCCGAAATGATCACCGCGGCGCCGGAGTGGGCATTCCGCAAATACGCTCACGCCCAGATCGAGACTAGCGAAGGCCACAAGCTGACCAGCACGATGGGCGGCAGCTCTGTCACCGGCGGCTTTCCTGGTTTGTGTTTGGACAATGATGATTACCGGGCCGAAGCCGAGAAGTTCCTGCGTGCCTTGGTCAGCCGCTACAAGGGACATCCCGGCCTGGGCGGCTATGACATCTGGAATGAATGCCACATCACTCCCAATGCCTGCTACTGCCCTGCCACCCATCGCAAGTTCCAGGAGTGGCTGAAGGCCAAGTACGGCGACCTGCGCACCCTGGGCAAAGCCTGGTTTCGTCACAGCTTCGCCGAATGGGAGGACGTGACCATTCCGCGTCATCTCGGCCCCTATCCCGATACGCTCGACTGGCTGCAATTCCGCCTTGACAATGCCTATGCCTACATGCGCTGGCGCGCCGACATCATCCGCAGCATTGATCCCGACTGCGCCATCACGGCCCATGGCACGGCCAGCGCATTGACCACCATGGCTTACGCCGGAACCGACGACTGGCGGGCGGCCGCAGAGGTCGAGAGCTATGGCCTGACCTGGGGTTCATGTCGTCATGGTGATGAACCCTGGAAGCAGGCCCATGCCTTTGATCTGACGCGCGCTGCGGCGCGCGGTAAGCCGTTCTGGCATGCCGAGACCTATGCCGGCCCCCTCTGGATGCAGCCGCAGGTCATCGGCAAGCCACGCCACGAGGGGCGCATTGCCTCGCCGGAGGATATTCGCTTCTGGGACATGACCAGCTTCATGCATGGAGCGCGCGGCATGCTCTACCTGCGCTGGCGGCCGCTGTTAGACGGACCACTCTTCGGCGCCTTCGGTGGCTATGGTATGGACGGCTCACGCACGCCACGCTCCGAGATGGTCAGCAAAATCGGTAAATGGGCAACCGCCCCTGAGCAGGAGAGGCTCTGGCAGTCGACGCCTGTCAAGGGCGATATCGGTATTGTCTACGTGCCTGAGACGCAGATTTTTACCTATGCCCAACAGGGTAAGACCGACTTCTACTCTCAATCGGTACACGGCGCCTATCGCGGCTTCTTCGACAACAATATTCAGGCCGACTGGGTTTACATTGACGACATCGGTGCCTATTCACTGCTCTACCTGCCATTCCCTGTCATGCTGAGCCAGAAAACAGCAGCGACATTGCGGGCGTGGGTGGAGGCAGGCGGCACACTGATTGCCGAAGGCTGCCCCGCCTACTTCGGCGACCGTGGGCATGTTGGCACCGTTCAGCCCAACTATGGACTGGACGAGGTCTTCGGCGCACGGGAAAGCTACGTTGAGTTCACACCTGACCTTCTCAATGATCTGCAGGTCAACATCAATGGCCTGCCGGTGTGGGGCGGCATCTTCATGCAGGCCTATCAACCGACCACCGGCACGGCTGTTGGCTGGTATAATGATGGGCGCGTCGCGGCCGTGGAGAACCACTTCGGCAGAGGGCGCACACTCTTGATCGGCACCATGATCGGCGCCGGGTATGCTGCGCATGCCGGCAACGATCCCTATCCGGCCATGGCCCCGTTCTTTGCCGGGCTGCTCCGTTTTGGCGGCCTCAGGCAACATATCCACTCCAGTGAGCCGCGTATCAAGGCTCGCCTGCAAGACGGGCCAGGCGGGACATATCTATGGGTGTCCAACCCCACGCGCCAGGCATTGCCAGTTCGTCTGGAGCTGGCCGAGAGGTGGGGGCCGTTTACGGCAGCGCGCACAGTGTGGGGTGCAAACGCCACCGTCAATCGGCGCACGGTCGAGCTGCTGGCACCGGCAAGAGATGTAACCGTACTGGAAATGGCTTAAATTCAAACAAGGACAATGCAGAACATGACAAGCAATGGCCCCCCTCTGCATCCCTTCACGGGAACAGAGGACTGGTTCGACAAGCCCATGCGCTGGGCCCAGCTTACCCTGGCCGAAAATGACCCGGCACCTGGTCAGTATAGTAAGGACTTCTGGCTCGATTACTTCAAGCGCATTAAGGCCGATGCCGCCTGCCTGAGCGCCGGTGGCTGCGTCTGCTACTATCCCACCAGGATTCCCTATCACTACAAATCGCCGTTTATGGGCGACGGCGATCCCCTGGGTGAGCTCATCGAGGGCTGCCGTAAGCTGGGCATGATCGTCATCTGCCGCACCGACCCCCATGCCATTCATCAGGATGCCGCCGCTGCCCACCCCGAATGGATCGCCGTGGATGCCGAAGGGAATAAGCGCAGGCACTGGTCACAAACCGACCTCTGGGTCACCTGTGCCCTGGGCCCTTATAACTTCGAGTTCATGACTGAGGTGCACCGCGAGATCATGTCCATGTACATGGTCGAGGGGATTTTTAGCAATCGCTGGGCGGGACACGGCATCTGCTACTGCGAGAGCTGCAAACGCACCTTCAAGGCTGCAACCGGCATGGATCTGCCTCGCACCAGAGACCTGCAAGACCCGGCCTGGCGCGCCTACATTCTCTGGCGGCAGGATCGGTTGTTCGATCTGTGGCAATTGTGGGACAGGGAGATCCGCAGCATCAACCCTCGCGCCCGGCAGATTCCCAACTGCGGTGGCGGCGCGCTAAGCGGGCTGGACATGAAACGTATCGGCGAGCTGGCAGACACCCTTTTCGCCGATCGCCAGGCCCGGCGCGGTGTGCAAACCCCCTGGTTCAACGGCAAAAACGGCAAAGAGTACCGGGCCGCCATGGGCATGAAACCAATCGGTGGCATCTTCAGTATGGGCGTCGAGGAGCCCTACCGCTGGAAGGATTCTATTCAGAGTTCCGACGAGATTCGCCTATGGGTGGCCGATGGTGTCGCCAACGGACTGCGCCCCTGGTTCACCAAGTTCAGCGGCATGATCTATGATCCGCGCTGGCTCAAAGTTGTTGAGGATCTCTACACCAGGTACGCAGACATCGAACCCTACCTGCGTAACACGGCCAACCGCGCCCGCGTGGCCATGGTCTACTCCCAGCAGAGCGCCTGGTTCTATGGCGGCGAGAAAGCGCAGCAAAAGATCGAAGACCATGAACTGGGGTTCTATCATGCCCTGGTCGAGGCGCGTATTCCCTTCGAGATGGTGCATGACCGCCTGCTGGACGAAGAGCATCTGCGTCCATTCAAGACGCTGGTGCTGCCCAATATCGCCGCCCTGTCTGATGCCCAATGTCAGCAGTTGCGCGAGTTTGTGCAACGTGGCGGCAGTCTGGTGGCCACTTATGAGACATCGCTCTACGATGAATGGGGCAGGCGGCGGCCGGATTTCGGGTTGGCCGATTTGTTCGGCGCCCGCTATGCAGGTGGTCCCGAAGGCCCCATGCAGAACTCGTATCTGACCATTGAGAAAGATACGACCAACGGGCGCTATCACCCCATCCTGGCCGGGTTAGAGGACGCGGGCCGCATCATCAACGGCGTCCACCGCGTCTTGGCTGAACCGACCGCACCTATGCCGACGGCGCCACTGACGCTTATCCCATCCTACCCTGATCTGCCCATGGAAGCTGTCTGGCCGCGGGTGCCGCACACCGATATACCGGAAGTCTTCGTGCGCGAGGTCGGCAAGGGGCGTGTCGTTTATTTCCCCTGGGACATTGACCGCACGTTCTGGGAGATTCTGTGCGTTGATCATGGTAGGCTGCTGAGCAATGCCGTGGAGTGGGCAACCAACGAGGAGCGCCCCGTCACCGTAACAGGACCTGGTGTGCTGGACGTTACCGTTTGGGAGCAGACGTCATCCATGACCGTGCATTTGGTCAACCTGACCAATCCCATGATGATGAAGGGACCGATTCGCGAGCTCTACCCGGTCGGCGCCCAGACGGTGCGCTTGCGGCTGCCACAAGGCAGGACGGCGGCACGGGTGCACCTGCTCATCGGTGGCGGCGAGCCGCCCATTGTGCAGCGCAGCGACGATGCCTTGACCGTGGTTGTGCCATCGGTACTGGATCATGAAATCGTCGCCGTGGATTTTGCATAAACTCTGGTAACCGCCGGGTGCTGAGTGCTGAGTCAGGCATGGCGGCTCGGCACCCGGTACTGCGTCTGGAGGCAGGTTCATGCTCAAGTACATTGCCTGGCGGGTTCTCTTGATGATCCCGACCGTCTTTGTCATTTCGGTTGTGAGCTTCATTGTGATTCAACTGCCGCCCGGGGATTTCCTGACCAGCTATGTGGCGGCCATTACGGCGCGCGGCGAATCTATAGATGATGCCACGATCCAGGCGCTGCGCAATGCCTACGGCCTCGGCCAGCCGATGTATGTTCAGTACACCAAGTGGATGTGGGGTGTGCTGCATGGCGATTTCGGCCAGTCCTTCACCTGGCGCGTGCCGGTTTCACAGCTCATTTGGGAAAGGGTGTGGCTGACCATCGCCGTCTCTTTTGTCACACTGATCTTCACCTGGGTTGTTGCCTTCCCGGTGGGCATCTATTCGGCCGTACGGCAATACTCCATAGGCGACTATATCTTCACGTTCATCGGCTTCATCGGGGTGGCTATTCCCGGCTTCTTGCTCGCCCTCATTCTTATGATTGTTGCCTTCGCTAAATTCAATATGAGTGTCGGTGGCCTTTTCTCGCCACAGTTTGTGGATGCGCCCTGGAGTTTGGCCAAGGTTGTTGATCTGCTGAAACATATGTGGATACCGGTGATCGTCCTGGGTTTAAGCGGTACAGCCAGCCTGATCCGCATTATGCGCGCCAACCTGCTGGATGAACTAAACAAGCCCTATGTGACAACCGCACGAGCCAAAGGGCAATCAGAATTCAGGTTGCTTCTACGCTATCCCGTGCGTGCCGCCCTCAACCCCTTCGTCAGCACGTTGGGGTGGACGTTGCCCCACCTCGTCTCCGGCTCGACTATCGTGGCCGTTGTGCTGAGCCTGCCGTTGACGGGCCCATTGATGCTGCAAGCCCTTCAGTCCCAGGACATGTATCTGGCCGGATCAATGATCTTGATCCTGAGTGTGCTCACCGTGATCGGTACCCTCATATCCGATATTCTGCTGGCCTGGCTCGACCCACGCATCCGGCTTTCACGACGATAGGAGAGACTGTCTATGTCCACAGCGACTCTGGATGGTACGGCCCGCGCCCCTGCTGCTGGCCCCAAGGCGCGACCGCGTGAGGAAAAGGAAGCGCATATCTTCGTCGCCTCACAGTGGCAGCTCATGTGGTGGCGGTTTCGTCGCCACAAGCTGGCCATGGTTAGCGGCGTGGTGATTATCCTGATCTACATGGTGGCCCTCTTTGCCGAGTTTCTGGCCCCCTACATGCCCGATGCGGTTGACTCTCGCTACCTCTATGCACCACCGCAGTCTGTTCATTGGTTCGATAACAGCGATGGCCGGATACGGTTTGCTCCTTACGTATACGGCTACACCTCGGTCATTGACCCAAAGGCTGGCCGGCGCACTTTTACCATTGATACGACACAGAAGATCCCGCTGCGTCTTTTCGCACGCGGTGAACCGTATAAGCTCTTCGGCATCATCCCCACGAACATCCACCTGATCGGCCCGGTGGAAGAAGGTCAGCCGATGTACCTGATGGGCGCCGACAGGCTCGGACGCGATATGCTGACACGCATGATTTACGGCACTCGCGTTTCCATGTCTATTGGCCTGGTGGGGGTGGCCGTCAGTCTGATGCTGGGCATTGTGCTGGGCGGCATTTCGGGATTCTACGGCGGAGCGGTTGACAACATGATCCAGCGTGTGATCGAGTTCTTGCGCTCGATCCCAACCATCCCACTGTGGATGGGCCTGGCCGCTGCCCTGCCCATGAACTGGCCGCCATTGCGCATTTATTTCGGCATTACGGTCATTCTGGCACTCATCAGTTGGACGGGCCTGGCGCGTGTTGTACGTGGACGCTTCCTGGCCATGCGTGAAGAAGAGTTTGTTCTGGCCGCCGAGCTGGACGGCGCCAGCGAGATGCGCATTATTCTACGTTACATGGTACCCTCGTTCTTCAGTCACATCATCGCCGCCACAACCCTGGAGATTCCGGCCATGATTCTGGCAGAGACATCACTATCATTCCTGGGGTTGGGACTGCGCCCTCCCGTGGTGAGCTGGGGCGTGTTACTGAAAGACGCCCAGAGCGTGCGCGCTGTGATGACGGCGCCCTGGCAGCTCTGGCCGGCTGTGGCAGTGATCGTCTCCGTATTGGCCCTCAACTTCCTGGGCGATGGCCTGCGCGATGCATCTGATCCCTACTCGCGGTAAGAGCGATGCACCAGGTGCTGCCATCTGACTATTGACTATCGTGGATGGTGACAAGTGACCAACAATACATTGCTAGAGGTAAAAGACCTGCGAGTCCACTTCATCATGGAGGAAGGCACGGTCAAAGCCGTCGAGGGAGTGGATTTGACCATCAATCAGAGCCAGACAGTTGGTCTGGTCGGTGAGAGCGGCTGCGGCAAGAGTGTCACGGCCTTTTCCATCTTGCAGATTGTGAGCAAGCCGGGCAAGATCGTCAGCGGCCAGATTCTGCTGCATCGGCCGACGAGCGATGGGCGTCAGACAAAGGTGATTGACATTGCCAGGCTGGACCCACGCAGCCGCGAGATGCGGGCTATTCGCGGCGGCGATATTGCCATGATCTTCCAGGAGCCGATGACCTCGCTAAGCATGATGCACACGATCGGAGCCCAGATCATCGAGGCCATTACGCTGCACCAGAAGGTGACGCTGAAAGAGGCGCGCCAGCAGACGATTGCCATGCTCAGCCGTGTGGGCATCCCAAAGGCTGCCGAAAGGGTTGACGCCTATCCGTTTGAGTTGAGCGGCGGCATGCGCCAGCGCGCCATGATCGCCATGGCCCTGGTTTGCCATCCGCGCCTGCTGATCGCCGACGAGCCGACAACCGCCCTCGATGTGACCACCCAGGCTCAGATCATGGAATTGATCAAGGAATTGCAGCGCGACATGGGCATGTCGGTGTTGTTGATCACCCACGACCTTGGTGTCATTGCCGAGACCTGCGATGAGGTGTTGGTGATGTACCTGGGTGAGGTGGTCGAAAAAGCATCTGTGAAGTCGCTCTTCTACGAGCCTCTTCATCCCTATACGCGCGCCCTATTGCGATCCATCCCTCGTCTGGGCTATGGGCGGAGCTGGGACCTGGAGCCGATCGAGGGCATGGTTCCCGATCCCTATAATCGTCCGCCGGGTTGCCCGTTCCACCCACGCTGCACGGAAGCAATTCCCGGCGAGTGCGACACGGTTCATCCGGCGATGATTGAACTGCCCGACGGCCGATCCGTGCGCTGCGTGCGCTACACAGGAAGCGCAACGTCATGAGGAGACAACGTAGATGACCGGGCAAAATGAGACGATTCTGACAGTCAACAACGCCAAAATGTATTTCCCCCTGCGGGCGGGGCTGTTCTCGCGTTCGACCGAGTTTGTGCGTGCAGTGGATGACGTCAGCCTTTCCATCCCCGCCGGCAAGACGCTGGGGTTGGTGGGCGAGAGTGGATGCGGCAAGACGACGCTGGGTCGCTGCATCGTTCGTGCCTACAAGCCAACAGGCGGCCAAATACTGTACCGTACAGGCGATGGTCGTCTTGTTGACCTGGCGGCCCTGGAGAAAAAAGATTTGCGGCCATACCGACGTGAGTTGCGTATGATCTTTCAGGATCCCTACTCCTCACTCAACCCGCGCATGACGGTTCTCGATATTGTCGGTGAGCCGCTGCGTATCAACAAAATTGCCCGCGGCAAGGAAATCGAGCAACGGGTAGCCTACGCCCTGGAACGGGTTGGCTTGCGGCCTGAGTACATGCGCCGCTATCCCCATGCCTTCAGCGGCGGCCAACGCCAGCGTATCGGCATTGCCCGTGCAATCGTCCTTGATCCGCGGCTCATTGTGGCCGACGAGGCCGTCTCAGCGCTGGATGTATCGGTCAGGGCGCAGATTCTGAAGCTGATGCAGAAGTTGCAGGCCGATTTGAACCTCACGTATCTGTTCATCTCTCATGATTTGAGCGTGGTGGAGTATGTGGCCGATCGGGTTGCCGTGATGTACGTGGGCAAGCTGGTGGAAACGGCAGAGACAGGCGAGCTGTACCATCACCCACTACACCCATACACCGAAGCACTGCTCTCGGCTGTGCCCAAGCCTGACCCGCTGATGCGCTCGCAGCGCATCCTGCTAGAAGGCGAGATACCCGATCCCACCCATCCACCCAGCGGCTGCTACTTTCATCCGCGCTGCCGTTATGCACAGGATCGCTGTAGAACAGAGACGCCGCCGCTGCGCGAGGTGGCAGTTGAGCATCACGTCGCCTGCCATCGCGCCGAGGAGCTCAGCCTGACAGGAATTACAGTAGCACGAAGCTGAGTGTATTCCGTTGCCCGGCGCGTGCCGGTTAACCAGCTCCTGCCGGCAGCGGATGAGATGTAGCATAACCGTGCATCACGCCCCTTCCCGCCGTGCGGGAAGGGGCCAGGGGCGGGCTGCTCACTGCCTGTTGTTCGTGGAGCACAAAGGATGCTCGACAGACATGCCGATGCATTTGCCTCCAGGACAATAGGGAAACAGGTGCGATTGGACTCCATGCTGCCGGTGGTCCCCCTCATCCCCCAAATGGACTATGACTGGTCCTTTTGGGCTATTGCTCAGGTGGCACTTTTTGTGCACCGACAATAGTCCCGATGGGCATTGCCATCTGCCGCCCAGACAGCCATAATCCAATAACCAAAAGCTCGCAGATCTCGAATCATGCGATTTACCCTTGTTGGCCAAGGTTGAGAGGGGGTATGTATGCGTATCCCGGCCCGGTCAATATCCGTTTGGAGACTGCTCGCTGCTGCGGCCGGCATCGTTGTTACCAGCGCTGTCTTTTTGCTTATCTTCCCCTGGCAAAAGGCAGAGGCCGTTCCACGGCAACTGATTCCGTTCCCACACGTACGCATGGTCAACGCCGGTATTCCATGCTTGTTCTGTCACCCAGGGGCAACCAAGTCGCCGACAGCCGGTATTCCCAGCGTTGACCGCTGTATTGGCTGTCACAAGACGATCGCTACTTCCTCTCCCCTCATTGGCAGGCTCTTCGCCTACTTCGACCAACCTATTCCCTGGCAGCGCATCAATCAGTTGCCGCGCTTTGTGCACTTCTCCCACGAGGTCCATGTTGCTCGCGGCCTGAATTGTGAGACATGCCACGGCGATGTGGGCAAGATGGATGTGACGGTCGCCGTGTACAGGTTCAACATGGGCTTCTGCCTCGATTGCCATGCCAAACAACCAAACGCCCAACAACTGAAAGACTGCGGCATCTGCCACTACTAACGCCCCCAATACCCGATGTCTCGGCCAGCTTCGGGTGTTGGGGATTGCTCCGCAAACCTGGAGGCGAAGATGAGTCATGGTCTGACGCGTCGCACTTTCCTGAAACTCAGCCTTGCCGGCGCTACTACGGCCGTTCTAACCGGCTGCCAATCGCCGCGCCGCTGGGTCACTCTGGAGCCATACGTCACACCCCCAGAGCAACAGGTCTCCGGCAACGATACCTGGTATGCCACCACCTGTCGCCAATGTCCTGCCGCCTGTGGGGTTATCGTGCGTATTATGAACGGACGCGCCATCAAGATCGAGGGTAACCCTCGCCACCCCATCAACCAGGGCAAGCTCTGCGCACACGGACAGGCCAGCCTGCAGATGCTGTATCATCCAGATCGCCTGAGGAGTCCTATCCGCCAAAGTCAGCGTGGCAGCCGCGCCTTCAGCCCGCTGACCTGGGAGGAGGCGCTCAACACCCTGTTCGCCAGGGTGCAGGCTGCCGGCGCCAATCTGGCCGTATGGTGTGGATCAACGGTTCCAGGCCACCTATACGACATCTTCCAGCGCTTCAGCAAAGCGATGGGCGCCGGCGCACCCATTGTCTATGACGCCGATATCCAGCTACGCAACTACCATGCCTTGCGCAGTGCCGATCAGACGCTATTCGGCGCCAATGCTCTGCCCGTCTATGATCTGTCGCATGCCGACCTCATCTACTCGTTCGGCGCCGACATCTTCGGGCCCTGGCTGTCAGATGTACGTTATGGCATCGAGTACGGCCGGTTTCGTACCCAACCGCTCGGCTTCCGTGGTTATACGGTGCAGTTCGAGCCCAGGCTGTCTATGACCGGATCACGAGCCGACACCTGGTACGCAGTTCGCCCCGGCTCAGAGGGACTGATTGCACTTGCCATTGCACGTCTCATTGCCGATCAGAACCTCGGTTCCGCCGAACGCGTTGCCCGGGCAAAGGCGCTCACGGCCGCCGTTGATGTCAACGCTGTTGCCGCCACCAGCAGTATCGCGGTGGATGATCTGGTCAACCTGGCGCGGCGATTTGCTATGGCTCAGCGCCCGCTGGCAATTCCCGGCGCTGCCCTGGCCGGGCAGGCCAACGCCGTGGATGCCACGACAGCCGTTCAGGCACTGAACGTTGTCGCCGGCAACTTTGGTCAGCCGGGTGGTCTCTCCCTATCTCAGCCCCTCCCCGACGCGCCCATCGTTGATCCTGTTATGTCTACGATGGTGGACGTGCAGCGGCTGATCGAGCGGATGCACACCGGCCAGGTGCAGGTATTGCTCATCTACGGCGCCAATCCGGCCTACGACCTGCCCGTTCAGCTTGGCTTTGCCCAGGCTATTGCCAACGTCCCGTTTGTCGTGTCCTTTGCCCCCATTGTTGACGAAACGGCCGCCTTCGCCGACCTCATCCTGCCCGACCGCACCCCTCTGGAATCATGGGGCTATCGGGTGGCGTCGCCCAACTTTGGCGTTCCGGTTGTCGGCAGCTTGCAGCCGGTGGTGCAACCACTCTACGACTTGCGCTCCACGGCCGACGTTATGCTCATGATGGCGCGGGGTTTGCCGGATGCAGCGCAGGCTCTTCCCTATGCTGATGAAGTCGCCATGCTGAAGGACGTCATCAGCAAGTTGCCACCGGGCAGCGGCGGCGGCAGCGGGGCCGATGTCCTATTTGCCCGCTTCCAGCAATACGGCGGGTGGTGGCCGGCAACATCAACAGCCACTCCTCCCGCCACGGCGTCGGCAAAGGCATTGAGTGTCACCCCACCAACCTTCCAGGGTAACGAGGAGGACTATCCATTCTTCCTGAACCTCTACATGACCATCCTGGTCGGCAGCGGGCAGGGAGCCGCTCTACCATGGCTGCAAGGCTCGCCGGAACCTATGACATCAATTTCGTGGCAGACCTGGGTGCAGATTCACCCCGACACTGCGGCAAAGCTCGGTGTGACCGATCATGATGTCGTGCGCATCACGTCACCGCATGGGGTGATCGAAGCACCCGTGTACCTATACCCGGGGCTTCGGCCGGACACAATTGCTATCCCTGTCGGCCAGGGGCATACAGATTTGGGCCGCTATGCCCGCAATTTCGGTGTCAACCCGTTTCGGTTGTTGGGGGCTACGGCCGAAGCCTCGGGAGCGAACCTGCAATGGGCTGCTGTGCGCGTCAAGGTGGAACCAACCGGGAAGAAAGAAACTCTGGCCACCTTTGAGTATATCCCGGGCATTCGCCAGGGATTCGTGAACAAAGGCGTGCCCGGCGAATAGGGAGTATCGAATTCGTCCAGAGGTCGGGAATCTACGGACGGATTACGGGAGCGGAGATTCCCGGTGACTCCAAGACATCGGGCCGCTGAAATGGAGGGCGCGTCATGCCATTACCGGAACACCGTTGGACTATGGTTGTTGATCTGGATCGCTGTACCGGCTGCAGCGCCTGTGTCGTCGCCTGTCATGCCGAAAACAACGTACCTATCGTGTCCATAGATCAGGTACGCCAGCGGCGGGCCATACATTGGATTCGCATCGAGCGCTATTGGGCAACCAAAGGACGGCAAACCAGGGCCATTCTCTTGCCGATCATGTGCCAGCAATGTATGCGTGCGCCATGCGAGCCCGTTTGCCCGGTCTATGCGTCCTACCACCTTAACCATCACAACATCAACGGCCAGGCCTACCAGCGCTGTGTCGGCACCCGCGATTGCCAGTCGAACGATCCATACAAAGTCAGGTTCTTCAACTTCTTCGATCCACCGTTCGATGAACCGCTGACGCAGCAGCTCAATCCGGATGTCACCGTCCGCACGGCCGGCGTCATGGAAAAATGCACCTTCTGCTTGCAGCGCCTGAACCGCGCCGAACAGAAAGCCATGGTGCAGGGACGAACGCTACGCGATGGGGAAGTGGTGCCAGCCTGCGTTCAGACCTGCCCACCCGGCGCTCTGTTGTTCGGCGACCGCAACGATCCCAACAGCCAGATCAACAAGGTCATCGAGGGCAATGAGGGGCGAAGCTTCATTCTATTGGAGGAGCTGGGCACCCAGCCACTGGTTGTCTACTTGAAGGGTGGTGAATCCCATGGCGGACAATAGTATGGCAATCCCTGATGCAGAAGCACTGCCCGAGGATCCAGAGTTGGCCCGTCAGATGGAGGAGCTGCGGCGCCAGCATCTGATGCTGGATGCGCGACCTCTACCTGAGCTGGCCGACAAGATCATGACACCGATGACTACGCATGGCCGTCTGTTTTGGTTTCTTCTCTTTCTGTTCGGCGCGGGTTCCCTTATGCTTTTAGCCGTGTGGATCTATCAAATGTACTGGGGACTTGGCATTGTCGGCATCGGCCGTCCAACAATGTGGGAGCCATACCTGGTGAATTACATTTACTTCATCGGCATCGGCAACGCCGGCACCTTCATTTCGGCAGTGCTGCGTGCCTTGCGCTTCGAATGGCGCGCTCCGATCAGCCGGGCCGCCGAGGTCATGACCGTGTTCGCCATGGCCACGGCCGGCCTCTTCCCGTTGATTCATGTTGGACGCACCTGGAAGCTGTACTGGCTCTTCCCTTATCCCAACGAGCGCCAGATCTGGCCAAACTACCGCTCGCCACTGACATGGGACGTCGTTGCCATTGTCACTTACCTCACATGCAGTATTCTCTTCGCCTGGCTGGGCCTGCTTCCCGATCTGGCGACTGCCCGCGACCGCTACAACACCGGCTGGCGGCATCGTTTGTACGCCATGGCGGCCTTGGGCTGGCGTGGCACCCAACACCAGTGGGCTACACACAAACTCACCCTAGATGTGTTTACCTTCGCCATCATCCCCGTAATGTTTTTGATGCACACCATCGTCTCGTGGGATTTCTCCATGAACCTGCAGGCAGGCTGGCACAGTACTGTCTTTGGACCGTATTTTGTCATCGGGGCGCTGTTTTCTGGCGTTGCCATGGTCATCATTGTGATGCTGGCCATGCGCAGATTCATGGGCCTCGAGTATTTCATCCGCGCCGAGCATCTCGACGCAATGGGCAAGTTTCTGCTCATCATGTCCTTTGCCTGGGTCTACTTCATTTTTAATGATTACCTGGCTCCGTGGTATGGCCAGGAGCCGGTGGACAAGAGTCTTACCCATCTGCTGCAGAATCTGTGGGCGGCCCCGCTCTGGTATGGCATGTTGTTCTGCAACATCGTCATGCCCGCAGCTCTGCTGGTCTTCAAGCGGCTGCGCACATGGCCGCCAACCTTGCTGGTAGCTGCCGTGTCCGTCCAGATCGGCATGTGGATTGAACGTTTCATCATCGTGCCGGTGATGATGGGGCAGAATGAATTGCCCTATAGCTGGGGCAAATACACACTTCGTCTGCCCGAAACACTGATCACTATTGGCGCCTTCTGCCTGGTGGGTCTGCTGTTCTTGCTTTTCACCCGTTTCTTCCCCATCATTCCGCTCTGGGAAGTGCATGAAGGGCAGGCGATGGTGGGCTTGAAGCGTGTTGGACGGGTCATCCTGCGCACGCATCCGCAACCAGAGTAGGCGATGCTGCCGGATTCCCGATGCACCCGGCACTCACAATGTGTCCACCGACGCCGATGTCCGCAAAGCTTTGTGGGAGGAAGTGATGGCCGAGTTTCACGTCCTTGGACTGTTCGATGACGTTGAGTCTGCCACACGATCGGTCAGAGAACTACAGCATCTGGGCGTGTCTGATAGAGCAATCACTGTGATGTCGGCCATGCCACTGCCAGAGGCAGGGCCTGGTCCGGGCTGGCTACGCCAACGCGGCGCCCCTTTTGCCATCCTGGGTGCGCTTGCCGGCATCGGCCTGGGTCTTGTCATCACGGCCGGTCTCTATCTGCTCTATCAGATCAATACAGGCCTGCAGCCGCTGGTGCCAATTCCCACATCGGGTATCACCATCTTTGAGCTGATGATGCTGGGAACGATGGCTACCATGTTCATCGGTTTTCTCATCGTGCACCGGCTGCCGGCCTTTGGACGCCCGACCTACGATCCACGTATCAGCGAAGGCAAGATCGGCGTCCTGACGTCGGCAAATGATGACCTGGTGGCAGCGATTGAGAACGCCTTGAAAACGGCCGGCGCCGCCGATGTCAATCGGCTGCCGGTACGTGAACATGACACCCGAACCTGGAATCGCCTGGTGGCCGGATTGATCATGGTGGCCGGCACGGTCGGTATTGTACTCTTGCTATTCTGGTACGACTATTTAACGGTGCCCTTGCCAACGAATATGGCAGATCAGTTGTCAACCGGCGCCCAACAAGGGCCCCGCCTGGCAGCGCCGGCCGAAGCCATCCCCATTCAGGGACCAGATCTGATCAGCGGCCAGCCGGCGACATTGCCACTGCCCGCAACGGCCGACTCCTTGCAGCGCGGCCAGGTTTTGTTTGATATCCATTGCGCGTTGTGTCACGGCAAGGGAGGCAAAGGCGACGGACCTTTGAGCGTGTATTTCTCTCCCCCGCCGCTGGATCTGACCAGCCCCGCCGCACGAACGCTTTCCGATCAGCGGATATTTGTTGTCGTAACCCAGGGCTTCGGCCTCATGCCACAGTTGAGAGAGAACCTCGCCGTGGACGAGCGCTGGGACGTCATCAACTACGTGCGCAGCCTGGAACGATAAGCAACGATAGACTACCCGGCGGCCGCCCTCGCGCAGGCTGCCGACCCGAGGGAAGGTAAGCCCGCAGCTTGGATGGAGGCTAGAAAAATGTCGGTACGGACGTGGGCGATAATTCTGCTTGCCGCTGGCGTGCTGCTCGTCACGGCTGCGGCCTGTGCCCCTAATGTACGAGTCCCGCCACTGACACCCATTCCAACACTGGCGCCTGGCACGACGCCAACGCTGGCACCTGCCATTGCCGGAGGTGCGGCTGGAGCCCAGACGCCACGTCCGCTCACCGGTGTTGCTGATGCAGCCACCGGCGTCGGCATTTTTCTTGAAAATTGTACAGCCTGCCACGGCATACGAGGAGAGGGCACAGCTATTGCCCCAACCCTGCGCAACAACCCGTTCATTACAGCCAATGACCAGACTGTGTTCAAGGTTATTGCCGATGGCGTACCCGGCAGCGAGATGCCGGCCTGGGCACAGCCTCAGGGCGGCCCCCTGGCGACCGACGACATCTATACGGTCATGGCCTATCTGAAAGCGTTGCAGGGCGTCCCACAACTGCCGCGCGCCGGCGCCTCGCCGCCGGCGCCGGCGCCAACACCCCTGCCGGCAGGTGCGCCAACGCCCCAACCAGCTCGACCGTCATTGCCGGGCGGGCCGGGGCAGGCGCTCAACCTGACCGGCGACATCAATCGTGGGCGGCCGCTCTTCGGCCTCTACTGTGCAGAATGTCATGGCCCTCAGGGGCGGATCGGACGGCCAAACCCCGGCTCGGATGATGGAACGGCACCGTCACTCAATCCGATTGACTCCACAATCGCCAGTCGCGACGTCAGAGTGTTTGCCACCAACATTGATCTGTTTCTCGAGCACGGCTCCATCCCCGGCGGCCCAAGCCCCCAACTCATGATGCCAGCCTACGGCGACCTCAAGCTCCTGGCGCCGCAACAAATTGCAGACCTGATCGCTTATATCGTCTCGCTGAATTCACCGTAGTCATCATACACCGTAGCCCGCCCCCACCGATGAAAACAACAGGTTGGGCCACCCTGTCGTCGCGCGTGGCAGCCCAACCGGTTGTTTTTTCATGTCCGTCGCCCTATCCCACCTGGCTCGGGCCGACGAGATACATCAAAAGAGTCATGAAGTTCTTTCCTTGACGTCTGGGCAGTTTATCCACCGTCGCTTATCTCGAACCGTCTGCACCAGGCACACATGAGGCTTGTATAATACCACCAAATGAGGCATAATATAGCCGCCTTTCGGCGTATAGCTGAGGCGTGATCATTTCCGCCATGTTCGGCAAATGGAGATAATCAGCCATGAAACAGAAGATGTTGATCGTCGTACTGCTCATGATCGCATTCACTCTTGTCGGCTGTACCGTGACTCTCGGATCCTATGCTACACCGACACCTGTGCCGGCAGCGGCCACCAGTGCCCCCAGCCCCACGCCGACCGTCGCTCCCAGCACAACACCAACCCCCACGAGAGCGGCCACTGTGACACCGGCGGCACCTGCCGCGGCCATCTCCACGCCGGCGGCTGCCGTAGCGCCAAGCCCCATGCCGATCAGCTCCACAGCCGCAACCGTCAGCATATCGGCTTCAACGGCCGAGGCTACGCTTCTGGCCATGGAAGCTGCATTTGAGCAAATCTACACAGAAATCAACCCTTCGATTGTGCTCATCCAGGTAACGATCCCCCAGCGGGCATCAATCAGCCTGCCCTTCTTCGGTACACCGCAAAGTCAGCCATCGCAGCAGGCCCTGGGATCCGGCTTTGTGTGGGACAAGCAGGGGCACATTGTTACCAATAACCATGTCGTCGCCGGAGCGCGCGACGTTTCCGTCACCTTCTACGATGGGGCAACCGTCCCCGCCACGATCGTCGGCACAGACGTGGACAGCGACCTGGCGGTCATCAAGATTGATGTACCGGCGGAGCAGTTGAACCCCGTCGTCCTGGCCGATTCAACAAAGGTGAGGGTCGGCCAAATAGCCATCGCCATCGGCAATCCTTTCGGCGAGCAGAATACGATGACGACCGGCATCGTCAGCGCCCTGGGTCGCACCCTGCCGGTGGCCGAAGAGACTTCGTCTGGCCCTTCCTACTTCATTCCTGACGTCATCCAAACCGATGCACCCATCAATCCCGGCAACTCCGGTGGTGTCTTGCTTAACAGTCAGGGACAAGTCATCGGCGTAACATCGGCCATCGAATCGCCGGTGCAGGCGTCGGCCGGCATCGGCTTTGCCATCCCATCGGTCATCGTGCAGAAGGTGGTACCGGCGCTGATCAACTCTGGCCGCTTCGACCATCCATGGCTTGGTGTTCTGGGCACCGACCTGACACCCGATTTGGCACGAGCGATGAACCTGAACCAGAATCAGCGCGGAGTGCTGATCGTACAGGTGGTCTCGGGAAGCCCGGCCGACAAGGCAGGAATTCAGGGCAGCACGACGACGGTGAGCATCGCCGGCCAGCAGGCCCAGATCGGTGGTGACATCATCGTAGCCATCGAAGGGCAGACCGTTAAGCGGTTCGACGACCTGACGGCCTACCTGGCCCGTTACACCAGTGTTGGACAAACGGTGACCCTGACACTGCTGCGCGGCGGCAAGCAACAAACCGTACAGGTCACATTGCAGGCCCGGCCCACGGCGGCGGTGCGTGGTGCCGGCGCGGGAGCATATCTGGGAGTGACGGGGATCACACTGACACCGGACATTGCCCGGGCGATGAACCTGCCGGCCGACCTCCAGGGTGTGCTCATCCAGCAGATCGCCCCTGACAGTCCTGCCGACTTGGCAGGCCTGCAGGCCAGCAGCACGCCCGTGACCATCGGCGGCAAACAGGTGATGATCGGCGGCGACATCATCATTGGATTCGGCAGTCAGGCTGTGACAAGTGTGGAGGATCTCAATTCGCTGCTTCAGCAGTCGGAGCCCGGCCAGAGGGTGACGCTCACCGTCGTACGCAACGGCAGGCAGGGACGGGTGCGGGTCATCCTCGATCAGCAGCCGACATCCGGCCTGCAGCAGACGTGATGCGTCGGTGACGAGGTAGCCCGATGGTGAGCCGTTACGCAGCTCCACAGGCTTGCCTGCCAGAGCGATGGTCTACGACTTTTCGAGGGCATCGGTGAGCCTGTGATCCACAGCGTGGATCTCTTCGGCAAGATTTGCCAGCTCCTCCATTGATTGCACCGACTCGATAGTGCGAAGCAAGGCCTCAAGCTGCGCAACTCCATCAATGTGGCTGAGATCGTTCATGGCCATCGTGGCCAGGACGCGCCTGGCACGAGCTGCCAGCCGCCTGCGGAAGAAGTCAAGCTTTCCCTCGTTCAGAGCACCGGCGCGCCAGGCCGGTTCGAATTCATGGAAGACCGCGCAGAGTTTCTGGATCAGGATAAGCGCCATTCCCTGGGCGGGTCGGCCAGCGGCTATGATGCGTGCCCACTGCATCTCCTCATTCAGGCCATGTGTATCTGTCGCCAAAGGTCGGTAGGCTATCTCTGTCATCATTCCCTGTCCTGTGGGTAGTCCCGCCCTGCCATAACAGGCATGGCCGGGGCGATCTGATGCAACAACGCCGATTATACGTCAATACGCGTGGATTATCAAGGCAATTGTTTCTTGGTGATGGACACATCTATGTTGGCGCCGGCTTTTCGGCCCGCTACGTGCACCATGGGTATGTGCGTTCGCAACTGTTCAGTGTTAGGGTAACAGCACTTTCGCCAGAATGACCCCCATATCCTCCCGCAGGTTACCCAAACCTGCGGGAGGATATGGGCATGCCGAGATGCACCTGCTTCCAGGGTAAAGGTGAACAGTTACGTGCGTTCCTATTCGGGGAAGAAATGCCGCTCCAGCAACCCACAGAGGAGATGATAGATGGGCTGGTGCAGCTCCTGAACACTGCGTGCGCCCTGCGCCGGTACACGCACGGCGATGTCGGCCAGGGGAGCAATGCGCCCGCCATCCTGGCCGGTCAGGACAATCGTGGGCAGGCCGATAGCGCGAGCGGTCAGCACGGCCTGGAGCACATTCTCGGCGTTGCCGCTTGTGCTCAGTCCGATCAGCACATCGCCAGGGCGGGCAAGGGCGAGCAGCTCCTGGGCATAGCCCAGACGGTCGGCGGCAAAGTCGTTCTGCACGGCACTGGCCAGGGCAGCATTGGCCCCCAGCACAATGGCCCGTAGCCCGCTCTGCAGGTTGGCAGCCAGACGCTCGCCACCTGGCTGGTCGGCCAGATGCCGCGCAAGATGTTCGGGTAGAGGGCGGGGCCGCTCATAGCTCTTGAGCAATTCGCCGGAGATGTGTAAGGCATCGGCAAAGCTGCCGCCATTACCACAGAGGAAGACGGTGCCCCCGTACTCCAGAGATTGTACGAGTGTGCGGTAGGCGCACAGAAGATCGGGGCGCACAGGTTGCAAATCGGGACGGGCGCTGAAGAAGCCTTCGATATAGCCGGCGATGTCAGGACGCAGGTCGGCATCGGCCGTGGCGTCCGCATATGGCAAAGTGAAGCGCCGGTCGCCGATCTGCTGGCGGATCAGATGTAGAAGATTAGGAATGGTTACGGCATGATCGCCGCAGATGTGGAAGCCGCGGCCGCCTAGCGATACCGGGCGATTGACAACATTCTTGCGCGGGCGATAATAGTAGTGCGGGTGATCCTTGCCCACCGGAGCGCGGTAATCACCGAGAGCGATCAGATCGAAGTTGGCCGTGGTGAAGATGGCGATGTGGTGGCCTAGGTTACGGGCGATAGACAAAGCTTTGAGGAAGACCTCAGGGCCGGTGACCGCCGAACCGAAGTTGAGGAAAACGCCACCCTCCAAATCGGCGACCGAGGCGGCAAAGATTTTGAAATCCTGGCCGCTGGCCCAACCAAGTGCGCCGAAATTGGCTGCCGGGTGCTGGTCTATGATGTCGGTGCCGATTGTCTTGTGGATGGTGAACGGGATGCGCAGCCGATAGGCCGTATGGGCGATGCTGATGGCGCGGAAGCGGAACCTGGCATCCTCGGTGATCAAGCGCCCTAGCGCCTCGCCATAGCCCAGTCCCTGGCGAGCTCCGTCCTGCACGGCCTCATTGATAAGCCGGCCCGTCTCCTCGGCCATGCCAAATGAGCCATCCTCGATGCTTGTCGGCACGTCTTCACTGGTCTCACCGATCAGCGCCAGCTCGACGTCGTGGATTGAGCCGGCACCGTTGGTCGCCACATGCGTGATGATGCCGCGCTCCATGAGATCAATGACCAGGCGCGACAGGCCACACTTGATGACATGTGCACCCATCATCCAGATCACCGGCCGGCCGTTGCGACGTGCCCGGACGACGTGCTCGGCCACCTCGGCCAGATCATCCGAGACGAAGGGAGGGGGAGAAGTGTCTGGATCCAGCATGTCGGCTGCTTTCACCAGGTTGCGCCGCGTACCCAGATGATAGGTATGAATTGCGCGCAGGTCAACTGTCCTGTACGGCATATGTGCCTCCGTAGGACTCTTTCACCCACAAGATGGCCCGGCAGGGTGCACCACTGGCGCCGGTCACATTGAGCGGCAGGGCGATGAGCTCAGCGCGCTGCTCGCGCACTGTATCCAGGTTCACCAACGGAGCCAGGAGCAGGATGTTCTTCTTGAAGAGTTCAAGCAACATGCCGGCTCCACTCTCGCTGCTGCCCGGCGCGGCCCACCAGGCTTGAATGCATGGCACATCAACACCCAGCAGAGACATTGGCTGGGCCAGCAGCCAGGGTAGGCAGTCGGGATGGAAGCTAGGCCCGTCAACGACAAAGTCCGGCGACCACCATCGCTTGCCCCAGCCGCACTCAATGAGCAGGGCATCGCCCCCGCGCACCGGCGGGCAGTGTGCCTCCAGTTCGGCGCGGCGAATGAGCTGGCGCGGCTGCTTGGGTGGCACATGACAGATGACCGCCGGGCGAATGAACACCGAGCAATCCAGGTCGCTCAGGGCAGGCATACCGGCGATATTGTGGGCGCCGGTCTCCAGGTATGTGCCCGACAGGCTGCCCAGGACAAAGCGAAAGGACTCAAAGCCATGTTGCTCGACGGTTGTGGTCGTCTCGCTGGAGAACTCCGCAACCGAGGCACCCAGTGTCGGCAGGGAATTGTAGCTCCACATGCCGTTAAAGAGCGGGCCCGACACATCCACTAATCTACTCATCGTCCACTCCGTTGCCCGGTAAATCCGAAACGATGATAACACGTTACCGGTCATTGTCAAGGGGTACGAAAGACTTTCGGTAATTGTTCACGTTTACCCTGGAAGCAGGTGCATCGGCATGCCTATACCCTCCCGCAGGTTACCCAAACCTGCGGGAGGGTCAAATTGCCCCGCCCACGGGGGTGGGTCAGG
>Ga0272448_1000555_pt1 | contig 57709 bp, 49 predicted proteins | sample YNPCB0191_FD_202220 | JGI IMG/M metagenome (GOLD analysis project Ga0272448, IMG submission 202220) | Hot spring sediment microbial communities from Yellowstone National Park, WY, United States - YNP-CB-019-1 | ecosystem: Environmental > Aquatic > Thermal springs > Hot (42-90C) > Sediment... | reverse complement strand
CAGCGTGAGTTCAGCGCAGTGGCCGGCGAGGACGTGAGCGAGGTTGCTCCCGATGAATCCGAGGCCGCCGGTGATGAGTATGCGCTTGTTCGCGAATGGAGCGAGATCTACCACCATACGCCCTCCGAAGACGCGAGCATCGCACGCAAGTATAGGCCGCATCTCGGGATCGTGTCAACGCGCGTCACCCGACCAGTATCAGCCGGATGAGAAAACCGATGTCGTTGCGGAAGGCAAGAAGGAACACGGCGACTATCAGGCCGAGCCCGGCGTAGGTTGCAACGGCCCTTATCCTCTCGCTGATGGGCCTGCCCCTGACCTTCTCGAGACCGGCGAAGAGGAGATGACCGCCGTCGAGGATGGGAATGGGAAGCAGGTTGATGACGCCCAGGTTCACGCTGAGCATGCCCAGGAAATAGAGGAACTTGCCCAGCCCCGTCTTCGCTGCGGCATAGGTGATGTAGGCGATGCCGATGGGTCCACTGAGATGACGGTGCGATATGGTTCCCCTCAACAGGCCGCGGAGCATCGCGTAGATTCTGACGACCCACTGCGCCGATTTCCTGAGACCGAGGACGAAGGAATCCACCGCGCCGGCCTGAACGAGCGTCAACTCCGGCTTCCACGGCACCGGGATCACCCATGGCCTGACTGGCTCGACGTCGGCCTGCATGCGTTTCCCGTCCCGGTCCCAGGCCAATGCGATGGTCTGGCCCCTCGACTCGAGGATGGCCGCGTGGAACTCCGGGAAGTTCCTCTTGCGCACACCGTTGACCGACAGCATGCGATCGCCCGGCCGTATGCCGGCCTTGTCCGCCGGATAGCCGCGCGCCACGGCAGCCACAAACAGGTCCTCGGTTGCGAACGCTATCGCGTCGCGCGTCTGCGCGTCTCCGTCGCGCGGAGGTATCCGAATGGATATCTCCTCGCCGCCGCGCAAAACCTTCACCATCGTCGGCTCGCGAGGCTGGCGGTCGAGCGCTTCCTCCACCGCCAGTCCCGATGGCGTCGCCTCGTCTCCAACCGCGACTATCGCGTCCCCTTCGGCGATCCCGGCACGGGCCGCCCATGAATCACGCATGACCTCGCGCACCACGTTCGTGGGGCCGAACGTGATTCCGATCACCCACTCGTCATGGGGCGTGGGAACTGGCTCGATAGTCACGGCTTCGTGCGGGATGCCGTTCCGCTCGAAGGCGATGCGGACGGGTTTTCCTTCTGAAAGGGCCACGGCCTGGATGAAATCAGCCGGCGAGCGCACGGGAATCGGATCTTTCCTGCCGGAAAGCCACACGGCGGTGATGCGATCCCCATCCTTCAGTCCTGCGCGCGAGATCGCAGAGAAGTCGGCCGCTCCCTCCCCTCCCGGGCCAGGTGCCTCTATCCTGCCCACAACCGTGCTCGATGGCTCCATGATGCCCGCCGTCATCCGGCCCAGGTCGCGGTCGTACTCGGGGTACACGGTCACCTCGAACCGCGAGCCGTTTCTCTCCACCGCGAACGGAATCCCTTCGCCCCGGCGCGCCAGGAGGACGCTGGTCAAAACGTCCTCGAAATCAACGATCCCCTCGATTCCGTTGACCTTCGTGATGACGTCGCCGCGTCTGAGCCCGGCGCGCCACGCGGGCGAGCCCGGCTCGACCCCGCCCACCCGTGCCGGCACCGATGGCACGCCGATCTGGTAAGCAACAATGAAAAAGAGGAAACCGAAGATGATGTTCATCAACACTCCGGCGACGAACACCAGGGCCCGGCTGCCCACGCTCTTGCCGTAGAACTCGTCCGGCGCGGGCGGACGGTCCGGCTGCGGCTCCTCCCCTGCCATCTTCACGAACCCGCCCAGGGGCACGGCGCTCACACGGTACTCGGTCTGACCGACCTTCCGCCTCCACAGGACGGGACCGAAGCCGAGCGAGAAGACCTCCACCCTGATCCCCTGCCACCTGGCCGCAAGGAAGTGGCCAAGTTCATGCACGAAGATGAGGACATTGAACCCGATAACGGCTTCCAGGATCGTCAGGGCATCTCGGACCACGGCCAGCCATCTCGCAAAGATAGCGCGAACACGCGTGAAATTGGATTATATGACCGGGCGAACGAGGGGTCAAATCAGGACGATCAGAGTTTCCTCAGGCGAGCATATGCGAGCATGAGCCGCTTCACGCCGACCCCATCGAAGCGCACGACCGCGCGCATCTGTTCGCCGTAGCCCGCGACCTCGAGGACCGTGCCGCGTCCGTACGTCTCATGCCTTACCGTGTCGCCCGGCCGGAACGGACATTCCTCGGCCGGACGATCCCCATCGTAGACGATCTCCTCTGACTCGCCCCGCCTCACTCGTCGAAGGCCGGGACCATGCCTGGCGTTCGGGCGCCAGGCGTTGAAAATCGCCCGGGGTCGCAACCTCGCGGCCCTCCCCGGAACAGGCGTCGCCGCCCCAGGGGGAAGTTCCTCCAGGAACCGCGACGGCTGTGTGTGCACCGTGCGCCCGTACCAGAGGCGAGTCTCCGCGAAACTCAGAGTGACCCTCTCCTTCGCCCGCGTGATCCCCACGAAGAGAAGCCGCCGTTCCTCCTCCAGTTCGTGCGGCGCTTCGTCACCACGGAGCGGCAGAAGGCCCTCCTCCAGGCCCATTATGTACGCTACCGGGAACTCGAGGCCCTTCGCCGCATGAAGCGTCATCAGCGCCACGGCCCCCGCGGCCGGGTCCCACCGGTCGACATCGGATACGAGCGCGACCCGTTCCAGGAAACCCGCCACACCGCCCTCTGGCTCCTCGCGATCGTAGTCGCTCGCGGCGTTCACGAGTTCGCGCACGTTGGCCAGCCGCTCATCGGCGTTGTCCAGACCGCGCAGGAAATCCTCGAACGCGGTCAACCGGATGAGGTTCTCCAGGGCAACAGCGGCCGGTCCATCGCGAAGGCTCGAAAGGGCCGTGACGACCTCGCAGAAACTCGTTGCCGCTGCCAGCGCCTGGCCGCTGAAACCCGCCTCCCCGGCGCGCCGGAGCGCTGCGAACAGGGAGATGCCCTTCTGCTGCGCCCACTGACGCAGCCTCTTCAGGGACGTCGCACCGAACTTGCGCGGCGGCACGTTCACCACGCGCTCGGCGCTGACGGAGTCGTCGGGGTTGACGGCCAGTCGGAGGTAGGCGAGGAGATGCTTGACCTCCGCGCGCTCGTAAAATTCGGTGCCGGCGACGACGGTGTATGGTATCCCCTCAGAGCGGAGGGCCGCCTCGATCTGGCGCGACTGAGCGTTTATGCGGTAGAAGACGGCTATATCGCGGGGAGAGCGTCGTTCCCGGCGGATGAGCCTGGCGATATCAGCGGCCACCAGACGCGCCTCGGCGGATTCGTCCTCCGCTCTGATTATCTCGACCGGCTGGCCCTGCGGATTCTGTGTCCACAGCGACTTCGGCTTCCGCGCCCGGTTGTTCGAGATCAGCGCATCGGCAGCCGCGAGTATGTGCCGGGTGCTGCGATAGTTCTGTTCGAGCCGCACCACCCTGGCATCGGGATAGTCGCGCTCGAAGTCGAGGATGTTCCTGAGGTCGGCCCCGCGCCAGCCGTAGATGGCCTGATCGGGATCGCCCGTTGCGCATATGTTCCGCCTGCCCTCGACCAGTCGCCGGGCTATCAGGTACTGCGCCCTGTTCGTGTCCTGGTACTCGTCTATGAGTACATAGTGGAACCGTTCGCGCAGTTCATCAGCCGGCCTGCCGCCCTGCTCCAGTAGCCGCGCGACGAGGAGGAGGAGGTCGTCGAAGTCTACCGCGTTGGACTGGGCGAGAGCAGCCTGGTAACGCTCGTACACCGCGGCGACGAGTTCCGCGTCCGGGCAGCCAGAGCGAACGAGGCGGTCGGGACCCTCGAGACTGTTCTTGGCGGTGCTGATGGCCCTGAGCACTTGCCCCGGCCGGTGAACGGACGGGTCAACGCCAAGGCTCGACATCGCGTGCCTGACCGTAGCCACGCTGTCCGCAGCATCGTATATGGTGAACTGTGGAGAGAGGCCGACATCCGCGGCGTAACGGCGGAGGACGCGAGCGCAAAAGGAGTGGAATGTGGATATCCACGCCCCATGAGCGAGGCCCAGTGCGCGTATCCGATCGCGCATCTCGCCAGCGGCCTTGTTGGTGAAGGTTATCGCGAGGATTTTCTCCGCCGGAACGCCGGTCGCGGCGAGATACGCCACTCGGCGCGTGATCACTCTGGTCTTTCCGCTGCCGGGACCTGCCAGGACGAGGAGCGGACCCTCGGTCGCGGTTATCGCCTCACGCTGCGGCTCGGTGCAGTCGGCGAGTATGGTCCGTATGATGTTGCCGGATGACACCGGAATCCCCGAAGAGAAAAGGGACAGCGCCGCTTCTGCCGGCGAGAGCGGATGTTAGCAGCCGCGACGCGGTCCGTCCAGCAAGCCGGCGCGTCTTTCAGGCCACTTTACCGTTGCCCCCACGGGCCAGGGCCTGGCGGACGCACTCGGGGACCCGGGGCATCTCCTGGAGTTTTTCGTTCCAGCCGCGCGCGAGGTCGTCTATCGCCTGCGCGATCTCGCCATCGAGATAGCCCTCCGGCATGTTCGGACCAGGGAACCACTGACCTTTCGCGCAGACATCGCGCACGTGCTCGGGGTGGTCTATGAGAAGGCATGGCGCGCGCCAGTCCTTGATGCAACGCTGTTTCTCCCTGAACCGGACGAAGAACGGATGCCTGTTGACGAAGTCCGCGAGCGACTTGTACTCGCTGCGTCCGCTGAATATGTCGAACACGTTGCCGCACGAGATTGGCGAAAAGACGCACGGGGAGATGTCGCCGTTGGCGTAGATATGGAAGTAATATCGGCCCCCGGCGATGCAGCCTCCCACGAGAACCCCGTCGTTCCAGAAATCGCCGATGAAGATCGGCTTGCCCTGCGACCGCCACCGGTATATCTGGTCCCTCAAGTGCGCGCGCTGTTCTGGCGTCACCAGGAGCGAGGGGTCGGGACGTCTCCCGATCGGCTGGAGGAGGAAATACCATCCGAACAGGTCACCCTCCTGTATCCGGCGATCTATGAACTCGTCGGAACTCAGGAGGTCCGCATTCGCTCTCGTCACGGTTCCGGAGAAGCCGTACATGACCTCGTTCTTCGCGAGGAGTTCACGGGCGCGCCTCGCCGATCTGTAATATCCCTCGCCCCGGCGCGCGTCGCTCTCACGTTCGTGACCCTCGACAGAGATGGCGGGAAACACATTGCCGAGTTCGCCCAGCCTCGCGGCCACTTCCGGCCCTATGAGCGTCGCGTTCGTGTACACGAGGAATCCGAGGTCGGGGAACTCCGCCGCGAGCCGCGTCACGGCTCCATCCCGCGACTCCCTCAGGAACGGCTCGCCGCCGGAGACAGTGACGAGGCTGATGCCCATGTCGCGCGCCTCGGCCACGATGCGCACCATCGTCTCGTAGGGCAGGTCATCCCCGACATGCGTGCTCTTGGCGTAGCAGCCCGGGCAATTGAGGTTGCACCTGCTGGTGGGCTCGATCACGATGGTCGCGGGCGTCACGCCACCCTCGGCTGCGGCGCGCGTGCGCCGTTCCACATCGCTGGCCCACACGTAAGCCAGGTGCACGAGTTTCTTGGCCGCCCTGGGACGTTCCCGCAGGAGCCTGACGAGGAACGGTTTCAGCGACCTGCCGAACCAGATCTGCAGGGCGAGGAGTTCGGGATCAGTTTCGTTCTCGACGTACGCGCGATACAACCTTCTGGCGACCGCCCGGAGAACCTGTTCCCGGAACGACGGTATTCGCCGCGCGCCGCTCACCGTGACAGCGATCGCCGACCGTACGATGGCATCCTTCAGCCGACTCGTCCCTTCTGCAAGCGTTCCCAGGCTCATACGACCCTCCCGGTCCACCGTAGGACCCCGAAGACATGCATCAGCCCGCTTCGGCGCGTTTGGCCCCACAGACCGCGGCGACGCGCCGGAGAAAATCGCGGTTTTCCCTTTCCCACGCCTGGAAGACCTGTCCGGGCAGTTGCCAGTGTCCGCGAAGGAGCCTGATCTTGGCGATCAGGCTGCCCGGACCTCTCAATATCTTCCTGAACCGGCTCAGTTGGAGCGCGGTACACTGGTAGAAGTTGCGGTGCGCCTCGACGAGTTTTTCCTGGAATCGCTCTATCCCCATCCTGGTGTTGGCGAAAAGGGCGTGGACTCCGTCGTAGAGATCCCAGTCGCGCGGGAAGGTGGTGAAGAGCAGACGGTTCTTCAGTTGTTTGAAAAGGGCGGTGCCAGGGAATGGTGTGAGCGCGGATATCTGGATGCTCTCGATGCGGTGCTTGCGCGCGAAGCGCACTATGCGGTCAATGGTGCTCTCCCCGTGCTCGGGGCCGACCATGAACATTCCGTGAATCCAGAAGCCGGCGTCGTGGAGTATCCGGGTGTCCTCGGCGCTGCGCGATTCCAGGTCTCCCGGACCCTGATAGCCCTTTTTCCACTCCCTGGCGGTATCCTCCTCGATGGTCTCGTAGCCCACGTAGAGGACGTCGCCGCCGGACTTTCGCATGGCGCGGAGCAGGGCTTCGTCGCACCTCCGCCGCTCGCGAGGGTCCAGCCAGTGGAAATCGAGCCTCGCCTGGGCGCTCCAGGCGATCTTGAGGTCACCTATCGCCTCGAGGATTCTCTGCACGCGCGGCCGATTCTGCGTGAAGTTGTCGTCGTAGAAAAAGAACCGCCGATAGCCCCGCCCGTACAGCGTGTGGATGTCCTCGATAACCCGCGCCGCGCTCCGATTTCGGTACCGTCGCCCGAAGAGGGCCGTCACCGAGCAGTATTGGCAATCATGAGGGCAACCCCGCGAGGTCACGAGCGGCAACGGGTACATTGCCTGTGAACCGAGATGGGTCCACAGCCGGTCGAAACCATGTATGAGATCGTGGTTCGGGACGGGCAGCGAGTCCATGTCCTCCACGGGTGTGCCCCTGATCATCTTCGCCTCCGACCCCTTCTCGACGAGGTCTGCGATGACGTTCTCGCCCTCGCCGAGCACCACGTAGTCGCCGTGCTGGAGGGCCTCCTCCGGACAGAACGTCGCATGCACCCCGCCGAAAACGATCCTGGGGCGCGTCGAAGCCACCCTGATCCCCTCCGCAACCTCGTAGCCGCGTCTGGCGGTCGGGGTCATGATGCTGATCCCGACGAAATCCGCCTCCGCCAGATCCGCGAGGACCTCAGGGTCGTCGAGGACAGAGCCGGACACGTTCTCGTTGTATATGCGCACGTCGTGGCCGCGCTGTTCGAGGATGGTACCCAGGATGACCGGCCCCATGAGCGGCCACTGTCGGACGTAATGCTGAAAGACGGTGCCTTCGCGGCTTCGCGGCTCGATGAAGCGGACGCGCTTGCGCAGTGTCATGTCTCGCTCTCCTGCGGCCCGTCGAAACGGCCCCGGGCAGCGACACGTTCCTTGCCCCGCGCCTCCACGATCACCCAATATAGACGTCGTTTACCGGGATGTCAACGAGCGACCGACCGCTGCCTTCTCGATGCCGAGAGGTGAACCATCAACACAGAGATGTCCGCCGGCGTCACGCCGCTGATGCGCGATGCCTGGCCGAGGGTCAGCGGCCGGACGGCGGCGAGTTTCTTCCGCGACTCGGTCCTGAGGGCGGGTATCGCCTCGTAGTCGAGATCTGGCGGGATGCGCCACTCCTCCATGCGGCGCATCTCCTCCACGTGCCTCGCCTGGCGGGTCAGGTACCCCTCGTATTTAACTTCAATCTCGACCTGTTCGGCGACGTCGTGCGGCACTCTCATCGCCGCCAGCGCCGCGTCCATGCGATCGAGGTCCGAGAATGTCACACCTGGCCGCCGCAGGTGCTGGGCGAGCGACTCTGTACCACATCTGCGCGAATCCAGGAACGCCCTCACCCGGGCGATGAGTCCCTCTTTCCTCTCGAGCCGAGCGATGGATTCATCAGAAACCAGGCCGAGCCGGTACCCATGGTGCATCAGCCTCCGGTCGGCGTTGTCATGTCTGAGAAGGAGGCGATATTCCGCCCGCGAGGTGAACATGCGATAGGGCTCCTCCGTACCGAGCGTCACGAGGTCATCTATGAGGACGCCGATGTACGCCTCGTCGCGGCGGAGGACGAAGGGAGGCTCGCCGCGAATACTGAGCGCTGCATTGATACCCGCCATCAGGCCCTGCGCTGCGGCCTCCTCGTATCCCGACGTGCCGTTGATCTGGCCAGCGTGAAACAGGCCCCGCACGGCCTTCGTCTCCAGGCTCGGAAGGAGTTGGGTCGGCGGCACGAAATCGTACTCTATCGCGTAGCCGTATCGCGTGATCTCCGCTTGTTCCAGTCCGCGAATGGAGTGGACCATCGCTTCCTGGACGTCAACTGGAAGGCTCGTGGGTATGCCATTGCAATAGAACTCGTCGGTATCGCGTCCCTCGGGCTCGAGGAAAACGGTATGCCTGTCGCGTGTGGCGAAACGGACGACCTTGTCCTCGATGGAGGGACAGTAGCGCGGACCCACCGACTTGATCTGGCCCGTGTAGAGCGGCGCACGATCCAGGTTCGCCCGGATGATCTCGTGCGTTCGAGGATTCGTGGCGGTTATATAGCAGGGCAGTTGCTCGATCTGTATGCGTCCGGTGGAGAAACTGAACGGCTGCGGGTCCGGGTCACCCGGCTGTGGTTCGAGAACCTCGAAGCGTATGGACCTGCCGGCGACGCGCGGGGGCGTACCCGTCTTGAGCCTGCCCAGCCGGAGACCGCACTCGGCCAGGCTCGCCGAAAGCCCCTCGGCGCTCGGTTCGCCGAATCGCCCCCCGGGCATCATGGCAGGACCGACGTGGATAAGACCTCGCAGGAACGTCCCCGTCGTGAGGACAACCGCGCGGGCGCTGACCTCCATGCCGCCCAGGCAGCGCACGCCCCGAACGCGCCCGTCCTCCACGATGAGCGATTCAACGGTGCCCTGCAAGAGTTCGAGTCGCTCCTGGCGTTCGAGGCGGCGCTTCATGGCGCTCCGATATGCTGCCCGGTCCGACTGTGCGCGGGGCGACCGGACCGCTGGACCCTTCCGCGTGTTCAGCATCCGGAACTGCACCGCGGTCTCGTCGGCCACCTTCCCCATCTCGCCGCCCAGCGCATCTATCTCGCGGACGAGTTGCCCCTTGGCCAGACCGCCGATGGCCGGGTTGCATGACATCTGCGCGATCTGGTCCAGCGCGATGGTGACGAGGAGGGTCCTGTGACCCATTCGCGCCGCAGCGAGAGCGGCCTCGCATCCCGCGTGCCCGCCGCCGACGACTATTATCTCCGCATCCCTCGACATGGTCCTTGCACCACGAAGCGTTCGCTCGTGTCTCATTTTACCCCGCGCGTAATTCCCTGCAAATGCACGACTCCCGGTCACCCCTGCCACGGCTCAACATCAGCGCGGATTGTGCCGATATTACGGTGAGGAGGTGAATTGCGTGACGCTGTCGCTTCGCCGTGCCACGAAACTGGACGCGCAGGCAGACCACGAACGCACGCCTCCCATCGTCGGCCTGCCCATCGAACGCCTGGCACAGGTGCGCGATCGTATAGCCACAGGCTTCTATGAGCAACCCGAGGTGGTCCGCGAGATCGCCTTGCGCATCCTCGAAAGCGGCGACCTGCCGCCCGCAGCCTGACGCTCCCACCCGAGTCCACCCACAGCCGTCCCCTCGTTGACCGGCGCAGCCAGGCAGTGCTAGAATCACTCCGTCGGCAGAATGCGCGACAAGCGCAAAGTTCCTCTGGAACCCTGGAGGTTCCAGGCACGGAGGATATGGCGCACACGACTCTGGACGAACGTCGCCCGGACCTCCTCCGGTCGGTCAGGCAGGAGCTGGAGGCACTTGCGCGCAGCGGGCGCCTCGTGACGCGCCGCCGCCCGCCGATCTACCAGCGGCAAACAGCCGAGCGTGCGCCGGGCCGGAGGAAGATGCCGCACAGCCCCGCCGTTCCCGTCATCGTCTCGGTGGGCCTCGTGCTCGTTCTCGCAGCATGTTACTTCGCGTATCACGTCATCACGACGGGGATACGCCTCCAGAACGCCAGGACGACGATTCAGCGCGCTGGCGACGAGGTGGATATACTCAAGACGCAGATGAACAATGCGCACCGGTTCCGTGACGAAAAGCATTTCGCCCGGGCGCGCGATGCGTATCTCGCTGTCCTCTCGGGCTCCGAACACCTCCTGGACGGTCTGGAGAGCGCGACCCGGGGGATCAAGGACTCCGCGACGCTGGCTCGCGCGAAAGATGTCCAGTCAAGCCTCGCAAGCCTGCGCGACGAGGCGCACAGGTGGCTGGAGACCGATGACATCAAATACCGCGGGCAGGGGCTCGTCCTGTTCGAGGGAGAGTGGATGACTCCGGAGGAACAGGAGAGACGACACGAAGAGCGGATGCGAAAACTGGGGAAAACCTTTTACGAGGGGGAATGGCGGACCCCGGAGGAGATTGCGGCCCTCAGGGGCGAGGTGTACTACAAGGGCCGGTACATGAGCAAGGCCGAATACGAGAAGATCCTGGAGGAGGAACGACAGGCCGTCGCCGTTGCGCCATCGCCGACGCCCGAGCCATCCGGCACTCAGCCGGCGCAGGCGGCGCGGTCACCGCGCCAGAGGCGCGAGCAGTTCGAGCCCACCGAGACCCGCTGGCTGCTCGACGATTTCGAGCAAGGACACGACTGGCGCAGCGTCACGTGGCCCAACGCCAACCCCTGTCAGATCGCGGTGGTCGAAGGAACCGACGGGAAACGGCTCCAGGTCACCATACCCGACGGCCAGCAGGACAAGTGCGCGATAGTGCGACAACTGAGGGTGGACCTGTCGTCGCGCATCGCGATCTCGTTCGACGCCGAGAACCGGACAGGTTCGTTCATACCGGTGGCAGTGGCGGTCATAACCGACGAGTATTACGAGAGCCGACCCATAATGCTCAGGCCGGGACTGACAAAGGGGATAACGTTCCAGTTGCGGTCCGGCGACTTCAAGTGCAAGGCCACGAGTTGGACCCACGCATCCCGGGTATCGCGACCCGATTCGTGCATGTGGCTGCACATACTTTTCTACCACAACGAGCGCGGGGTCGTGCTGTTGGACAACATCGTTGCGGTGGGCGGATGAGGTCATTTTTGCTCGGGCCGGACGACACATGCAGCGCGCCATCGTCCTCCTGTCGGGCGGGCTCGATTCCGCCGTCAACCTGAAATGCGCTCTGGACCGTGGCCGGGTCGTGGCAGCCATCACGTTCGACTACGGCCAACGCGCCGCGCGACGCGAGCGCGCCGCCGCCGCCGCGATGTGCAGGCGCTTCCGCATCACCCACGAGGTCATCCGGTTGCCGTGGCTCGGCAGGATCACCCGGACCGCGCTGGTACGCAGGTCCGCGCGACTTCCCCACCCCCGCGAGGCGAACCTCGACGGTCCCGGCGCGGCGAGTACCGCGGCGCGCGTGTGGGTGCCCAACCGGAACGGCGTCTTCGTCGCCATCGCTGCCGCGTTCGCCGAAGCGCGAGCAGCGGACTGCATCGTTCCCGGTTTCAACGCGGAGGAGGCGGCCACCTTCCCGGACAATTCGATCGCCTTCGTCCGCGCGATGAACGCTGCTCTCGAAGTCTCCACCCGCCGGCGGATACGGGTTCGATCCTTCACCGGCCGGTACACCAAGCGCTCCATCCTCTCGCTGGGCATGAGGATAGGCGCTCCGCTCGACCTCGTCTGGTGCTGCTACGAGGGGGGAAAGCGGATGTGCGGCATATGCGAGTCCTGCCTCCGGTTCGTCCGCGCTGTCCGCGCACTCGACGCGACTGCCTGGTTCCAGGAGCGCCACGCGCGCCTGCCACCCCAGTTGCAAGCGGTCGGAGAAGCACAATGCTCACATTGACCACGCACTTCGCGACCGAGGAGATCGCATACACCGGAGAGCAACTGCATTCCCTGTGGGCATACCGCACCTTCAACATCCTCGGCGACAGCATCGTTGCGTTCCTCGGGCCGTGCGACATCCGCCCCGAGCATATGCGCGACGTGGAAGACCAGAAGGCAGGGTCTGCCATATACTCGGAGCGAATGCTGCACTTTATCATCGAGCATTTCGACGCTGACCTGGAGAAGACGGTCTGGCGGCAATGGTTCTTCATGGCGCTCATGGTAGAGCGGCTCAACCGCCGTCTGGGCGCCCCACTGGTCCTGCGCCACGGCAGCGATCTCTATGAGCGCGACCGCAAACTGACGATTTCCATCGCCACTGTCTCGCCGGTCAGCGGACTCATACACTCAGGAATAAATATATCGAGCCGGAACACGCCGGTGCCCACTCGCGGACTCGCTGACCTCCGGGTGGATCCGGAGGACCTTGCCCGCGACATGCTCGCGGCGTACGCGGAGGAATGCAGACGGATCGCGCGCGCACGCTGCAAGGTCAGGGCATGCCCGTGAACCCGATTTCCAGCAGACCGCCCGCTGGCCGACTGGTGGAGATATTCAGCGGCATCCAGGGCGAGGGCACAGAGGTTGGCCAGCGGCACATCTTCGTGCGCCTGGCGGGCTGCAACCTCGCGTGCCCGTTCTGCGACCAGCCGGAGGCCCGTGAGGTCCCACCGTGGTGCCTCGTCGAACGGACTCCCGGGAGGCGGGACTTCCGAAGGATCGCGAACCCGGTGCCCGTGGAAACGGCGTCAGAGGCGATACGCCGGCTCGATTCGCCTCCGGGGCTGCACCGGGCCATATCGCTCACTGGCGGCGAACCGCTCCTTCAGCAAAGATTCCTGCTCGCCCTTCTCCGGTCGCTTGGCGGCAGGCTGCCGATCCTCATCGAGACGAACGGCACGAGGCCCGCGGCGCTCCGCGCCTTGCTTCCCCTGGCCGACATCGTTAGCATGGACATCAAACTGCGCTCGGCCACGGGTCGTCCGGTGCCGTGGCGGAGTCACCTCGCGTGTCTCGAAGCGGTCGCACGGCGCGGGTGTGGGGGATGCGTGAAGATGGTCGTGGCCCGGGACACGCGCCCGGAGGAGGTGGCTCGGGCTGCGCGCCTGATAAGGAGCCGTCACGCCGCGATACCGATAGTGCTTCAGCCGGTAAGCCGGGTGGGGCCCGCGACGCCGCGCCCCCCGTCGTCAGGTATGCTCCTCCGGCTCCAGGAAGCAGCCTCGCGCTTCGGCGGCGACGTGCTGGCGATACCGCAGATGCACAAACTCATGGGTCAGCATTGAAGTGAAACGCCACTTCAAGTTCTGCCTCGAATGCCGCAGGACGATCACGCCCGGTGAGATGGAGCAGGGTCGCTACTCCGAGACGCAAGACGGACTTCTCTGCGCCGACTGTGCCCCACGGATGGGGTTCCACCTGGTGGGCACGGCGGGCCGGCAGGGTCCGGCGAGCGGAGAGGCGGCGAGCACTCCGTCGGATGGGTCCGGCGCTGTCGCCGGCCCCGGGGTGCCTCCCGGATCCCCGACCCCGGCCACGGAGCCGAGGGATACAGGGAGGAGCAAACCAGGCCGACGCTCGACAGCCGTTCGCGCATCGCGCCCGGCGCCGCCTCCACAGCCAGCCTCGCCTCCGGAACACCTGGCGCTCCAGATCGAATCGCTCAAGCGGATCGTCGAGAAACTCGAAAGGCTCGACCAGAGACTCGAACAGATCAACAGGCTGATGACTTTCGAGAGGGCATCTCCGTGGAACCTGTTCGCGGCGGTGGCGCAGGTCCTTGCGGTCGGCATGCTCGTCATCGCCGCGATGCGATGGCTCGCCAGACCGCTGGAGATTCTTCTCGTGGCACTTATCTTCCAGGCCATGGCGCTGACGTTCTTCCTCAAGGGCAAATAGGCCTGACCGGCATGTCCCGCACGGTACAGGCCAAGAGCAATTGCAACGCGAGGATCACCATGACGCGCGATTCATACTCGAAGGCGGACGTCGTCAAGCGGATTCGCCTGGTGGCGGAGGACGTCCAGGCGAAGATACTGAAGAAGGCGAAGCCGGAAATGAAGATCCCCATGCGGTCGCTGAGCAATGTCCGGTATTCGCCGAGGAAAGGCTACCTCGAACTCAAGGGCGGACGCGTCGAACGCACGCTCACGGTGAATACGGTGAAGACGTTCGCGCAGACGCTGAGGATGATGGCGCTCAGCAAGATGCACATCGAGCACGACAAGCATTCGTCCAAACGCGAGGCCTACTACATCAGCAAGAACTGGGGGGATGCCCGTTTCAACGAGCAGACCGAGTCAGACACGATCATGGACGACGTCGAGGCGATGCTGGGGGTGAACCGCGAGCAGATGCACTTCCGGGCCGACGAGCACGGGGGGAGCGTGGCGGGCGAACTCGTGGTGATAGACCGCGACCGCAAGTCGGGGCGGCGACTCGAGATAGACTGCTCCAGGTTCGGCTCGGGAAGTTACACCGTGCCGAGCGTGGTGGAGCATCTCGAGTTTCGCACGAAGGCGAAATTCATCCTGTGCATCGAGACGAGCGGCACATTCGAACGGCTCGTCGAGGAGGGTTACGCCCCGAAGGCGCACGCGATACTCGTGGCCATGGGCGGCGTGCCCAGCCGCGCATGCCGTCGCTTCGTCCGGCGCCTCGCCGACTCATGCCGGCTGCCCGTCTATGTCTTCACCGATGGCGACCCTTACGGCTACTTCAACATATACCGGACGCTGAAGGTCGGCTCGGGCAACGCGGCGCATCTCAACGAGTTCTTCTGCGTGCCGCAGGCGCGCTTCCTCGGCGTGACGCCGCAGGACATCCTCGATTTCGACCTAAAGGACTGCACTCACCCACTCCAGCCGACTGACATCAAGCGCGCACAGGATGCGCTGAAGAACGACCCGTTCGTCAAACACCATGTCGAGTGGCAGGCAGCGATCCACATGATGCTGAAGATGGGCAAGCGCGTCGAGCAGCAAGCATTCGCGAAGCACGGGCTCGAATACGTCGTGACCCATTACCTGCCCCGCAAACTGCGCCATCCCGAGAAGTTCCTCCCCTGATGGGACTGGGACGGGCACAGCGCGATCCGCGGGCGGGTACGACGGACTGCTCAGCCTGCTGCACGCATGGAATGGGACATCGAAGCGGATGCGGCGAGGGAGCGCCTCTCGGCTGCGATGCGCTCCAACTGTCGGGCGACATCGTCCGCCTCCAGGCCCATTGACGCGCACGCGAAGGTGAACTGCGTCGAATGGAGCATCTGAAAGGCCTCCGGGTCCTCCGCGTCCCGCGTCAGCCTTTCGCAGAGTTCCTCGCACATCCTCTGAAACTCGGCGGCGGTGTACATCTCGCGTCTCCCTCGAAGGGAACAAGCCGGTGTCTCCTGTATAATCGAACCGTTGCGACTGGAGTTGAGCCCTTTTCCGGCTCAGCGACATTGCGGCATCCATCGGTTGCGGTTCGGCACGAAGGCGGGGTAAGGTATATCTAGCTGCCTGAAGCGCGCATCAGGGGCCGATTTTCGAGGGCCAGCGCAGATGAAACCGATGACCCGTTCCACGACCGTCCTCACCGTGAGGCGTGACAACCGCGTCGCCATCGGCGGCGACGGTCAGGTCACCGTTGGCGAGACGGTCGTGAAGGCAGACGCGCGGAAGATCCGGAGGCTCTACGACAACCGTGTCCTGGTAGGGTTCGCGGGCGCCGCCGCGGACGCATTCAGCCTGATGGAGAAGTTCGAGACGAAACTGGAGGAACATCAGGGCAACGTCCTCCGCGCCTCCTACGAACTGGCGCGGGACTGGCGCACGGACCGGATCCTCAGGAGGCTCGAGTCACAGTTGATCGTCGTTGATGCCACGCACAGCCTGCTCGTCTCTGGTTCCGGGGAGGTCATCGAGCCGAGCGAGGGAATCCTCGGGATCGGCTCCGGCGGTCCCTACGCGGTGGCCGCGGCGCGGGCGCTCCTCAGGAGAACCGATCTGCCGGCGCGGGAGATCGTGGCGGAGGCACTGCGGATCGCCGGCGAGATCTGCATCTACAGCAACACCGAGATATACGTCGAGGAACTCTGACCCGTGGGCGAACTGACCCCCAGCGAAATCGTCCGGGAACTCGATCAGTACATCGTCGGACAGCACGAGGCGAAGCGCGCCGTCGCGATAGCGGTCCGGAACCGCTGGCGGAGGCTTCAACTGCCGCCCGACATCGCCGAGGATATACTGCCCAAGAACATCATCATGATCGGCCCGACCGGCGTCGGGAAGACGGAGATCGCGCGCAGGCTCGCGCAACTCGTCCGCGCCCCCTTCATCAAGGTCGAGGCCTCCCGCTACACCGAGGTCGGCTACCACGGCCGCGATGTCGAATCCATGGTCCGCGACCTCGTCGAGGTAGCCGTCAAGATGGTGAATCAGAGGAAGATGGAACAGGTCCGGTCCAGAGCCGAGAGCGCGGCGGAGGAACGCCTTCTGGACGCGCTCCTACCGCTTCCGGAATCGCCCGAAGGAGATCGCGGGCCGGTGTCGCCCAGCCGCGAACGTCTCCGCGAGAGACTCCGGGCGGGCGAACTGGACTCCCGCGAGGTCGAGATTTCGGTCGAGGAGAAGCCCCTCATCATGCAGGGGTTCGTGGCGGGCCCGGAGGAACTTGGCTTCGACTTCCAGAACGTCCTCGAGAGAATGATGCCGGCCCGGACGCGCGTCCGACGCATGAAGGTCGCCGATGCGAGGAGGCTCCTCACCCAGCAGGAAGGAGAGAAACTCATAGACCGCGACGCGACGGTCGAGGAGGCCCTCCGCACCGCGGAGAACTCAGGCATCATATTCATTGACGAGATAGACAAGATCGCCGGGCGCGAGACGGGTCATGGGCCGGATGTGTCCCGCGAGGGAGTCCAGCGCGACCTGCTCCCCATCGTCGAGGGCACGACGGTGACGACCCGCTACGGCATGGTCCGCACCGACCACATCCTCTTCATCGCGTCAGGCGCCTTTCACGTCAGCAGACCATCGGACCTCATCCCGGAGTTACAGGGCCGCTTCCCCATCCGCGTGAATCTGAAGGACCTGACCGAGGAGGATTTCGTCCGCATACTCACAGAGCCCAAGAACGCGCTGACCCGCCAGTATCGCGAACTCTTGAAGACCGAGGGGGTGGACATCGAATTCGATCAGGAAGCGATACTCCTGCTCGCGAGGATCGCCGCCGACGTCAACCGGCGCACCCAGAACATCGGCGCAAGGCGTCTCCAGACGGTCATGGAAAAACTCCTCGAGGAAGTTTCGTTCCACGCCCCCAGCATGGCCGGTCAGCGACTGCGCATAGATACCACCTACGTCGAGCGGCAGTTGGCCGGCATAGTGAAGGACCATGACCTGACGCGCTATATCCTGTGACGAGGGCGCGTCACTGGGCGACCGGCAACTGCGACTCCAGGAAGAACAGGCAGAGGCCGAGGAGGTCGAGGCGCGCGGCCACCTCGGTTGCATCGCCGTGGACCACCGTTGACCAGAATGGCACGTCCTGCGACAGGACGGCCCCATCCGGTGGCGCTGGCGCCCCACTCTCGCGCAACGACGCGAGGGCCCCACGCAGCGCGGCATGAACTTCGTCGAATGACCTGGCGCATCTGGCCGCGGCCGCCTCGTCAGTGTTCCGGATACTGACAAGGATCCGACCGTCCCGGACCTCGGCCACGAACGGTCCAGCATCCGCCAGCGACCCGGCCAGCCTCGCAAGCGTCGTCACCGGTCCGCCCCATCCGTGCAAACCTTCCTCCGGAAGAGTCGCGACATCCCGGGCGAACTGACGAAGATAGGCCCTCTGCGCATCGGAAAGCCTGCCCGCGGCTGCCACGCTCCGACCCGCGGAGATGCTGCCTGGCGCCTGCGCGATATGCGGCGGGACAGGTCTCGCACCCTTCGCGCGCCAACGCCCGGCGATATCCGCGACGTCGCGTGAGCCGGGACCGAGACGAGCAACGGCGCGCTCATCGTCGAGCACGATCACGGCCGCGCCCTCGCCCGATAGGATGGTGTCCTCGTCCGTCAGGCGGACGGCCTCGAGGTCGAGCCAGTCGGTCAGTGCCTCCCGGACCTTCTTGCCGTCCCACAGGCCCCTGACCAGCAACGTGACGTTCCAGTCCTCGCCGAGGCCAAAGTCGTCGGGAAAGGCCACGACAATGGCATCCGCGCGGACATTGCCCGCGACCCCGAGCGCGTGGAGGAGCGACTCCTCGATCTCGGACGCCGCCCGCGCGAGCGCGCCTGCGCGCGGCACGGCTGTGCACTCGCGGAAGCCCGGCGCGGACCGCGCGCCCTCGGCGGTGCCAGAGGCGGACACAATCTCCACAATGGCCGTGCCGGCATGTTCCTGCGGCGCGAGGACGAGCACGAAGCCGGTGTCCTCCGGCAGGAGACCCATCATCTCGACGACCGACCGGGAACCGGCCCGGGGCAGATGTCGGCCCTCGATCGCGGCGATCGCTTCCCTCGCTGCCTCGCGCAGGGTGACGTCCTCGTCGTCGAGCATCGCGCGAAGGAGAGGCACGGCCGTTTCGCATCTCACCTGCGCGAGACGGCGCACTGCGAAGAGGCGGCGAAGATAGTCGCCATCGCCGGCGAGATCGGAGGCATGGCTGCGGATCCACTCGATGGTCTCGCGGGCCGTGAGGCGAACCTCAGGGTCGCTGGAGCGCGCCGCCTCTCGAAGAAAGGGGAGCGCGTCCCTCCCCACCTCGCGGAGACGCTCGACCGCTCGCCTGCGTACACCGTAGTCGTCCGAGCCGAGGTCGCCGATAGCCCGGCGGAGGTCCGCCTCGTCAGCGCGCGCCGGGCCTCTCGCGATAGCGGCCACGAGCGCTGTTTCATCATCGGGGTTTACGCCGAGTTGGCGTAACGCACAGTCGGTCCTGACGAGGCTCGCCAGGTCACCGGGCGGAGTATCGAGAAACCTCGGGAGAAGAAGTGCGCAGAGCGCGAGCCACGTCACGCTCCCCACCATACCCTCCTTTCCTCCGTGCTCTCGCGGGCGCAGAGATGACGAGGTCACCGTGGCGGCCGCCAGCGTGACACAGCCTAGGGCGTCCTGCGCCAGACTGCCGAAAGCGGTATGCGGAAACTGTCACCGGGCGCGATGGTCGTGATGACGCCCTTCGAGTAGTCGGAGGGGTCCCGGAACCTTTCCACGAGCGAGTTGCAGCCGATGCTGACGGTGCGGTTATCAATGACTCTCTCGATCCGGTAAGAGGCATCGGAACGCTCGCGATTGTCGAATATCACGTATTTCCCCTGTATCCCTTCCCGCCGGACAGGCGTGGCGAACCTCAGTCGAACATCGGACGGATTCGACTCGTCCCATCCGGCCAGGCGTCCCGCCACCGCCGGTGCAGGGAGGCGGAGATGGACGTCACGACCTGACAGTGAGGTGCCCTCCACAAGCGCAGCGAGGATGGGCTGCTCGCGGTCGTACCTGACGAAGCCGATGCGGCCGTTCAGGTGGACCCCGCCGGCGTCAACGCGGGAGCCGTTCTCGGTGAACATCACGATGTCGCGCCGTCCGTCGGCAAGAACGACCTCGACCGCGGCGACGGCATCGTGCGCGTCCACCGTGTTCTGGAGGGCCTTCACGCTACGGATGAACGGTACCTTTCCGTAAGGCTCTATGACGGACAAGAACAGGGTGTTCAAACCATCGCCGAAGCGCGTCCTCAGCATGTAGCGCAGGACCGGCGGATTGCCCTTGTATTCCGGAGGTATGCCATCGCACAGGGCGACCTCGTCCACATGCGTCAGATTGTGTATCCTGACGTGGGCCTCCCAGTCGGGCGGCATCTTGCGACGCGGTTCGATTATGCGCCAGTCAACCCAGAAATCGCCCTCGGGCCTGGCGCGCGAGACACGTTTCAGATACATGAACCCGGAGCCGCGATAACTCCAGTCGGCCGGACCGTCGTAGAACTGGCCGTACTCGACGTCCTCGCCGGCATACGTGCCCTTCGGCTGCTCGACCAGGACAAGACCGCTGTGAGTCACCTCTGGTCCGCCGGCGTTCTGGATGAGGCGATGATTCCTGCCGCCCCGCACGATGAAAGCATCGAGCACGTACGAGTTGGCATCGTCCACGTCCACCATGACAAGGCAGCGGCGATATGTCGTGACGCCCTCGTAAATCTTCTGCCCTTCTCCGTCAACGTCGGCCACGCGCAGAAAACCGACGTCGTCGAATAGCCGGGTCCTGCCGGAATACGACGCGGCCCGATCAGGCCCCCTGTCGTTGACCATGACGGTGTTGTGGCTCACGACGTGGCTCGTCCAGCCGATGCGCTTCGGCCAGGAACCGGTGTAGAGGGGGTAGCCCAGGTCGGGGATCGAGACGACATCGTTCGATATCATCTGGATGGCCAGGCGGTCCTCGTGACCGTGACCGGCCATGCGTCCGTAATAGAGCATGATGCAGCGGGCGTTATCGTGCCACGGGGCCTGGAGGAAGGCGCACCCGTATCCGCCGCTGTTGAAGGACCTGAGGGGCGGTAGATTGCCGGCCAGTTCGTCCTTCAGGTCCTCTCGCAGACGGGCGAGTATGGCCTCGGGCTCCGCCTCGTAGATGTCCAGATTCAGCCCCTCGAGGCGCTTTCCGTTGGCGAACCAGACCTCGCGCGCGAGATCGTGACCGCCGTAAACGCGATAGCCTGCCAGGGCCATGTCGGTGGGGATGGTCAAGCCTGTCCCGCTAAGGTTCATGCACTTGTCGCCGTCGCCCCAGTTGGGCGAGAAACAATCTGCGGCGCGGACGGCGGCGCCCATCGTGAAACAATTGCGGAACTTGGGATAGTCGTGGTAGAGGTCGTGTCTGGTATAGCGGCCATAGCGGTGGAGTAGAGCGGCGACGTTCGCGAACGATGTTCCGGGTATGCTGGCGTAGCCGAGGCCTGACTCATGGCTGAGGCCCTCTCTGCTCAGGACCTCGACAAGGATGGTGGGAATTGCACCACCCTTTGGGTCGAAGAGCCAATCGAGGGCCGATGGTGTGAGGACGGGATGGTCGAGGGCGATCGCGGCCGCCGCCATCGAATACTGGTGCATGCCCACATTCCCGTTTATTCTGCCGTCGAGTATCCCGACGATGAACTCCCTGAGGAGGTGGTTCTCGATGTGCGCTGCGATGGCCCTGGGCGATGACTTGTCGCCGGTGCCGTATCGGCGCGACATTTCCGAAGAGAAGCGTACGAGGTCCTGGTCCTCGATGAGCGCGTCGTACACGTAATCGTAGGCCAGACTGAGTTTCTGCGCAGTCCATGTCTCCCAGATGCACCCCTGTATCCGGCCCTTCCCCGATCCGCCGGTGGAGGCCTCCATCCCGAGACGATAATGCGGAGCGTAATCCATCTCTGGATACAGGTCGGCTATTCGGTCGAGGAGCACTGCAGCCTTGTGCGCGTAAACCGGGTCACCGGTCAATGTGTATAGGGTCGCCAGTTTCTCTGTGACGTCGAGGATCTCCCTCCACAACCAGAAGGCATAATGGGCGGCCAGAAAAAACTTCTTGTCGCCGACCCTGATGCCGGTCCCATCATCCACCCATTGTGGGTTCGCCCCGGGCTCCTTCGGTTGGAGGAAGCGCGGGTCGCCCTTGCCGAGACGGAACTTTCCGTGCTCGTCGAGCGCACTCGAATAGTAGGCGGCGAAATCGTTTTTCGGGAACCACTCCCCGCAGTTGCGACACTGTACCTGCCAGGGGCGATTCACGAAATCCCAGTTCCACCTGCTCGGACTGTACGGGGCGTTGAAGTGTTCCTTGCCGCACTTCGGACAACCAGCGTCCTCGGGCTTAGCGACAGCCCAGGAGCGCGGCATCTCCTGGCTCGGGGGAAGCCGCCACAGTTCCTCGTCGGACATGCGCAGGTATCGCTCGACTTCCTTCCGGAGGCGGTCGCGAACATCCCTGGCCCAGGGATACCTCTCGCAATTGCGCCTGGCGTTCTCGCGCATGGAACGGGTGACGATGATGGAGCCGGACTTCCGGGTTGCGTCGGGCTTCAGCCAGTCGGGCATGTTTTCCCCCCTGGCGACAGCGGTCAGGATACCAACGAAAATAAACACGCAGGCTACACTGCTCCATTTCAAACCGGTCTGCGCACAACCGCCTGGCGCCAGCCGGGTTCGCTCAGCTCTTCTTCGAGGTCTTCGCGAAGAAGCCGCTGAACTCTCGCTCGACGCTGTGGCCCTTGCAGTGTGGGCAGGCAACCCTGCGCCGATCGTGCTCCGACAAGGACATGACCACGCTGAACTTTCTGTTGCACTTCCGGCAACGGTATTCATAAGTGGGCATGGCCTCCCTCCGCCGCATCAGGCGTGCCAACTCGCATCTCAGGCCTGTGCCGCGCCCTCTGCCGCATCTCCCATAAACGAGTAATTAGCCGGGTCTGCCCGTCCTGTCAAGAGGGGCGACGGGATGACCTCCGGCGGCAAACCTAAAAGATACTTGCAAGTCCGGCGAGTGCTCTCCTATAATGCGGCACGCTGCGGAGGTGTGGAGTAGAATTACCGACCTGGAGGCGCTTCTGCCATGTCAGAAAGGCGATTGCGCTGGCAACGGGCGTTCGTGTTCGCTGCCGCGCTGAGCATTGCGGCCCTCTCGGCGTGCGCGAGCAAGCCGGCATCTCTCGGCAACGCCCGCGGCGGTCAGGTGACCGGCGGCGGAGAGTCAGAGCGCTTCTTCAAGGTGCTCTGGACAATGCCAGGCTCCTACGAGCGGGTGAAGGTCGTCGAACTCATCGGCGATACGCTTTACGTGGCAGGCACCCCACGGGGCATGGACGCCATCAATATCGAAACGGCGAGGTTGCGCTGGAAGCACACGGGTCGGCGCACCGTGGATTATCCCCCGACCTTCAGGGACGGGGTGCTTTACATTCTCGAAGGGGGCCAACTGGTCACCCTGGATGTGAACACCGGCGACGAACTCTCCCGGTGTCAGACGCGCATAGGGTCCGCGATGCCCCTCTACCCCGGCCAGACCACCTGGATGCTGGGCGGAGGCAACGAGTACGTCTATGGGGTCTCCGCCGGCACGGGCGTGAAGGCATGGCGAGTCAGGCTCAACGATTTCGTCGAGAAGAGCCTCTGGGACGGGGCTGACAAGGTCTTCGCCGTCACCGGCAGGGGAACGCTCTACGGGATCTCGCTCGGGACTCGTGCCATCCTGTGGAACTTCGAGTTCTCCCGACCCTTCACGGGAATGCCGTGCCTCTCCGATGGGACGCTCTACGTCGGCAACAGCAATTACTACTTCCATGCGATAGATGCGACCAGCGGGACGCTCAAGTGGCGGACACTCCTCGGGGCGCCGGTCCTCGGAACGCCGACGGCCGCCCATGGCCGAGTTTACGTGTCCACGAGGGACGGCATCCTTCACGCGGTTGATGCAAACGACGGCCGGGAACTGTGGAAGGTTCCAGGGCCGGATCGTGTGATCACGGCCTCCGATAGCCGCGCCGTGTATCTCCGCCGGGGGGATCTGGGCTACCGCGTGGGCGTCCTCGACGTGCAAAAGGGCGAAATCCTCGGCGAGATGGCGGCGAACAACTACGAGTGGTTCGCCTCCAGACCGGATAGCGGGACAATCTACGCGGTTGACCGCAGGGGCAACGTCCTCGCGCTGAGCCTCAAGAACGTTCAGACGCCCTGAGCAGTGTCAGGGAAGCATGCGGAGGAACTGGTCGCGTGACCCGACCAGAAGGCGGCCGTCCACGCGATAGCGCCCGCTGATCCGCACCGAGCCCGCCTGGTGGCGGAACTCTATCAACTCGCCCAGGATCCGCTGGTCGCCCTCGCGCATCTCCGCCGGGTCTCCAACCAGCCTGCCTATATCCTGCGTGGCATCCCAGGTCATCCGGTCGCCGAACGCAACGCGCTCTCCGTCCTCGATTCGCGTCGGCCCGGCGGTCTCGAAACTTTCTAGTCGGTTGTCCGGGGTGATGCGCGCGCTCAACTCGTCGGCAGAGAGAGCCCGCTGGCCCTGCCGCAGGATGACACCCTGTCGGAAGGTGGCGAGGCCTTCCGAGCGCCGGAAGCGCATATCCCCCTTCCACTCCACTACTACAGGCTCGGCGGCGCCGCTGGAATCGGCAACGCCCTCGAGCCGTCCGGGGCCGAGCATGGCAATTGATGCGCCAGCATCGTATACCTCGATCCTCTCCGCCATCGCCATCCGGTTGCCCTCGCGGAGGATCGGTCCTCCGCCTGCCTCGAGCCGCTCGGGCTGGCTGTCAGCACCCATATGGATGCGGAGTTCACCGGCCTCCAGACTTCGCGCGACCGTGGCCTTCGAGCCGGGCTCCGGTTCCTCGACGAGCCGGGCATTGCCCTCGGCGAGGACCGCACGAAGCCTCTGGCCATCCGAGATGTCGAGGCTGACCCTGTCGGCCTGGAGGCTGCGCGACCCCTGCGCGAAGGCGACATCGCGACGGAACTCGGCCCGGCCACCGACCCGGTCGAATTTCATCCCCTCCTTCCAGGCAACGCGGACGGGCGACTCGCCGGAGGCATCCCCAACTGTTCCCTGCAGCTGTCCTGGCCCATCCACTCGGACGTTCCCCCTGTTCGGCTCGATGATCACCCGCTCGCCGCTGATCGTCCTGGACCCATATTCGATGACCGCCCCGCCCGCGAACGAGACCATGTCTTGCTCAGGCCGCAGGATCATTTCCTCAGCGCGGGCCTGGACCTTTTCCTCCCCGCCCTCCGCGCTTGTGGCGGGTTGACCCGACCGGGACACGCTTTGCAGGCGCCCCTGCACGTGCACGCCCCCATCGGCACGGCACTCGATCAGTCGCTGGTCGTTATCGTCGAAGCGCGCCACGAACCGCTCGCACCGGATGGCGCGCTCGCCGTCGCTGAACTCCACGCCGCCGAGGAACATGGCCTCGTGAACACTCCGGTCGAACTCCATGGACCGATTCCACGCGATCTCGAGAGGCCCGGCAGTGGAAGCCTCTCGGCTGGAGAGGGAGAGCCGTCCCGCCTGGGGGACGGTGATGCGACCGGAGACAGGTTCCAGGCGCAGTCTCCCGGCCTCCACGACGTTACCTCCCTGTCGAACGATGGCGGGCGTGCCACTCAGGACGATCTCCCCCGTCTCGCCGGTGCGCGTGAGAGAGTCGCCGGTGCCCTGCACATCCTCGACCCTGAACGCAACGTGGCCATCGGCGACGAACCTCTCCAGGCGCCGCTGTTCCTGAGAGACGAGTACCTCGACCCGGTCGGCCGTCAATTCTGTGCGCTCCTGCACGATGCGCACGTTGTTCTCCAGGGTCACCGTCTGCTGGACGCCGTCCGCAACGCCCGGGCCATCCGCGGTTATAGTCGTCTGCCCCATTGCGCCTGCGGTCTCGCCCCGCGGCAGCAGCGCCTCACCGCCAACGAGGTCGAGCCGGACCTGACGAAACACACGCGCCAGGCGCTTCCGGTAGAAGAGTTCCGCCCCGATACCCCGAAGCGTCTGTGTCCCCTCGCGAGTTTGTGCAGTGAGCGTTATCGGCGCATCGGTCGTACCCGTGGCCTCATCGGGATTTATCTCCAGGCGGTCGGTGCGGAGTTCCGAGGGCTGTTCGCCAGTGAGGCGGACGACCACATCGCCGGTGAGCGTGATGTGGTCGGATGGCTGGCGAACGAGGACGCCGAGGTTCGCACGCGCCTCGACCTGCTCCTCCCTTCCCTCCTGGATCCGTCGCACTATGAGGACCGGCTCGGTCAACTGCCAGTTCCGCTCCGGGTCTATTCTCGCAAGGGGAGCGGTGACCTCCCAGTCCCGGCCGCGAAGGCTCTCGGCGTGGAACTGCTTTATCTCGACCTCCATTGCGCCGGTTTGTCCGCTGGCGCCCTCTCTTTGTTCCTCGCCACCGGATTCGCCGGGTCCGCCGCGCGATCCGAAGACGCCGCCGAGTGCAAGGAGCAGGACGACAAAGCCTGCGAAGGCTATGCCCAGCAATATGACGCGCCGCAATTTCATTTACGGCCTCCAGATTCCAGCGCATCTCGAGGGAAGTATCTTTCCAGTATAGCGCCCCAGCGCCGCTGCGCGCGGAGGATGCGCTCGGCCACGTCACGGATGGCGCCACGCCCGCCAGGGGAAGGGGTAATCCAATGGGCGACACGACGCACCTCGGGGCGCGCGTCGGCGACCGCCACACCGAGGCCGACAGCCCTCAGGACAGGAATGTCCGGCAGGTCGTCGCCCACGAAACATATCCTCTCCGGCGGGATGCCGCTGCGCCTCACGAGGCGGGTGAGGCCGTCCAGTTTGACCTTGACGCCCTGGAACACGTACGGGACTCCGAGTTCGCGCGCCCTTCGGAGGAGCGCTGGCGCGGTCCGGCCGGAGATGATCGCCGTCTTCAACCCGGCGCGGTGCAGATATTTGATGCCTGTCCCATCGTGGGCGTGGAACACCTTCCACTCTCGCCCGTCCGGACCAATGCAGATCGAGCCGTCGGTCAGCACACCATCGCAGTCCATGCAGACCAACTCGATCGCGCGGAGGCGTCTGACGAGGTCGCGGCCGCTCATGGCGAAAGCAACCTGTGCAAGAGCAGGTCCTGCACATCTATCACCCCGCGCAGGACGCCCGCGGAATCCACGACAGGCAGTTCGTCTATCTGGGAATCCTCCATGATCTTTGCTGCCTCCTGGGCGAGGCGCCCAATGGATATGCGTTTGGGATCGCGCGTCATCACGTCGCCGAGACGGGCATCGAGGACATCCGCCCCTCTGACAAGACTCCTCCTGAGGTCGCCGTCCGTGAAGATCCCGGTGAGCCGCCCGCTCGCATCCACGATACAGATGGCGCCGGCCCGTTTGGGAGAGGAGGCGAGCGCCGAGCGGACGGTTACGTCCGGGGTCACGCAGGCATAGTCTCCGGGCGATCGCATTATCTCCTCGACCTTCATAAGCCTTCGCCCGAGTTCGCCCCCCGGATGAAAGAGGGCATAATCCTCCTCCCTGAAGTGACGGCGGCGGGCGACCGTGAGGGCGAGCGCGTCGCCCAGGGCTAACATGGCGGTGGTGCTGGCGGAGGGGGCAAGGCCGAGGGGACACGCCTCCTGTATGTGGCCGATGTCGAGGACCACGTCGGCGTGCCGTGCGAGGGTACTGTTGGCGTTGCCCGTGACCGCGATGATCCTCGCCCTTATGCGCTTGACCGACGGCAGGAGCGCCACGACCTCGGTCTCGCCGCTGTTGGAGAGTGCGACGACGACGTCGTCCCGAACGATGCGACCGAGGTCTCCGTGAAGGGCCTCGACCGGATGCAACGAGTGCGATGGGGTGCCGGTGCTCGCGAGCGTCGCGGAGATCTTCTGTCCGATTATCCCGGCCTTCCCTATGCCGGTGACCACGACGCGGCCGCGGCAGGCGAGGATGAGTTCGACGGCGTCGCTGAAACTGTCTCCGAGGCGTTCCGAGATGCTGGCTATGGCCTCGACCTCGGAGTACAGGACCCGTCGCGCGAACGCCAGGTCATCGGCGCGCTGGTCTGTCATCGGAATGACTCCGCGCGGGCGGCTACTGCCCCGACGATGGAACGGATGCGCGCAGCCGCTCCTCCTGTGCAATGACCTCGCGAGCGAGTGCCGCATAATCGCGGCAACCACGCGAGTGACGGTCGTAGGCGCTTATCGGCTTGCCGTGACTGGGCGACTCGGCAAGTTTCACGTTCTTGCGGATCACCGAGTTGAACAACTTGTCCGGGAAAAACTCCATGATGTTCGCCTTGACCTCCTGGGCGAGCCGGGTGCGTCCGTCGTACATGCAGGCGATTATGCCGGTGACCTGGAGTTCCGGATTCAGCCGCCTCCGCACGAGGCGGATCGTCTCCATCAACTTCCCCATGCCCTGGAGCGCAAAGAACTCGGTCTGGAGCGGAATGAACACCTCCTTGACGGTGGTGAGGGCATTGAGCGTCAGGAGACCCAGGGATGGGGGGCAATCAACGAGCACGTAATCGTAGCGCGGCATGATGTCGGCGAGCGCCTCCCTCAGGATGGTCTCCCGGCCGACCACGCCGACGAGTTCTATCTCAGCCCCTGCGAGGTTTATGTTGCTGGGGATGAGATCCAGCCCCGGGATGGCCGTGCGCACCACGACATCCTCCGCGCGCGCCTCGCCGATCATCACCGAGTATATCGAGGGCCTGTCGGCGTGGATGTCAACCCCGAAGTGCACGCTGAGATTCGCCTGCGGGTCTATGTCAACCAACAAGACGCGCCGATCCAGCGGCGCAAGGCATGCCCCCAGGTTCGCAGCGGTCGTGGTCTTCCCCACGCCGCCCTTCTGATTGGTCAACGCAATGGATCGCACTGGCCGGCCGGTCCCGCAAGTTCGTGTTCGACGCCGCAATTCTAAGGACACATCCGGGAAATTGCAACGCCCAGGCAACCCGCCCGGCCCCGGGCGTCAATATTTTCCCAGGGCGTAGCCCGCCTCGTACATCGCCACGATGTTCTCGGGCGGACTTATCACCTGGATATTGTGACAGGGGCCGAGGATGTACCCGCCGTCGCGCCCCAGTATCCGGATGTTGTCCTCGACCTCACGGCGCACCTCCTCGACCGACCCGAACGCGAGCGTGTACTGGTTGTCCATCGCCCCGTGAAACGCGATGCGATCTCCGAACTCCCGCTTCATCTCCTCGCGGTCCATGCCATCGCAGCGCCATTGCACCGGGTCGAGGACGTCGATGCCGATGGCGACCATGTTCGGGAGGTTGGCGCGCATGGCGCCGTCGCTGTGGTGAAAGGCGTATGCGCCGGCCTGATGGACCAGTTCTATCATGCGTTTCATGTGCGGGAGGATGAACTCCTCGATCTGTTTCAGCGAGATGTTCAACCCGCGCTGGGACGCGAGGTCCTCGGCCACCCATGTCCAGATTATCTTCCCCGGTATGGTCTCGTATATCCGGCGCGTCACCTCGTACCGGAAATCGTAGAGTTTTCCGAGGCAGTAGTGGACGATGTCCGGATGCTCGATGAGATCGAGGTAGCCCTGCTCCTCACCGCGAAGCCATCTGTATATGTCGAAACATTCCGAGCCACCGCCGCGTATTACGCAGTCCTCCTTTCCCCTCACCTGGTCCGGCAGAACGGAGTAGTCGTACCAGTCCGCGCTGGGCCAGCGATAGGTGGCCTCGATCTCCTCAATGCTCTGGCAATCGGCGAGGGGGAAGCGCACCGCCTCCCTGTACGTGCCGCCGCCATAGTCCACATCGCGGAACCCGATGCCATAGATGTCTTCGTCGGGCGGTATGGGCGGGCCGATGTACCTGGGTTCCACCGTGACGACCTCGTCTATGTGGAGCCTGCGAAAGACCTCCGACATCGTTGCGCAGCCGAGGTAGCGCTTGAGTTTCTCGTCGGTCTCCCTCGTGGCCCGATAGTCCATCGGCACCCGGTCGGGCTTCTCGCCATTCAGGACGGCAAGCCAGCGCTCGCGCTGAGTCATCCTATTCTCCTTCGTGTCCGGAGGCGTCCCGATCGTGCGAGGCGGCGCGAGCGAGTCTCGACACGAGGCGGTCGCCCAGGAGTCGCTCGATCGCCGGTCGAACGCGCCAGAAATCGCGGAGGGCGAGGTACTCCTCCACTGCTCCACGCGGGCCAATGCCACGCGCGCGCTCGGCCCGGATCATCAGGTTCTTCGCCGTCTCCTCGGGCGATACGAACTCGATCACGTCTGCGCGGTAACCCATGACCCTGAGAGCGGCAGCGCGCAACGCATCGGTGATTATGTCGGCTGTGCGCTCGCGCAGTATCCCGTGGCGCAGTATGGCGCGGAGATCATCGCGCTGGAGTTGGCGATGAAGTTCGTGCTGACAACATGGCGCGGCCATGACGAGGCGCGCGTTCCATTCGACGGCGCGGGCGAGCGCCTCGTCGGTGGCGGTGTCGCAAGCATGAAGGCTCAGAACGATGTGCGGAGGCGCGTCGGGTGCGTACTCCCTTATCGGCGATACGACGAACTCCACATCGGCGTCGCCGACCCTCCGCCGCAGAGCCTCTGCGGTCGAGATAACGTCGGCGTTCGCGTCAATCCCGACCGCACGAACCTCCAGGCCGCGGATATCCCGAAGATAGTGCGTCGCGGCGAGCGTCAGTAGCGCCCTGCCGCAGCCGCAGTCAACTATTCGCACCGGACGGGGAGGCGCGCCACGCAGCAGGTCCGAGTGCGAGAGCAACACGAGAAACTGGTTCACCTGCCTGAACTTCCCCTGCATGGCGGGGATGATCTTTCCGTCCCGCGCAATGCCCACCGCCTCGAGGAACGAATCCCCTGAGCCGGCGGGGATGGGGTACTCCTTCTCGCGGTCGTGTGCGTGTGGCTCGGGCTTCTCCCGGACGGAGGGCCTCCCCACGGTCACCAGCGCCCTGCCCTTCCTGGTAATCCTCACGTGCACATCGCGGTCCAGACACTGGAGATGGATCCGCTGGAAGCCCATGGAGAGCCACTCGCGAAGGCGACCGCGGGCCTCCTCGGGACTCAGGATTTCGCTGTGCTCCTTGACGCGACCGCTCCTCACGGCCTGAAGAGCGTTCCCGCTGGATACCCGGACCCATCTCAGCACTATCTTCATCCACTCCGCCGAATCCTGCGGTCTCGGGTCGGTCAGGGTCAGGCGGACGAAGCGATCCGGGTTGCGCAGAGCCGACTCGACTTCCTCCAGAAAATCGGCGCCGGTCATCGAGCGTCTCCGAATGCGCCTGTGGGCACGGGAAGGGTGCGATGAGCGCACCGTCGCGCTGTCGGTTCTGGATTCAATCTACCGGGGGAAACTCTTTGTTGCAAGGAGGGCAAGGGCGACGCTTTTCACCGGCGACGCGAACGTGGGGGATCCGAACGGCATGGGTCACACCACTCGCCGGGGCGTTCAAGCCGCTCCGGAGGCCGCTGTACCGCTCGCTGCCTCGAGCCGCAGCAGTTCGTTCCAGCGCTGGTCAACCTCCGCCTGGATCTCCTCGATCACGTGGCGGTTCTTCGGCTCGAAGAGGTGGCGGAAACGGCCCTGTTCCTTCAACCAGTCCTCGACCGGCCGCTTGGGATCGGGCTTGTAGTTGATCGTATATTTGCCCGGGAACTCCCACTCGAACAGCGGCCAGAAACAGGTATCCACGGCCAGTTGCGCCATGCGTATGGCATCCTGTGGTTTGAATCTCCAGCCGCGATGGCATGGCGCAATGACGTTGATGAACGCGGGGCCGTTCGCCTGAAGGCCCTTCTGCACCTTGGACATGAAGTCGCGGGGGTTCGAGACCGTCGCCTGCGCCGCGTAGGCCGGGTTGTGTGCTATCACAATGGCGGTAAGGTCTTTCCGACTCTGTTCCTTGCCGTATTTCACGGTGCCGGCCTGCGCGGTCATCGTGAAGGCCCCCTTCGGCGTAGCACTGGAGCGCTGGATCCCCGTGTTCATGTACGCCTCGTTATCGTAACAGATATAAAGGAGTTTGTGGCCGCGTTCGAGCACGCCCGAGAGCGACTGCAGACCGATATCGTAGGTACCGCCGTCGCCGCCCCAGGCGATGAAGCCGATCTCGCGGTCCGGTATCCGGCCCTTCCGGCGCAGCGCGCGATATGCCGTCTCGACGCCGCTCATCGTCGCTGCCGAGTTCTCGAAGGCGTTGTGTATGAACGGCACGCGCCACGCGGTGTAAGGGAAGAGGGTGGTCACGACTTCCATGCAGCCGGTGGCGCAACTGCAGACGACCGGCGTTTCCGCCGCGAGCAGCGCCTGGCGGATGACCGTGGGGCCGGTGCATCCGGCGCAGGCGGCATGGCCGCCGGCGAGCAACTCCGGTTTCGCGCTGATCTTCTTCAGGTTCACAGCCATCGCTTCTTCCCTTCTACCTGCTTGCGCACTCCGGTCGCCCTGCTACTCGCGGAGCCCGATGAACTCCACCGGATGTTCCAGGCCCCTCGCCCCCTGGAGTTTGCGGAAGACGCCGACTATCTGCTCCACGTTGATATCACGACCGCCCAGACCGTAAACGAACGGCAGGATGGGGCGGGCGTCACCATAGAGATGAGAGCGGACCTCGTGGAAGACGGGGCCACCCTCGAGACCGAACGAGATCGCGCGGTCGAGGACACCGATCGCGCGTGCCTTCGCCAGCGCCGCGCGGAGTTCAGCGCCCGGGAATGGACGGAAGACCCGCAGTTTGACGACCCCGGCCCTGATGCCGGCATCGCGCGCCTCGTCGGCGGCAGCGCGTGCGGTGCCGCAGGTGGAGCCCAGCGCCACTATGACAACTTCAGCATCCTCGGTCCGATAGGTGTCGAGGAAACCGTACCTGCGGCCGAATCGCCTTCCGAACTCTTCTCCGACCTCCCGGATGACCGCATGTGCACAGCGCATGGCCTCTACCTGCTGACGCTTGTGCTCGAAGTACCACTCCGGCAGGTCCAGTGGACCGACCGTCATCGGATGGTCCACATCGAGGAGCGTGCGCCGCGGCCTGTATTCACCCACGAATGACGCTGCGTCCTCGTCGGACAGCATCTCCACCGGTTCGTTGGTGTGGCTGATGATGAAGCCGTCGAAGGGAACCATGACGGGCAGCAGGACATCCGGGTGCTCAGCGATCCGGAACGCCTGAAGGATGCTGTCATAGGCCTCCTGGGCGTTCTCCGCGTATATCTGGATCCATCCCGAATCGCGGCACCCCATGGTATCCGAGGTGTCGCAGTGAATGTTTATGGGGCCACTCAGGGCACGGTTGACCTCGGGCATCACTATCGGGAGGCGACATGAAGCAGCCACATAAACCACCTCCCACATCAGGGCGAGGCCGCAAGCGGATGTCGCCGTGACCGTTCGGGCGCCGGCGGCCGAGGCGCCGATGCAGGCACTCATCGCACTGTGTTCGGATTCGACCAGGATCACCTCGGTGTCCACCTCGCCGTTCGCCACGAACTCGGCGAACTTGTGCATCAACTCCGTCTGCGGGGTGATGGGATAGGCTGCCGCGACATCGGGCCTCGCCTGGCGCAGTGCGTGCGCGGCGGCCTCGTTTCCGGTGAGCGACTCGAGTTTCGCCATGGGTCAGCCCTTGTCTTGCTCGCCTTCGAGTTTCATCTCGATCGCCTGTACCTTTTCGGGACATTCCCTCGCGCAGATTCCGCAGCCCTTGCAGTGCTGGTAATCTATGCCGACGACCTTGCCGTCCTTCACCTGGATGGCGGAATCGGGGCAGAAGATCCAGCATCGCAGGCAGTGGATGCACTTGTCGGGCTTGTGTACGGGCCTGTAGATCCGCCAGCCGGCGACGCTCTTCTGGGCGCTCGTGCCGCCTTCGGGGATCACGCCGCCGATGGCAAGATCCTTCCACCCGGGCAGTTTGCTCATCCTTCCTTCACCTCCTCGAAGGCACGGCGAATGGCGCGGAAATTGCCCTGAACGATGCGGTCGCCCTTCGACCTGAACTTCTTCTCCACGTCGGCAAGGATGGTCTCCAGTTTCAGGAGCGGCATGACCTTCATGAGGGCACCCATCATGGGCGTATTCGGGATGGGACGTCCAATCTCGTCTATCGCGATCTGGGTCGCGTCCACGGTAAACACCCTGGCGTTCTTCACCCCCAGGCGCCGCCGGACCTCCGCCGGATCGAGCGGCGAGTTCACGAGCACGATGCCTCCGTCCTTCAGCCCTTCCGTCACGTCAACCGTATCGAGAAGGCTCGCGTCGAGCACGACGACTATGTCCGGGTTGTAGATCGCGCTGTGGACGCAGATCGGCTTGTCGCTGATGCGGGTGTAGCCACGGACGGGGGCGCCTTCGCGCTCGGGGCCGTAGTCTGGAAAACCCTGGCTGAACTTCCCCTCTTCGAGAGCAACCGCGGCGACCAGCGTGGCTGCTGTCTTGGCGCCCTGTCCGCCGCGCGCGTGCCACCTGATCTCCGTCATGTTCTTGCTTGGCATGGGAGTCCCTTCCACGCTCGCTGGACGGCACAAAAAAGCAAACCGCCCTCTCTCTGTTTCGAACAGGGTCGCTTTCAACTCGGCCGGAGTGCCGTCAACCGGATGGTAGCACAGTTGAATCCGGACTGTCAAACTCAGACGGCCGCGCTCACCGCAAGTTCGAGCGGCCGCAGGCACAGCGTACCCGCGGACAGCAGTGCGCGGGGTCACGACCTGGAATGTCACTGGCAAGTCCTGGTGCCGGAGGAGGGAGTCGAACCCTCATGGGCTTGCGCCCACGGGTTTTTGAAACCCGCGCGTCTGCCGATTCCGCCACTCCGGCGCCCGGTCCGGGCCGCACGACATCTCGATTATATTGCAGCGCGAGCGGTCCGACAAATCCGATGCCCTCCCAGCGAGAGAAGCGAGGGCATCATCGGTACCTGCCGTACCTGCGCACGATCTCCATTGCGCGCGAATACCGCTCGAAACTGACGTCGTTCGGCACGCTGTGGTCGGTGTGATAAAGATACCCACCCCCCGGCATGCACGCGGCGAAAATCGTCCGAACGTATTCCTCGAAGCGACCCAGATCCGCCTCCTCGAGCAACCGCGCGTCTATGCCGCCGAATAGCGCAAGGCGGTCTCCGTATTGTCGCTTTAGCGCGACGGGGTCCCTGCCAGCCTTGACCTCGAGGGGCTGCAGGCAGTCGAGGCCGACCTCCAGAAGGTCCGGGATCAGCCCGCTCACCCGTCCACACGAGTGCAGAATGGTCTGCGCACCGTGCCTGTGGGCCGTCTCGAACATCAGCCTGTCGGCCGGCTGGAACATGGCCCGATACATCTCGGGGGAAAACAGCGACGCGTTCCGGTAGCCCATGTCGTTATAGATCCAGAGCGCATCGAACTCGAACCCCTGCTCCCACATCATCTCGAACGTCGCGACCACGAGCCTCGCAAGAGTCATAGCTATCGAGCCGATCCATTCCGGGTCATCTGCCATGAACACGAGGAGATCCTCGCTCGCGATGAACCGTTGCATGCAGTCGTATCCCGTCGCTGCACCGAACGTGATGTACCTGCCCTCGTCCCGCCACCGCTGATAGTTCCTCCTCGCCGTGACCCAGTCAACTCGGGTGAAATGTGGTTCGAGCCGCTCCGCCAGGGGCAGCCAATCGTCCTTTTTCTTCACCGGACAAGCGATGATCTCGGGCGTCGTGGAGAAGTCCTTGTGGTCCCTCCTGACCCCTCCCCAATCCGTGGTCTTCGTGATGTATTCGGCGTCTTCGCTTATGATGCGTATCGGCAGACGCGGCGAGAGATCCGCGCCGATCTGGCGGATGTCGTAGTCGAAGAAGTCCTCCGGCAGCACGTCCTCCGGGAGACCTTCCTTCCTCCAGCGTCTGAGAGTCGCGAGCCATATCGAGTCCATCACGGGCACCCGATCCGGCTCCTTCCTGGCGATGGCCAGCCGGACCCGCTCCTGTGCGGTCATATGCATTGCAGGCCCCCGCATTCGGCGAAACACCCGGTGCTTTCACTGAGAACGCTCGCAAGTTTATATCAGTGTCGCGGTCCACGTTCAATGCGATGCGAGTGTCGGAATGAAACGGAGGGCGCGGAGCGATGTGGAGACGTATCGCCCGCATCTCTGTATAGCGCGGCCCTGGCCGCGCACATGCGGCACGCTGCCGTGCGACTCCCAGTCCGTTCGAGGGGTTGTCGTGCGGCCTGGGCCCACGACGGAGGAGGATACGTGCAATTCGCGCACTAATTATGAGCGGTGTGCGCCAATTCGCCGGACTTCCGCTCACAATTTTCCCGAAGTGCCTTGACAATACCTGTTCCTTCGTGTACTTTGTGTATGGGGAACGTCAGTTCGATGGCCCCGCATCGGCGAGGATGGGCGGGCACCGGGACCCGGCTATGTCACATGGATGCTCGCAGAGCCGGACAGCCCGCATCCGCGAGGATCAGGACACGCGATGAAGACGGTGACGCTCGACGGGCAGGTACTTGGAGCGCTGCGCGAACGCGGCCCCTCCGCGCGGGAAGACGTTGCCTCCTTTTCCGGTCTCCCCCTGTCCACCGTGCGCAGGGTGATCCGGCATCTGGCGGCCGAGGGACTGGTGACCCGCGACGGATACGAGGAGTCGACGGGAGGCAGGCCGCGGGAGCGCATCCGCATCAATCCAGACGCTGGATACGCCATCGGTGTTCACCTCGCCAGGCTCGGCATGCGGGCTGCGCTCGTGAATCTCGCCGGGAAACCGCTCGCAGAGAAGTCCATCGCGGAGACCAATCTCGCCCGGGTACGCGACACGATAGACATCCTGTGTCGCACAATCGAGTCCATGGGCCAGGTACGCGCACCGGGCGCCATGTGCGGCATCGGTATCGGCGTGAGCGGCGTGATCCGACCCGGAGGCAGGGTGTCGCGCGAGTTCCCGCAGGCGGAGCGATGGGACAACGTTCCTCTGGCCGACGAGGTGGAGAAGCGCTGCGGGATCCGCCCCCTCCTGCTGAACGACGTCCACGCTGCGGCGTTGGGCGAGGCGCGGTTCGGAGGTTGGTCCAACGTTCGCAACCTGGTGTTCCTGCATCTCGGCGATGGCATCGCCGCGGGGATCATCGCCGATGGAGCGCTCTATCAGGGGGCGACGCTGAACGCGGGCGAGGTGGGCCATCTCATCGTGACCGACAACGGACCCGTCTGCTACTGCGGAAACAGCGGATGCCTCGAGACCGTCGCGGCGCCTCGGGCGCTGGTCGAGGCATGCCAGGAGGCGGCTGCGCGAGGCGTTCGCACCCTGGCGCTGGAGGCCGCCGGTTCAGCCTCGCGCATAACGTTCGACCACATCGTCGCCGCAGCAGCCGCCGGCGACCGCCTCGCCGTCAACTTGCTCGCCGAGGCCGGCCGTCACCTGGGGCGCGTCGCAGGCGACCTGGTCAACTTCTTCGATCCCGAAGTGCTGATACTGGGCGGATTGCTCGCGAGGCACAGGGGCCCACTCGTGGAGACCCTCGTCCGCACGGCGCGCTCCCGCGCTCTCCCGATGCTTCGCGACGCAACACTGATAGAGCCGTCGCACCTGAAGGAATCCGCTGCTGTCCTCGGGGCGACCGCACTGGTCTTCGACCGTGCCCTGGACAACCCGGATCGTTTCCTGGTCGGGCGATCGAAGTAGCGACAACGATTATTGGAGGCTCTGACGTGGAAGTCATCATCGTCAAGGACACCGCTGAACTGGGGAGAAGGGCGGCCGAGATCGTCGCAGCCGAAATGACGAGCAGACCGAGATGCGTCCTCGGACTCGCGACCGGAAGCAGTCCGATCCCCCTCTACCGCGAACTCATCAGGATGCACAGGGAAGACGGGCTGGACTTCTCGACGACCATAACGTTCAACCTCGACGAATACGTCGGCCTCGGCCCGGAGCATCCCCAGAGTTATCGGAGATTCATGGACGAGCACCTCTTCGAACACGTCAACATCAACAGGAAGAACACCCACGTGCCGGACGGCCTTGCCCGGGATGTCGAGGCCCACTGCGCAGAGTACGAGGAGATGATCGCCGACGCCGGCGGCATCCGGCTGCAAGTCCTCGGAATCGGGTCGAACGGGCACATCGGGTTCAACGAACCGGGCACGTCGCTGGCGAGCCGGACGCACCGGACGCGCCTCTCGGAGACAACGATCCGCGACAACGCCCGGTTCTTTCAGCGCATCGAGGACGTGCCGACGGAGGCCATCACGATGGGGATCGGGACGATACTCGAGGCGGACCGCATACTTCTGGTCGCGAGCGGCCCGAACAAGGCCAACGCGATTGCGCGCGCGATCGAGGGGCCAGTGACCGCGATGGTGCCGGCGAGCGCACTCCAGTTGCACCCCGACGTCACATTCATCATCACCGAGGACTGCGCTACTGGCCTCACGCTCGACTGGACTCGCCGCCAGCGCGTCAGCGGGCGCAGCAACGTGTCCGTTCCCTGCTCAGTCAGGTGACGCGGGTAAGATGCAGGAGTGAGCCGCCGCAGCACACCAGAGTGAGCGCCCGGTCAGATGCTCAGGATGCTTCCGGAGGACGCTGAAGCCCCGGAGCAGTGGGTCACCTTCCCGAACCCCCGGCAGCGACCTCTATCGCTACCGGACGCCAGTCGGGGTCCGTCGTCAGCGCTATCTGGTCGCAGGCCGCGCCGTCCTCGCGGTTAGCCACGACCAACTGATGCTCGCCGGCGCTCAGGGTTATGCGGCGGCCCTGAAGCGGCACCCAGTGCCACTGGTCGAATACCGCGTCCTCCACCGTGCCGACTTCCTCGCCGTCGAGAAAAACGCCCAGCGAGTTCCCGCAAGGTCCGGAGAATCGTACCCGGAACCAGAGCGAGTACTCCCCGGCCTCATCTATCTTTATTCGATGAGCGACATCTCCACCGATACTGATCTCCTTGTGATCCGGCCCCTCCGGGGCGAGGACATATTTGCCGCCGCCGCAGTGGGCGTCCTCGAACACGGCCATTGGCGCCGTGACCACGCCGTCCTCTGCCTCGATGACAATCCTCGGGGCGCGCACGTAGGATATGCGGAGCGATTCCCCTTCAGTCCGCACCGCTGACGGCGCAGCCGCCGGTTGGCGGCGCTCGCAGCCGCACAGGGCAGCGACCACCAGCCCAATCCACCAGGACGCTCGTGGCATCATCGGAAATCCCTTTATCGCAAGCCGCTCCGTCAAATGCTCCGGAATGAGGGCCAGCCCTTCGAATGATAACCGGGGCGCACAAGCCCAGTCAAAGCCGGTCTTGTGTTGGCATCGCTCCAGCGCCCATGCTACGATGGTGTCGATCAAAAGGCTCCGCGCGTGTGCGCGGAGGATTTCGATGGGAGGATCGAGATGGCCACGCGCGCGGGGCTCGTCACTTTGCATGGAAAACCCGTCACCCTAGTGGGCGATGAAGTCCGGGAGGGCGACCTCGCACCGGACGCGACCCTGCTCGATAACGACCTCAGGCCCGTCCGACTCTCGACCTTCCGTGGAAGGGTCTGCGTCCTCTCCGCCGTACCGTCCCTCGACACGCCCGTCTGCGACCGCGAGACCCGCCGTTTCAACGAGGAGGCGGGCCGACTCGGAGGTAACGTGGCGATCGTGACCATCAGCGTGGACCTTCCTTTTGCACAAAAGCGATGGTGCGGCGCGGCGGGGATCGCGAACGTGATCACCCTCTCGGACTATCGCGACCTGGAGTTCGGAACGCGGTTTGGTGTCCTCATCGAGGAACTGCGACTCCTCGCGAGATGCGTGTTTGTGCTCGATCGCGGCGGTCGCGTCGCCCTCGTCGAACTGGTGAAGGAGGTGAGTTCGGAGCCCGATTACGACGCAGTCCTCGGCGCAGTCCGAAGGCTCTTGTAAGTGTCCGGCGCGGGTGTCGGACCATTTTTCATACAGGCAAGGAGGGAAACCATGATCGGAAAGAAGATGCTGGACGCGTTGAACGAGCAGGTGAACGCGGAGATGTATTCGGGGTACCTGTACCTCGCCATGGCCGCCTATTTCGAGGATGCGAACCTGCCGGGGATGGCGAAGTGGATGACCGTGCAGGCGCAGGAGGAACTCGGACACGCGATGAAGATATACCGGTTCATCGTCGAGCGCAACGGCCGGGCCAGTTTCAAGGCGATCGCCGCGCCGCCGGCCAAGTGGGACAGTCCGCTGGCTGCGTTCCAGGCGGCGTACGATCACGAGCGAAAGGTGACCGGTCTCATAGACGACCTTGTGAACCTCGCTGCCGCCCAGAAGGACCATGCGTCCGGCGTCTTCCTCCAGTGGTTCGTCAACGAGCAGGTCGAGGAGGAGGCCACCGCGCTGGCCATCGTAGCCAAGTTGAAGATGATCGGCGACAAGCCGCACGGTCTCCTGATGCTGGACCACGAACTCGGCAAGCGCGAGGCGGGAGGCGACTGACGGGCAACGAACGGACGCAGCGGGGCGCCGTTCCGGGCGGCGCCCCGCTGCAAGTAACCACGGGAAAAGGCCGACATGGAGGCGCAGCGAAAGGCCGAGCAACCCCGCTCGAAGAGGCCCGACCCGTTCGTGATGGTCATCTTCGGTGCGACGGGCGACCTGACGCGCAGGAAACTGGTCCCGGCGCTCTTCTGCCTCCACCAGGAAGGGCTCCTCCCCGGGCGGTACGCCATCATCGGCTACGCCAGGCGCGACTTGAGCGATGACGCCTTCCGTCACGAACTCCTCGAAGGCGTCCGGAAACACTGCCGACTCAAGCCGGTGGATGCGCGTGCGTGGGAGGGTTTCGCGCGCAATGTCTTCTACCACCGCGGCAACCTCGACGACGTCTCGGGATACATCTCTCTCCGGCGCCGGTTGTTCGGAGCCGATGCCCCACTCGCCCCGCCCTGGAACCTGATCTTCTACACCGCCACTCCCCCCGATTATTTTCGGCCCATCGTCGATCGCCTGCGCGAGAGCGGGCTGAATTCCGCAACCACGACCGGCGCGCAGCGGCCCAGACTCATAGTCGAGAAGCCCTTCGGACGCGACCTCGACGAGGCGAGACGCCTCAACGCGGCCATCCGCGAGGCCTTCGACGAGAGCAGCACCTTCCGCATTGACCACTATCTCGGAAAAGAGACCGTCCAGAACCTTCTCGTCTTCCGCTTCGCCAACGGCATCTTCGAACCGCTGTGGAACTCGCGCCACGTGGATCACGTCCAGATAACCGTGGCCGAGACCATCGGAGTGGAGGGACGCGCCAGATACTTCGACCAGGCCGGCGTCATACGAGACATGGTCCAGAACCACATGATGCACCTCCTCTCACTTGTCGCCATGGAGCCTCCGATGCGCCTCGACCCGGACGCGATACGAAACGAAAAGGTGAAGGTGCTCCGTTCGCTTCGAACGATTCCGCCCGATTGCGTCAGGATGAACGTCGTCCGTGGACAGTACACCGCCGGGACGATTCGTGGCGAGCCCGTTCCAGGATATACCGAGGAACCCGGCGTGGCGCCCCACTCCAGAACCGAGACCTTCGCGGCGCTCAAGGTCTGGGTGGACAATTGGCGCTGGTCGGGAGTCCCGTTCTACCTGAGGACGGGAAAGCGCCTCGCAGCACGGGTGACGGACATATCCATACATTTCAAGTCCGTGCCGCGCGTCCTCTTCAATACGGATCCCGAACGCCCCATCGAGCAGAACGTGATCGCCCTGCGCATACAACCCGACGAGGGCATCTCGCTGAGATTCCAGGTAAAGGCGCCCGGCGGCCGCGACCATATCCTCCCCCACCAGATGGACTTCTCCTACGCCAGGGCATTCGGCCAGGAACCGCCCGAGGCATACGAGCGTCTGCTCCTCGATGCGGCACTCGGCGATGCCACGCTTTTCACCCGGGACGACGAGATCGAGGCGGCCTGGGCCTACGTCACACCTATACTCGAGGGCTGCGCGCAGGCCCCGCCCCATGCCCTTGCCACCTATGCCGCGGGAACCTGGGGACCGAAGGCCGCCGACGATCTCATCGCCGCTGACGGCCACACCTGGTCGCTCCTGCGACCCGGCAAGTGAGACCCGATATCAGCGACAAGGAGCGTGTTGCCAGCGCCGGCACGAGCAGCGATTTGCTTACTTCCCGGAGCCCCCTCGCGGTCCAGGGCGCCCGTCTCGATCCGCCGCACAACTCGTCGGAATCGCGGTCGGTTTGACAAAGTTGGGCTTGCCCAATAAAATTGAGTAAAGGCAACTTCAGGGACGGAGGCCCGAAAATGCCTATCGAGGCGCCTGCGCTCAGCGAGAGTCTCGGGGATTACCTCGAGACCATCTATCGGCTCATCCAGGAACGACAGGCTACCCGGGTCAAGGACATCGCCGACGGCATGGGGGTTCACATGTCCTCCGTCACCGGCGCCTTGAAGGCACTGGTCGAGCGTGGCCTGATTCGCCACGACCGGTACAGTCCCGTGACGCTGACGGAGAAGGGCAAGGACGCGGCCGAGGAACTCCTCAGGCGACATAATGTTCTGGCGCAGTTCTTCCGGAGCGTGCTGGGATTGAGTGCGGAGGCAGCAGACCGCAACGCATGTCACGCGGAGCATGCGATAGAGCCGGAAGCGCTGGACCGCCTCGTCATGTTTCTGGAGTTTCTCGAGCGGTGCCCTCGCACCGGACCTGCCTGGCGGCGCATGCTCGACGATTTCTGCGCGGCTGGACCGAGGCCTCGAGAGTGCAGAAAGTGCCTGGCACTCGCACTCGAGCGCTTCCAGGCGGAAATCACGCCCGGGACTGTGCCGGGCGCCGAGGGGAAGCGAGACCGATGAACCGCAAGGAGGACCTCTCGTTGAGTGTGGCGATGCCGCTCGATAGCGCCCGCGAGGGCCAGTGGGTTCGAATCGTCTCGATCGATGGTGGCCGTGGTCTGGTAACGCGACTCCTCGCTATGGGATTGTTGCCGGGCACTCCTGTTCTCGTCATGCGAAATCGTGGTCGTGGGCCATGCCTCCTCGCCGTTCGCAACTCCCGCATCGCCATAGGCCGTGGCATGGCACACAAGATCAGGGTGGTCTGACCCGCCGATGAAGGAGACTCTCCCCGCCCACGGCAGGCACAGGGACCTGCGCTCCGGGCGCGAGGCAACGGCGCCATGAGCGAGCAAACCGGTGGTCCGCCCCCGACTTACACCGTCGCGCTGGCCGGCAACCCAAACGCCGGCAAGAGCACCATCTTCAACAATCTCACCGGCGCCCGCCAGAAGGTGGCGAATTACCCCGGCACGACCGTCGAGACCCGCGAGGGCATCTGCCGTTACGATAAGGCAGTACTGCGGGTCGTTGATCTGCCCGGAACTTATGGCCTCACCCCTTTCTCGGTGGAGGAGATCATCGCCCGCAACTTCATCCTCGACGAACAACCCGATGTGGTGGTTGACGTGGTGGACGCCTCGAACCTCGAACGAAACCTGTATCTCACCACCCAGTTGATCGAACTCGGCCGCCCGCTCGTCATCGCGTTCAACATGAGCGACATAGCCGCTGCGCAGGGACTGAAGGTTGACCTGCGACGGCTGTCGGAACTGCTCGGGGCGCCTATCGTCCAGACGGTCGGCCATCGCAATGAGGGCACGGATGCGCTCCTGAAGGCGATAGTCGAAACGGCCAGGAGACAGGACCGTTACGAGCCGCGGAAGGTCACGTTCGGTAACGAGATAGAGGAGGAGATCGCGCGATTGTCGCAACTCGTGGCCGATCGGAAGGTCCTGCCCGGGCACTGTCGTCCCCGATGGGCCGCGATCAAACTCCTGGAGGGCGACGCCGATTTTCTGGCACGCATCTCCTCGCCGGATGTCATCCAGGCCGCCGAGAGGAGCCGCCGGCACCTGCGAAACGTCTTCGGCGATGCGCCGGAGATCGTAATAGCCGAACGGAGATACGGCTTCATCTCGGGAGCCTGCCAGCAAGCGCTCCAGAGCACGGTGGAGTTGCGTCATACGGTCTCGGACAAGATAGACGAGGTCCTGACGCATCCTCTGCTCGGTCTGCCCATTTTCCTTGTTCTCATGGCAGCGGTGTTCGGCCTAGTGTTCGCGCTCGGCGATCCGCTTGCGGCGCTCGTCGAGCGATTCTTCGACAACGCCGCCATCCTCCTCACCCGGATCCTGCCCGCGGGCCGTCTCCAGTCTCTGATGGTGGATGGCCTCCTTCGCGGCGTCGGAGGAGTGATCGTGTTCGTGCCGAATGTGGCCCTCCTCTTCTTGGCCATAGCCATCCTCGAGGATTCAGGCTACATGGCGCGGGCAGCCTTCATCCTGGACCGTCTGATGCAACGTATCGGATTGCACGGGAAGAGTTTCATCCCGATGGTTCTCGGGTTCGGATGTTCGGTGCCGGCGATCATGGCGACGCGGATACTGGAGCATCGCCGGGATCGCTTGACGACGATGCTGGTGCTGCCTCTGATGAGTTGCTCGGCAAGGCTTCCGGTTTACGTTCTCCTCGCCGGCGCGTTTTTCCCTGAATCGCCCGGGCGCGCCGTCCTTGCAGTCTATCTCCTCGGGATCGCACTGGCCGTCGCGATGGCGAGGGTGTTCCGGTCAACGCTGTTCCGCGGCGAGGCCACTCCGCTCGTGATGGAGTTGCCCCCCTACCGTGCGCCGACGCTCCGCGGAGCGCTGATACACACCTGGGACAGGACGAAGATGTTCCTGCGCAAGGCGGGCACGGTCATACTGGCGCTCGCGCTGGTGATGTGGGCACTCTCGACCTTCCCGACCGCCCCCGACCTCGAGGCCGATTACAAAGCGCGGATGGCAGACGCGAAGGCAGCGGGCAGAGGTGACGAGGTCGCCGCCCTCTCACGGCAGTTGGCGCGCGAAAAACTGGAGCGCAGTTACGCGGGCCGACTCGGCCACGTCCTCGCGCCCATTCTCAGACCCGTCGGCCTCGGGGACTGGAAGGTCGCCACCGCCCTCGTTGCGGGCTTTGGCGCCAAAGAAATCGTCATCTCCACCCTCGGCACGCTCTACAGCCTCGGCAGCGAGAGCGGCAACGAAGCACTGAGAGAAGCCCTGGTCGCCGACACCCACTTCAATCCGCTCGTGGCCTTCACGCTGATGGTTTTCGTCCTCACCTACGTCCCATGCGTGGCGACGGTGGTGGCGGTGGGACGCGAGACCGGCTCGCTGCGATGGCCGCTATTCCTGATCGGCTATACCACCGTTCTGGCGTGGGCGACGTCGTTTGCGGTTTACCAGGGAGGCCGGCTTCTCGGCCTGGGATGAGTGGCGTCAGAAGAGGCCTTCAGACCGGCACCGCCTTGTGGCCGTAAGCGATCACGCCGGATGCCCGGTCCTGTCGGATCCTGCGAAACTCGAGGCGGACGAGCATCCCCGTCCTCACCGCACCAGGGTCCACATCCACAACCTGCGCCATCGTCCGCGTGCCGTCGTCCATCTCGAGCACCGCCACGACATATGGCACCTGGTCTGCGAGGTCGGGCGGGGCTGAGCGGATGACCGTGAAGGTGAGGACCTTCCCGGTCGTCGCCATTTGCACGGTCTCCATGTCTCCCCCGCCACACGAATCGCACATGGAGCGTGGTGGAAAATGGCGCGCGCCGCAACGCCTGCAACGCGAGGCCTCGTTGCGATAGCGCCATGCCTTTTCGCGCCAGACCCGCGCGGGCCACATGGGGCTCTACTCCAACCTTTCCAGGATCGCGACCACGGCGGTGCCGCCGATGCCCCCGATGTTCTCGGACAGGCCGACCCGGGCGCCACCGACCTGCCGCTCGCCGGCTTCGCCGCGCAACTGGAGAACAAGTTCACCCACCTGCGATACACCGGTGGCGCCGACCGGATGACCCTTCGCCTTCAGTCCGCCGCTCACGTTCACCGGCAACTCGCCTCCCAGCGCTGTCGAGCCCGAACGAGCGGCCTCCGCTCCCTTACCGCGGTCCGCGAAACCCAACTCCTCCAGCGCGCATATCTCCATGATGGTGAAGGCGTCGTGCAGTTCCGCGAGGTCCACATCCGCAGGAGTCATCTTCGCCATCGCGAAGGCGCGGCGGCCAGCCACCTCGATCGCCGGCAGACGGGTAACGTCGGGATGGCGATACAGAGCGAGGCGGTCCGTAGCGGCTGCCACGCCGGCGACGCGCACGACCGGACGCCGCGCCCTGGAGCGCGCCATGTCCAGCGGACACAGCACAACGGCCGCGGCTCCGTCGCTGAGCGGCGCACAGTCGAGCACGCGGAGCGGATCGGCCACGAGCGGCGACTCCAGGACCGCCTCCACGGTGATCGGGTTCCTGAACTGCGCCAGCGGATTGAGCGCAGCGTGCCTGTGATTCTTCACTGCGACCGCCGCGAGGTCTTCTGGCGTCGCCCCGTAACGCTCCATGTAGGCCCTCGCGACCATGGCCGCAAGGCCAGCAAACGTCACGCCGTGGAATGCCTCGTGTTCCTGATCCGCGGCAGTCGCCAGTATGGCCGTCGCCCGGTCGCCCGGGACGTCGGTCATCTTCTCGGCGCCTATCACGAGGACCACGTCGCTCATTCCCGACGCCACTTCCGCCACGCCCGAGCGGAAGGCGAGCCCCCCCGATGCGCATGCAGCCTCGACCCTCGTCGCTGGCACTCCCGTGAGGCCGAGGGCATCGGCAACGAGGCTGCCGACGTGCTCCTGCTCCGCAAAGAGGCCCGACGACATGCAACCGACGACGATCGAGTCCACAGTCTCCACCGCCGCATCTTCCATGGCCCTGCGGCCGACGTCGGCGCAGAGGTCGCGAAGCGACATCTCCCAGAGTTCTCCGAAGCGCTGAAGCCCCACACCGATGACAGCCACTTCCCTCATGCGCTAGGCATCCTCAGAACGGGCGATCTTGCGGCGGAAGCGAGCGTACTGCGTGTAGTCGAGACGCACCAGCGGTCCAGAGAGCATGTCGTCCACGCCCGGCGCGAGCGTCTTGACCTCCTCGATCCGTTCCGTGACGGTCATGACGAACGCATCGCTCCCCGCTCCCGAGCCGTAGGAGACCATGAGGACCCGGTCGCCAGGCCGAGCCCCGTCGAGCACGGCGCAGAGGCCGAGCGGCGCCGACGCGCTGTAAGCATTCCCGATCCTCGGCGACAGGAGACCCGCTGCTATCTGCTCCTCGGCAAATCCCAGCATGCGGCCTACGCGGACAGGAAACTTGCCGTTCGGTTGGTGGAAGACGACATATCTGAAGTCGCGGGGCGAGAGGCCGCTCCGAACCATCGCCTTGCGAGCCGCCTGCAAGATGTGATGGAAGTACGCGGGCTCGCCCGTGAAACGACCGCCGTGACGCGGGTAGCGCTGGCCCTCGCGCCTCCAGAAATCCGGCGTGTCGGTGGCGTGGGTGACGATAAGGTCGAAGGTGGCGACGAGATTTTCACGGCCGATGAGAAACGCGGCCGCGCCGGCGGCGGTCGCGAACTCGAGCGCATCGCCCGGCGCCCCCTGCGATGTGTCGGCGGCTATCGCCATCGCGAACCGTGCACGACCCGATTCCGCCACCGCGGCAGCAAGGTGCATCGCCTCGGTGCCCGCCTTGCACGCGAACTCGAGGTCAGCCATGTGAACATCTGGCGGGATCCCGAGGGCCTCGGCCACCACGGTCCCGCTTGGCTTCACGGCATACGGGTGCGATTCGGAACCGACGTAGAGCGCCCCCACGGAATCCGCATCGGCCCCGGCACGCCTCATTGCGCTCCGCGCGGCCTCCACGGCCAACGTGATGGCGTCCTGGTCCGACGCCGGCACCGCCTTCTCCTGGAGTGCCAGACCCCGCCCATAAGCCGCGCCGTCGAGACCCCAGGCCCGCGCTATCTCGCCCACCGCGATCCGGTATCTCGGCACGTATGCGCCGTAACCAGCGATGCCAGTTGCTTGCTGCATTGTTCCCGTTTCAGCGAGCCGCGGGGATGACTCAGTCCCAGCGGACGAGCGTGCCCTCCGCACAACCGAGTAGCGCGCGCAGGACCACGCCGGGCCTCAGGCCGGAGACTACGCGCCCCTCGCTCGAGCGATGCCGACTGACAATTTCGAAGAGCCGCTCTACCTTCGCCAACATGCCGCCCGTGACGTCGTGTGCGGCACCAGTTCCGTCTGCCCGGCCGCCGGCGCGCAGATGTTCCATGACCGTCGCGAAATTGGAGCGGTCTATCCGCTCGAGCGGAGCCGGTCGCACCCGGGCACGCGTTCTGCCGCGCTCCACAGGAAAAACGCGGTAAGGATACACACCTTCCACGTCGCACGCAAGCACGATCCGCAATGGTTCGAGACGGTCCGCCAGAAACGAGAACATCTCCTCGGTGCTGCAGATGGTGAATCCGCGCCGCGCATCGAGCACAGCATCGCCGTGGATGAGCGGAACCTGTCCTGCCGAAAGCAGCCGTTCCATCACCGACGTATCCCACCGGGCGATCCTGCCGTCGCGCGCGAGGATCGAAGCGGAGGGAGAGAGAAGGATCGGGTAAAGACCGGCTCTCGCGAGGGAGTCGAGAACGCGCCTGTTGACATCGAGGACGCACCTGCGAGTGAGTGCAAATCCGCGCCATCCGCCGCCACCCGCTAGCCCCTCCCTCGTCGAGTAGCGCTGAGCCGGAAGATGGGCCGCTCCGCCCCCGTGCGCCAGGACCAATCTCATCTCCGGCTGCCGGGCCTGCGCGGTCCTTATCTCCTCCCCGATGCGCCGCACCGTCGCGGCACGAAAGGAATGCGGTGTGCGCTTGTCGCAGATGAGGGAGCCCCCGATTTTCAGGAATATCAGCGGTCGGGCGCTCACCGGCAACGATCCTCCACGATCTGCGCGCCCGGTCCGGCCGAGTCAACAATGATCCTCGCGCCGAGCCTATCGGCGAGGTGTCGCTCAACTTCTGGCGCCGTTTCTGCCGCGGTCAGGACGTGCACGTTCGGGCCTGCGTCTATCGTGAACCATGCAGGCAGACCCTCGCGCCGCAGGGCCCAGACGGTCCGGATGGCCTCTATCGTCCGGCCGCTCCAGTAGATCAGTGGCGGGCGGGAGGTCATCATCACGGCATGCATGCTCAGTGCGTCGGCCTCCGCCGCTTCGCCGAGCGCCTCGAGGTCTCTTTCGCGTATCGCCTGGCGGACGAGTTCGGCGCGGGCAAGGACCGACTGAAGGCGGGCACGAAACATCTCGCTGGTGCTCGCGAGACGGTGCCCCACCGCCGAGGAGACCTCCTTTTCCGACTCGGACAGAATCAGGATGAGGTCACGCAGGTCTGGCCACGAGTCCTCACCGGCCACCTGTTCCGCATACGCTCCGTCGTCGGACTCGGAGGGATGTAACTCCACGAAGCCACCCATGATGGATCGAGCGGCGGATCCCGAGCCGAGCCTGGCCAGGCGCGACATCTGCACGGGATCCAGCGAGAGGTCCAGGACGGTCGCGGCGGCAAGGGCCAGCGCGGCGAAGCCGCTGGCCGAGGAGGCGATGCCAGCCGCAGACGGAAACGTGTTGGCAGACGTGACCTTCAGGCGCTCGGTCCGGCGCGCGCGTTCTCTGACCAGGTCGAGAAAGGCCCCGATGCGTCTCAGTGCGCTGACACCGGGTGGGCGGCCGTCGAGCAGAATCTCGTCGCGCTGAGCGTCCGGCAGTATCTCGACGGTCGTCTCGGTCACGCACCGCGTGAGAGTCATCGAGATGCTCGGGTTCAGGGGCAGGTTCAGTCCGCCTTCCCTGTTGCCCCAGTATTTGATGAACGCGATGTTGGCCCCGGCTCTGGCGGTCACTGTTCGGTGAGGCATTGGTCCATCCGGGTCAGCCGGCCCGTGCGCCCGGTCAATTGCTGGAAAGGGCCGTCGTGTAAATGGCCTGTGCACCGGCCTTGACAAGTTCGGCGGTGATGCCCTCCTCGTCAGCGGCATCGCGCAGGAGCGCGATGACGGCGCCTCCGCGGCCCGCGCCGGAGAGTTTGGCGCCCAGGGCTCCATGACGCAATGCTGCCACAACGAGGCGGTCCAGTTCGGGCGATGATACGCCGACCTGCTGGAGGGCGATGTGGGCGCGGTTCATGCAAAGGCCCATCTCCGGAGGCGAGCCGGTGCGGAGTATCTCCCTGGATACGCTGGCGAGCGAGCCGATCTCCCAGAAATACGAATCGTAGCGCGCCGGGTCCTTGTCACGCGCTTCCTGGACCGCCGCCACGACCTCCGATGTGGGGGCGGCAACGCCACTGTCCGCGACCACGAAGTGAAACCTGGACGGTCCCACCGATATGCTGCGCGAGCCCTTTCCCCTCACGAAATACACTGGCGCGTCATGGGCGATCACAGTGACATCTATGCCGCTCGGGTTGCCATGAAACCCCTTCTCGGCCTCGTTCGCGAGTTCGCTTATCTGGTCCGCGTTGAGCCGGCGGTCCAGCGCATTGCATATCCCACGGACAAGCGCCACCGAGACGGATGCGCTGCTCCCCATACCGCGTCCGATCGGCACCGTGGAGCGCAATACGATGCGCAGTCCCACGTCGCGCTCCCCGAAGAGATCCAGCACCGACTCCGCGAGACGGACGAGGGGCGCCAGGCGACGCGTAGGCTGCTCTCCGGGCCGCACACGCTCGCCAATGTCGGGTGCGTCCAGTTCGATGCCGGGCCCACGTGTGACGGCGACCTCTGCCCGCGACCGGACGCTCCGCAGCGGTATGGCGATCGCCGGGTGGCCGTACACGACGGCGTGCTCCCCTATCAGGATGACCTTCCCCGGTGCCTCGCCAACCTTCACCGTGTTCATCTGCTCGCCCTCGATGGCTGCCGTCTCTGACTGGATTCTATTGAATGTTCGCGAAGGGTGTCAAGGTGGACAACTCGCGCCGACGGCATTATAATCCCGCCTCGCTCGAAAGGAGGAATCGAGATGCCCAAGAAGACCGCAGGGGAACCCGCCCGCGTGCTGGTGGCCGACACTCTGGAGGACGTGGGACTGCGGCTGCTCGACGAGGGCGGGCTGAGCGTGACGGTGGACGTCGGGCGAGGGGAGGACGAACTCGCCTCGATGCTGTGCGACTACGACGCGCTTATCGTCCGCAGCGCCACGAAAGTGACGGCGCGAATGCTCTCCGAGACCGAGCGGCTGAAACTCATCGCTCGCGCCGGCGTAGGGGTGGATAACGTTGACGTGGACGCGGCATCGCGCAAGGGGATCGTGGTGATGAACACGCCCTGGGGAAACATCACCAGTGCCGCAGAACACGCGATAGCGCTGATGGCGGCCCTCGCCCGGCAGATTCCCGATGCCCACGCCTCCATGAGGGCCGGAAAGTGGGATAAGAAGCGCTTCATGGGGGTGGAACTCGCAGGCAAGGTCCTCGGCGTAATCGGCATGGGCAAGGTCGGGCAGATCGTCGCCCGCGCCGCCAAGGGTCTGGGGATGCGCGTGATGGTGTACGACCCGTTCCTGCCGGAACGCCGTGCCCGAGAACTCGACGTGTCCCCCGCCGACCTCGACACGGTACTGGCCCAGTCCGACTTCCTGACGATCCACACGCCATTGACCGAGAAGACGCGCGGGCTCATCAACCGCGAGACCCTGGCACGCATGAAACCGACCGCGCGACTGATAAACTGCGCCCGCGGGGGCATAGTTGACGAGGCGGCGCTCGTGCAGGCGCTGCGCGATGGCAAGATCGCCGGCGCCGCACTGGACGTGTTCGAGAAGGAGCCGCTCCCTCCAGACAGCCCGCTGCGCTCCGCTCCCAACATCATACTCACCCCGCACCTCGGCGCCAGCACCGTCGAGGCCCAACTCAAGGTCGCCGAGCAGATCGCCCGCCAGGTGGTCGCGTTCTTCCGGGAAGGGAAGATAATCAACGCCGTCAACGTGAGCGTGACTCTGACACCGGAGATGGAACCGTTCGCGGACCTCGCCCGGATATTGGGCAGGTTCCTGTCGCAACTGCTCGATGCGCCGCCCTCGCACGTGACGTGTCAGGCCCGCGGCAAACTCGCTGGGGAGGACATCCAGGCGCTCACGGTTTCGGCGTTGCAGGGACTCCTCATGAACTGGCACGACGAAGCCGTGAACATGGTCAACGCACCATACGTCGCCCAGGAGCGCGGGATCGTTGTGACAGAGGAGAAGTCGCCGGAGTCGCCGAACTACTCGAGCCTCCTCAGGCTGGAGGTCGAGACGCCCGCCGGAGTCCACTCTGTGGCGGGGACTGTTTTCGAGGGCAGGCAGTCGCGGCTCGTGGAGGTGGACGGCTTCGAGATGGACATGCGTCCAAATGGATTGATGCTCGTCCTCTTCTACTCTGACCGGCCCGGGATGGTGGGCCGCTTCGGCACGATACTCGGAGACGCGAACATAAACATCGCCGGCATGGACGTGGGCCGGAAGGAGAAGCGCGGCCGGGCATGCATATGCCTGTCGGTTGACGACCCTGTGCCGCCGGAGGTCCTGGAGCGAATCCGGGAGTGCACCGGCCCAGGCGGCGAGGCGCACCTGGTCGAGATGTGAGCCGGTTACGTGCGGATGGGCGGACCGAGGCGAGTTGCCCAAGGCCGGCGAAGCGCGGCGCGGCGTGTTATAATTAATGTGCGGAAGTCGGCCAGGCGGCCGCGCCGCGGATGACGGGTTCGCCCGGCCGCGGTGAGGAAAGTCCGAGCTCCACAGGGCAGGGTGGTTCCTAACGGGAACCGGGAGCGATCCCAGGGAAAGTGCCACAGAAAACATACCGCCCCCGTCGGACCGGCCATGTGTCGCGTCCGGCGCGGGGTAAGGGTGAAAAGGTGCGGTAAGAGCGCACCGCGTCCCTGGTGACAGGGACGGCAGGGCAAACCCCACCCGGAGAAAGGCCAAATAGGGGAGGATGAGCTGGCCCGGCTCGCCATGACTCCCGGGTAGGCCGTTCGAGGTCCCGCGCGAGCGGGATCCCAGAGAAATGGTCGCCCACGACAGAACTCGGCTTACGGCCGGCTTCCGCATTTCCATCACCGATCCGGAGGTGTCATGCATCCTTTCGAGAGGGCCTTGCGCTCCTTCGCACTGTCGGATGGACGGAGGATTCACTTCTTCAGCCTCGACTCCCTCGAGGAATTGGGCCTCGGCAAAGCGTCGTCCCTTCCCTTCTCACTCAAGGTCCTCCTCGAATCGCTCGTGCGATTGCAGGGCAGACCTGGCTACGAGGCCGAACAGGTAAGGGAGTTCATCTCGGCACGCGGCGGCTCACAGGCCGAGTTCCCCTTCTTGCCCGGACGCGTGCTCCTCCAGGATTTCACCGGAGTACCATGCGTCGTGGACCTGGCGGCCCTCCGTAGCGAGGTACAGCGCCGGGGAGGAGATCCGCGCGCCGTCGAGCCGATCATACCGGTGGACCTCGTCATTGACCACAGCATACAGTTGGACTCCGTCGGCACTCCGCACGCGCTGGGGATCAACATGGCGAAGGAGTTCCAGCGTAACAGGGAACGTTACGCGTTCATCCGCTGGGGACAGAACGCCTTCGAGCGTCTCTCCGTATTGCCGCCCGGTCTCGGCATTTGCCACCAGGTGAACATGGAGCGGCTTGCGCGGTGCGTGGAGACGCAGAAGGACGCGGATGGCAGGACGATCGCATTCGCCGACACGTGCATCGGGACCGACTCGCATACGACCACCGTCAATAGCATGGGGGTGCTCGGATGGGGCGTGGGCGGCATCGAGGCGGAGGCCGCGATGCTGGGCGTGGCAATCCCTGTCACCCGCCCGCGCGTCATCGGGGTGCGCCTGCTCGGGAGGCTCCGTGCGGGGGCGACGGCCACCGACCTCGCCCTGACGGTGACCGAACGGCTCCGCAGACACGGCGTCGTGGGCAACTTCGTGGAGTTCTTCGGTCCGGGGCTGGAGACCCTTGGCGTGGCCGATCGCGCCCCGGTGGCCAACATGGCTCCGGAATACGGAGCGACCATCGGCTTCTTCCCCGTTGACGAGGCCACGCTCAGGTATCTGAGGGAGACAGGCCGAGACGAGTCGCACGTGGAACTCGTCGAGCGCTACTGCCGCGAACAGGGGCTATTCTGGACGCCGGACGCACCCGTTCCCGGGTACGACGAGGTCGTCGAACTGGACCTCTCTGAGGTGGAACCGTCCGTGGCCGGCCCGAAGCAACCGCAGGAACGGGTCGCGCTCGCCGACGTGCCCCGGGCCTTCCTCCAGCGCGCGGGAGCGGTGCACGGGCGCCAGGCCAACGCAGGACCTTACGGCAGCCTCGCCGATGGCGACGTGCTCATCGCCTCTATCACGAGTTGCACGAACACGGCGAATCCCTCGCTCCTGATAGGGGCGGGCCTGCTTGCAAAGAAGGCCGTCGAACGCGGTTTGAGCGTTCCTCCGCATGTGCGGGCGAGTTTCGCGCCTGGCTCCCGCGCCGCTGCACTCTATCTGCGAAGGGCGGGCGTCCTCGACTATCTCGAGGCGCTGGGCTTCCATATCGCGGCCTATGGTTGCGCAACGTGCATAGGCAACAGCGGTCCGCTTCCCCCCGAGATCGAGCGGGCTGTCCGGGAAAACGGGCTCGTCGTGGCCGCTGTCCTCAGCGGAAACAGGAACTTCGAGGGACGGATTCATCCTCTCGCCCGCGCTAACTTCCTGTGTTCCCCTGCGCTCGTCGTGGCCTATGCCCTGGCGGGCAGCGTCCGCCGGAACCTCGCCGAGGAGCCGCTCGGCACCGACCGTTGCGGCCAGCCAGTGTACCTGAAGGATGTCTGGCCGACCGGCGAGGAAATTGAGCGACTCCTGCCGCATGCCCGGGATGGCAGGCTGTTCGACGAGGCCTACCGATCGCTGGATGTCTCGCGGGAGTGGACCGCCCTCCCCGCCCCGACCGGTACCGTGTTCCCGTGGCCGGACTCGACGTACATAAAGGAACCTCCGTTTTTCCATGAGATGCCCGACGAGCCAGCGCCTCTGGAAGACGTGAAGGACGCGGCGGTTCTTGCGCTCCTCGGCGATTTCGTGACCACCGACCATATCTCGCCCGCGGGCTCGATCCCTCCCGACAGCCCGGCGGGAAGATACCTCATCGAGAACGGCGTACGACCGGAGGAGTTCAACTCGTTCGGCGCCAGGCGGGGCAACCACGAGGTGATGATCCGCGGCACGTTTGGCAGCGCGCGCCTGCGCAATCGCCTGGTCGGGCGAGAGGGTGGCTGGACGCTTTACCATCCGACCGGCGAGGTCCTTTCGATCTACGAGGCGGCGATGCGCTACCAACGCAACGCAGTGCCACTTGTCGTGATAGCGGGCAAGATGTACGGCGCGGGATCGTCACGCGACTGGGCTGCCAAGGGAACCGCGCTCCTCGGCGTCAAGGCCGTCATCGCGGAGAGTTTCGAACGCATACATCGGAGCAACCTCGTCGAGATGGGCGTGCTGCCGCTCGAGTTCGCCGATGGCACGAACGCGGAAACGCTCGGGCTCTGCGGGAACGAGCGAATCACCATCTCCGGCCTGAGAGACGGCCTTCATCCTGGCAAGCGACTGGAGGTGGCCGCAACCTCGCGCGGACGAGATACGAAGCGCTTTGCGGTGCGGTGCCGGATAGACACCCCGATGGAGGTCGAGTACTACCGCCACGGCGGGATACTTCGGTACGTCCTCAGGAAGATGCTGAGGTCGAGCAGGGTCTGACCCCTCGCGCGCCCGGAAGCCGCCGGACGCCCCGCTCAGGGCAGAACCTTCCGAAGTTCCGCGAGCGTGCGGATGGTGGCGTCGGGCTCGACGTCGGCGCGGTCGTCCTCGTCGCCCGAGTCGCGACGGCGGATCCTGACGGCGAACATGCCGATGCGCCTGGCGCCTGCGATGTCGCTGGAGAGGCTGTCCCCCACCATCGCGCTTTCCGACTCCCCGGATTTTAGCCGACCGAGAATCGCGCGGAACGGCTCGGGGTATGGCTTGCCTATCCCGATTGCGCCGGTTATCAGGATCGCATCGAAGTAGCCGGCGAGACCGCTCCCATCGAGTTTGGTCTGCTGAACGTCCTCCGCTCCGTTCGTCAGCAGACCCAGGCGAAAATCCTTCCGCAGGTCCTCGAGGGCAGGGATGGCATCTTCGAAGACGACGTGGCGCGATCGGCGGTCAACCTTGTATGTCTCGGACAGGCACTCCGCGAGGTCGAGGTCCGCGACGCCGACATCCTCGAGAGCCCGTCGCCACGCCTCGCGATGGTAGGTCGGCGCCCAGGCGCGCAATTCGCGCATCTCCGGCGAGGAGCCCGAGAACGTTGACCAGAGCCCCTCCCATGATGCGAAACCTATTCGCTGACAATAGGGATACCAGGGGCTGGCATGCCAAAGTTCCTTGGCTCGGCGACGCACCGCGCGGAAAAGGTCATGCGGGTCAACGGCATATCGCTCCGCTGCGATCGCGCAGGCCGTCATGAACGCGCGCTCTTCCGACTCCATCTCCATCACGAGCGTATCGTCGAGGTCGAACACGATAGTTGTTATCCTTCTGCGCATCGGCCTTCTCCCGGACGCATCGAGCGGGTAGAATGGAACGAGTCGGCACGAGAGTTTAGAGTGTTTGCCGATGCGTCGCAATAGTGGGCACAGGGGTGGCGCCGATGCCTCGCGGAACCCGCGTCCCCGCCGCGCGTCTAAGTTTGTGCGGAACGGCCCGGTCTCCTGTCAGAATGTCCGGGGAGGGAACGAAATGAGATTGCTCGGTCATGTCTGGTGCATGTCGGTCCGGTTCGTTGCTCTTCTCGCGATGGCGGCGCCCCTTGGATTCTCCCAGGTGCCCGCTTCTCAGAGGCCTGACGCGGCGTCCTCGGCCGCCGTTTCCTCGAACGCTTTCGCAGCCAGGATCTATGGCCGTCTCCGCGAGGGCGAGGGAAACATCTTCTTCTCGCCATATAGTATCCACAGCGCGCTTGCCATGACATGTGCCGGCGCGAGGGGGGACACGGAGAAGGAGATGACAGCGGTGCTGCAAATAGCGCCGGGTGAGGAGTTCCATCGTTCCGCGGGCGCACTCATCAGGGAGCTGAACTCCGCCAGGGAGCGTGGCCTCGAACTGGTCGTGGCGAATGCACTCTGGGGCCAGGAAGGCTTTGCGATCCTGGACGATTATCTGGCAGTCGTGCGCGATTTTTACGGAGCCGAACTCCGCCAACTCGACTTCGTGCGCGCTGCGGAGCAGGCGCGCGAGACCATCAATTCATGGGTGGCGCGCCAGACTCGCGACAAGATCCGCGATCTCCTGCCTCCAGGAGTCCTGGACCGTTTCACTCGACTCGTGTTGACGAACGCGGCGTACTTCAAGGCCGCATGGACGCATCCATTCCAGAAAGGAGCCACCCGCGACGCGCCCTTCACCCTCATGAGCGGCGATCGTGTGATGGTTCCGATGATGGAGCAGGAGGACTCGTTCGGGTACGCGGAGAGCGAATCTTACCAGGTTCTCTCCATGCCTTACGGCCGCGGGGAAGCCTCGATGTTGGTGCTCCTCCCGCGCGACTCGTCGAAACTGTCTGAAATAGAGGCATCGCTGTCGGGCGAGAAACTCGAGGATATATGCACCCGGATCCAGCCGCGGACGGTCCACGTCTATCTGCCGCGCTTCGAGTTCACTTGCCAGTTCGACCTGAAGGCGACATTGAGCGCGCTCGGTATGTCGAGCGCCTTTGACGCGGCCCGCGCGGATTTCTCGGGCATGACCGGCCAGAAGGACCTCTTCATCTCCGCGGTTCTCCACAAGGCCTACGTCAGGGTTGACGAGGAAGGCACCGAGGCCGCGGCAGCCACGGCTGTGGTGATGAAATTGACTGCAGCGATACCGCAGGAACCTGTTGTGTTCCGCGCGGACCACCCCTTCCTGTTCCTCGTGCGGCATAAAAGGACAGGCGCTGTGCTGTTCATGGGCAGGTGCGCCAATCCGTCGGCCCGGCGTTGAAGCGATACGAAAAATCGGTTGCACGGAACCGCTGAATGATGTATAAGGATGCAAGCGTGATCCCCCGCCCGAACCACGGGGGACGGGGCGCCGCGCAGACGTGTGCGGGCGACAAAAGACCCAGGTCGCCCCGGACCGGTTCACCGGGGTCTTGCTGGGCGGGTCTTTTGTAGAAAGGAGGTGGTCCAGCCGTGTTATCTAGACCAAGGAGGCCGCTGGCGTAGCGTCGGCCGACGGGCCGGCTCTCGCCGGCGGCCCGATAAAACGTGGGCCGGTCCCCGAAGCGGCGGGCCGGCCCAGGTCTTTTAACGACGCCACCGCGTCCCACGAAAGAAATGTGGGGCCCGGCGCGGCGAGTGTGCAGAAGGTCTGGCGTTCCGGCACAA
>Ga0272448_1000554_pt1 | contig 57731 bp, 65 predicted proteins | sample YNPCB0191_FD_202220 | JGI IMG/M metagenome (GOLD analysis project Ga0272448, IMG submission 202220) | Hot spring sediment microbial communities from Yellowstone National Park, WY, United States - YNP-CB-019-1 | ecosystem: Environmental > Aquatic > Thermal springs > Hot (42-90C) > Sediment... | reverse complement strand
TGGTATACTTATTGTGAAGGATATCCTTATCTCCTTCATAGGCTCACCTCTTATGTTTTTATTGGTTGAAAATAGTATAGGGTGAGCCTTAATTATTTTCAATCACGGAGTTAGGGATGCTTCCTTCAAGAATTTAATTCTTTATAGTTGACTCCTTTCATTTAATATATATACTAACTCCGCCTGTGAAAGTCAAATATGTGGATTTCTTTGATGAGCCTGTGATAGATATTCAATAATTATGCACATTGATAGATACTCATAGTACAGGTAACACCATTATAATAAATTCATAGCAGGAGGTAATATATGGCTGATGAATTAAAAGGTGCTTTCATACAGAGGGATAAGCAAACATATGCAATAGTGCCACGGATGCCCCTCGGGCTTGTAACCCCTGATATTCTTGAAAACATTGCAAAGGTTGCACGCAAACATCAGATTCCCATTATAAAGATTACCTCTGCACAACGCCTGGCACTCGTTGGTATAAAACCAGAATCTATTGGAGAGATATGGGAAGAGCTTGGTATGGGAATTGGTCCTGCAGCAGAAATATGCGTTCATTACGTTCAGGCATGTCCGGGAACTACGGTGTGCAGGTTTGGCATCCAGGATTCCCTTGACCTTGGAGGAAAACTTGAGAAGCTTTTTGTTGGCAAGGAGCTTCCTGCAAAGGCAAAGATAGGTGTATCTGGGTGTCCCATGAACTGCGGGGAAGGGTATGTGAAGGATTTTGGTGCCTTTGGAAAGAAATCCGGCTGGACGGTCATGTTCGGTGGAAATTCTGGTGGTAAACCACGGATTGCTGATGTTATTGCAGAAGACCTCACTACCGAAGAAGTAATAGAACTTGCAAAGAGATGTTTTGACTATTACAAGAATAATGCAAAAGGGAAGGAGAGAACTGCACGTTTTATTGAACGGATTGGCATTGAGGAATTCAAAAAGGCTGTTATAAAATAAAGTTGTACAATACAGGCCTATAGACGTACCGTAAAATCGTTATGCGAGGGGGGGGTTACTCACCTGCCTTTTTCTGATTCAATTTCGAGTGGTTCCTCATCCCTGCTCCACTCCTCCATTGAACCATCATAGATTGCCACTTTTTTATATCCGAGTAATTCGCTTAAAACAAACCACCATGACGAAGCATACTGGCCATTACAGCAGAGCACAATAACCTGCCTGTCTTTGTTATAACTTATTTTACTATAGGCACGTGCCTGAAGGATTCTTTTTTCTTCGAAGGTACCATCTTTTTTGAAAACTAATGAGTAAGGAAGATTGACAGCATGTGGGATATGACCCACCCGTTTTAACTTTGGATCAGGTTCTTTTCCTGAAAAAAACTTTTCAGGCCTTGTATCAACAATTGCTGTAGTATCCATAACATTATTTTTTGATAGTATTTTAATGTGTGATATAAACCTTGTGGGCTTAATCATTATGATACTGTTTCAATTCGATTTTTTTCAAATCACCGGCACAGTACTTATGAGCCAGATCCACATAGAGCCTCCGGGACCAGTCCCAGTAGTCTTTCTCTTTCTGCGACATGGCTCGCATGTATTTTGCTGGATTACCGCCCACTATAATATTTTCTGGTATCTTTTGATTCTGTTTCACAACAGAACCCTCTGCCACAGTAGAACCTGTTAAGATTTCTGAGCGAAGGCTTACTATGGCGCCCATCCCTATTGCAACATAATCTCCAATGTGCTTTGCATGAATAATGGCGCCATGTCCTATAATGACCCCGTTACCTATGGAACAGACATCATCCGGTGGTGCGTGAATAATTACACCTTCCTCAACGGCTGTTTCATTTCCTATTTCAATGCGACCATAGTCTCCCCGCAGTATGGCGCCATGACCTATGTAACAGTCGCTGCCAATTTTTACAGCTCCTATTACAATGGCAGTTTCGCTGACGTAGGTACCATGTCCGATTACAGGTTGTTTTCCGTCAAATCTGTAAATCATTCATTAATCCTTTTGTTTTCATCTCTTCTACTTACATATTTCTCAAAATAGTCTATGATCGCTTTTTGAAGTCCTGAGGCAGCAAGGGCGGAGCAATGAATCTTGAATTCCGGAAGCCCATCGAGCTCGTTTACAATATCATTGTCAGTCAGCATCATTACATCGTCAAGATTTTTCCCTGTGGCAAGCTCAGTCATGGCGCTGGCACAGGCAATGGATGCAGGGCATCCCCGTATCTGGTACTTTACATCAGTTACAGTGTCACCATCAACTTTTATAAAGACCCTTAAGAAGTCGCCGCAGTTTGGGTCCCCTATTTCTCCAACTCCATCAGGATTTTCAATTGTTCCGACGTTTTTAGGTGTAAGAAAATGTTCAATGACCTTTTTGCTGTATCCTTTCATAGGTTACAAATCTCCTTCTGTGTTGAGGTATTGACCATGGTAATGAGTTTTATAGCACCGGTTCTTTTCAATTGCCTGAAATTAACTCCTTCACTGATATATTTTAAAGCCTTCTCTTCATCCACGACCTTGCTTCCCGAAATGATATCGATTCCATAATCGAAAAGCACTGCACTCATGGGAGTAGATGGTCCCAGAAGCATTTTTATACTGCTTTCAGGGCACAGATTCAAGATTTCTTGAAAGGTGTGATTTATGAGGGTTGTACTGGATATGGCAATGATATCCGACCTTGGCAAATAGTTTTTTGCATCCCGTTCTGGATAATCACCGGGTTTCAACCTTTTTTCAATAATCCAGAGGTTTTTTGTTATCCTGCGCAATTCTTCACTGAAGGGGAAGTGGCCTATTACGGAGACATTTTTGTCAACCCCCATATGAGTCAGTAATTCTCCAGCATTTATATCAATACAGCGTGATTCATCAATATCGATTAATGAATTTATTGCGGCAAGCCCGAGAGATGCATCAGAAATGCTTTCTGAAAAAACACATTGTGCAAGTTCTAAGGCTGTTTTTTCTGTAAATGAAGGAGGGTAAGGGTTATCGTTATTTTCCTGGGAACAGGACTCATACATCATGGTGGAGGCAAGTCCACACTGTTTGCTTGCAACAGCAGTCCAGAAGATGCCTTTCCTGACCTCTCTTACAGGTGAATTTTCTTTTAAGTTTGTTATAATGTCTTTGAGCACCTTCACATTGATTTTAGCTAAAAGTGTATGTCGTACCTGCAGTATTCAATATAAATTGTCCAGGCATTTCTCTGGCGAAACCTACTATGGCCTCAAAACCTGTACAATGGGTCGGTACAATGTATGTAGGATTGATGGCTTTTATATCGGCAATTGTTCTCTTTATGGTATCATCAGGAGCATTTATCAGGTGGAATCCCCCTATGATTCCATACACCTTATGTAAACCTGTAAGCCGCTCAATATGCCTTACAGTATTCACAATTCCTGCATGAGCGCACCCTGAAATTATAACGAGTCCTTTATGTTTGAGGACCGAAAAGAGAGCCAGTTCCTCATCAAAATAGTCCTGCTTGATTTTTCCTTCTCTTTCTACAAGCAGGTTACTTGGTACCTTCTCATAATCTGTGGTACGTTCTATCCTCCCTGTTGTATATACACTCCTTACTATTTCCTCGGGTTTATCTGATTCGATAACTCTAAACCTGCCTGCCTTTTCTATATCCTCTTTTTTAAGTTTTCCTAAATCAATCAGGTCTTTACTTCCTGGACGTATTGAAAATCTGCGACTGAAACAGTTCTTTCCAACAAAAAAGGGTATTTCTTTTCCGTGTTTGCTTGTGTCGATAAGTGAAAGGAGACCCCTGAGCCCTCCCCAGTGGTCAAAGTGACCATGGCTCAGTGCCATTGCCTCCAGCATGGAGAGATTTAAGCCTTTTATTTTTATATTATTGATAACACCTGAAGGGTCTATGCCATAATCGAACATGAAATTATGAGTTTTCCCCTCTGATAAAACCTCTACAAAAAAGGAAAGTCCGTGTTCTGCATGGATAGATTGATCGGGAGTTGTACGAAAACGTTTTCCGCAGGGATGATCAGGCCTCAAGGCATCATAATAATTATCTGTAATCACAGTTATAGAAATACCTTCTGATTGGTGAAAATCTTCTTTATTACCCATAGAACCCCTTTATCTTCTACAGCCCCCGCCACTGGAACAGGGTGGACTTTCACATCGTTCTTCTCTCCCGCAGCATGTGTGGCCACTCTGAGAAGAAATCATATGTCCGCTCTTAGAAAGATTAGGCATAGACAATACCTTTTCCATCGCCTTTCCACCACAATGCCTGCATATTATATCATCATCTTCTTTTCCAATACCGACTAAATATTCAGAGACAGACCCGCACTTTATGCACCTGTATTCATAGATGGGCATTAGTACCTCCTTCAATGGTCACAGGTATTTGCACCTGTCTGCAATGTGCCTTTAAGATATTGCTCCACCACATCGCGCGGGTATTCACCCTGTGCGCCAGTGATAACCCTTACACCCTGCTGGGCAAAGAGTTGTTGAGCTCTTGATCCCATACCGCCTGCAATGACACAATTGACGCCTTTTTCTGAAAGCCATCTGGGCAAGAGCCCTGGTTCGTGAGGAGGCGGGTTTTCAAATATCTCCCGTACAATCTTGCCATCATTATCTGTATCGATAATGGCAAAGGCCTCACAGTGGCCGAAGTGGGCACACAATTTACCCTGGTATGTAGGTACTGCAAACTTCATAACACCCTCCTTATGTTGTTCTGTTTTGTTTTCTCCTGATAGTTTGTTTATTACTGCCTTTTGCTTTGTATTGTCAGAGCCAACTATTTTTTCCACAATTGCATCGAATTTTTGGGCAGTTTTAGTCTTGGAGTAGAAAAACATATACGGCCGTTCCTCATCCCCGCTTTTGACAATATCGGGATCAAGGGGTATGGTGCCGAGAAGAGGTACACCAAATTTTTCTGCCAGAATCTTGCCTCCACCCGAGGAAAATATCTGAGATTCAGTGCCGCAATTGGGACAGACGAAGCCACTCATATTCTCTATAATGCCAGCGACAGGAAGATTGAGCTGTTTACAGAAGGTAATACATTTCTCTACGTCTATTGTTGCTACCTGCTGTGGAGTGGTGACTATAATTGCACTGCTTTTCCCATTGAAAATCTGTGCTACCGAAAGGGGTTCATCGCCTGTGCCCGGAGGGCAATCGATAACAAGATAATCCAGTTCTCCCCAGGCAACGTTCTGAACAAACTCACGGATTATGTTGGCTTTGAGCGGACCCCTCCATATAATAGCCTGTTCATTTCCATCAAGCAGCAAACCCATTGACACAATCTTTAAGTTACCATGGACATCCAGTGGTATGATTTCTTCATTACTGATACTGACTTTTTTTCCCAGGAGACCGAGCAACTTTGGAACAGAAGGACCATGTATGTCCACATCCAGTATTCCGGTTGCAAGGCCTTTAAAAGACAGGCTCAGGGCAAGATTTACTGCCACTGTACTTTTCCCCACTCCTCCCTTACCAGAAAGTATGACAAATACATGCTTGATCAGGTCGAGCTTCTTTTGCATTGCTTGTTCGTTTTTTAATGTTGTATCACTCATAATTCCTCCAGAATCGATTGTAATTTTGTATGAATGTCCCGTATTGCCCTGCTTGCTTCACAGTCAGGGGCAAAATCAAGGATTGTTTTCATCTCTTTCTGTGCTTCCGTAATCTTTATCTCGTAGGGTATCTCACCGAGATAGGCAATACCTTCTTTATCACAATATTCTCTTATTGTTTTGACATACTCGGGATTGATGTCGCTTTTATTTACTACAAGAGCTACTTTAATCTTGAAATGGTGTGCAAGTTCAACGATACGTTTTAAATCATGTACCCCTGTTGGTGTTGGCTCTGTTACTATTAAGGCAAGATGTGTTCCTGTAAGCGAGGAGATAACCGGACACCCAATACCCGGTGGCCCGTCAATCAGAATGAGCCGGTAACCATCCTTTTTCGCTTCTTCACGTGCTTCATTCCTCACTGAGGCAACAAGTTTTCCGGAGTTTTCTTCTCCCGGAAGCAGTTCGGCAAAGACAAAATACTCGTGTGAAGATGTACTACAGGTATAGTAATGGCCTGAAAGCTGAGGAAGAAAATCAACTGCCCTTGCAGGGCAAAGGAAATAACAGGCGCCGCATCCTTCACAGGATACCGGGTCTACAATGAACTCTTCAGAGATTGCATCATACCTGCATACATCCCTGCATACACCGCACTGGGTGCAACGACCAAGATCTATCTTTGCCTTTTTGCCATCTGTGAATTCTTTTTGCGAGATAACCTCTTCAGGCGTTAGTATGATGTGGAGATTGGCTGCATCCACATCACAATCTGCGATGACCTTATTCCTGAAAAGGAATGTTAGTGCGCCTGCAAGAGAGGTTTTTCCCGTTCCCCCTTTTCCGCTTACAATGACCAGTTCTTTAATATGAGTCATACTGTCACCTGAATATCTTCTTTTCCAATAGCCTTTTGATATTGAGTGCAAACTCCATAAAATTATCTAAGTACAGAGGGAGACGTTCTATAATAAGGTTCCCCTTTGAGTATTCACTGGCAACATTTTTATCTTCAGGGATAGTGGCAAGTATGGGAAGGCTATTCTTGGATAGATAGTCCATAAGGGGTTTAAATTCTCCATTTTCTCTGTTTATAACGACCCCGATTGGCTTATTGAGCGTTTGAGCAACAGAGACAGCAATTTTGAGGTCGTGAAGGGCAAACGGCGTTGGTTCTGTTACCATGACCACACAATCAGCATCAACAATGGTCTTAACAACAGGGCAGGATGTGCCAGGAGGTGCATCAATAATCTGGATATAGCCTTCTTTATAATTATGTTTTACCTGCTGTATAAGAGGACCTGCCATTGGTTCTCCCACATTGAGGATTCCATGGACGAAATCGATATTCAGGAGTGCCTTTCCCTGTTCAACAGAACCAATCACTCTTTTACCTTCTTTGATAGCACTTGTGGGGCAGATACGTGCACACAGACCGCACCCATGACAGAGTTCTGGAAAAATGAGTACATCCTTAAGAATAAGCACGAGGGCATTGAACTGACAATGGGAACTGCATTCACCACATGCGATACATTTTTCTTTATCAATAACAGGCACCATTACTTGTGCAGGGGTCCTTTCTTCAATATGAGGTTTCAAGAAAATGTGACCATTCGGCTCCTCCACATCGCAGTCGAGATACTGTACCTGCTGCTGTGAATAGGCGAGAAAGTAGGCAAGATTCACTGCCACAGTTGTTTTACCCGTGCCTCCTTTTCCGCTTGCAAATGCGATTCTCATGTCGTCCATTTCATCACGCCCGTACCATAGGGGTTGCGCATTTCGGACATTTTTGTTCAAAACATGGAATGCCCTGCTGATGGGGTGTTCGTGTTCCACATTGAGGGCATACACATTCACCGCCAGGTCCTAAGCCTCTGCCGCCCATTCTCCCTCTTCCTCCACTTCCTGCTGCACGACGACCCATGCCTGCGCCTTGTCCTGCAGCTCCCTGTCCCTTTCCACCTGTTCTTTGTACCATTGATTTTCTCCTTTCATCATGATAATGCGGGCAAGGAAGGGGGGTATCAACCCTGCCCGCATCTGATGCTACGTTTCTTCTGCAAGTTTAGCGAGACGATCCTTTATCTCTTTCAGCGTATTTTCTAAATCTTCCGCTTCTCTTTTGAGCAGGTCAATCTCCATTTCCTTAGTCATCTGTGGGGGACTATATGCCTGTGGCTGTCCGTAAAAAGGCATAGGGCCATAAGGATTAACCCTTGCCCAGTAAGGCAGCCCTGTGGCATAAAACCAGTGTCTGTATCCTCTTCCTCTACCTGCAAATCCCCAGTATCTCGGGAAAAATCTTCTACCAGGTACTGGATTCATATAACCTGGCACACCGAAGCCTGCACAATAACCTGCTGCTCTACCTGTTCCTGGACCCATTCCCATAGGTCCTGTTCCATCTCCTCTTGGCATATCACATACCTCCTTTCTTTTTACCAGTGCCCGCCTACATCGGGACCGGTTAATTTACGAAGTTTTCCCTGTTCATAAGCCTGAATTGCCTGCGCAACAGTCATATTTGAGGCTGTATATACAGCGATACCTGCTGACTGAAAAACACGGTAAGCGTTTGGTCCCAGATGGCCGCTTATAACTACCTGTGCACCGGAATTGACAACATTCTGGGCACTTTGAATACCTGCACCCTGAGCAGCGCCCATGTTTAACGCATTGTCAATCACAGTGTGTGTTTTTGCTTCAGTGTCGTAAATAACGAATTTTCTGCTTCTTCCGAAACGTTCGTCTACCATGCCCTCCATTGTTCCATCCACACTTGTTATTGCAATCTTCATTGCTCCTCCTTGTTCTACAATTGGTTGCATACCACCTTGATACAATCCGGGTTTTTCCTTCCATCCATGCCTGCACATGTGGCGCCAGCCACATGGTGGAACAAACCTTTCGTCAATAGCAACATTACCGCCTTCAATCCTCAATGCCTTGCCATTGACGATGGCATGGGCAATCTTTTCATGGGCAGAGAGTAAAAGGCGATGAAATGTTGGCTGGGAGACATTCATCTTTTGTGCTGCCTCTTCCTGCGATTCACCTAAAAGGTCTTTTAAGCGTATGGCTTCAAGTTCGTCATGTTGAAGAATGACTTCATCAAGGTCTGCCATTCTTACACCGGCAGGTTTAAAGTAGGTTATTTGTGGAAGGAATCCTATATTTCTTCTGCATCGTGGGCGTGGCATAAATTGCACAACCTTATGGTAATGGTAAGTCTATTATGAATATATATTCATTATTGTTATTTGTCAAGAACTATCGTATTGTAATAGTATTCTTAATGAATACATTTAGTTACATAAAAATAATAAGACAATAAATTATTTGGTATGAGAATTTAGACCCTGGTATGGGTAATGGTTATTTGTTATTCTCTATCAGCCATTCGGTCACCCAGTTGTTCAAGCAGTGCCTGTTGCTCTTCTTTTGTCCACTGAGTACAATAGGGAATTTTTCCCTGCATTACTCTTCTTGTGCAGAAGGTGCATAACGGATTGCAGGGTACTATTGGTTTTTCGATTAAGCCTTGAGCTTTTTTAGGCCAGAGGGGGTCTGCAAAGAGCACCCGTGCAAGACCGATAAGATCAGCCTTGCCCTCTTTAAGTATGTTTTCTGCTCCTTCAGGAGTTTGAATCCTGCCTGCAGTAATAATAGGTGTTTTTTGAACAGCCTTTTTTATGCGTGATGCATACTCTGCCATGTAACATTCATTCTTTTCCATTTCAACATACGGGGGAATATAAAAAGATTCATGGGTGCCTATCATGACCGAGATATATGCAATGCCCAGCTTCTCTATTTCTTTTGCAAGTAGCTCAGCCTCATCGATATGGAATCCGTGTGGCAAGAGTTCATCTGCCAGAAATCTATACCCTACAGGATAATCATGTCCCACTTTCTTTTGAACTGCTTTTATGGTTTCTAAGGGGAAGCGAAAACGGTTTTCCATGGTTCCCCCATAGATGTCATTTCTTGTATTAAGCCTCGGTGAGACAAACTGTGAGATCAGATAACCTGTTCCTCCATGCAATTCCACTCCATCAAAGCCTGACTCCCTCACCCTTCGCGCTGCCTCTGCAAAGGCATTGATTGTATCGTTTATTTCCTGGAGCGTCATTTCTTTTGGAATAATATCTTTTATCTGTACCGGCGATGGTGCAAGTCTGTTGGGCGTATAGGCATACCTGCCTGCATGATTGATCTGAAGGAAGGCGAGGGCACCTTCGCTATGAATGGTTTCTGCAAGTTTACTTAAACCTCCAATATAGGAGTCATTATCAACACGTAAGGTAAAGGGTGCACCCATGCCTGATTCATGAACTGCAGCGTTTTCAACTACAATCATTGAAGCACCTGATCGTGCCATCTTTCTGTAATGTTTAAGTGTCAGTTCGCTCACAGTTCCGTCCGTATTTGCATAACCGAGATATAGAGGTGCCATGGTGATGCGGTTACGAAGAACCAGGTTATTGATTGTACAGGAGCTAAAAAGCATAGATATGTTCTCCATTCTCATCACCTCATAATATTTTTTATAGTATAAATAAGTCTATTTTAAATTTAAAGTATTTGATAGTAAAAGATGGTTGACTCTGTGATGTGAAGGCTGTATCTTAACACTTGTTATAAAGAATGATACGTTGAATACGAAACTAATACAGAGAAAGGATAAAGACCATGAAAGACTTTAAGTTTTCCAATGTGGAACGGGAAATGGAGGTCTACGGATATGATGCTGTGGTACGAAGTCACTGTCGCATGTGCCATGGCGGTTGCGGTGTGTATGTGTATGTCAAAGACGGGAAGGTTGCAAAAATCCAGGGCGACCCTGATTGTCCTATAAATCATGGAACTCTCTGCAGTAAAGGCCTTGCTTCAGCACAACTTGCATACCATCCAGACAGGCTTACCTATCCGGTAAAACGAATCGGTCCAAAAAAGAGCGGTCAATGGAAGCGCATATCATGGGATGAAGCCCTTGATACCATAGCTGAGCGGATTCTTGCATACAAAGAAAAATTTGGTCCCGAGTCCATTGTTTTTGGATATGGAACCGGTCGCGAAAATGAAGCTGTTATTTACCGTATTGCAAATCTTCTCGGTTCGCCGAATGTTCTTACTGCTGGACATTTCTGCTATGGTCCCCGCATATGCACGAGCATTATTACCTGTGGCACAAACCCTATCATCGATTACGAAAATGCCCCCCAGTGCATCATCATGTGGGGGAACAATGTGACCATCAGCAACCCTGACTGCTATAAGGGTGAACCATTTTCTGTTGCCCTTGACCGTGGTGCAAAACTCATTGTTGTGGATCCGCGTCTCACGCGGCCTGCTGCACGGGCAGATATATGGTTACAACTTCGGCCGGGCACTGATGCCGCATTAGCCCTGGGTATGCTCAATGTGATTGTGAATGAAGGACTCTATGATAAAGAGTTTGTCGAGAACTACACTTACGGATGGGAACAGTTTGTGAAACGGGTTGATGAATACCCTCTCGATAGAGTGGAGGAAATCACCTGGGTTCCGAAAGAAAAGATACGTGCAGCAGCACGACTCTTTGCCACAACAAAGCCCGCAGCAATCCAGTGGGGTGTTGCCATTGAGCAGCAGATCAACTGCGCAGATAATGACCGCCTCCTTATGTTCCTCATGGGTCTCACTGGTAATATTGATAGAAGAGGCGGCCAGGTGCTGTACAGAACACCACCCATTGTGAATGTTGGTCAGTTTGGTGCCCATGCAATGCTTCCGAGAGAGCAGGCAGCAAAACGCCTTGGGGGCACCATGTTCCGTCTTGGGTCACGGTTTGCCATCATCAATCCCAAATGCGTATGGGATGCCATTCTTGAAGAAAAGCCATATCCGGTGAAGATGCTCTTTTTTATAAGCTCCAATCCTGTTATTACCCGTGATAATGCACGGGAGGTATACCGTGCTCTCGAGAAGGTGGAGTTCATGGCTGTTGCTGATTTCTTTATTACCCCGACAGCAGAACTTGCCGATATTGTCCTTCCTGCTGCAACCTGGCTGGAAATGGACTATATCGGTGATTTCTGGAAACGGCATGGCTATATCCTGCCACGCAGAAAGGTAATTCAGGTGGGCGAATGCCGTTCTGACCATGAAATGCTCAATGATCTCGCCCACCGCATTGGACAGGGTGAATTTTGGTGGAAAAATTTTGAAGGCGGTCTTGATTTTATTCTTGAACCGATGGGCATCAGATGGAAAGACTTCAAAGAGATGACCTGGATCAGGGGAGAAGTATCATATGAGAAGTATAAACAACTTGGTTTTTCCACACCAACAAAAAAGTTTGAATTATGGTCAACCACCCTTGAAAAGATGGGATATGATCCGTTACCACAACATCGTGAAGTGCCAGAAAGCCCTGTGAGTGCGCCTGAACTCTACAAAAAGTACCCCTATATTCTCATCACCGGTGCACGGCAGCCAGGATTCTTTCATACAGAGAACAGACAAATTCCATGGCTTCGTAGCCTCCACCGTGACCCCATTGTGGAGATTCACCCTGACACAGCAGCAAAAGAAGGGATACGAGAAGGGGACTGGGTTATCATTGAGTCACTACGGGGAAAAGTGCGACAGCGTGCAAAATTGACCCTGGGGCTTGATCCACGTGTTGTTTCAGCACAACACGGATGGTGGTTCCCTGAAAAAAAGGATCCCGGACATGGGTGGGATGAGTCGAATATTAATATCCTTACAGACAATGCATATGAAGGGTGTGATCCTGCTGTAGGGGCAACCAATGTGAGAACCCTTCTCTGTAAAATATATCCAGAGACACGTTCAGGAGGAGCGTCATGAAAAAATACGCACTTGTTATTAAGGAAGATGCATGCTGGGGGTGCAAGACATGTGAAGTTGCATGCAAGCAGGAACAGAACACCCCTGGTGGTATTTCATATATTTCTGTGTCTGAAGATGGTCCCCGCATGGTTGATGGAAAGCTTGATTTTACATATCGTGTTACGGTATGCAAGCACTGTGAAAATCCTCCCTGCAGGGATGTGTGTCCGGTAGACGCAATTATCCAGAGAGACGACGGTATTGTTATCCTCCAAAGTGATAAATGTACCGGGTGCGAAGCGTGTATTGAAGCATGTCCGTACCACGCAATCAGTTTTGATCCGGAACAGAAGGTAGCGAGAAAATGTAACCTCTGCTATTTCAGAATTGACCACGGACTCTATCCAGCCTGTGCCGATAATGTGTGCCCTGCCCACTGCATTTATTTTGGCGATGCCACGACCATTGATACAATGATTGAAAAGAAGGAGTGGCTTACGTACAGGATTGAAGGCAAGCTCGGTTCATGGGTTGTGCATATAGACGATTAAAAAGACACGGAGAAAAAGAATTACCTGTCAGATTATTCGACCGTTATCCGTGAATCCACTGGTTGCTTTAATAGGAAACGATACGGTAACCTGTGTCCCGCCGGAATTTTTACAGTCCTCTTGTGTTCTACAATACGGGCATTGAGCAATGTCTCCGGGACAGATATCATGGTCTGTGGGCAAGTATTGACATCTCGAACTTTTAAGAGATATGGTGAATCCAAACTCCTTTCCATAGAGCTTCATTCTCATAAGTTCAAGACCCTTGCCGCCCGCACCGAAATCATATGGTTTTTTTGAACTGTAAAGGTCGGTTTCTTTTGTGTGAAATAGACCATCAAAAACATACTGCTGGTTTTCCTCTGTGATACCAATACCACAGTCTATGACATGGAGGAGTATCCGGTCTCCTCTCTGTTCGACTTTTATTGATATGGAAGAACCATCAGGTGTGTTTTCTATAGCATTTTTAATGAGCCCTTCAGCAATATTTCCGAGTACAAGAGGGTCAATCAATATGAAAAGGTCATTCTGTCCTGTAACATGAAACTCAATGTGCCTGTGGGCAGCCCGTGACTTTACCTTTTCCACGACAGACTGGATAAAGGGGTAGAGGTCAACGGGACGCACTGTTTGGGCAGTGCCTGATAAATAGTGCCCCAGCCACTCCTTTAATGCATTCCAGTGGGAAGCAATATCGGAGGGAATATCGGACAGCGTTTTCATACGATGCCAGATGCGGTCCAGCTCGTCAAGGATGACGAGGGATTCCAGTTCCTGGGATATTCTAAAAATCTCATCTGTTTCCTGGGATATTTTTGAGAGTCGTTCCAAGTTCTGCTCCACGATATTTATAATACCCTGGAATTCATCCAGTGCCCCGGTATGGTACAGTTTCCGTTTTAGAATACGAATACTACCAAGGATTACTGCAAGTGGGGTTTTCAGTTCGTGTGCTATGTGATGAACCGCCTTGGTTTTTGCCCTGTTGAGATTTTCAAGCTCCTTATGTGATTTAATAAGTGTTTCATGGGCTTTGATACGTTCTGTAATGTCTTCACAGGAGATAAGATACTCTCCGGTGAGCAGGCGAACAGGAATAAAGTTTATGGTCTTTTTTGTTCCATCTTTGCATACCACGTCAAAGGTCCGTGGCAGTCTCTCGCCAGGTTTTGTATTTTTAACATCATCAATCCATGTGGCGATAACATGGTTTCTGTAATCCTCGTCAGGGTATGCCTTCTCAAACCACACCTTTCCATTAGGTATTTCTGTAAGCGTATAGCCAAATATTTCAATAAATTTTGGGTTTATATACGTGAAAGTACCATCCTGTTTTACCATGGTAATGGCAAAGGGTGCATTCTCCAGGAGGGTCTGCAATCTGTTGCGTTCTGTACGCAATTCATTTTCAGCTATCTTTCGTGCGGTAATATCCCTCAGATACACGAGATACAGCTTTTTATTTCGATAGGTGATGGTAGCGGCAGATACCTCAACATAAATAATCTTACCGAGGTGTGTAATGCCTTTGAATTCATATCGTGAGGGGACAGGCTCACCCTTTTGCCTTTTTCTGTTCATATTTCTCACCATTTCGCGGTCATCGGGGTGGACTGTCGTGAGTATGGATTTACCGATAATATCTTCTGGCCTATCGTATTCAAACATTTCTACGAATCGCTTATTCACGTACTGATGAATAAGGCCCTCAATAATGGCAACACCGTCATTGGAATGTTCTATAGCAACCCTGTAACGCTCCTCACTTTCCATGAGGGCTTTCTCCGCTAACTTGCGTTGAGTAATATCCTGCATGGTACCTTCATAATGCCGAACCGTACCATCACTGTCTTTTACCGCCTTTACGTTTATGGATATCCAGTGGATACTCTTATCTTTGCGGTACATAGGCACTTCGAAGTTTTGAACAGAACCATATTTATTCAAGAGACTGACGAGCTGTAGCCTGTCATCAGGATTTACATAGAGCTGTGACGTCATATCAGAAATGGAATGCATGAGGTCTTCAGGTGAATCGTAGCCATGTATATGTGCCAGTGACGGGTTGGCACTTAAAAAGCGGCCCTCAGGGCTCGTCTGAAAGATTCCCTCTGTTGCATTTTCAAAGATGTTCCGGTATTTCTCTTCAGCCTGTCTCAGGGCTAATTCTACTTCTTTAAGATGAGCTACTTTCTTTTCGAGTGTGGCGACGTGTTTTTGTAATCTATTGAGTTCTTTATGAATTTCTTCTTTTGTTCTTCCTCGAGCGGTTTTCATAACATATATTCTATTCTTATGCGGTTTCTATTGGTTGTCAATTGTTTTTTTATTTAAAGAGTAAGCATCTTTTTTTCCGTGACAGGATTCAGGCTGCATGTCGGATAAATTCCTTTCGCCGTTGCTGCCAATAGGTATCCCACTCACCATTGAGTTTTAAAAGCCTGAGTCTTAATAATGGATTTGCACCACTTTTATACCAGCTCATACCTCCTCTATCCAGTGGATGTCTGTCTGTTTTAATGGTATACGTATTGTGAAGGATATCCTTATCTCCTTCATAGGCTCACCTCCTATGCTTTTATTGGTTGAAAATGGTATAGGGTGAGCCTTAATTATTTTCTATCACGGAGTTAGGGATGCTTCCATTTAAAGATTGCAGGTGGCATGAGTGATAGTATATTATTATAAAGGGGGGTGAGCGTATGCGGTATAAAGAGTATTTAAGTAATTTTCTACAAAAAGAAGGGGATTTAATCTGGGACAAGACATGTTACAAATTCCAATTTTCCGGGGTTTCAACGTTCCATAAACCGTCTGATAAGATTTCTGAGATCAATGATGATTATGTTGTGGTAAAGAAGCATGACCGTACACTTGCTATCCCGTTACATCTTTTGGTAGTAGAAATGTACTGAAGGCGATACCGGTTTCTATTGAACTGGTAGGGTTTACTGTCCCGCAATCGAGTTGGAGTGCGATTAATAGCTCTCTGCCAAGGGCAACACAGGATTAGTTCATTGCAATAAGATTTTCAATACGTGAACGTACCTTACGAGCAAGTGTGTGTCTGTCGACGAATTCTTCTTTTTTAATATCAATGGGCTCACCAATTCTTATTTGAACGAGACCTTTCTTTACAGGCACAAAAGCACCTTCTGGTTGTAACAATCGTGTTCCTTTTATAGCGATTGGCAGTATGGGAATACGAGTACGGAGTGCAAGTATAAAGGCACCCATTTTAAAGGGAAGGAGATTGCCATCAGAGCTCCATGTACCCTCAGGAAAAACAACGACATTCATACCTTCTTGTATTCTATCCGCTGCTTCACGGATTGCCTGAAGTGCCTTCCGAGGGTTTGTTCGGTCCACACTGATGTTTTTACCTATTCGTAACAGCCAACCTAAAAATGGAAGGGTGAAGAGTTCTTTCTTTGCCATCCATTTTATCGGTATGTTGAGGGATGCGAGAAGTACAAAAATATCAAGCTCACTTTGATGGTTGCACATGATGATATAGGGTGGTTGACTGATATATTCACCCCCGTTGATTGTTACCTCAATTCCTGCTACCCTGAGCTGCAGTAATGCCCATAGCTTGCCAAGTTTATTCAATGTTGTACCATTGCGATCAAAGGGAACAAGGGGAAGGGCAATGAAAAACAGGCATATTGTTGAGAATATACGAGTAACAATTGTAAGAACCTTTCTCACGACGTCCTCTCCTTTGGTTTTGTTGCCCCATCGATGGGTGAGTCGTTTTTAAGTGACACTTCCTCAAAAATCTTTTCTATTGCTGAAGCATCAAGTTTTTCAAAATCCTTTTTGAGTGGTGTAATAATAAGACCTAACATTTCAAGTATAGCCGGGCTTACAACCACACGGCCACCACCTTTTTGATAAAATCCGTGAGGACGATGTTTCCTGCGCGGTAATAGAATGAGATGCCAGTTCTTACTGTCAAAAAAACCAGCAATGTTAATCATGGGTTCATCGGTTGTAAGAGGGTCTTTTTTTAAAGCAGCCATATAATCATTCAGGGCATGGGTTATGGCAATTGAATCATTACCCTCAAGCACCCTGCATTCCCTCCCCATCGCTCTTGCCTCATACAAGTGAACGCCCTTGTGTTTTTTTATAACACGCAGCCGCGACTTCTCCTGAATCTCCTTTTCTACAGGCGTTTTACCTGATGGTATGACCTGAAAATGGAGGTGATGCGGTGCAGAGGCACCACAGTGAGGTCCATTGTAGAGTACTAACCATTGGGAACCAAGATCCGCAGTAAGGGAGAGAAATGTTCCAATATATGGCATAATTTCCTGCCTGCAGTGATTCACATGGGAGACTGTGAAATGGAACGGAAGAACTGGCGCTGGGTTACAGAGTATGAGAAATGTATCATGGTAGAGAATGCCCTGTTGATCTTTTGGGAGGTTCTGAGGGCAGAGAAAACATGCATGCTCAATGTCTTTTGTACGATCCATTCCTGCAAGGCTGCTGATAATCCGTCCAGGATTATATTGAAGAAGGACAGAAAATCCATTGCAGCGTATACCCCGTGTCCTGACATGGCGTAAAGCAGCGTATGCCTTTTTAAGATCTACCCATGTCTGTACCTGTTCTGACAGAAGATTATGACAGAGTGTTGTAAGGGTACTATCATCACGCTGTGTGCGAAATGTATCAGAGACGTGAGCCATTATATATTTACTCTGATTCACTATGGTGTAACTCCTGACGTGCACGAATCTCTTCTGTCCGTATGTAATCTTTAAGGGCATTATTTTTATTTATTTCGTTTATGGTCAGGGACGCATCAGTATTGCCTGACCAGCGCCTGCAGAGATAGAGGTTTTCATATATTCTTCCGATTTTGTATTCTCTACAGATACGTAAACCTGCTGCATAGTCCTCGCCGTAACTGACGTTTAAAAAACCAAACCCTCTTATGATGGTGGTGTCAAAGCCACGGGGAGCACCAAGGCCATTGACACGGAGGGCGTTATTGTGGCCGTTTTCATCAGTCCATTCACGATGATCAATGAGTCCAGGAGGAATCTCTTTTAAATTTTCGTCAACAAGGGTATAGGCACCAATAACCATGGCATAGGGTCCCTTCTGAAGCATGGCAACCATTTGTTGAAGGGTTTTGGTACTGCTATAGAGGTCATCTGAGTCGAGCTGGACAGCATATTTCCCGCATCCCGTATAGTAAATGGCTTCGTTCCAGCATCCGCCAATACCAAGATCTTTCCTTTTGGGGATCATGTGGATGATTCGTGAATTTTTATGAGAAAGTTTTGCAAGCACAGCAGTTGTGCCATCAGTAGAATGGTTGTCGACGACAATCACATTGAAGGGGAAAGTCGTTTCCTGTTGCAGTGCACTTTCTACTGCATCACCGATAGTATCTTTACGGTTTTTGACAGGTATAATGATGGATGCGATAACAGGAAAGGGCTGGTCTTGTGATTCAGCCAATTTTAAATGAGTTGATGGGATATATGCATTAATCTTTTTAAGATATTCTGTAAAGACAATCTCCATTTCCTTCTGAATGTCTCGATTCTGTGGTTTGAGGTAAGCAAAATGATGGTGCGTGCCGTATCGATCAAAAGGACCGCATATTGCATACAGGGGTTCACCGAGATGGTATATTGAATGGCTAATAGAGAGCTTAAGTCTGAGATCGTAGAATCCGGCATGGTGGAGATTTTTTGTCAGGCCATATTGGTCAAGCACGGTCTCCACTGAGACAGTAGAAAAGAGGATGAGTGACCCGAAATCGAAATCATCGCGAACACTACCTGGCTGATAATCAATGAGTGGCTGAAGTAAAGCACCTCCAGAATCTTTGATAATAAAATCGGAATAGACAATACCTGTGTGTGGAGTAACCACACTTCGTAACATTCGTTCAATGTCCCGAGCAGTTATTTCAATGAGGGCTGGCACAGGCATGAAAAAAACATACGGTGTGTGAATTTCTCTCAATACACGATACAGTATCTCCGATGAAAAGACGGACTGCCCTGTAAAGAGCCGATAAGGAGTTTTTCCATTATTGGGGGGTTCCCCTGTTACAATAAAAACCTCTTCAATCAAACCTGTGTGTAGAAAAGAGTCTGCCATTTGTTTGAAGAACGGTTCGCCGCTGTATGATGTGATGAGCGTGATGGGTTTCATTTATAGGTTCCCAGCGTGGTTTTTTTGTGTTCAATTACCCGTTGACACTCCAGAGATATCTCTTTCAGCCTGGGGACCGATGAAACATGAGATGTGGCACGCAAAAGCTGTTCGAGACCAGAGGGGATGTGTTGGAGAAAGCTTTGTAGCCCTTTTTGTATGCCCAAAAAACCATAGGCACCCAGGGCCTGCATAAGACGCTGTATGGATGCCTCCCAGAAGGCGATTTCAAAGGACTGAGCATCAAAACGTGTTTTAGTTGTTTCATAATAGAAGGAAAGAAGTCCCCGTTGTTTGTCCAGCGAGAGATTTACATAAGGGTCGCACAGGAGTGAGCCAAGGTCGTAAAAAAGACTGCCGAGGCGCATGCCCTGAAAATCGATGAGGAATGGTTCGTTGTTACAGACCATAATATTCTGGGATTGGAGGTCCCTGTGTATAAATGAGTTTTCTCTCCTCAAGAGTCGGTCTGCAAGACCGGCAAGCTCCTTTTCAAGTTCCTGAGCAAAGGATTTATCAAGAGCTATGGCACAGACACCTTCAACAAAATAATGCCTGAAGTAATCCCTTTCCCATCTATACAGCTCGTGATTGAAACCCTCCATGAGCTTCACGTGATTCCAGGGAAATTCCTTTTCAGGAAAAGCATGGAGCTTCTGTATATATGCGAGCACCTTGTGATAGAGAGTTTGTTGTTGATCCCATGGAGAATCCTTTAGGGAAAAAAGGTCTGTGTTCCCGAGGTCTTCCATAAGAATAAGAGAGAGAGTGGTATCGTGGCTGATAAGTTTTGGAACAGGTATAGTAATACGGCGGAGAAATAGTGCAATATCAGCGTAGTAGGTGTTTTCAACACGTTTCCGGTCATAGTGCATAAGGATTGCCGAACCGGTGCTATTCCATGTGAGTCTGTAGAATATCCTGTCAGATCCACGGCCTTCCAGAGGAAAAATTTCTATAGAGACAGTGTCTGAAAGTCCCAGGGCATGTCGAGCAAAGATAAGCATGTCATGTGTGATTTTCATAGATGCACCGAGCCTTTTGCCATAGTGGAACGGAGATTTTCATAGGCGGTTATGGAACCAATATCATGCCATATGCCTTTATCAATAATGGTACCCATTATGGTTCCTGGTTTCTCAACAATTCTCCTCAAAAAGACATGAATAATAGATTCAACCTTTCCTGACTCAATAAATGTGAGCAATGTTTTTTCCACAGCATAGATGCCAGTAAAAAGACAGGTCCGGGTACCAGGTTTGTTAAGGTAGTTACGTATATCACAGACATTGCTGTTTTCATCGATTGCCACATGGAGTGGTGTTCCGTGCGTTCTAAGGACAAGGGTTGCTTCCGGTCTTCTCTGTTCATGTGCTTCAATGAGCATCTGTAGCGGAAGGTTGGTCATGACATCGCCATTATAGCAAAGAATGGCCTCATCGTCATGGAGAAGGTGTTCAATGTTTTTGAGTCCACCGGCTGTTTCAAGAAGGACCGGTTCATGAGAAAAGATAATAGGAACCCCGCGCCACTTTTGGCTGGGGAAGGTATCGATATATTGTTGAGCACAATGGTGGGTATTGACTATGAAACGGGTTACCCCCACTGTGAGAAGATGATCCATCACATAGGTAATGATTGGCCGTCCCCCTATCTCCAGAAGCGGCTTCGGACAGTTTTCCGTGAGGGGTCTCAGTCTCATACCCAGGCCAGCAGCAAGAATAAAGGCAGTTTTAAATCGTTTTTTCTTCACCATTGATTTCAATATATTTTTTTGATCGTTATTCCCTTGAAGTAGTGTGTGAGTATTTCATCTGCTGTAAAACCCCTGTGTGCCATGACTGCAGCGCCAATCTGACAGAGTCCAACACCGTGTCCCCACCCTGCACCACGAAATGTGAATCGTTGTGCCTCTCCGCGAGTATTTTTCTCAACTGTAACAAAGAATACGCTACTCAGCAGATGCGTTGGTGAGAGCCAACGCCTGATTTCAAGTTCCTTGCCTACGAGTATGCTTTTGTGTGACCCCACAATGCGGAGTCGGGAAATGCGGCCTGAAGGACCTCGCTTGAGAGGTATAATCTCCTTCAGTGTGCCAATAGAAATGCCTGATTTTTTGACTATGATCTCTTCAAGTTCCTTACGGGTATATGAAACTGTCCATCTGAAGAAGTTTTGAGTTTGTCTATCGCTTACAGCAAGGATTCTTTTGAGGAGCTGTTTATTGCGGACATTACAATAGGCATTCGGGTTTGATTGTATCCAGTTGATGGCATCTTCTTCTGAAGAGATGGTGTTGTATGACACTGGCCCATCGGAAACGCTTGTTAAATACGGGATGCGTGTGTTGCTCCATGCAGTTCGAAAATCTTCTGTGATCCCCCCACATGCCTTCGAATACCTGGTATCACATATTGAATTGCCATACATGGCGACAAGGCCACGGGTATCGTTCACTGCTTTCTCTGCCTTGCGTGATATAGTTTTTGTTACACCATAATATCTCTGACAGTGGTCATCAGCACATACATCGAAGAGGTCGTGATCTTCCCTCTCATACCACCGTACAATCTCTGTGTCTGTTATTCTGTGCGTTGATCGGGAGGATACGTGAATCTTTTTTGTTTTTTTCAATCCTCTCAGAAGCCAGCTTCTTGATACGATGGCATGGGCTTTGAGAAATTCCTCTGGAGCATCTGGATTCATTTCCGAAGAGATGACACTTATCAGATACTCCTCCAGAGAAATCTCATTAATTGCCGAGATTGTTCCGTCTCTGCGAGTCTTAAGCAGAAGATTACCCTTGTATGTATGGGCTTCTCTTCGTTCCCAGTGAAAATTTCTGCCAATGGCAACATCAAATAGCTGAAAGGTTGTTGTATGGTCACCTATGCAGGCAATCTCCCGGGAGCAGGCAATCTGCCGGTTACTGCTATCGGTCAGTGTAATCTTGCCTTCCTCTCTTTTAGCTGAGAATAATCCAGTAATCGTTCCAGAATCATTGGTATGGAAGATGCCATCAAAACGGCCCGCAATCTGCCTAACATGGTCCATTATACCAACAGTGATACAGGGCTCCTGTTTAACTAACATAGGTTCTGTTTCACATTAGTATTTTTATTATCTCTTGTCAATGAGACAGATGACTGGAAATGTTTATCCCTTTCTATGTTTCAATGATGCCCGAGGTATGGGATGGTTGCATAATATGTGGTAGTATAATTATTCAAAACAGGCTGTGGGTAATGTGGCAAAGTTTAGCTCTTCATAAAGCCTTTCAATGCTTATCGAAAACGTCTGTATTGTTTGAAAGAGATGGTGTGGAAGAAACAGGATTGCCTCTGCCACTTCGTCTTCATAAAGGTTGTGACGAAGGTATGGAGGATTATCGTCTCCGAACCAGATATCTGCCTCCCAAGAACGTTTGTTGATGTATTTAGTTGAGAAACGTTTTTCTGAAAGGCCAAAATTATTACCTTCTGAAACAGAAATAAGAACGCCATGGTTTGAATAGGGACGCGTTGCAAGGTTCGCATATATGCACACAAATTCACCGGCAAATGCTATAGTACGGACAGAGAATACATACTCATATACCTGTGACGTAATATATTCTTGGAGAATATATGGTGTTTCATTGACATAAAGATTGTGTAATGCTTCCAGTGTTTCAATCACCAGAAAGCCTTTCCCTCCTCTTCCCAGACGTCTTTTTGCAACTACCGTGCCTTTTTGTTCAAGAAACGTTTGAGCAGCAATACGGTTGTTAGAGTCCCACACAATCGTTTCCGGTATGGGTACTGTGGAACGCAGAAGCTGGTACTGCACCCACTTGTCTTCTAATCTGAGAGCCGGGTGCAGGTCATCTGGAAAAGGGCCGTATCCATCTATCCACAGTTTGAATGCCTTGAGGCTTTGAATAAAGGGAAGCGAATGGAGATAGTCCTTGAATGGTTTATGGTATGTGTTCAACGATATATTATCAATTACATCAAAAATATGGGAAGGTTTTTTGTTTACGACATGGAAGGTGCGGTCATATTCCTCTGCACCCCCGGGAAGCCCCATGTTGACTTCTACAATCCACGGTTGTAACTGCTGATCGATAAGAAAATCAATACCGAGATACATGGTATGCACCGTATGACATAAACGTAATATTTTATACTCATTCTTTCAATATTATGGTATGTTTGTTTATAGCTTTCCACAGGAAAGCGAAAGAGACAATGGAGGGGTAATGGCAAACACAAAATTGTTCGTTGGAAATCTTAGTTATTCTGTCGATAAGGAACAACTGAGAGAGCTTTTTGCTCAATTTGGAGAAGTACAGAGTGTGAACGTTATTGAGCGGAGAGGGTTTGGTTTCATCGAGATGTCCACTCAGGAAGAAGCTGAAAAAGCAAAGAAAGCCTTGAGTGGTACTGAATTTAAAGGAAGGACGCTGAAGGTTGACACAGCACGTTCAGAACGGGGAAGGGAGGGGCAGAGGAGAGGTCCACGTAGATATTAACATTATCATGTATCACCACAGTAAGGTTGCAGATGTGTGGTGGTGATACACACATGAGTATGTGAAAGGGGCATAGATGAAAACGAAGAATCTCGTCATTGGGTGTACGGTGATTGCTCTGATGCTAATGATATCGTCAACGGGATTCGCCCATGGTCATTGGTATCATAGACACTGTTGCTATAGTTCCTCCTGGTGGGTTCCGGGAGCAATTGTTGCCAGTGGTGTGCTGGTAGGCTTGGCGATTACCCGTCCATGGTATACATCACCCAGAGCGGTATACGTTTATCCGCAATCAACCATTGTCTATGTTCCGGATGGCACGTCCCGTGCAGTCTCCAAAAGAGCCTATGCATCACCTGACCCTCAATTCGTAGAAAAATATCGTGGTAGTCAACGCTCGTATGAGATACGTTCAGGTGAGTGGGTATCAGTGCCTGGTCATCAAGTGAATGGCAAGTGGGTGCCACCCCATAAAGTATGGATCCCTTCAAATCCTGTGACAGAATAGCTTGTGTGGAGTGTATCCTGCCTTAGGAAACAGGGATGAACGGGGTTCACGCTAAAACGAGAGGTGTTAAGGGATGGCTCCTATTTCTCTGTGTAAGTCTTTCTATTCTTGACCCTCTGGCAACACTGCTTTACCTCACTCTTATGACTGCAATGACAAAACAATATTTCGATACCTCCCCACAATTAATGAGATTAATGCTCATCCATGGAACCTGCGGTATAGGATTGGCTGTATTCAGTATCTATGCCGGACTTTCTCTATGGAGAATTTTACCAGGGGCTGTTAATACAGCAAAACGATACCTTGTTATTGCAATGGTGTATTCATGTATCACACCCTTTCTTCCTTATATCGTCGGGCTTCCCGAAGATTTTGATGAGTCTATGAAAGGCAATAACCTGCTTAATAGTTTATTGACTATGTCGTATATGGCTGTCTGGTATACATATTTGCAGAGGTCAAAGCGGGTACAGGCTACCTACCAAGAAACAAACAATAGAGAAGAATAATGTTATGAAGTCCATATTACTAAACCCCCTTACTATATTCAGATGGAAACGATTTATACGCGCTTCACTCAGGTAGTGTCACAACACAGCCACCGGTCTGCAGTCTTTTGGAAAGAAAGAAACACGTGGCATGCCTATACATACAGAGAATTGTTAGATAGAGTTGATACTGTGGCAAATAATCTCACGGGTCTCGGTGTTGCACAGAGCGACCATGTAGCAATTATTTGTGAAAATAGACCTGAATGGCTCTTATGCGATCTTGCTCTTAACAAAATCGGCGCAGTGAGTGTTCCCATTCATATTACTGCAAACCAGCGTATGGTTGAATTCATCTTACGGGACTCACAGAGCGCCTATATATGTATAAGTGAAAACCTTTACAAAAAATTCTCACCCTTTCTTACCAGCCTCCACAATGTAACAATCATCATGATACCATTTCAGAACCTCCTGAAGAAAACAGAAGCACTACCCCCTGTATATCAATCTACTGGATTGGACAATGATCTGGCAAGTATTATCTACACATCCGGTACCACGGGAGAACCGAAAGGTGTCATGCTTACCAATAGGAATTTTCTTGCCAACATAGATTCTATTCATGCCATGATAGATATTTTTCCAGACGACACATTTCTCTCCTTTCTTCCACTTTCTCACATATTTGAAAGAACAGCGGGTAGTTACCTGCCCATATTAAGTGGAGCGAGTATTGCGTATGCGGAGAGCATCAAAGCACTGGCAAACAATATGAGAGAGGTGCAACCAACAATTCTTATAAGCGTGCCAAAGATCTTTGAAGTGTTTCAGGAAAAAATCATTGGAGGGATAGAAAAAAAGCACCCCCTTGTTAGACAATTATTTTACCGATACCTACCACATCAAAAAAATTCATTGATGAGATGGGTGTTTGATAGACTTATATATAAAAAAATACGGCACGTATTCGGGGGGAAGCTCCGTCTTGCAGTTTCAGGTGGAGCGAGCATTCATGAAAGAATACTCCATTTCTATAATAACATTGGTATATGCCTTATCGAGGGGTACGGCATGACTGAAACATCACCGGTTATAAGCGTCAATCTGCCCGGAACAACTAAGATTGGAACCGTTGGGAGACCTATCGACGGGGTAACTGTCAACATTGCACCTGATAATGAGATTTGTGTCAAAGGAGAAAATGTGACGCCAGGATACTGGAACAATGATGAAGCAACCCGCGCGTTATTCGATGAAGACGGGTGGATGAGAACAGGTGACCTCGGCAGAATGGACAGCGATAATTTCCTCACCATCATTGGTAGAAAAAAAGAACTTATTGTGACCACGTCCGGGAAGAACATTACACCAACAGCAATAGAGAATATACTGAATATGAGTCCTTTCATATACCAGTCATTTGTTGCCGGTCACGGAAAAGATTACCTGGTTGCCCTTATCGTTCCCGATAAAGAGGCGATAAAAAATTATTTTGAGAAAGACGATGTTGATACATACAGTGTGATAAAAAAGGAAATAGGCAAGGTGAACAGTGAGCTTATGATCCATGAAAAGATAGCAAAGTTTTATATACTTCAACGGCCATTCACCATAGAAGACGATGAGCTCACGCCCACCCTGAAAATACGGAGGGACATCATTGAGGAGAAGTATAAGAAAGAGATTGATAGTATGTATTGATATTGTGCATAAGAATTAGTCATTGCTATATATCATGGAGTGTGGTTAACTATGGCTTCATATAATTCATAGAAAGGAGCATTCTATGCAGATCGCAAAAGAAAAAGTAGTAACAGTTGAGTACACCTTGAAGGACGCTGAAGGTAAAACTCTCGATACCTCTGTGGGACGTGGTCCCCTTACCTATATACAGGGTGTAGGCAGCATGATACCTGGTTTTGAGGCAGCCCTTGAAGGAAAAGAGCCACAGGATACATTATCCTTTGTCGTAGAACCTTCACAGGGTTATGGTGAGAGAAATGAAGCCATGCTCTTTCCCATTCCAAAAGACCGTTTTCAGAACATCAGCGATTTACAGGTTGGGAAACAGGTGCAGGTAAGAACACCCCATGGTGTGATTCCCATGACAATATTCAAAATTGATGATGAATCTGTCACCCTTGACGCCAATCATCCAATGGCAGGTAAGCAATTGTTTTTTGAGGTAAAGGTCTTGGATGTTCGAACTGCCACAGAAGAAGAGTTGGAGAATATTTACAGTAGAACGCACGGATGTGATTCTTCATGCGGTGAGGGATGCGAGACCGGTTGTTCTTAAAACATACAATAGTACGGTGGAGTTAATCTGAATTCATTGCCTCAATGAGTTTTCGCGCTGCTTCAAGGGCAGCGCGAGCACCGTCACCAGTGGCAATAAACTCAATAGCCTCTCCACGCTGCGCATCGAGAAATTTTGGACATAGTATTGATTTAACATCCAGATAGGCCTTTTTTCCAAAAAGAATAAAATTATAGTGTTTCATCCGCGATTTGTGGAGGTAGAGGTCGCTTTTAAACAAACGGGCTATATCTGCTAATTGGGTCATGTCTATATGAATGCCCTCTTTCTTTTGCACTACAGCCTCTATTTCTACAAAACCATTTTTTTCAAGGGATTCTCGTTCTGCCCTCCAGAGTGATCCATACCGTTCAACCCACTCCTGTGCTGCCTTCTCTTCCCCTATGTCATGTCCTTCTTTCTCTGATTCGATCCATTTATATTTTTCTATCTCCTTATGTTGCTGCGAGGCATCATCGCGATGTTTATTCAGGAGAAATTCATCCTCATAATAGATGAGGAAATCTGCAATAGCCTCTTCAAGGGAAACCTCTCTCCCTTCTTTCTCTGAAAGATAATATTTATGGTCCTCTATTGCTTTTAACTCTGAAGGCGTGAGATTAATCTCTCCAGTTCCCATATAATGACCTAATATATAGTATACATGAAAAGACTGCAATACCCTTTTTTCATTTTACGTGCCGGTGTATTAACATTGACATAGATGTGTTCCTTTGCTACTATCGAGTATACCGTATGTGAGAGAGAGGAGGGTTATTATGGATGTTTTTGCTGCCATGCAGGGTAGACGGAGTTGCAGGGATTTTGCAACAAAACCATTGGGGGATGATGTTATTGAAAAAATACTTGAGGCGGGAACATGGGCACCATCTCCACTCAACACCCAGCCATGGGAGTTTATTGTCATTACCAATAAAGAGGTTAAGGACAAGATATTTGCTGAAGCAGAACGATGCAGGAAATGGGCTCTGGAAAAGAGTGGCTGGAAGTGGCTTGATTCGTATAAAGTTTCTTTTTTGCAGCAAGCGCCTGTTCTTATTGCTGTTGTGGGAGACCCCAAGAGAACGGGAGTAGATATGTTTATGGAAGAAGGCAATGTAGGCTACCAGGCTGCCTGTGCTGCTGCAATTCAGAATATCCATCTTGCTGCCCACGCACTGGGATTCGGTTCTCTCTGGTTTACCCTTTTTGACAAGAATGCAATCCGTGAGATATTGAACATTGATGCAATGAAAACACCTGTTGCCCTTATATGCCTTGGGAAAAAGGCATCAGAACCACAGGTAATGCCGAGAAAGCATGTAAAAGAAAAGATTACCTATATTCGATGACGTTACCCTGAGAATAATAGACGTTCGCTATAGAGGGGGTTTCTTGAAAAGGACTGTAGAAGCAGGATTTTTGTAGACGATTTTGCCATCTACGATTGTAACTTCTACTTTTGCTTCCCGTATCTCATTGGTGGGTATTGTATAGAAATCCCTGTCCCAGATAACGAGGTCGGCACATTTTCCCTTTTCAAGGGAACCTATTTCTTTTTCCTGAAAACCTGCATGGGCACTCCCGATGGTTTGCATGCGTAAAATATCCTTTATAGTGACAGCTTCCTCTTGAGTAAAATGGTAGCCTTGTTTTGTGGTTCTCGCCACAGCAGCCCAGAGTGCATATTGAGGTTGCCAGAGCGAAAAGGCTGGCGGATCTGCACCGATTGCAACGTGAATGCCCTGTCCCATATATGATTTTAAAGGAAACACCCTTTGACCTCGTAGCCCTCCCATCTTCTCTCCCCATGGGTAAAGCCACTGAGGGTGGGTTGAAATAACTATACCAAGTCGTTTAATACGCTCAAGAGATATTGTCTGAGGACATACTGCATGTTCAATCCTATGCCTGGAAGTAATGTCTGGTTTTAATGACCGTGCTTTTTCAAAGGCATCAAGCATCACATCAACAGCCTTGTCACCAACAGCATGGACACTTACCTGCTGACCAGCCTTATGGAATAACGTTACCATGGAATGGAGATCCTCTATAGAGTGCAAGGTGATGCCCCGCTCGCCCCTGTACCATAGACTGGTTGGACCGCCCCCATCGATGGCAATCTTCATGCCACCCCATATTTTCTCAAACCCGGTAGCATTATCCTTTTTATGCTTGATCAGTTCCATGAATGGTGAGTCAGTTCTTGGAGGTTGTAGTTGCACCAGTTCACGCACTGCAAAAGAAGCTTCACGCATACTCGGTAAATAGGGCCATATTTTTACTCTCAGTGGTAGAGTGTTTGATAGTATCTGTTGAAGATAGACGTCGGGACTTTCCGAGGCATTTATTTCAGATACCATAAAAAAGTTATCGTGTACTGTTGTTACACCTTCTCTGACATAGAGATTTGCTGCATACAGTATGTTTTTTGCAATCTCTTCACGGGGCATGGGAGGAGCAATCTTCCGAACCAGGTATAGTGCCGGATAATGGATGAGAAGGCCTGTGGGTTCTCCGTTTCGTGCTTTTTGAACCCATCCTCCTGGTGGATGCGGTGTATTCCTGTCTATACCAGCGGCTTTTAAGGCGTAGCTATTGGCAAAACCCCACTGACCGCCTGTATGGACTACAAGTAAAGGATGGCTTGTTGTAATTCTGTCAAGTTCATGCCTGTTTAAAAACGAAAGGTCATTCGTTTCAATTCCCCATGCCTGGAAGAATGTTCCAGGTGGTATTTTCTTTGCCCTTTCTAAAAGTCTTTCGAATATGTCATTTTTACTGTCCAGACCCTGAATATTCACCATGGTACGCTCTCGTGCGCCGAAGGGAGGAAGATGACCATGGGAGTCAATGAGTCCTGGTGTAACAGTCTTACCATTAAGGTCAATAAGGAGAGTATTATGGCTTATATACGTGCGAATCTTTTCGTTTGTTCCCACATCAATAATACGGTTGCCCCGTATAGCAATCGCTTCTGCAATCGAATCGTGAGTATCGACAGTAATGACTTTCCCTCCATAGAGAACAAACGTCGCCTCCTGGGCTGATGCGCTCACACGGCATGGATATGCGAAGATCCCGCATGTGAAGGCACTCATAATTTTCAAAAAGTGGCGGCGTGTTAACATGGGAATCATCTATTCTATACCTAAAGACTGTGAGAAGCAAAGTAATTCAACGTTATGTGACTTGAATTTTATTGCAGGATGATGTACAACGCAGGCACACCAAACAGACAGGGAGGAGTAGCACGCTATGGATGAAAGGATAAAAGAGATTTACAGGACAATTTACGTTGGTGAGGCAAAGGCAGCACTACGGCTGAAACTCTTTGCAAAGCAGGCAGATAGAGAGGAACTATCACAGATTGCTCGATTATTCCGGGTTATTTCATTCAGCGAAGAGATACACGGTGAACGGGCACTCAGGATGCTGAAAGAAATTAAGGATACAGAAACGAACCTTAAAGAGAGTTTCGACTCAGAAACAACGGTTGCCGGTGTTGCATATGATGGATTTCTCAAGGTTGCAGCAGAGGCAAAAGATGATGTAGCGGCAAAAATCTTTGCCCATTCAAGGGATGTTGAAGATATTCATGCTCAGCTTTACAAGAAGGCAATGGGTCATGTGATGGCGGAGCAAGATACTGTCTATTATGTGTGTCAGGTATGTGGATATGTATCTGACAGTGTATTGCCTGAAAGCTGTCCTGTCTGTTCAGCACCGAAAAATCAGTTTGTGGAATTTGCGTAATAGATAGTTTACGCTTCCTCACCAATCCAGCAATGAAGACAGAGTCTCTCACGAGGCAGCCCTATAGCCCTCACCATATCGTCAATGCGTTGATAGCGGAGGGTTGTGGCGCAGATCTCCCGGGCAATCCAATCTACCATATTCCGGTATTGTCTCGAGCCTTCATCAAGATACGGACGGATATCCTCCACATCTCGGCCTTCAATATCCCAAATTGCCCTTCGGGCAACAAGCTCTTCAAGAGAGCGCGTTGAGAGTGCAAATTTGCATGGGAACATGAGAGGAGGGCATGCGGGTCGGACATGAATCTCTTTTGCACCAGAATCCCAGAGTTTTTTAAGGGTATAGTTTTTGAGCTGGGTACCCCGTACAATAGAGTCCTCGCATAAGACTATTCGATTTCCTTCAATAATCTCTTTCACCGGAATAAGTTTCATGGTGGCAACAAGATCACGTATTTCCTGAGCCGGAGGGGTATAACTTCTTCCATACCCCGGTGTATATTTTACAAGAGGTCTCCGGTATGGTAACCCTGATTCCATGGCATATCCAATAGCATGACCTACACCAGAATCAGGGACGCCTGCCACAAGATCAGCCTCAACGGTATCGTTTTTTGCAAGCAATCTTCCACACCGTTCCCTAACAAGTTCTACACTGATTCCTTCATAGCTGGATGCCGGATACCCTGTGTATATCCATAGAAAAGCACAGATCTGATTTTTTTTATTACCTGGATGCTTCTCTTCCAGACCATTTCTTCCCAGAAGAATAATCTCTCCTGGCTCAAGATACTTGATTATGCGATATCCAAGGTTTAGGAATGAACAGGTTTCTGTTGCAATGGCATAATCACCATCCTTTTCCCCTATGACAAGGGGCATCCTGCCAAAACGGTCCCTGGCGCCATACAGACCTTCCTCCTTCAGAAGCAGTATGGTGGCAGATCCTTTTATACGGTCATACATTTTTTCAATGCCGTCAATGAGCGTTCCACCTTTGTTAATGAGTTTTGCAATGAGTTCAACAGAATTAATACCTCCACTTGACATCTCACCAAAGGTTTCTCCCTCTTGAAGAAGTTCCCGTGCTAATTCGTTTGTATTTTCTACAAGACCCGCGGAAACAATGGCAAAGGTTCCAAACTTTGAGCCAATAATGAGCGGCTGTGCATCGCGGTCACTGATAACACCAATACCGAAATTACCTTCCATTGTCTTGTACTCTTCAAAAAACTTTGACTTAAACTGGGATTTACTGATATCGTGAATATGACGATGAAACCGTTCACCAAGAACAGCCATACCGCCGTATTCAGTTCCCATGTGAGAATGATAGTCGGTACCATAGAGAAGATCAGTAGCGCAGTTTTTTTTGGACACAATTCCGAAGATACCGCTCATAGGTCCTCCCTACCAGTAATATACATAGTGACTCAGATATGTCAAAAAATAACCACTTTCATTCCCATTGTAAAGGATTTTTGATGTGTTGTCTAAATAAAAAAAATCTATTATAATGAAGAAACACAATGAGTCCAAAACGCATCCTTCTTATAGATTTTGAAAATATTCAGAAAATTGATTTTGAACGGATAGACACAACCAGTACAGAACTCTTTATTTTTGTGGGAAAATCGCAAAATAAGGTGCCCTTTCAGCTTGTTGAAAAGACCCAGAAGCTGGGTGCTCTTGTCAAGTGGGTGAAGATTGCCGGTGATGGCAAGAACAATCTTGATTTCCACATTGCCTTTGAACTGGGTCGCTTGAGCCAACGAACACAGGACGGTGTAGAATTCATCATTCTGTCAAAAGATAGCGGGTTTGATCCTTTAGTGAAATACATCAACGAGAGCGGCATTACGACGAAACGTATCGGTAATCTTGCTGAACTTGATGAAAGCAGGAAAGAACTGCCGTCATCGAAATTCACCGCGTATGTAGTTGCGAATCTTCGGAAGATTGATAACCAGAAACGTCCAAGGACAAGAGGCACTCTGAGGAAGCATATGGAATCAATACTGCGAGAAAGAGCTCCTGGGTATGAGATTGACCTCATTATTGAAGAAATGTTTGTGAATGGTCTGCTTACCCAGACAGGTAACCGACTCAAGTATAACATCGATGAACCAGCTGAAAAGCATTAATGCATACACCACATCGTATTATCTACCCAGAGATAATCTGATTTTATCGAGTTGATTCGATTTTACCCAGCTATACTTCTGCCAGAAAAGTGTATCCGATTTGTATAGCTTATTTTCTTTTTTTCTCAGGAGAAATTTTTTGAACTGTCCAGGGCCTCCATTGTACATGGCATAGAGCGTCTGGGCAAGTGTGTCGCTATCCATTGTTTTTGTTTCTGGTTTTTTCAAAGCATAACGCCGGAGATATTCTTCGAGTATCTCACATCCTGCCCGTATATTATATACAGCGTTCCATCGTAAACTTTCAGGACGATAGACGCCCCGCCACACCCGTTCATTGATCTGCATCAATCCAACAGATGTCTGGTTGTATGACACAAGACACCGTATCTTATTTCCGGAACCGGTAAACTGTCTCCACACACTTTCCTGCCAGGCTGTTGCAAGCACCATCTGGCGAAATAATGAATGATACCTGGGATCAAGTTTCTTTTTGACAACCACCTCATGTGCGACAGTATTGAGAGTTTGTTTGATCCTTTCAAGATAAGGGGTAATATCTCCCTTTTGTGGCATGACCCAGGGGAGAACATCGTGTACCAAGGCAGCATTCTCTTGAGCAAAGACTACTGAAGGCCAGTTCTTCAAGAAGGAGAACCATCGATGATGCGAAACCCCTTCTGTATGATCATCGAAAATATCAATCTCGAATCCAGTATAGGCCGGTCCTGTATCATCAAGAGGATCACCAAAGCCGATAAATCGCCTCAGGTCTGGTCGTACTTCATATGAATAATCAAGGGATGGTTCCATTTGTTTGATACTGAGTAGTTTTGCTAACTGTATAAGACCATCCCTGGTGGGCATAATGATTGCATCAGGCCCTACCTTTATGAATGATGACAGGAAATCAGAAACGGTTAAGAATGCCAGAATGTTCAGTGGCGAACGATCTGACCCATTACTCAAATATTTTTTAAGAACAGGAGAAAAAGACTGCCAGAGTTCTACGAATTGATTACCCAGAAATGATGCATCAAGAACTCCATCATTGAGTGCATGAATAAATTCATATCGTGTGTCGAGGAGTGCTGTCACAATGTTTTCTTTGTCACTGTCCGTAAGCGTTTTGCCAAAGAGCGTTTCAATCTGGTAAATGGCATAAGCATCAAGATTTTCCCACGAGGGGACAAGATTCGCTATCACAGATGTCGCATCAAAAGCATCTTTTTGTTCTTTTATTTTCTTCACATCCACATCCATAAGAATATTGAGAGCAATGCCTTCCGGAGCGATGTGTATCGCACCCGGTTTTATGGTACGAAGCCATGACTGGATACGGGGTTGGTCTTGAGGAGAGGAAAAGAGAGGGAGAAGGCGCTGTATACTTTTCACTGGTATTGAAAGATCTACACCAATATTGCTGAAGAAGGGTGTAAGATACGTTGACAGCAGTGCTGTAACCTTCTGGTCAAAGAATGTTTTCTTTCCGTCAGGGGTAAAGGCGCGTAGATCAAAGGCATCCATTTTCAGTTGCATCGTCTGAGGATCAATGACAGGACGTTGCAAAACATCTATACGGCCATCCCATTCTGAGAGTTTGAGACAGGTTTTCCCTATAGGAAGACCCAGAGAAAGTTTCATATTGCTTCCTATTTTAAGGAATGATTGCTCAGATCCCACATGGGGATCCCATAACTCTATTTTTGTGCACCCATCATCCATCTCAAGAGGGATAGCGCGGCCTCCCGGTTTTGTATATGCCTGTTCCATCAAGAGAGAGCGGATGAGCCCATAATCAATCGTGAGCGGTATTTGAATTGTTGTTGGGCTTGCTACCAGAGTGACAGGTAACAACACACTAAATAGTATGAGGGCACTAAGGATCGAATATGTAAGGACAATTTTCTCTTTATTGTCCATGTGGATGTGCTGTCTGAGAGGCTCTTTTTTTCTTACTGTGTCGTATGGATGCCCAGAATATGACAATAGCAGCCACTATCGCGCCCATAATAAAGGCAAGGAAGGTCACCAGTGCAAGCGATGCCTCAAATTTCCAGAAAAGGAATGCAATTGTGACAGGCATGGAATTCTGGGCAGAGAATAGAGCGATGCAGGCAACAATGACCAATGCAATTATCAAAACAGCCATAACGTCTCTCACCTATAACGGTTTTTCATATGCACCTATGTAGCTAATATCCTATATATCTTAATATTTCAACAGAAAATTTATCGTTTACCATGTATTGACAAATATGTTTCATTTTTTTACTATCGGAAGAAGTCATGTAGTCTATTATGTCAGGAGGATACAATGAATAAAAGAATTATACTCTCCGACAAAGGCCCTCAACCGAAAGGCAAATATTCTCAGATGGTAACAGGTGGTGGTTTCCTTTTTATGTCCGGTCAACTTCCGTATACCCCTCAGGGAGAACTGGTAAAGGGTGATATACAAGTGCAGACGCGATGCATACTTGAAAATATTCGTGCTATGCTCGAGGACGGAGGTTCATCCATGGATAAAGTAGTAAAGGTAAATGTCTATCTCACTCGTGCTGAGGATTTTCAAGGCATGAACGAAGTTTATACTACTTTTTTTGCCGATGCTCCTCCTGTGCGCACGACGGTTATAATGAAAGATTTTTTACCTGACATAAAAATTGAGATAGATGTCGTTGCCCTGACATAACATATCAGTATCACGTATTACGATGCAATTGGAATTTATTCAAATTCTTCCGATTCTTCTGAAGGATAAAAGAAAGACAGGTTTTTATCATATATCTCATCAATACTGGTATGAACAAGGTATGCTTCTTCTGCTGCCCGTGACAGTAAAGCCTTTTGTTCCATAGTGTTAAGTTTTTCAATAATTCCGTTGTTCGTTAAAATCTGTTTCACTTCTTGATATATATACTTATTCCCACTGAGAAATATTCCCTCCTAAAGAATCTTACATGCAACCATGTGTTGAAATGTATCAAACCGTACCTGTTCGCGGATGCGTTCTATTTTCTTCACCACGTAATCGATTTCTTCATTAACAGACGGTGAGATAAGAAATCTGTATTTCTCTTGATAGATGGTTTGATCCAGGTGTTTTATATATGATTCTGACACAGTATCACGGACAACAATAATAAGGTCAATATCAGATCCACGAACAAATTTCCCTGTACTTCGTTCTGGTCTCGGTACATCATGAGCCATGTTATATACAATATCGCTTGCCAGAATAAAACATGCACAGTCTTTAAGGGAATCATCTCCAAATAACTCATGTATTGTATTGACGAATGTATGGGTAAGGTCCAGCTTTAATCGGCTTACTCGGGTAATATGGGAAATGATTTCAGTGGCTCTGTTTTCAAGAATTTCAGGTGGTTCAGTAAGGCCAACCACTGAGTATGTAAGGAACTCCCTCAAGATTGACGGAAATAGACGTGCATAGTCCTTCAGCTGTTTATCAAGACGCAGATACCTGACACCCACTGTTTTTATTTGAAGTTTTGAAGAGGTTTTACAGATTTGCCACAGATGAAGATTGTCTGTATCCAGCAATGTTCTAAGTTCTAACCCTGTAAGGATTTATTGAGAAGAGCTGATGTCTCTGCAAGGAGTTTGTGTGCTGCAATTTTGTCTGTGACATAGATAAGCGTACCACTCTGTTTTGCATAGAGCTGACTGTAAGAAATGGGAATATCAGGAGTTACATCGCCTAACAGAGAGGCAGCAACAGGTTCAACCTTTCGTTCACCATTTGCCAGTAGTACCACTATTTTGCCTTGTAAACAAGTTCTGCGCCCATACTGATTGCGTATCGGGGAGATTCTTTTATTGAAGGGAAATGACCGTCTGCAACAGCATTTTGTACTGTGTTGTGATCAAGCTTCACCAGCAGTACCCTGCTATTCTTAAAAGGTATGCCTGACTCATGGAAAGCAACATGACCCTTCCCCCCTACACCGATAATCTGAATGTCAATGCCACCAACCCGCTTGATTTTTTTTGCATACCCATCAAGAATAGTATTTTTTATCTAGGCGGAGAGGATGGATTGTTTCGTATTACAATTGAGCGGCCGGCATCCATACCAAGTTCTTTCCAGTCTTCAGGATGGGCTTTTAATTCTTTTATGCGTTGCTTCTGTTCTATCAGTTCCCGTAGGGAACACTTGTTTCAATAAACTTTTTTTTAAGGAGTCAAAAAAATTCCTGAATCATGAAATAGCAATAGCTCTCTTTATGCATCAGCCGTTGTTGTACATTCTCCCCGGGGAGACCAACATATTCGTCAAGATTAAAGCTCCGTATCCGGCTACTATCAAACTCTCCAGCATTTGCTGCCATGGCAAGGTGTTTATAAAGACCCGTTGGTGAATTGCCTGTTGCAAGGCCCATGACCAACTCTTTCTTTGATTTTTGCATATGCACTATATATTTTTTCACAACATCAGCAGCTACCTTACTCATATGGTCGAAATCGCGAGTAACAAAAACTGTGAGTGGCATATGCTCTCCTTTCCTGCCTTAATTATCCAATTGTACTCTGGATAACCTCGGCAATCTGTTTACAATATTTCTCTGTTATTTCATTGGTTGGCCCCTCAACCATTACCCTGCACATATTCTGTGTTCCTGAGTAACGAACAAGAACCCTACCATCATCACCCAATGCCTTTTCTACATCTTTAATAACTTCCATTACCTGAGGCAATGAAGAGATATCAGGTTTATGTTTTACTGTAACATTGATTAGTTTTTGTGGATATATGTCCATCATCCGTGCAAGTTCAGAAAGGGTTTTGCCTGTTTCGATCATGGCTGCAATAACCTGTAAGGCTGTTATAATTCCATCACCTGTTGTGTGGTGTTCGAGAAAAATCATATGACCCGATTCTTCACCCCCTATAGCTGATCCAAGACGAAGCATATCCTCAAGCACATATCGGTCACCAACTTTTGATGCATGATGTTTAAATCCATATTTTTTACATGCCACTGTTAACCCGAGATTACTCATGACAGTGCTCACAATAAGGTTGTTTTTAAGCTTGCCTTTCTCATGCAACATCCTTGCACAGATAATAAGAATCTGGTCACCAGAAATTTCATTTCCTTTCTCATCAACAGCAATCAACCTGTCTCCATCGCCATCAAAGGCGAGTCCTATCTGTGCCCCTGTTTCTACAACACGTTTCCTGAGCGTTTGTGTATACTGGGAACCACAATTATCATTTATGTTGATACCGTTCGGGGTATTATGGATAACATCGATTTGAGCCCCCAGTTCAAAGAACGTTTCAGGAGCAACTCGGTACGTGGCACCATGTGCTGTATCAATGACAATTTTCATTCCTTCCATTGAGAGGTCTCTTGGAAAGGTATTCTTGAGAAATACGATATAGCGGCCATTTACATCGTCTATACGATACGCCTGTCCCATATCCTTGGGAGGCGGAACCATACCTGTTAATTTGTTTTCCATAATAAGTTTTTCTATTGTTGCTTCCTGTTCATCTGAGAGCTTAAAGCCATTACCAGAAAATATTTTTATACCGTTATCCTGGTAGGGATTATGGGAGGCTGAAATGACAATGCCAGCATCGGCTCTCATACTCTGTGTTATAAACGCAATGCCTGGTGTGGGTAAAACCCCTACAAGATAAGGATTTCCACCCATCGATGTAATACCCGATTCAAGGGCGCTTTCAAGCATGTAGCCTGATATACGGGTATCCTTACCGATGATAATACGAACGCGGTGTTTCGGTTTCTTGAGAAGGTAAGCCACTGCCTGACCCACAGCAAATGCAGTGTGAGCATCCATAGGATAGCGATTTGCTTCTCCCCGTATTCCATCTGTTCCGAACAATTCGCCCATAAAGCCATCCTGAAGGTAAATAAAATGACTATTTTTTAAATATATTCAGCGTGGGAAAATTCTGTACTATGTCTCTACAGAATGCTTCTACTACGCTGGTAAGCCACTGTGTTCCCTTCTGTGATGCGTGCACAGGAAGGTTCTGTATGGTTCCAATGTAATCATCACCATACTGTTCTCTGTTTTGTACAAGAACATTCAGGAATCGATCCCGCTCTTGTGCCCCTGACAGTTTTGTAGTTTTATTTTTTAGTATCCCTTCAATACCATCTACTTTTTCACAGAATTCCTTTTTGATTGGGTTTACGTTCTCTTTAAAGGATTCTCTAATCTTTGCTGCCAATTCCTTGAGTCTTTTGATGCGTTCGTTTTTTGCCATTTGTATTTTTTCAAGGAGTCCGTCATAAATTAGTGTGCCAAATTCCTTTTTTTCAAAGAAAAGCTTTCTTACATGAATGTACCACTCCTCCAATGCTAAAAGGTTTGCAAGATAGAGGACATTATTTTCTATGATACGGGTAAGACCTGGGTATGCCGCAGGAATACGATTAACGATTGCTCCTTGATAGCTTTTACCCATAATGAGCTTGTTTTCTTCAATGATATCCTTACGGAGTATTGAGCCAGCCGCTATAACATTGCCGTATCCAATACGAAGGGGCCCTACCATACCACCCTGCCCACCGAGGAAAATAGGAGGCTTGTTAAGCATGACACCGTGTGGCACATCACCTATTAATGATGCCGTTGCTTTGTCGCCATCGGGAGTGAAGTTAAAGTGTATGTAAGAACTTCCTACTTCACTGTGATTTTTTCGGCTTGTGCCACCTGCCATGAGACAATCACAAAAATTGATAAGGTTTCCAAGTGTAACGAAAGGGAAGAGGATTGTCTGTTTTAAACCAACACAGTGGGCGCCGCTTGCCTGTTCTTCGAGAATACATGCCTCACGGACATGAGCGCCAGAACCCATGCTTGATTTTTCAAGAAAAACAGATTGTGTGAAATACCCACCCTTTAATTCAACTTTTTGTCCAAGCTGACAGTTATCAATCGTGACAGGTGCTTCGTAGCCGAGCTTCGTTCCAGCAGCAATCACTGTTTTTTGTCCGTAAATACGGCAGCCAGGATAGATTGTAACATCTGCAGAAATATGGTCAACATTGACTTCATCGCTTACATAGATGGTGAGCGGGTTTGGTATGTGAACGCCTTTTTGAATGAGCTTTTGTATTTTCTCGTAACCTTTTGGTTTTATTTCCACTTTTTTCCTCGAAAATCGTTTGAAAATAACACTTTTGAAAATGTATGTCAATAAAGCAGATGAACTGGGAAGCATCCCTAACTCCGTGATAGAAAATAATTAAGGCTCACCCTATACCATTTTCAACCAATAAAAGCATAGGAGGTGAGCCTATGAAGGAGATAAGGATATCCTTCACAATACGTATACCATTAAAACAGACAGACATCCACTGGATAGAGGAGGTATGAGCTGGTATAAAAGTGGTGCAAATCCATTATTAAGACTCAGGCTTTTAAAACTCAATGGTGAGTGGGATACCTATTGGCAGCAACGGCGAAAGGAATTTATCCGACATGCAGCCTGAATCCTGTCACGGAAAAAAAGATGCTTACGATGAACTGAAAGAAGTTTAAAGGGATTAAGGCTTGGGTAAACTAATAGTCTGGGGAGTTGTGTTTTAGCTCCCCAGACTTGTATAGTCTACTCTGGTTTACTTGAACGTAACGGAAATTTCTACAGGCCCCTTCGGGTCAAGGTCAATATATTTTGCCTTTACAGCAGTGCCCGGTTTCGCTGGCATCATCTTTCCGATAGTCCCGAGAGAGAGGATATCACCTTTCTTTAATTTTTTACCTTCCTTTGCAAGGGAATCTTTTATCCAGAGAACAACAGCAAGAGGATCTCCAAGAAGGGCAGAGCCTTTTCCTTCTGTAACCATAACGCCCTTCTCATCATACACCTGAAGGGTAAAATTCCTGAGTCTGTTCATCCATTCTGGTGTGGCTGCGAGTGGTATGGGATCACCCGTAACCCCATATCGGGCACCAACATTGATGGCAGCAATGGCTGGGGCACTCATTTTCACTTGTGGATCATATACAAGGTCAGGGAGTTCTATAAATGGTATGACTGCATCAAGATTTTTTAATGCATCTTCAGGACTTTTTGCCTGATTGATAGCGTCGTTCCCCACCCGCACAAGCAGGTCGCCTTCGCTTAATGGCCGTGCACCAAATTTGGCTTCGATTGTTGCACCGCTCTTGAGCATCATCTTCTGTAACAAAGTACCCCTTATGGGATGAGTCACACCAAAGGCTTTCTGGGCATTGGGATTTGTAAGACCAGCTTTATAACCTATGGGTTCTCCAAATTCTTTTGCAATAAGGGCAACAAACTTTTCCTGTACCTTAATACCCTGTTCCAGTGTCATAGCAGGGTCTACTTCTGTAACGGGAATCTTTTTCAGGAACTGATCAGCAAGCTTTGTTGCAAGGTCTTGAGCATGAAGGTATGAACATTGAATAGAGAAAAGAAAAACACATACGAATGACGCAACAAAAAAAAGCCTTAAGAATCTGTTATGTTTCATGTGTATCCCCCTTTCTTTTATTGATGAAAGATGATAGCAGAGGCATATTGATATTGTCAACAAGAGAAGGCTATGAATCCTGAACTTTTTCTATACAGACAAAATAAATCTCAGCGCTCCTGCTTCGCGATGCAGATGGTTTAAAAAGGGTAACGCGTTTAAAAAACTTCTTCAACTCCATGATTCTTTCCTTGAGATGTTCGGAAAAAAATGACTTTACAATGAGATTACCACCTGATTTCAACGATTGTTGGGTAATCTTTTTTACTGCAAGGAAAAGCTCCTCCATGTTGCTCTCATCTACATCTTTAATGCCTGAAAGGTTTGGAGAAATATCGCAGGTAATGGTATCAAAGGAGTCTAACGACAACTCAGATAATAATGTATTGATAGGAAGGCTTCTTATGTCATAGGTATAGGTGATGACATTTTTATAGGGTAGGGGGGTAACGGGTATTATGTCAACTCCAACCACCATACCCTTTTCACCAACAAGTTGTGATAATACTTGAAGAAAACTACCTGGTGTGCACCCAAGATCCAGTACTACATCACCTTTTTTTACAATACGGAATCTCTGCTGTATTTCTTTTAATTTGTAGGCACTCCGTGCCCTGTAGCCTTCATCTTTTGCTTTTTTAAAAAAAGTATCCTTAACGACGAATCTGGTCATATGGGTTGATAAGAATTCCCTGTTCTTCCTTTTCCTCAGGAAGGTTAAGGGATTTTTTCAAAAAAAACTGAAGGGCACCAATGATGTTCTCTTCTTTTTTTGCCACTTCTATAGCAGCTGTATATGCAGAAAAATCTTTCAAGCTATAAAACATATATGCATAATCCTCAAACATTCTCTGTATCAGACGCTTTTTTTGTTTAACCTCTTCTTTTTCCATCAGTGTATGGAGGAATGCTTCTTTCTTTTCTTCAACCAGATATGGTGGTAAAACAAGAGCACCGCTTCCTGTATTATAGGTTTTCCTGTCTTCATCCATTCCTTCCCACGAGAGCATAAACGGTGCAATGAGGTCATGAGTCCATAATGTCTCAAAAGGCAATGGTTTAATGGTTTCAGGCAATTTTAAGGTATAGATGTCCACAGGATTTTTTATAGTATGGTGTATATGGGAAACAAACGTGCTAAAAGACTTTAAGTCTTCAGTATATCTTCCAGAAATTACTGATGATTCCTCTATTAGAAAACCTGCATACCGTGGAGAGATTTCTACGAATACAGTATTGTTGTCTGTTTTCTCCCTGTAACTGTTAAGTATCTCTTCAATTTCATTACTTTTATGCTCTGTTACAGCCAGCTCTAAAAGACCTTCTGAGAAATGAGTAATTGCATTTATAAAAAGGAATATTTTCTTTTTTATTTCAAATAATGCACATACAAGACGGGCACCTGTCCCATCATAATTGGTCAAAAAACCTCTGTGTTCACGTTTTTCTTCAATACTACGTAATACAGGTTCTCCTGATAGAGGCAATTCAGGAACAGGTATGCCCATTGATTTGAGGCGAAAGAGAAGTTTTTTTATAAGTTTTTGAATTTCCTTATCGTTTTCATTCATATACACTCTGTACAGGAAGAGGCCTGCTGCCTCATTCTTAATCTCTTTCAGCTGAGTGAGAAATTCTTTCTTTTTTCGCTTTGATAATGATGCAAAGAGGCTCACATTGTTATCTATGTGGGTGTTTGATTCAATATCGCTGAAAATATTGTCCATTGTGTATCGAATGTTACCCCTAAAGAGAGCTCTTATTCTGTGACTTTATACTCTGCCTTTTCAATTGCCTTTTTAATATCCTCCACCCCACCCGTTGCCTCATCGTACTTAACAAGTGCACTGCCTATCTTTACATTGCTTTCCATGACAGCAGGAAGACCACTTAAGGCTTTTCTAACTGCAATCACACAATGTTCGCAGGACATACCTTCAATTTTGATATTGACTTCTGCCATAGGTTCCTCCCTGACTATTGTTACTCTTAATGTATGCATTATAGGACGAAAATACAAGATAAATCCTTTATATTGAAGTACTTCAGACTTTGTGTTATGAAAAAGAGGAGGGGAAGGATAATGAAGAGCATATTAATTCTTTCTTTACTTTTTGTTTCTCTTTGTTGCACACAGGTTTATGGAAAGACAACTATTGTGATTGAGGCAGAACACTTCAGTAGCATCACACCTACAATGGAAGTGAAAAAACAGCGTGGAGCGTCAGGTGGCGCATGCATTGAAATACCTTTAAAAAAGACGCATGCCAAGAGTGAGACGCCACCATCTGATACAGGGTATGCTGAATATAAGATTCATATCCCCGTTGAAGGGAACTACCAGTTCTGGGCACGATGCTGGTGGTATGATCATGCTGGCAATTCGTTCTTTGTCCTTGTTGATAGCATAGCCGTTGATAAGCATACACCCTATATTACAAGTAATACCTACAAAAAGTGGCACTGGGTGCAGGGTCCCGTATTTCATCTTACACGGGGAATCCATACCATACGGATTCAGAATCGTGAGGATGGCGCAAAAATGGATCAATGGATTCTTACAACAACACCGAAACCTCGCTGGGAACCAATAAAAAAAGAAAAAGAAACACCTCAATATATTGTAAAATAGGTCTTAACATCCTGAGAAAGCGATAAGACCATGAAAGCCCTTGTATTTAATGGAACATTACATTTTTCGGATACATACCCCACACCTCGTTTAAAAAAGGATGAAGCCCTTATAAAGATTAGCATGGCAGGCATATGCTCCACAGACCTGGAAATTCTAAAAGGTTACAGGAGTTTCCGTGGTGTCCCCGGCCATGAGTTTGTGGGTATCGTAGAGAAGGTTAATGGTGGAAATCAGAAACTCGTTGGAAAAAGGGTTGTCGGTGAGATTAATTGCGGATGCGGCACCTGTGACTATTGCAGACGAGGTTTGGAAAATCACTGCCCACATAGAACTGTGATCGGGATAGAAGGGAGAAACGGTGTGTTCGCAGAATATGTTGCTCTTCCTGTAAAGAATTTACATAATATTCCTGATACTATGTCTGATGAAGAAGCTGTTTTTGTCGAACCCCTTGCAGCTGCCTTTGAGATACTCGAACAGGTCCAGATTAAGTCTGACGATAGAATCCTTGTTCTCGGTGATGGGAAACTTGGCATACTCTGCGGTCTTGTGCTTGGAACAAAAGATGCCCGTGTGCTTGTTGCAGGTAAACATTCTGATAAGCTCGATAGTGTGAAGAAGCAGGGTATTGAGTCGGTTATCATAGATACACTTCCTGCGAGAAAAGAATATGATATTGTGGTTGAGGCAACAGGTAGTCCTCACGGGTTACAAAATGCCTTGCAGTTTGTCAAGCCACGAGGTACGCTAATTATGAAGACTACTGTTGCCCGGAGCACACCTATGAATCTTTCATCGATTGTTGTTGATGAAATACATGTAGTGGGTTCACGGTGCGGTCCGTTTGTGCCAGCCCTCAAAGCACTGGTAAATAGAAAAATTGATGTAAGACCGCTTATAACAGAAATTATTCCCTTCAGCAGGTGGAGAAGGGCAGTTGTAAGGGCACGTGATAGAAATTCTCTCAAAATTATCATGGACATGCGTGGGGCAGGGCTGAATAAAAGGTTATGAAGTAGTATGGAAAAAATAAAGATAGGAATTAGTAGATGCCTTCTCGGTGATAAGGTACGCTATGATGGCGGACACAAACATGACCGCTTCATTACTGATACACTGGGACAGTTTTTTGAATGGGTACCGGTGTGTCCGGAAGTGGAGTATGGTCTCCCGATACCGAGGGAAGCTTTGAGGCTTGTAGGAAGACCCGAAGAGCCACGTCTTGTGACAGTGAGGTCAGGTATAGATCATACAGATGGTATGATCAAATGGGCTGAAAAGAGACTCAAGGAATTGGAAAAAGAAAACCTGTCCGGTTTTATTTTTAAAAGCAAATCGCCGAGTTCTGGCATGCAGAGTGTGAAGGTCTACACACCTTCAGGCATGCCAAGTCAGAAAGGTGTGGGAATATTTGCACGGATTTTTATGAAACAGTTTCCGTATATGCCTGTTGAGGATGATGGTCGTCTCCACGACCCTTTACTCAGAGAAAATTTTATTGAGCGAATCTTTGTCTTTAAGAGATGGCAGGATTTGATAGCCAAAGGGAAGTCAATTAACACATTGGTAGAGTTCCACACAGACCACAAATTACTTATCATGTCCCATAGCCCGAAACATACAACAGTACTTGGCGCCATTGTAGCGGGTGCCAAGGGAACACGAGATACCGTATATGAACGTTATTTCAATACACTGTTTGAGGGATTATCTTATATAGCAACAGTACGAAAACATACAAATGTCCTCTACCATCTCATGGGATATTTCAAAAAAGAACTTACTACTGATGAAAAGCAGGAGCTCCTTGAGGTTATCGAACATTACCATAACGGACTTATTCCTCTCATTGTGCCTATCGTACTCATTAAGCACTATGTTCGTAAATACAACCAACCGTATTTAAAAAGGCAGTACTATTTGAACCCTCACCCTATTGAATTGATGTTACGAAATCACGTATAAAACGTTTTTATCTCAAAGAATCTATATATCTTGTTTTGTTTTTCCAGGTGGCATTACTACAGCATCAATCGCATGAATTACACCGTTTGATGCTTCCATGTCTGTTTTTATTATATGAGCATTATCAACCCTGATAGTCTTTCCTTTTACTTTAATTTTCATATACGATCCCTGAAAGGTTTTGACTTTCTTCATCTTCAGCATATCAGAAGCCTTAACCTTGCCTGCAATCAAATGATGCGCCATGATTGATGTAAGTTGTTGTTTGTTCTCTGGTTTCAAGAGGTTACCTATAGTCCCCCTTTGAAACTTTGCAAAGGCTTCATCAGTGGGGGCAAAAACTGTAAAAGGGTCAGCCCCTTTCAGGGTTTCAATAAGACCTGCTACCTGGATTGCCTTGACAAAAGTGTTAAAATTATTTGCAGCAGTCAATGTATCCACAATATCTTTCTCCTGGGCTTTCACAGAAACCACTATAATTTCTGCCGCTATTGCTATCACAGTACATACATACAAAATCCGTTTTAACATACTTATACCCGTCATATGATGCAAATATGTCTCAGGTTTTGTTTATCTTACGCTACTATCTTTCAGCCTGTACGAATGTTCTTACTTATTTTTCAACAAGCTTAAATATAAGGGTACCAAGTGTTTTTCGTTCCTCAGGTGTGGCTACATCCCATAATTCTTTCAGCAATGCTTCTTCAGGGGTTCCCGGGCAAACTTTTTGTGCTAATAAATCACCAACTTCAACAGCCCAATTTTTTATCTCATCATCAGTAAGCCCGTATTTCCTTCCCTGTGCAATGGCATCTTTTAAACTTGCCCTCCAGGTTGTCCAATCCTTCATAAAATCCATTGCTAAAATGCATTCATTTTTGCCCATAACGTGTACCTCCTTTGCTATTTATTTTTAATGTATAGATGAAAGAATGGGTTGTCAAGGCAAGAAACGCATTTGTCTTTCCTCTGCAAATATCCTATAGTATGGGTATGCTAAAAAACATTACCTGTGTTGATATGCATTTGTATGACATGCTCTATGTTTCATATCTTATTCCTGTTACTCGACTGGAAAGGGTTATCCCTGCGAGTCTATTACCTGCTGAAGCAGCACCTGGTAAGGTGTTTATAACACTGGTCATCTTCAGAGGCAAGACAAGCGGGGCTATGATGATTCCTGTACCGCATATCCCCTTTGACCAGGTTAATATTAGAACCTATGTAATAGATCCTGTGACCAAAAAACCTGCTGTCTACTTTATTCATTGTGGCATAAGCGGTGCAGTTATAACATTTCTTTATAGAATCCTATCCAGAATGCCTGTGGAACATACGAACCTTTCTATTCATACTGTCAAAGAGTCTGATGGCACATACAGTCTTTATGAACTTTCCGGTCTCTGGCATGGCAAATTTGTTATTCGTGCACACGAGCGTGCAAGACACGTCGATACACTTGAACCTTTCTCATCGCGGCATGAGGCAATGGTCTATCTTATTGATCCGCTCGTTGGTTTCTATGATGTAGGAGGGACGATGCGCAGGCTCGAGATCTTTCATAAACCTCTTGATCCACGGCTGTGTTATGTCTCAGAGGTGGAATTCCCCTATCTTGTGAATCGTAGCCTTGTAGAGGCCGATGAAATTCTTGAACCCCATAATATCATGCTCGTCCCGTATACGCCCTTTCGCATATACCTTCCTCCGGCTACGTTCCACTAATATAAGAATCACACAATACCCTTTGTAGAACCGCCAGAAGGGGTACACTTTGACAGGGTTGTAAAAATGTGGTTTTTTAAATCATGAAAACCATTATCCGGGTTACAGATCTCTGGAAATATTATGGTAATGATGAAAAAGGTGAGCCTGCACTCCGGGGGACGCATCTTGAGGTATTTGAAGGAGATATCGTCGCCCTTTTTGGGAAAAGCGGTTCTGGTAAAACAACACTTCTTAATCTTATTGCCGGATTGGATAAGCCAACACGTGGAACAATAGAGATCGATGGAAAGAACCTCGAAGATTTGGGGGAACAGGGTCGAACAGAATTACGGAGAAAACATATTGGTTTTGTTTTTCAATTTTTTAACCTTCTCCCCACACTCACTGTTTTTGAAAATGTCATGTTGTCCCTGGAACTTGCAGGTGAGCCTCATCCTGAAACTGCCATAGCTGCCATTGCGTCAGTTGGTCTCACAGGCAAGGAAGGGAGATACCCCTATGAACTCTCTGGTGGTGAGCAGCAGCGCGTTGCCATTGCACGGGCTTTAGTTAAAAAGCCAACCATCATACTTGCCGACGAACCCACGGGCAATCTCGATACAATAACGGGAAAACAGATTCTTGATCTTCTTGTTGCTCAGTGTCGTTCGCTCAAGACAACGCTTATCATGGTCAGCCACGCTGTCATTACCTGTGAGTATGCTGAGAGAATATTGCGGATGGTGGATGGTATTGTTATAGAAGATACATCCTGCGAGGAATCAGGCTCTTGAAGATTGTCACGAAAGCCTTCCTCCGTTATCTTCTCAGACGTCGGAGCTTAAGTCTCCTGCAGCTTCTTGGTATTGCCTGTGGTGTGGCAGCAGTTATTGGTATGAGCCTGTCTGCCCAATCGGCACTACAAAGTTTCAGTAAAGCCATTGAGTTTCTGCAGGGGAAATCTACACACCTGATAGAGCGCAGTGCAGGACCAATGAACGAAACGTTCCTTGCCCTCATTATGAAAGACCCTGCTATTGATGCTTTTGCCCCTGTTATAGACCGTCGTATACAACTCTCCAACGATGAAGTAATTCGTGTTCTCGGTATAGATCCTTTCCTTGACAGGACAATACGTCCTGAAATATCGCGTGCCTATTTTTCTCAAAAGAGAAAGGAAGAAAAGGAAGATGCATTTTCTTTCTTTTATGATGACAATTCCGTTCTAATTGATTCAAATCTTGCTTCTCAATTGACGGCACACAAAGGAAGCATCATAAATACATCGTATGGTCCTTTTAAGGTAATCGGTATTTTTCCAAATCCATCAGGTGAACCCGTTATTATTATCGATATACGTAACGCTCAAAGAATATTTGGTCTCCAGGGATTCATAGACCGTATAGACCTCATTGTGAATAACGACCCCGTGTTTCGATCACACTGGAGCAAGGGTTTCAGAATTGAAACGAACAGACAACGCCGTGAAACATTAACTGCTCTCCTCGATTCTTTCAGGCTCAATCTTCAGGCATTATCTCTGTTAGCCCTGTTTGTCGGAACATTCCTTATCTACAATACAGTCATGTTTGCTGTCGTAAGCCGTAGAAAGGATGCAGGCGTCTTAAGGAGCCTGGGCGCACACCGTCATGAGGTTATTGCTGCATTTCTCACAGAGATATTCATGTTTGGTATTGCAGGTGGTGCCTTGGGAGCTGTGTTTGGCTATATTTTGAGCCGTTTTTTAGTAGATGTAGTAGGAGACACTATTAGCACACTCTATTTTTTTCTTAAGCCTTCGCCACAGCCATTCTCCTTACTCACCATTGTGACGGGTATGGGTTTTGGCTTGCTTGCAAGTCTTGCCGGGTCTATCGCACCTCTCATGGAGATTATTTTTGTAGAACCTGTTAAGACACTCCGAGGCCAAACAGTATACAGGGGAGGAAAGCGGAAGGCAGTGAAGGGCGCACTGATTGGTCTTGGGATACTCTGTGTAGCAACTCTTTTACTTATACTCTCTTTCTACCATGTATACGTGGGGTACGGAGGAACATTCGTATTTCTTCTCGGTGTGAGCCTCTTTACCGGATTGGTCATACGATTACTTACACCGCCTCTGAAATGGATATTTTCAAAGGTTGGTGGCCTTACGGGAAAGCTTGCCATTGCAAATATCAGAAAAAACATAGGCCGTACCGCAATTGCAATTGCAGCCTTTATGGTGGCCCTTTCCATGTCTATAGGGCTTGGTTCAATGATAGGGAGCTTTCGGAATTCCCTTATCTGGTGGATGAATAGCCAGCTTAAGGGCGACCTTTATATTTCTTCCATAGCGAGAATGGAGGTACCTGAAAGCTTTTATGAAGAGATCAAACACATACCAGGGATTGGTGGTGTTGATACATACAGGAATGTGCAGATTATTTATAACGGGAAACCTGTCTACATTACCGCAATTAATGCGGGCATTCTTCAAAAGTTTACACAATTTGGATGGGTACGAGGAGGTAATGAAAACTGGGAGTCTGTCAAACAGGGATCTGTCATTGTCTCCGAAAGTTTTTCACGGCGATTTAATATTAAACACGGTGATACGATAACGATTGAGGGAGCAGAGGGCGCTATTACATTTCCAGTAGCAGCTGTCTTTTATGACTACACGACAGAACACGGTCTTATTATGATGGATCGGTCAACATATATACGACATTTCAAAGACTCTGCTATAAATAGCCTCGGTATCTTTATTGACCCTCACTATGCTGATCGAGAACAGGTTATTAAAGAAGTGAAAGAACGAGCACGCGCCAGGAACCTACCTGTTGTAACACAGAATGAACTCCACAAATCAATCCTGACTGTTTTTGAGAATACCTTTGCAGTTACACGTTCTATGAGGATTCTTGCGATTGTGGTTGCATTTTTTGGCATAGCTGGCGCACTCATGACCCTTTTTGTGGAACGACAGAGAGAATTTGGTATATACCGCGCCCTTGGTTTTTCCACCAGACAGATTGCCGGCATGACGCTCTGTGAGGGTATAGGGATGGGCCTTGTGAGCTACCTTATGAGTATTGGAGTGGGTACTATTCTTGCCCTCATACTTATCAAGGTAATCAATCTGCGAAGCTTTAATTGGACGATCTTTTACCACTTTACTATTGATTCCTATCTTCTTGCGTGTATTACAGCCATTGCTGCAAGCATCGGTGCCTCCATCTATCCCATATACAAGGTATACAGGACGTATCCCCAGATACAGTTACGGGAGGAATAGACAGTGCTCCGCGGTACAGCATTGAAGACAAAAGCCATGTGTTGTGCCTTACATAGAGGAGGTTGTATTACAAAGGTTGCACTCTGGGTAGCATGTCAGCTTGTTGCAACACTATTTTTTTTAACAGTATCAGCAGGCACTACCAGCTGGAAACAGGCCATCGGTGAGCGAACGTGGTCATTTCCACGTGATCACGGAAGCCATCCTGAATTCAGAACAGAATGGTGGTATTTCACAGGAAACCTTTCAGACAAAAGCGGCAACAAATACGGTTACCAGCTTACGTTCTTCAGACACGGTATAGAGAAAGTGCCAAAGGATGCTACCAATCCATGGTCTATCCGTGATTTATATTTGGCCCATTTTTCAATAACCGATGGAACAAACAAAAAGTTCTGGTATCACGAGAGAGCATCCCGTAAAGGTCCTGGTCTTGCCTATGCTGAAACAGGGTCCATGGATGTGTGTCTCCTTGACTGGTCTGCCCGAATGATCAAAAATGTTATTCATCTTTCAGCCCGTCATAAGGAGATGGAGATTCTTCTGAAACTTGTTCCTAATAAGCCTCTGGTTCTTCACGGAAAGAATGGGTTGAGTAGAAAGGGACCCGGGGAAGGACAGTCTTCTTACTACTATTCGTTTACAGATTTAGAGACAACAGGTTTAATCCGAACACCCCTGTCAAAAGAATCTATTCCTGTTACGGGAAAGAGCTGGTTTGATCAGGAATTTGGTTCGAACCAGCTTTCTCCAGACCAAAGTGGTTGGGATTGGTTCAGCATCCATATGTCTGATGGTCGAGATGTGATGCTCTACTTCTTACGCCGTAAGGATGGGACTGTTGAAAAGGAATCATCAGGAACAATCATTGGGCGAAACGGTATAAGCCGCCATCTTATAGGTTCTGATATTGTTATTACTGTAATGGAAGAATGGAGAAGTCCGCGAAGCAAAGGGGTCTACCCTGCACGATGGCGTATACGCATACCAGCAGAAGGTATTGACCTTACTCTGACACCTCTGATTCTTAACCAAGAACTGATAACAGAGGAATCAACAGGTGTCATTTACTGGGAAGGCGCTGTGGAAGGAAAAGGAACATCAGCAGGAAAAAGAGTAACCTGTGAAGGGTATGTGGAAATGACCGGGTACGCAGGAAGTCTTGGTGGTATTTTGTAAGCATTGTGGATAGAATACACAGAGGAGGAAGATACGATGATAATGATTATTAAAGGTATTGGAGCAGGTATTTTGGCTGGTATTCTTATGGGGTTGGTGTCAGAGGTTTTATTCAGGATGAGATTATTCAAATCGAGTCTTATTCTTATAGATAGTGAGTTTTTTTTCAGAGCCATTAAAATCAAATCAGGATTTGTAGGTCATTACATTATTGGCACTATAATACATCTTATAACAAGCGGTGTTTTTGGTGGTATATACATTATTGGTACGATTCTTGTATCGTTGAATGCTTACTCTGTACTCCTTATAGCGATATATTTCTTTATCCTGTGGCTTTCTATGCTCTTTATAGCGCTTCCCGTTGCAGGTCAGGGTCTCATGGGTCGAAAAGCTGGTCCATTTACATGGTTTGAACAGCTCGTTCTTCATTGCGTGTTTGGTATTGGTTATTTTATTTTCCTGCAAATAGTTTAATTCAATACCTTTCATGACGGAATGACATAGTCTTTCTGTTGTTTCTTCACAAGGCCCTCGTTTTCAAGTTGTTTAACGATTCTTTCTATTCTTTCCCTTTTTTCACCTGTCATGTGAACGATTTCCTCCATAGAACGGGGAGCTTTACTGAGAAGAAAGCGTATGACGAGCCCCCGTATCTTTCTGTCAGAATGTCTGAATGGAGATTGCAATTGGTAATGGGCGCTTTTCCTGCCGGGATTCTTTACCGTCTGTTTGAGCATGGTACCATAGTCCATGAGGGCATTATACCATTGGCGGGGATTTTTACTATCGAGCGTCTGCTCCACAACAGGGAGTATCTCTTTATCATGCACATATTTCTGTTTTGGAAAAAAATGATGGATAAAGACAGATCGTATGTTTGTTTCAATAAAAACGGTTGGAATATTGAAGGCAAAAGCGAGTATTGCTGAGGCTGTTGTCTTACCAATGCCTGGAAGCTTTGATAAACCATGAAGGGTGGAAGGGATTTTTCCACCATATTCTGTTATGACCATGCGGGCAAGTTTTTGGAGATATATGGCACGCCTGTTATAGCCGAGACCCTGCCAGAGACGGAGAAGTCTTTTTAATGACACTGATGCAAGGGATTGAACGTCAGGTAGGTGCCGAATAAATTCGTGGTATTTTGGAATCACCCTCTCTACCTGAGTTTGCTGAAGCATTACTTCGGAAACAAGTATATGGTAGGGATCTTGTGTTTTACGCCATGGCAAATGGCGTCCATATTTTTTGTAGTATCCGTATACCTTGTTCCTGAACAAAGATATGTCATGTGCTGATAATTTTCTTTTTTTATGAGATCTCTTTCCCATGTGCTTTTTCATCATATACCAATTATGGTATGATGTGGTATGCCTTTCTTTGTTGTTCATGAGCATCACTCGAAACACCTTCATTATGATTTCAGGCTGGAAATGGATAAGGTGCTCAAATCATGGGCTGTGCCCAAAGGTCCTTCCATGGCTCCTCATGATAAGAGGCTTGCTATTCAGGTAGAGGATCATCCCCTTGAATACAGAACCTTTGAGGGAATCATACCCCAGGGATATTATGGGGCAGGTCCTGTACTTATCTGGGATTCGGGTATGTATGAACCATTGAAAGGAAGTATTGACGATGGTCAATTTGAATTTACCCTTGATGGAAGAAAGCTGAAGGGAGCCTTTGTGCTTACCCGATTAAAGGGAAAGACTAAAGAGTGGCTCCTCATTAAGAAGAAAGATGCATATGCCGTGACCTCATACCGTATTACGCCAGACCTTGATCCAATAAGCTTAAAAACAATAAAAGAGAAGACGCCACCGTGTAATCTTGAGGAGGGAGCGTAACCGTGAAGACAGGTGTTTTTTTCCATAAAGAGTTTGTAAATAAGGATTGGCCGATTATCGGAGATAAGTTCAGGAATTTTCCTGGGGTGTTAGAGCAGGTCTTATCCCTTCCGAATGTTGTCTATTATGAGTCACAAGCGGTGGCAGATGAGATCCTTTTGAATACCCACACCCATACCTATATTCAGGAGGTAAAGCGCAGCTGGTATTATAGGGGTGCAGCACTGGCTGTTGGTGGGTGTGTTGAGGCAGGGGAAAAGATTGCACAAGGAGAACTCAGGAATGCTCTTGTGTTTTCTGTTGGTGCGGGTCACCATTCTGGACCGTCATCAGGATGGGGTGGTACGTACCTCTCGTGCTCAGGACCAACGATTCGCACTATACGGAAGCATTTTGGGTACAGTCGATTTGCCATCCTTGATACAGACTGTCATCACGGGGATGGTACGAGGGCAGTCTTTGAAAATGACCGTGATGTACTCCATGTCTGTTTTTGCAGTTATAATAATGTTCTTGAAGAAGGTACAAAGGTTGATATTGATGTATGGGGAAGAACAACGGATGAAGAATATTTGAATAAAGTGCGCACAGAATTTATACCGAGAGTAGAAAAATTTAAACCGTTTATGATACTCCATAATCTCGGACATGATACCGCAGAAGGCGATTATGGCGATATTGGGCTCACACGGAATTTCTACCTTCAGCTTGTCAAAGAAGTAAAGGCATGGGCAGAAAAAGTTTGTGACGGAAGATACCTTATTATAACCCATGGTGGATACCGGGCTGACACAGCAGAATATATATTTCCCCGCATTGTGGAAATACTTGCAAAGCCCTAACAACTGCGAATAGGGAAGAAAGGGTATGATGCATTACCAGGTTGGTGAAGCAGGAAGAATTGTTGTTATAAGGCTTGAAGATGGTGATGAGATTCTTAAGAATCTTGTTGATGTGTGCAAAAGAGAGAATATAAGGGCAGGAGTCATTTATCTTGTTGGTGGAATACGGGATGGCACCATTGTGGTGGGACCTGAAAAAGATGAACTTCCACCTGTGCCTGTGTGGCGTTCCTTAAATGAGAGTTATGAAACCCTTGGTATTGCAACCGTCTTCTGGCATAAGGATGAACCGCGAATACATTTCCATGGAGCCTATGGAAAGTGGGACACAGTCAAGGCAGGTTGTCTCAGAGAATCAGGCCGCACATTCATTGTTATGGAGGCAATCATCATGGAAATCAAGAACATCAATGCAACAAGGGAGCTTGACCCAGCATCACATATGATTCTTCTGAAGCTTCATGATTGAGAAACATTCATTTCTTTGTTTTTGTTATTCTTTTTCTCACCTTCGTCCAGCTCTGGGTAATGAGGAAGCTCTCATCCATATTATCCACCATTCGTATAAACTTTGTCATAGGGATGGCAAAGGATAAAAGCCCTGGCTGAACACAGGGACGTGCTGACACATCGAACATTCCAAGCACACACCTGGGGCGCTGTGACATGTTTTCGAGATAGGGATAGGTAACGATTGTTGCACACCCTGCAGCAAATGGTGCAAAGACGCCACCTTGTTCCACTTCATCGAAATTTGCAAGGGTAAAGAGGCCAGAGAGTACATCAGGAGTCGCGAAAAAGATTACTACCGCAGGATTATCCCTCTCTTCAATCTTATCCCATCTTTTAAAGACTATGAATCTATCAGGAGCAACAAACTGTGGCATTTGTTTCATAACCTTCTTCACAATCTCCGGAGACTTTTTGTACCGTTCTCCTTCCAGTTCACCGGGGATACCATACGAAAGGAGGTATTCAAAATTGGGCATGAATGTCTGTGCAAAGCCAAGGTATTTTCTGCCACCGAAACATCCGGGTGAGGTGCTATCAAAGTAAATGGATTTTCCATTCCGCACCCGTGCTATGTCTGCAATAACACACCTGTGGTCTTGTGGAGGTTTGACTCTTTCAGCATCACCTGCTTTGTCTGTATAGTAAAAAATAACAGGGAGAGCAGTATTGTTAAAATATTTTTTCCATAGCTTCAAAAATCTTTCTTTCAATTGAGATTCCATAGGGTCCTCCTTTCGGATTACAAGAGAGCATAACGTTTCATATAAATTCTATTATATCATAAAAGGTCTGTGGTAAAATAAGTGCTTGACCTCATAGAAGTTGCTAACGTACAATACACAATTCAAAAATGTTTTTATGAAAGGAACCATAGCATGGCAAAAGTACAGGAGGGTGTCTATTTTATTCAGGGACAGGATGAATTCATCCCTGATTCCCATGTTTATATAATAGGCGAGCCATCATCAAAAGATCTTTCAATGGTGGATGTGGGTCTTGCAGGCAAGGGCGCATACAAAGTTCGTGCCATAGAGAAACTGGGTATTGCACTTTCGTCCATCAAAAGAATTATCATGACCCATACCCATTTTGACCATATCGGTTGCCTCCCCGAAATCAAGAGGGAGATACCTGATGTTGAGATATGGGTTCATAAGAAAGAAGCTGAACTTCTTGCAAAAGGTGATGACAGGGCAGTCTACGGTATGAATGAATTCAAAAACATGTGTGAAATGCAGTATGGTGTTGAGAAGGATGCATTCACCCTTACCGTTGACCATACACCTGAAGATGGAGAGATTCTCGAAATAGGCAATATGGTATGGGAAGTGCTCCATATTCCAGGCCATTCCATGGGCGGTATTGCCCTGTATAATCCTGTATCGAAGATTCTGATACCCGGTGATGTGGTATATGCAGACTATGCCATTGGACGTTTTGACCTTTTTGGTGCCAATGCACGAGAACTCAAAGAGTCTTTATTGCGACTTGCTGAACTGGATGTAGATATCCTTTTGCCAGGTCACAATCAGATTGTAAAAGGGCTTCCCGCAACGTATATAAAAGAAACAGCTAAAATGTGGGCGCCTTACTTGGCCTGAGAGGTTTATGGGCTATGGAAAACATCCCAGCTGGCAGTGAACAATCTTTATTTTTTCTTCATTTAAAATAGAACCGAGCTCCTTGGTAGAGATCTGAAGCTCTTCTGCAATCTTCATTGCCTGCTTGCAGGAGATTTTATTCTCCCTTGCCTGAGACTTTATTTTTTTTATAACAGCGTTCTTATCGAATCCAGACATTACATCCTCCTCCTTAAATACGTTCATCACCCTTTATGGGGTGGGTGAAGGGTTTCGAACCCTCATCCCCCATATTTAAATATACAATATTATTGACTTTTGTCAACACTAAAAACCCTCTGGGGACAGTTTGGGGACAGTTTTTTGGGGACAAAATTTAGGTTCAAAAAAATTTTAAAATAGTATATAGTGGCAAAGGGGGGTTCGAAATCCCCTTGAGGTACTATTTTTAAAGGCGTTGCAGAGACGGTAGAAACGAGATAGAAACGACTTTGTTTACTTCATGAGGGGTGTCTGATTTGATGGGGCAGTTATAGAGCCAAATAGAATAACAGTATCTGTAAAGGTGGTACCATTATACAACAATGAGTATGGCATTTTATACGATTTGTTATAATAGAACATAATAAGGGATACGTTATGAAAAAATAGTTGTAAATTTTCATGCTAAACTAACCCAGTTTTTTCACCAAAAGTAGTCCACCTGAAATAAAATATTTCCTATCAAAAACTGATAGGAGGAAGAAAGGTGGTCAGTATGGAAGATTGGGTAACAATA
>Ga0272448_1000551_pt1 | contig 57961 bp, 79 predicted proteins | sample YNPCB0191_FD_202220 | JGI IMG/M metagenome (GOLD analysis project Ga0272448, IMG submission 202220) | Hot spring sediment microbial communities from Yellowstone National Park, WY, United States - YNP-CB-019-1 | ecosystem: Environmental > Aquatic > Thermal springs > Hot (42-90C) > Sediment... | reverse complement strand
GTTAAGTTAATACAATACCAACCAAAACCAAGTTCTGTAACCGTTCTATCTATTTGCGTGAATGGCCCACCGTTTTTACTTATAAACACACTCAAAGTAAGACCGGTCTTACCAGTTATATGATCTGTGCCAGTCATAAATATTAACTTTTTAGGTGCTGAACCCATTTTGATAGTGTACATATTTCCCCCTAAACTTTAAAGTTAAGAACCATTGACCTACTAGTTCCTCCAGACGAAAAAGTCCCAGGTGTGTCTCCAAATGGAAGAGCAAATCCAATTTTGCCAGAAGCAGGATTAAGGATTGGAATGAAAGTATAGCTCCATGCTTCGTTTAATCCTGTTATCTCATAATCTCCGTCGGCAGTAATCAACAACGCTTGTATTACGTTGTTGACATTTGTCCACATTACAAACATCCTCATGCCCTCAGTCATATCTGATACCGTGAATGTAGCAGTAGAGCCAGAGCGTTTGTAATTTGAAATTGTCGGAGAGTCAAATGTAAAAAATGTCGGCTCTGCATAATCGGAGTCTGCGCTCCAGAGCCCGTTTTTATATGCCACGAGGTATGTCTTGCCCGGATAGTATATGTCTGCATTGCCTAAAGCTTCTCCAAGATTGATCTTAAACTGAGAATAATCAAGAGTGATTGTCCCGTTTCCAGTGCGCTGTCCTATAAGCCTCTTCGGGCAATGTGGGTCAAAATCTTTTCGGCAATAAGCATAAACTATGGTATCATCATCAACCCCGGAAACCTCGCAAGACCCTGTATCTCCATTCCTTGAAAAATTGCTTAATATGGGTTTGGACGGTCCTGCAATACTAAACTCTATATCTCCTGCTGTTAATTCTACCTGCTGATTACCGTCAGAGATAAATGTGAATTCTAGTTTGAGATACTGCCCAGTCATAAAACCATAGTTTTTGAACTCAGATAGTGTCATTGGGTCCCCGGATAATGTAGGTTCTGTATTCCCCGCGGATCCTCTGATTTTAAGATTGCCTGAATTCCAATAGGTCTCATCAAAAAATGACAAAGAATTAAGATTCCAATTAGAGTCTACATATCCGCTATCTAATATAACAGTTGCTGTAGGATGAGTTATACTGAATGGGATAATTGGAGAAGTAGGTGGAGTAAAATTCGCAGAGCGAGCATAATTCCAAATACAAATTTCATCATAAAAATTATAATTATAAACTGATGCTTGATTTAAAGACCCATTCTGAATTATACAATGAAAAGTCAATGCCTGTTTATTTGGGCTTGATCTCATTGTGCCTAGATTTTGAGAACCTATACTTGTTCCGTCTACAAATATATTAGCAATACCTGTCTCTGAATTATAACTAGCTGATATATGATACCAAGTATTTGGCTGAAGCGGAGTTCCTAAAGTAACAGTAAAACTCTTTAAAGTATTATTGCTATCATACATCTCAAAAATAAGAGCAGTAATAGTATTAGCAGTAGCATCAGTAGTAGCTGCTAGCCTCCAAAGTTTTCCTTGATCTCTGAGATTATCCCATTGACCGAATAAAAAATAATTGCCTGTAGCTAATATATCATCCCATCTGAAAAATAGTTCTACAGTCCAAGATTTAGGAGGGTTTTGTAAAATATTAGCTGGTAGATGACCAGCTAACCCACCACGATAACTTCCAACCGCTCTTGTCCCTAGCTTTTTTGTTGTTGTTTGAGTATAAGTATATCCACCTACTGCGTGAAGTCTTAAACCATAACAGGCATCTTTAATTGAAATCGGATAAATTGAATCACCAGAAACATATCCATCAGTATCGTCACAATGCCAAAGTGCACCAAGATTATTCAAAGGTTTGAGCCTTATTTTTGAATTATTCTCAAACTTTTCCAGTTCAGTTTCTGGATTAAGAATTGCTTGAGAATAACTTATTTGTTTTTCTAACGTCATCTATAATTGCCCCTAGAATCGTATTCCTTATAAGGTTGAACTAGCTGTCTCAATCGGTTTAGTTCTTATCAGTTCTTTCCCACAATGAGAACAGAAAGCTGCATATTCATTGCCCAACAGTCTGAAAAATTCTTTACGCCCCTTTTCTTTTGTGTGCGCGCAAGAACACTCAGGAACCACAAATTCAAATATTAACAGGTCCCCGTTTTCGTCACTTACAATCGCTTTTGTTTTCATTCTTGCGGAGAGCCATAAAGTAGATCTGTGTAAATGCTTACAGCAAGCATCTCTCCAAGTTGGGCAGCCACATCCTCAAGGGTCTGTTCTTCAGCTGCTTTGGAATCAATTTGGCCAAGTATTGATCCTGCAAGAATATCACTCACCTTGTCTGCAGCATCTAGCAACCCGCCATACTTCAAAATACCGTTTTCCAACGCCTCTCGTTCCTGATCTCCTGAAAACATACTTAAATCAGGCAAAGGTTCAGGAGTCTGTTCTACCGGTTGAGTCTCTGTCAATTCCTGGTTCTCATTATTAATTGTATTCTCGTTACCCATGTTAACCTCCTTTTTACTAAAAATAAAACCAAGTATCATATAGCCACTCAACAGAATCATACATTGAATCAATATTTCTAAGCATCTTAAATCTTCTTAGACGATCCTTGTAAATCTGATAGAGTGTCTGTAATCTATTGTTTTGTGCGTTTGCAGGACCTCCTATTGGGTCCATGTTCATCTTACCATCAGAAAACGGAAGCCCTTCTCTGGCTCTCCAGTTTAAGACAGAATTAAGTATGTGATAAGATGCCCCTAAAACTAATATCCCATCAGCACCTGAAGGAAAACTATTCAGAGAAATCGATTCAATTAAAGGCGGCTCGGTGTTGTAATCAGATATAGCTTCTCTGATAGCCTCTTTGATAGATTCATCTGTGGATTCATAGTCCCCCAGAAGTTCATTAAGCTCCTTATGATCTCTAAGGAACCTTCTGACCTTTCTGACCATAGAATCCACACCTATAGAGTTTATAGGTGTATAAAATGACACCTCAAACGCAGGCTCACTTACCTCTTTGCTAAGACCATCAATAGTTACTTTGGATTTTATAGTAACAACTCCCTCAGAGTAATTATCGATTGGTATTTTACTTATGTGGATACACTTGTGACCATTAGGATCGGTTTTTTGTGAGTAGCTCACATCACCATTCTCTGCTACAGTGGTCTGAAGATTACCCTCAGAGTCATAAATATCAGCTGAAAATTTCTCAGGCCAAACGTAGTTCCCGTTTTTATCTTTGAAATAAAGATCCCAATAAGCCAACTCATCCTGTCTGAATCTAGTCTTTGTCATTTTAAGCCGCCTTCTCTAAATGCGAAAGTGCCAACTCTCGCAACTGTTCAATTGACATAGTTGGATCAAACTTTATATCATAATCAGTCAAAAATGCCGTCAGTTGATCATGGTTTAGTTCTTTTAGATCAATTACTGGAACAAACCCAACTGTGAAAGGTGCGGTTTCAAAGAAATACTCAGTGCTTAACTCTTTGGAAGAAGAGCAAACAAGTTTGCCGGCGTTAATAAGCCTCATAATAGGCTCGGTAAGCTCTGTCAGGTGCACAGATTCATTAGGCTTAAGATACTTACCTTCGAAAGCGACATTAAACCTAGATTTGTTAGTTACCACCCAAGACATTATTTCCTCCGAATCTGTATTCACTAGTTCTACCAGACCTAGTCTGATCAAATCTTTTAAATATCTTGGTTTAGACTCTGGATTAACCTTAAATGTATATCCAGGGTCTCTCCATTGACCAGCTATATCAACCTGATGCCAGCGCTCAGCAACCCGTACTGCAGGGCAATATTCAGCAATAGGAGTCTTTGTTGGGTCTTTCAACACTACTATATAGGTATCCTCCATGTTATCCCTAAACTAAAGATAACTAGAAACTTGTATTCTGTCAAGACAAAGTATCGTTGAAAATAACCAGTAAAAAAGGAAAGACCCGGTGAGTTGGTTGTTGTAACCAGCCACCGGGTCATCCACCAAAAGGGAGAAGAGGATTAAGCGATTAGCAAATGGTTATGCAATACCTCCCTGCACATTAGATGCAGAAAGGTCAGAAGGCCAAACAGTTGTCCAAGCAGGAACTTCTTTGTAAGCGTCAAGCGCTGCTTCTCCAGTAAGCCCATCACCGTAAGGCTCAGATATATCAGCATCAAACAACGCTATTCTGCCTACACTGGTTATATTGCCAATAGCAAACGCAACCCAACGCTCGCCAGCTATTCTCAGACGACCCATAGTATTGTCAAGCAACACCACGGTATTTCCAAGTGTCCTAGCAATACCCAAGAAGGTCCTGTCTTCAGACGCTCCAGCGATTCTCCTCATATTCTCATCATTGACAAACCCATAAATAATACCAGGCCTTAACAGGCGCTCCTTCCGTGAAACGATCCAGGTGCAGTCCCCGAATCCTTGGAAAGCATCAGCACCCTTCTTTTCTACCTGCGCGATAAGGTCGGTAGACAAAGTAGTATGAGGAAGTTCAAACAACCTATTCCAATCCTTAAAGCAAATAAGGATGGTCTTGAGGTCTTTGCCATCTGTAGACAAATTCTGCAGCCGAGTAATATCGGTCTTATCTATAGCATCAGGCAAAGAAAGATCGGTGCTTGAACCGACCGCCACATCTTGACCAGACGCTGTCACAGCCGCCTCTGCTGTCTTTAGGAAATACCAGTCAAGAATGGTTGATAAATAAGTTCCGATGTCATCCTGAAAGATAGATGTTATCGGTTTCGGATATGCCGCAAGCTCTGCTCTGGTGAAGTTCATCTCAGTGGTTTTAAGAGTAATGAACGGAACGAAGAATTTGTCTGTAGTAAACAGTTTAGCTTCTCCAACTCCGCTGCCAGCATGATAGAAAGGATAAACACCTGCTCTCGCCCCTTTCTCTAACCACGCCACAATCGCCAGTTCTTTGGAATTAGGATATGGAACAACCTCGTTTCCAATCGCAGGTTTGAAATCCAATATTTTTTCCGCAAAACTGGTCTCACGAACGATATTGGTGACAATAGATCCAGCAACCTGCTGAGCCTCTTTAGCCCAAATAAGATTACCAGTAAAATTGTCCCAAAACCCAGTATTGACTTCAAGGGTTGTATACGGATAAGTCATTGTTAATTACCTCCTTTTATACAAATTAAAGAACCAGAATGGTGTAATAATCGGTCCCACCAACGGTTTCTTTTTCCAAAACAATTCCTACAACAGTCGCAGACCCACTAGCTGTAGTCAACTTGCCTTTGGCAGTGGTATCTACTGTGCAAGAACCACCAACAGACATACTACCAGCAACCTGGTCGGTCTTGATAATATAAGAGTTTCCTCTCAGATATACAACCTGACCAAGCGCCTTCCCAGACTTATCTTTAGAAAGCACTGGGAAATACTTAGGTTTGCTGTTAGCAGAAGACCTCTCGAGCAACCCAGTATCACCAATAGCAAGGAACATACCCTCGTTGATATTATCCCAGTCAGTAGTATCTGCAACTGCCATGGAATCTTTGACCACATTTACTCCAAGACTATCTTTTAGTTCGATCATTATTAGTTACCTCCTTTTTCAAAAATCATATCTATCAGGGTCTGCACAGGATCGGTCATCTGTGGAACTGCAGGTTCACCAAGAGACTCTATCCATCCAGACGCTGTCTTAGTCGCTTCTTCTCTGGCCACAATATTTGGCGCAGCTGAAGCTGACTTAATTTCAAAGTCCTCAATCTTCGATGCCTCTTCCATAGAGGCTATCTTTTGCCGAAGCTCTTGATTTTCTTCGCTGAGTTTAGTTAACAACTCAGCTGTTTTTCTAAGAGCTCCAACTAATTCATGTTTAGTCATTTCCTAATCCTTCAATGACTAATCTATCATTCTCTATTAGTTCTGCCAAGCCGTGTAATAGAGTAATACTGGCTTGGACTAATTCGGAGTCTGTTGGAGTATTTTGAGTAACGGATGCCTCCTTAGGTGCAGAAGCTTCAGTCTTCTCGCTTTCATCCTTCTGCACAGGCTGAGCTTTTGCTTTTTTCTTTTCCTCAGCTTCTGTTAGTTCTTTTTCTAAAAGATCTAATATGGTCGGCATCTAATTCCTCCTCATTACTCTATATTGTAAAGCCTTACATTCTTAGCTCCACCACCAGAAGATCTCCGTTTTCCCAACTGATGACCAATCAGAAGACCACCGACTCCTAAAGCTCCAGCTGTAGCCGGGCTCAGTAATAGCTGTTTAGCCTTTTCTGGTCTAAGGGCATTTGCAATAGTACTTGCTGGTTCAAAGAAATGACCGGCGGAAGTATAAAACTGATGTCTCATCTCATTACTTGGAAGTTTTTTAGCGAAATGCTCAAGAAGACCAATAGCTGGAGCGGGAGCTCTATTAAGAATCTGCCCAACTAAAGACCCAGCTTCAGAAGCATAGAACTGAGCTATCTCCGGATTAGTGCTTTTAACCGCTCTACTTATTAACCTAGAAGCCTTAGCAAAAGCTAACGATGGAACTCCCCATCTTCTACTTGCCAAAGCTGCTAAAGCTCCACCAACGCCTAATAGCCCTAACCCTAAAAGACCTGCTTTCAGTCCAAGATGGCTACTAGGTGGATTAGGAGCTTCTTCTTGTGGAACAACTTCCTGTGGAACGACATTCTTCTTCGCATGCCTATAAACTCCATATCCAACAGGAATCCCTGCAATCGGACTAAGCAAAGGAGATACAACAGAACCTGCCATCAAACCTTGTGTAAGTGGAGATAAAGTCATCCTATAATCACCGTCCTTTGTTTACCGTTTCCTACCCCTCCTCCTCCGCCACCCGAAATTAAATCGTGAGCGGCATAGCCGGCCAATCCACCAGCCCACCAAGGAATTTTCTCCCCCCAACCTTTTTTAGTCTCATTTTTTGCGAGTTCTGCAGCTTCTTGTTCGGCTTTTTCTTTCGCAGGATTAAAAACACCAGGGACCGGTATGTTACTAGATTTAGCTCTCTCTTTAAGTAGGCCTAACATGCTTTCTTGGTGTTTTTTACCGAGCTTATATTCAGTAGCTATGGACTTAAGTGCAGGCTCACCACCTCTTTCAAACATTGTACCAAGAAGTCTAGTCTTGCCTTGACGAGAAAGAGAGTTAAACAAATTTTTAACTGCTGTATCTTCTGCGAGAACACTAGGAACGTGAAGTTCATAAGGTATTATGCCTTTTGGAGTAAGTGCACCACGTACAGCTCTCACTAAGGATTGTTCACCTACTCCTTTGAGTAATGGGACTTTCTTCAGTCCTTCACCAAGAAGACGCCAAAACCAGAAACTAGGACCCGCTGCTTCTTTGTCAAGCTCAGGATCAAATATCTCCTTAAATGTCGGCATTTAATCACTCCTTAATTTAGGAATAAGTGGACGACCGGTAAGCATTTGGTGGCCGGCATAAAGAGTTCCCCATGTAGCAGGACGAGAAAATAACTCTCCAGCAAGCTGCCTAGTTACAGGATGGCTCCAGCCAAGCTGAGGGTGAAAAAGGGTGTGTGTGAGTGTTTTGAAAATATCCAAAGTACCAAATTCTTCAAGACCTTTAATTCCTTCTTTTGCTAGAAGCTTGTCAAGCACAAGTCTCCCGCCAAACTTTTTTACCGCACCCATAACAAGTGGAGCCAAAAGTTTGGCTTGTGCCAATTTGGTAAAAGTCATCTCCGCACAAAGCTCTCCAAAGAGTTTAGCCTCTTCTTCATTCATCTGGCACCTCCAGAAATGGCAAGATTAGATCAAACCACGTCTGGCCAAGACCAAAGCGAGAGCGTCGTCGAAAAGCTGGGTCTTATCATAGCTTGAACTTTCAGCTTCCTTTGCTTCAAATTCTCCAGACAGAAGCTCATCCAGTCTGTTAGCACAGGAGTCAGCCATAATAACCCCAAGTCTATTCGCCAGTTCCGCCTCAGGATTAGGCGACTCCGCCTCTTTCTTCCCACCTTTTAGGCTAGAATCAACACTCTCGTCTGCAAGATCAGAAATCCCTAAAGCAGCCAAAAGTCCGTCGGCCTGTTCGGTAACTTCGGACTGTTTCTGGGCCTCTTTAGTAATAGAAGCATCAGTGGCATTGAATCCACTGAGGATTCTTACAATAGGATCAAGCGCATCTACTTTATCCCACACCATTGTAATCTAACCTCCTTAAAATTATTTGGAAGAAAGATCATCTTCCAGAAGCCCTAAATCAGAGGCGGCCTCCAGGATAGCTGATCCAAGAACTTCCCGATACTCTTCTTCGCTGATGCCAAGGTCTGCTACCTTTCTTTCCACAGGAGCCTGCCCAATATCTGGTTCCTCCCCAAGTAGCTCAACCGCTTCAAGCAAAGACTCCGGAGACACACCATACTGCTCAGCAATGTCCACAATCACTGACTCGTCAATACCGGACGCCGCCTGTTTAGACTGATCACCAACCACCATGCTGAGAAACGCTTCCTCAAGATCCTCAATCGGAGCCTCGGTAATGTCCCTGATCAACTCACTAGCTTTTACTTTTTCCATAGTAATTCCTCCAAATTTCTTTCCACGGAAACTACTGGTCGAGCCAGTACTTATTTCCATGAATAATTGCAGAAAGCCCTAAAATAAAGTCTTGTAACCGGGCTTTCAAGACCCCCCAACCAGCACGCCGATTTTTCCAAAGTAATTCCGAACGGCGTTACGGTCGACGGACTCGTTTTATAATAATCAATGAGCTTGCCTAAATTTTTCAAGGCTTCCTCTCTATATCCATTGTAAATACTACCAATCTTATTGAGAAGAGCATCACCAGTAAATACTCTAAATACCTGTGGAATATCAGGAGGTATAATACCTCTCCAGCGTGCCAGAAAATAAGGCTCAAAGCCACTTCTATAGTCTGCAAACTTTACTAATTGTTGCACTAATTCTTTGTCGACTAATGATAGGTCAATAGTAAAGGGCTCAGAGTATTTGCTTGGTGGAAACACTAATCTATTAGAAGCATACGCCTCAGCCAGTTTAGTATTAGTCCCAGACAAAACCAATGTCTGGAACTCAAGAGGATTCAAAAGAATCCCCAGAGAATACAAAGTTGAAACACTTACAGGGAGGGGAACAGAACTTCCTAACTTGAGTAAATAGTTTGTTGGGATTTCTTTCTCCCTGGACATAATCCTGTGGGCTTTTGGACTATATTCATAGATCATCTGCTCCATAGCCACTTTATCAGGATCATATTTTATTTCGTAAGCAAGGTCTGCACTGGATAGTTTAGCTGATGCTGCTTTTAGAAATTCTACAGTGCCACTCTCTTTGGCTGCTGGCTTTGTTACGATAGAGTAATCAAAAAACTTTGGCTTCTCGTTAATCGCCCCTATATAAGCACCTTCTTTTGTTAATTCTCCCATATGCTCACGAAGGTCGGTACAATACATGCTTCTGTTGAGAGCTCTGTTATAGCACACAGAACATACATCGCCTTCTGGGATTTTGGCTCCCATAGAACCTTCAATTACATCACCTCTTTCGGCGGCTTCTTTAATGTCTGGAGCTTGTTCAGAATTTACTTCAGCAACCAACTCAATGCGGTGCATATCTGGGTCCCAGAACGCTTTAACGATTCTTCCAATGGAAAAACTCGGATCAAAATTAAAATGATGCCGATACACGTGGGCATTCTTTTCAAAAGATTTGTATCCCCACCAAACATCCGTAAGTTCTCTTCCTTGTTCGTCTGTCGGATGGAGGCCAGATTCAGGCCAGATGTCTCCTCTATCATTAGGTCCCCAAACCTCAGAAGCTCCCATAGGGACTATCCTAAGAGCAAAATGCCCAGGGGTCACCTTATATGTCTGTAAAAACTCATGAACCTCTTTTGGCCTATATCCAAGTTCTACAGCAGACCCAGAAGCTCCGAATTTAACAAGACCTATCTGAGGGGAAAGAACTAATCCTTGTCTACTCCCCCATCCTGCTACCGGTTTCTGACCACCTGTAAAAATTCTTTTTATCATTGTTTATCCCAATTCTAACCTTTTAATATCACTGAAGGAAGACTACCAATGATGCGCACAGCAAGATTTTTCATCGTCTCTGATGAACCGGGTCCTTTCATAATCTTTTTGATTTCTCCAAGTTCTTTAACTGCCGCCAAAGGAGGAGCTTTTGCTCCAGCATCAAGTGTCTGCTTTATCAAATCAGCTGCATACACAGGATTAGAAGCTATATCAGGATTAATTGTATATATTGCCCCTAAAGCTTTACGTACGTCTTCCACAGGATACTCTTTTAGTTCGGGTCGTTGCTCCAAAACAGCATCCAAATTCCTATTTATCAACAACTTATCTTTAGCCTTCCACACACCCTGACCTATGAGATATACCGCGGACAAGGCAACCGGAAAAGCCAAGGTCTTAAACAGCTTCTTTATTCCGTTAGCCCCTCCAGGGATAATATCCATCCATAACGGAAGAATGGGTTTGAAAGGCTTATAGGAAGCCTCCCATGCAGTCCGATCCAGTATTCCTGCATTTTTATTCATAGACTAAATTGACCTCCGCCACCAGAATATCCAGGCATCGGTCCAGCCTCTTGATCTCTGTTGAAAAAGCGCTCCCAAGGTCTCTTGTACAACAGATAAGCTGTTCCACCTATAGTAAGTAGCGGATACTTCTGTAGACCTAATCCATATAATTCAAACGGAAGACGCAGAAGATTAAACGCTATTGCCGACAATGGGGCGCCCTCTTCGGGAGCGGCGGCTGCTTTTTCAAACTCTTTAACAAATGTCTTCATATCTAGTCTTCTCCTAAAGGAGGCTGAGGCCAATAGCCATACCTTGCCAAATGTCTCCTAGCCCCCATTTGTCCAATATCATTAATAGTAGATTTAATATCAAAAGGAACATCCCAAAGCGCCCATGGAACGGCAGCCCTAACTTCGCGAAATAGACCATTCCTAGCAGCAAATGGGTTTAAAATTCTTAAAGGGGCTGTCAACAGCTTAAGAGCACCGGCCTGTTTCTCAAACTCTTTAACAAAAGCTTTCATCTTACTTTTTCCACCCTTTTTCTAAGTTTAACTATCTTTTTCAAAGCACTAGCTACCTTTCGAGTGGTGGCAGTAGCCAGTTCATATTCCATAAGCATCTTAACTAAAGGATGCTCCGGATTTATCTCCTTATCTGTAGATTGTAAATCATTTGGTTTACCTGTTCTACTCAAAGTCCATTCTTGGACGAACCTGACTATGCCCGGATTACTCTCCGCCAATTTAACAATATCTCCAACAGGGACTCCATCCAAACAGGTTCTCCAAGCTGTGTCACTAATAGCGCCTATCAACTTGCTGATCTCGTTCTGTAATGAAGCAAGCTTGGTGTTCATCTTTTGTTCAGCATCCACGATGATCCTTAACCATTTATCGGCAATAAAAACGTTGTCAAACACAAGAGTATCTGGAGCAAGCTTGGGTTGAGATGCCCACTTTTCAAGGGCTTGTAATGCCCTTTTAGATGTCAAAGACACCTCAGGAGGATGTAAATAATCTTTATTAGTAGCTAGCTCAGCACTTGCAGCTTTCTTCATATCGGCGGATGCTGTTTTAGCTCCCGGCAGACTTGCTTTTTCAGGTGGGATCTTCCACCCAAGAGAAGTTGCAACCTTACCTTTTACAGCCCTGATAACTTCTTCTTTATTACACAATGGAAACTTTGCAGCCCGGTTTTTCTTCCCATTCAAATATAAATCTCTATAAATAGCCGTGTTAACACCTTCACATACCCTCTCTATTGCAGGAACAGGAAGATCCACAGTCTTCAGCACACTTATCGTGGCCTCGGTAGGAGTGGATACCCTACCTTCTAAAAACAAAGACGATGCCTTCTGCACTATGTCTTGGATTAATTCTTTAGTTACTTCCATTGTGATCAATCTCCTTAACGTTTGTATTTTTCAGCAATCTCTTTTAGTTTAGCCAAAGCTGAATAACTGGCCTTCTTTTCGGCGGCTTTCTTGGCTTTATGCTCAGCACTTTCGGGTATATGCGACTTATGCCCACGCTTATACTGCCACCACGCCAACGCCCATGGGTTAGTGATTTCTGGGTGCCTTTCCTTCATAGCTTCAACAGTCCCTGCCCAACCGGGTGGCGATACGGCTATTTTCTGCAAACCCAAAAGTTTCTTGAGTGCTGAAAAATCTTTCATATTACTTTACCACACCAACCTGTCTTATTGCACCCATACGCATGTATCGAGTGAGCGTAGCTATTCCCTCTTGTTTGTTCTCCTGCCCTTTTCTAATAACATCTAACATTACTTCGGAAGGTCCTTCTAAAACAGGACCACCATTAAAGGTATCCCAACGGATAGTTCCTTTCTCGCTATCGTAAGTAAAAGGTCCAATAGTTACTTTAGTTCTTGAAGAACCTCCAATTCTGACTTTGGCAGGACCGATTCCAGCACTTCGGTCGGTCTTTTCGGCTTCTATGTTTAACGGCCCTACACGAACTTTACCAGAAATACCTTTAGTTGTTGTTTTGATTGGGCCTTTTCCAGATTCTTCTTCGTGTCTTGTAATTTCCGCTCCGATTAGTCCCCCAAGACCACCAGCTGCAGCTAATCCTCCAACAGTTGGGAGAATCTTCGAAGTAACTTGCTTATTTTTAAGAACCTTGCTTAGTTTGTCGACAATACTCATTACAGTCCTCCAACCAAATTTTAATAGAGATTACTAACTTTTACTAGCCCCAGCAATGCAAATGATTAGTTTACACTAATTAGTGTGAAAATTACTGCATATTTTTGATATAACATCTAAGGAGACCGTTTCAATGCTAAACGGTCTACTAAAACAAGAAAGGGGGATTAGTATGAGTACCAGAGCAATCGTAGAAGTTGTTGATTCATTTAACGAAAAATGGAAAATCTATGTTCATGGAGATGGGTATCCAGAATGGTTGGGGATTAGGTTAGAAGCCTTCATAAAAAAGGCTAAGGAATCTGACCCAAAGGTTACAGGAAACTATCAAGCATGCTATGGAAACATTTTTGGGACGAATGTTGCCCTAGAGCCATCAAGGTTTGCAACTGGTCTCATAGCTTATCTTTTTAATGAAGGTAACTCAAGCGTGTATCTTACACACAGGGATCCGTTAAAAGAAAAGGACACAGATATAGAATATCTTTATCAGGTGTTTCTTGATGGGAAAGGAGAAATAACACTAATTGTTACCGATTTAGTAGGAAGCACACAAAGAACAAATGGGATGGAGGAAATAAAATGAAAAGAGAGATTTTGGACTGTCAGCTGGTGAACCCACAAACCCCTGCTGAGACAGAGGTTATTTACCCTCTTCAAAATGGGTTTTATGAAGAGGAACCGGATCCTATCGTCTGTGGGCAGTGCGGAACGGAGATTCCGGAATTGGGGGCATTCCCAGAAAATTGGGAATGGGGCAGTTATGAAAATCTCTGCCCGCATTGCAAAAAAAGGCAGGAAAGGAGAAATAAATGAGCGAATGTAAAAAAGAACAAAAGGATTCGAAAGTGGAAACGAAAAAATACGAATTGACTAATGAAACCAAAAATGGACTGAGACGCATTCGTGCTTTGCGGGATTTCGGTGCGGTTAAACGGGGAGATCTCGGAGGATGGGTAGAATCTGAGAATAACTTATCGCACGAAGGTGATGCGTGGATCTCTGATGACGCACGGGTCTTTGACGATGCATTGGTAAGCGGAAATGCAACAGTTTTTGGTGAAGCCTTGGTCTACGATGATGCAAAAGTTTTCGGTAATGCTCGTGTCTTCGGCAATGCAGTAGTCTCTTCTAATGCAAAAGTGTTTGGTAATGCTCAGGTATTCGGTAATGCGTGGATTGATGATAACGCACAAATCTTCGATAACGCACAAGTATCTGATAATGCAGGTGTCGGTGATGATGCACAGATAGCAGGTAATGCATGGATAGCCGGGGATGCGATGATCCTTGATAATGCACAGGTCTTAGGGCACGCACGAATCACCGGTAGTGCACAAGTCTATGGCAGTGCACAAGTTTATGATGATGCATTAATCTTTGATGATGCAGAGGTAAATGGCAACGCCCAGGTCTGTGGAGATGCTAAGGTTTTTGGTCACGCACGGGTTTCCGGTAATGCTATTGTCTCAGGTAATGCATGGGTATTTGATCGCGCACGGGTCTCGGGTGATGCACAGGTTTACGGAGACGCACGGATTTACGGTAATACGCGAGTCTCTAGGAATACACAGGTGCCAGGCGAACCGGAACAGAGTGCAATTGACAAAAGTGGACACTATGAAAAAAAAGACAAAAACAGTGTCAGTTGATAAAACAGATACAACCACTGATTATATTCGGAATTGGCTCCTTAGATTAACCAATCGGGAAAAAGAAACGAAGACTACCAAAGAAAAAACCGAAAAGAAAGGAGGACAAAAATGTCAGGAAGACCAGAAACAATAGCGTCCAGAGAAACTAAAAGAGGTCTGGAAGCTCTGTGCGTTAAGGAAAGTGATTGGTCGTTATGGATGCTGTATTACCCGCCTCGTGGCTATTCATATGAAGTTTCTGTAAAAAAGGCTTTAGACTTTATTAAAAAATGCAAACTCCCAAAGGAAAAAGAAGAGAAGGCTATAGCAAGAACTTTAGAAGTCTTTAGAAACTATTTAGAACTAGCAAATATAGAAAACCAGAAAGGAGAAAAAGAAAATGAAGAAAATGATCGGAGAGACTAAACTTGAAAAAGCTGTGGCGAGAATCGTTAACAGCTACGCAAAGGATTACGACAATGGAGTTACTGGATTTTTGGCGGACTTGATGTCAGATGGATGTTCCTCAGGTTTGGTGGGAGAGCTTATCTACTACAATGACACCACAAGATTCTTTAATAGACATAGAAAAGAAATTTCCGAGTTGTTGGCTGATACTTGCGAATCATTCGGCGGAGGACCGGAGATGGTTTTCGGAGACAAATGGGACAAAGAAGACCCACTAGCTCGCAATGACTTGAACAAGAACCTGTTAGCTTGGTTCGCGTTCGAGGAAACGGCTATAAGACTTGGGAAAGAACAAGGGTTTATAGAAGAATAGAGAAAGCAAAAAAGGAGAATAATATGCACGAAATACATATTACAGAATATTTTGAAATGTCCGTAGGAGACAAAATAGAAATTATTCTTGGTGGAAAAAACTTTGATATAACTAATTACCTGCCACCAGAAGAAAAAGCTAAGTTAAAAGACGGATACGAACACGGGTTTGAACTAATGTTGAGGGGGAATTTCAAAGCTGGAGAGAAAGGACCTAGCTATACACCATTCTCCTGGGACCCTCCATCCCCACCAGATCCACCAGAGGTAGATGACTTTGACATACACATCAAACTTGGGGACAAATGGGTAGATCTCTATCCATACTTATCAGAGAAAGAATACGACTATTACTACGAACTAATGATCGAAAAATGTGAAGACTCTATAGAAAACGAAGTGCAAACCTATAAAGAAAACGCAAGGGATGATAGGCCCTGAACGTTTGATTTCAGTTACTTAAGAATGGAGGTGAAATAGGATGATGTTCTACTACTTAGTTACAAAAGAGGATCTTTCCAAAATTAAACAAGGAGACCTCAGCATATCGTCAGTTGCAAAAGCTGAAAATGTTGCACTGAACACCCTAAGTGGAGAAGACCTAAAATCAATTATGGAGATAAATAAACTAAAACTAAAACCTGGGCATACTATTGAAGATGTCCTTTCATTTCTCATAGACAAACATGTTGCTGATGAAGGAGATATTCTGGAATATCTGCACGACATCCCATATGTTGAATTTCCACCATATAAACAATCAGATTCAGCAGTTAAATTCTTCGAAGAACAATCTGAGGAAATCGCTAAATGCGACAGGGGAAAATGCCCTATATGTGGAAGCGAGAAGTTATCATATGAAAGTTATGCAGTAGACGACGATTGGTTGATCTACAACACTTATTGTCGTAAGTGTGGAGAATTCTCTAAGGAGTATTACAAATTGAAATACATCAGCACTAATGCGGATATTGACAGAAAGCAGAAACCAAAAAAGAAACAGAAAAGGAGTAAAAAATGAGAGTAAGATTCTTCAATCCAGATACTTGTGATTGCACGGCTGATCCACATATAGTTTGCTTTGATACAATGTATGAAGTTTTAGATGCAATAGAAAGGGTATGCGAGAGCGATGTTGTTAGATACATAGTGTATGTAAATTTAGAGTTTTATAAAAACAAAAAGGAATCCGGATCGGATGAGTGTATATACTACAAATCTGGATTCCTCGATTACACAAAGATAGATAAGAGATATATAAGTGGTAAAACTATTGCCAATAAAATTGATGGGTTGGTAACAGCGAGGTCTAAAGTTATGGGTCTTGAACCTGGAATTAGAAAATTACCCCACGGACTAGAAGGGGTAAAAAAGGCAATAGAACTAATAAAAAAGCGCCCCAGGCAATTCAAAGTGCTTACTATAGGGGTCATATGGAAAGCATTTATGGAACATAATTGTTCCGACTTTATTGAATACCCACCTATGCCAGATGGAGGGGACACAGAAGTTGACTTTTCAAATCAAGACTATTATATAAAGAGCCCAAAATATAAAGAGCACTGTGCACAGTTATCTAAAGTAATAGGAATTGAAGGATGCATAGAGCCTTCAGAGAGTGGTGATGAAGAGTAAAAACTACAAAAGGAGGTATTCAATGTACCATACATTAGAAGCACTTATCAATACAGTAGAGTCAATATGTTCTAATGAGCAGGTAAGGTATATATTGGAGGTGTTTTTTTCAACTCGCGGTGTGATGTTTCGTTCCGACATATTCAGAGTTGCTAAAGGAAAAAAGAAACTGCAACTAACCCCAGAAGCCAAAATAGCCAAAACTTATGGTCTTCAGCTAAAAGAAGACTGCCCGTTTGATGCTGCCCACCATCTTCCTCCAGGTCTAATTGGGGTAAAAGAAGCTCTAAAAATGATGCGAAAAAAACCAGAAAATTACTATCACCTGGTAATAGATGTTATTTGGGAGAATGGGTATGTAGGAAAAATAGTAATGATATATGATGATAGAGATAGGACCGGTGAGTTGCTGCTAGAGGACGGGGAGCTTAAAGTAACGATGAGGACTGAACAAAAACGAAAGGAAAAAAAGACCAATGATAATACCAATAAGATATGAGGGTGACTACCCATTAACAATACATCTGCTGATAACTAGCAGATGTAATTTCAATTGTCCTGAATGCTTTTATAAACGGGGAGATGGTGAACTGCCTGAAAAGACTGTTTCTACATGGTTATACCAATGGAAAGGGATTGTTAGGTCTTTGGCTATTGGTGGAGGAGAGCCTTTCCTCTATGAACCTCTCCCAAGAATAATCGCCAAAGCTAAAGAATACGGAATGTTTGTGGCCGTGACCACTAACGGGAGTATCCTTCCAACTAAAAAGGACTTTCCAGTGGTTCCGGACAGGATACACATTTCGTATGACGATGTACATCCACTAAAGAAAAAGCAGGCTATAAAAGCCATAAGGCACTTCAGAGACATGGAAGTAAAAAGCATAGGAATAAATCATATAGTCACTAACCCAAAAGACTTTGCAGACGCTTATAGTCTGTTAAAAGAAGACATCAATAAGATTACTCTATTACTCAAAAAACCAGTGGCTGGAAAAGGAACTAACAAAGTAATAGACAAAGTTTTAACTCTAATAGACGACAACTCGCACGCATTCTGGTTTGACCCATGCTTGTGGAAGACGATGAATATATCAGAAAAAACAGGTGTGATTAAACAATGCGATCAGGGTAAAATAAGTATGTGCATAGACTACAAAGGAAGAGCATCTATTTGTTCTAATTCAAAAGACTATGTTGAATACACTAATTTATCAGATACCTGGGCTAAGGTTAAAACAATCGTTTGCCCTTTGGACAAAAAACCTGGTCTTAATTTCAAAGAAGTAAAAAGCAGAAAGGGGACTATGTTAGTTGTTGAAAAAACATCATACCTTAAGCAGGAGGGTAGTATATGAACGATAAAAATAAAGTAGCTGTGCCATGTAGGATAATAAAAAACAAGCAGATTTGTCCTTCACATAGACAAAAAGTATGTGGGTTCTCCAAGCTATGCAACACTTTTTATCCAGGGCTTATGGAACAAGAGCAACAGAGAGATAAACAATGCAATACATCGGATCATGCAAGGACATAGGAAACAGTAATCATCCAATATATGATATATTCAGAGATGCCACAGAATTTGCTCAGGCACTGGAAGAAGGTAAGAAGATGTCTAAAAAAGAATTCGTAAGTAATGGTGGACTTCCACAGCATAGAGGAAAAAAATTCACATATCTAAAACTTCGTCGTGGGGTTGTAGTAGCTTACGACAAAGATGCAGATGTTCATCACATATATGTAGACTAAAAAAAAGAAGGGGGGAGGGATAAAACATCCTCCCTTCTTTTTTAGCCATTAATTTGTCGGCGCTATTAACCTACCAGGAACTACCTTAAAAAACGCCTTCTTCAAAGCACCGACGATAGGATGGTCCTCAGGAAGTAGTGACACAAAATCTACGTTGTTGAAGTAGGTTAGTCCCATCTTGGTAAAACCCATTAAAACCCCTTGTGGTGTACTAACCTCAGAGAGAATTAAAGCATATTCAACTTTGAAAGACTCTGGAATCTCATCCCAAGGTTCATCAAGAAATATAACAAAATGTGTATTACCTACACCAACCAAAAATGGAATTTTAGAACATAACAGTTCACTTATATAAGAGTCTGAAGAACCTGCTTTTACTAGATCTTCTAAATGTGGTACGGCTTCGTTCATCTTTCCTCCTCCAAATACTCTTCATAATAATCACAAAACTCTTTCCAAGTACTTTTAGGAATTTCTCCAACCCAAGCATACACTAGATAGCTTGAAGCTATTTCGTAGGCATAATCAATTAGGTCTCTGGCAAATTCTTTACCTGCCACTTTAGGAACGATGAAAGATATTTTTACTTGCGTATAGTTACGTCTGTTAGGTTTCTTTTTTTGCATCGTTTTGACCTCCATCCCATATGTTTCGCGTGGATATACTGTCTGCGAAGAAACCGCATATACCCTTCTTCGACACACTCAAAATACTTATCAATATGAAAAGCGTCATAATCACGAACACATCTTAAACAGAGAACTTCTTTAGATTGTTTACTACCGCATAATGCGCAACCTTTCCCAGTCCATGTATCCAAAGCTCGCTCTAAGGGGCCCAGAATTAACGAAAGGCGATACAGGTGCTCGGTAGTATCTTGAGACCAACTTCCGAATACGCGTTGGAGAGTCTGCTGATTTCTTCGCATTAAAACCTCCTAACGAATACTTAATAATTTGGTATGAAGTATACAACTGTGATAACAGGCTAGCCCGTATAACCTCAAAATGTGAGTATACATCATACAACTCTCTTCGTTGAGCATTAGTCAAAGCTGTTAGTTCCGCGTGGTCAATAATATACTCGTATCTTCGAGTAATCTCGCTTAACAATACTAAAGCCCTAGCCATTTGGTCACACGCAAAATTTGTGACCCCTTTAGACATTCCAATCTTCTTTTTTAGTCTATTACTAAGAACAGAAATAGCCAGCTTTCTAGTTTCTCTAACCTCAGCAATAGCTTCTGGTGAAATTACTTTATGAACCCAATCCTCTTCCATAATGGATAATTATAGCATATTTAATCAGAACGATTCGGTTTATTTACGCTTTCAATCTTGTATTCAAACGAGTAAAGATTTACTTTGTCATCAAAGACATAACTTTTACATAACTCGTCAAGATCGTCAATGAATTTTCTGGGATATTCTGTGTTGATAGAAAAGCTGAGCAGAACAACCCTTCTCAACACTTTTCTAGGTTTTTTATTCTTCTTCCATTCCACAGTCTTCCTCCTTTGGTTTTAGTTTGTGGCTTCCTAATAGTTATGCCAGAAAATTCTTTATTTTTTAGCTTCTTCTGATTGACTTGCAGACGGAAGTTCAAACACGACTTTCTTTTTAGCAACAGATTTGTCTTCCTCGAGTCTGAATTTGTCAAGGACATTTTGAAGCTCTGATTGGTCCCCTGTAGCCTTTCCGAGTTCACGTTGTGCAATTGCAATTCCTTGTGTGTATAGGAACATTTCTTTTGCTGTTGACTCCCCACGGTCCCTGTCTATCTTAGCAACCTTTAGAAACTTAAGGAAATTTAATTCCGCTGTTCTTTGGAGCATTAGTTCCTTGCTTAAACGCCTAGCATTTATAGCACATAGTGCCGCATCTATTTCTCCAGCATGTGCGAAGAAATAAGGCAGAGATGTGGAGAAGTTTCGGCATCTTTGTAGAAAATCAGTAAATAATTGGTAGGAGTATACAAACATTGGGTCAAAGAAATAATGAGCATATATACCTAAGCTATTGCTGTCGACAACGAACTTGAGTTTATCACTTATCAATTCTGATGCTTCATCAAACTTAAAGGACACACTGAATAAGAATATGTCGATATAGTGTCTGAAGTTGAAAAATAGATATTGCACCTTATCCCATTCCATGCATTTACCAGAGTTTGTGTCAAAAGCAAAGAATAGGTCAAACGCCTCTATTAGTTCTTTTTTAGGCTTCTCTTTGACTAACTTCTCCAGGGAATCATAGAATATAGGAAGAGCGTCTACTACATCTTCTCTTACTAGTCTTCCCTTAACCCTTTCTGATGCTCCCAAACCTTTTGGGTATTCCTCAAGAAAAAGATAGATTAAGTATCTCCAATATGGTGTGTCTACAGGAAGACCTAAAGGAAACTCCGAACCGAACACTCATTCCCCTTCCTTTGGTATAGATTCTTGTATTAACCCCAATATATTCTTAAGTTTGGCCAAAGAAGATAATGAGGTTTTTACACTCGACTCTGGAACATCTCTCAAACCAAGCCTACATAAAAGTAACAGCTTAGATAAATAAGAAATTGAATCTTCAAGTTCATCGGCATGATTCAAGAAAACCCCTAGGTTCTCTGGAGTTAAAACAGAAAGAGCCAGGACTTTATCCACCGCAGGGGTTGCCTTAAGATCTTCGCTCTCGTCAAATAAAGATTCCTTAAGCTCATCTATAAGGTCTGCGGTTTTCTGCAGGTCAGCGCAAGCAAACTCAGGAGAATTCGACCAGAAAGTTTTCCCATTAGGATTTGATGAAGCTTCTTTAATGATTTTTGATGCCAGCTTGTCAGAACATCCAAGTGATATTAGATGCAAGAAAGCATCTCTTGCAGATAGATTAGACAAGTTTCTGGCGTCTCCACCAAGATAAAAGCTATTACCCTGTTTTATCAGATGATACTGGTAAGATTCTTCAGGAAGACCGGTCATCTCATCTAGGGTTATCTGTTTCCGCATAGGTATAAATTCTGCGTCATAAGGAATGAATAGTTCGCTTGCTAATTTTACAGGATAAGCAAGCTCTGGAACAAAAATCAGACGCATTGGGACTGTTCCAGCGTTAGCAAAGTAATCATCTCCTACCCTATTGATGGTCATAGGAACGCTTGCTATTTTAGAATTGAAAAGGAACATTCCAAAACCCTCAGGAGGGCCGAATACATCCACTGCCTCGTCAAATTTGGAAGCAGCCACTTTTGAAAAAGAATAAAGCCCTTCAGGAAGAACATACATAGGTCTTTCATAGACCCGTTCGAAGTCAGTCACCTTACTTATTCTGTAAGCAGATATGATAGAATTGCCACACTTTACAAGACAAGGACCTGATTCAGGAGTATTAAGAGGAGGCGGGACCTCAGATGCTTCTCCTTCAGTAAACTGGACTACTTCCGCTTCAGATGCGTCTTTCTCTATCACTTCGAATGAGCCGTCGAATATATTCTGAGCAAGTGTATATCCTTTCTTTCCGTCTGAAAGGTAAGCTAACGGTGTTTTAGACATAGGAGAATATTTACTCTCGAAAAACTCTTTTATACCAGCTACTTTCAGTAAATCGGGATGATTTTTTAGTTCCTTTAAGAACTCCTTTTTGGTTTTGTCATCTGTCAGTGGTCCCAAGTCTTCAAACAAGGCCGTTTTAGAAGCCCCTTTATTCAAACTAGCAAAAGGAACAACTATAGGGGCATCAGGCATATTTTTAGGACGAGGAACAAGTTTGTTTACAAAGCTTGGAGAGAACAAAATTCTCGAAACCTCATCCTCATTATAAGGGGCTAGATCCCCTTCTTTTAACATAAGATCCAATGGGTATATCTTAAAATTTTCAATTACTATCGGAAGAGCCACAGTTTTAGTTGTATCCTGAGAAGAAGAAACTTTAACAGTTCCAAAAGCATATCCTTTTTCAGGATCGGCTTTGTCAAACTCAACAGCTATTTTATTACCAACAAGTTCTGGATGTTCCTTTGCAACATATTGAGATATAAAGTCAACCCATATAGAAGGATCTAAAGGAACTTTGACTGTAGCAGTTTTAGTTAAGACCCTTGTCTTGTAAAAATTCATCATATTAACCTCCAAATAAAGTGATACCGCTTAACTAAAGATTAGTCAATTGAACAGACTAAAAAAGGCGGGGTATTATCGACTAACCCACAGAATACTTATTACTTACATCATCAGGGTTTTTACCCCGCCTTTATTAGTTTATTACATTAGTCGTCTAAATGCAACTAATTGAAGTAGCTATTTAAATTTCATTTTTAATCTTTAGCACTTTTTTGATATACTCACGAGTTTCCTTGTATGGAGGGACACCACCATATCTACGCACAGCAGTTGGGCCTGAATTGTAAGCTGCTAATGCGAGTTCCTCATCCCCGAACTCATCAATCAACGCTTTCAACTTTTGAACACCGACATAAACATTAATAACCGGGTTATAAAGATCAGATTCACCAGTATAAGTGCAAATCTGCATCACCCCCTTGCATCCTTTAGGTGATGTAGCATCAGCACGATAATTGGATTCTACCTTTGCAACCGCCTTTGCGAGCTTTGGATCTACACCATGCACAGCACTTGCTTCCTCTATTACTTTCTCTATGCTCCCAGCCTTCATTTCAGTAGCCTTGAACAGATCAGCATCAAATATAGTATTTAGTGCACTAAAGAATTCTGGTGGAACACCCTTACACACATACCCGTTTCTTTTTGGAACATACAGACAAATAACTCCATCTTCAAACACCTGATAGACATGGTATTTCTGGTCCACGAAGTAACCATCTTTGACATGTAAGTTTGGCACATTAGAAAATAAAATAAGCAACAACCAACCAGCAGAACAGACAAGCACAGACACAACAGAAATAACGATTCCTTTAATCCAAGTCATTTTCTACCTCCTTCTACTGAAAAAACATTAAATAAACGAGTAGTTCAGTGTTTAACTACTCCTCGTTTATCTATATCAAAAAATCAAACGATTTTTAAAGGAATCGTGGAAAAGGTCGTCTTAGTTTTAAAAATCTACTCGTTCTTCTAACCGCACGTCCTAAGCCTCCAAAAAGTCTGCCAAGTCCACGAAGTGAAAGAAAGGCCGCAGTCTTTTCCAAGTCATTTTGATCTATACTCAAGAATTGTTCTATTACTCTATCAGGAAGAGATCCTATAAACAAAGGGACGTTCGTCCCATCAGATTCTAATAGTTCTGAAATCTGTGCCAGTTTTATTAGATCTTCCTCATTTAGTCGCATTTTCTTCCTCAGGTTTCTTACCTAAAAAATAGCTTAGCACAGGAATCATAGTTAGTAAAGGCCTATTCCTACCTATGAACTCCCTTATTTCAGAAATAGGTCTCTGCTGAGATAGTAAGTAAAGAAATAATCCAGCGGCTACAACTGGAATAAGCCACCTAGATTTATTACTCTTCTGTTCTTCCTTAAGAAATTGCTGGGCATTATAAAAACTAGGAGGAGGCGGAGGCTGCACAACCGGAGGAGGAGGAAAATATGGCTCACTTGCTTTCTTTTCAGCGCTTTTTCCAATAGCTGCAAGAAGAAGAACTACTGGAAGCAATTCAGGGGTTCTCACAGTTTGTGGAACACTCTTCTTTCTTATTATCTCAGTGACTAATCTCATGATGCCAGGGCGGAAAAAATACTCGTTAAGAGTATCAATTACTTTATGATCATTATTATCATCCGCCAGCTTAAAATACTCTTTCAAGTTACTTCCTCAAAAATCGTAATAAAGTCTTGATCTGGTTAGACTTACCTCTACCCCTAGCCAATAGAAGAGAAGCCAATGCAGTCCTTAGACCGGCACTTCTACTAGCAGTTCTTCTTGCAAGTCTTGCTAGTAACTTAGATGAAGCCTCTTTCTCAAGAGCATTCGCCAATGCCTCTTTAGTAGCGTCATCCAGATCCATGACGAATAGCTCTGCTAAAGTGTTAACATCATTGTTTTTGGCTGCATCTAACGCTGCTGCTGTTTTCAACAGTTCATAGTCGTCTTTCATGTCGACCTCACTATGCTAGCTACACAGCGTCTAAAACCTGATGACAGCAAGGTGGGTATCAAAAACAGGTCTCCAAGCTCTTACCAATATCCCCGCTTACCGAGGACGAACCTTTCTTAGCATAGAAACGAGCTTGTTAGCTCCTTTAGCACCACCACGTCTGCGAAGCGCTAATGCTAGTGCCAAAATGCCCGGTATAGAAGCCAACCCAGCTGCTCCACCCCATCCAGCAGGTCCGCTAAGAATTTTTTTGATTCTTTCGTATCGCAAACCCGAACCTAGCCAAGGTGGAATTTTCTCATCTCTTCCTATTTCTCCTTCAGCCTCTTTTACAAGAGCATTAGCCAGTGCCACTTTAGTATCGTTATCCAGTTCCATGACGAATAGTTCTGCTAAAGTGTTGACATCATCATTCTCTACAGCGTTCAATGCTGCTGCTGTTTTTAACAGTTCATAATCGTCTTCCATGTTATCCTCCTTCATCTAGTCTACAAGACCCGATTGACAAATCTGACGATTGTCAAACAGGGCTTTAAGCGTTTACCAGAGACTTACCGAGGACGAACCTTTCTTAGCAAGGAAACGAGTTTGCTGCCTCCGCGAGCACGCCCACGAAGTGCCAACGCTGCTGCCAAAAGACCAGCCAATCCAGCTGCCCCAGTTGCTCCACCAACACCTAATTTGAGTTTTTTGATCAACTCACGCTGTTGTGCAATGGTATTTCTGTTCTTTATACCCTCAATATCTTCCGGCGTGATCTGACCAGCCCTGTAGGCTTCTGGGTGGAATATTCTCTCGTACAGACGAGCAAGGGCCTCTCCAGCGTCGCCTGTAAAGAGGTTCCAGTCAGCCTCCTTCACAAGAGCATTCGCCAATGCCTCTTTAGTAGCGTCATCCAGATCCATGACGAATAGCTCTGCTAAAGTGTTGACATCATTGTTCTTGGCTGCATCTAATGCAGCTGCTGTTTTTAACAGTTCATAGTCTTCCATGTTTTTACCTCCTAAAGTAAATTTATACTAATTATTTAGTATTGCCAAGATTGGCACATTAGTCACCAAAATCTACCCCCTTAAGTTGCTCTCTTGCAGGAGACTTTAGTGGAGTGCCTAAGAAGAACGTCCCCAAGCCTCCACCCCCAGACGGTTTTTTAGCTTGGGGTTGAGCAGGGGTTTGAGGCTGCATCTGGGGAGTAGGGTCTATAATATTAGACCTGACATATTCGTTCGCCCTTCTACCAACATTTCCCCAGTAATTGCCGATTAAGCGTCCTTGATCAGCAACAAAACCGCCTGCCCGTGATAAACCTTGTCTAACATCTCCCCAACCGAATCCGACTTTTTCAATTCCTTCCCTCACTCCAGCGGCCCATTCTTGGAATGTCTGTGGTGCCGATGATTGTTTTTTATTTCTCAGCAAAGAACCTAAACCAGCCCCTAAACCAGCCCCTAAACTAGTCCCAATTACAGCCCCAGGTGCAAGCATCGTACCAACAGGATGTTGTCTAACAGTAGACGCTATTTCTCCAGCTAAAGGTTTAACAACATTCTGATAAGCCTTATTGCCGGCGTTCCTCCAATAGTTTCCAACTAAGTTGACTTGGTCTGCTATTCCACGTCCTAATGGTGTACCAGCAGCAGCTTCAACAACTGGTTTGACATTTTGCTGATACCCTCTCTGCACATTCTGAACACCTTGCCTAAAAGTGTTCCCAATCAAATTGGCTTGATTTGCCAGTGCACGCCCTACAGGTGTACCAGCAGCTGCCCCAACAACAGGTTTGACATTTTGCTGATATGCCCGCAGCGCGGATCTGGTAGCAGATTCAAGATGTGGCCTGACATTCTGTTGATATGCTCCTTGCAGATCCCCATCATCTCCAACTTTTTCGATGCTGCTCCTTATCCCATCAGCCCATTCTTGGAATGTCTGTGGGGCAGATGCGCTTTTACCCCTGTTCAGTAAATACCCAGCTACTAAACCAGCGCCCAACCAAGGACCAAACCTACGAGCAAGAGGACCATATTTAGCCAATCCCTCCATTAATGCAGGTCGGGCATTTGCTGCAAGTGATGTAGCCATAGCCTTCTGTGCTCTTCGTCTTGCCAAAAGGGCTATGAGAGCTCCAAGTCCCCCAAGTGCACCGGCGGCTCCCAATCCAGTAGCGACAGGATGTCCTTTAACAGCAGATAAAGCAGCTTCAGCTGACGGTTTAGCCCGTTCTTGATAGACTTTCCCAAGATCCGCCTTAGCACTATAAGCTTTGGCTTTGATATTCTCTTTAGCTCTTCCAAGCAGTTCGTCAATTAGTTGACTAGTAGTAGCCGACGGAAGTCTGGGTTTAACATCCGACTGCCCACGCATCATTTGCCTGTATTCTTCCATCCTTGCTTTCAGTTCGTCCTCTGCTATAGCTTTATCAACAGCTTCCCTTCCTGCTTCGGTCTGAAATGTGGCTTGAACACCAGGAAGTATCACTGTTTCGGGGGCTGGGTATCCAGCACTAGTGTACGTGTGTACAATCTCATCTACAGGACCACGAGTACTATATTGTGGCTCTTTCGGTATTTTCTGTCTAGGGGGTGGAGACGGTGGAGTTTTTCCAGCATAATATGCGTCAGGATTGAACTTTTTCTCCATAATTCCAGCAAGAGCTTCTCCGGGATAGCCAATTACATTCATTGCTTTATTGTAGGATTCTCTCCAACCGGCCAGTTTTCTCAAAGTGTTCATAATAGTCCTCCTAAAAAAATAATAAAATAGACTAAATGATAAGTATAGCTCTAACTAATCATAAGTCTATTTACTCTATTACTACAAAACCATCAATTTTTTACTTAACATTTAAGTGTCTGTGTCTATTTGTTTCTAAGCATAGAGTAACCAGCCAACTCACCAGCCGTAGGAGTTCTAACTCTATACAAAGCTCTACCAGAAGGACCTGGTGGTCCAAGTGGGTTCACCCCAGGTTTAGCGACTGCTTGAGGTATAGCCCCAGGAAAGATAGGGGCAATCTGGGGTTTAACTGCCGGCAATGAGCTAAGAGGACTAACCATATCGAACCCCAATTTTTCAAGACCATTCCTTAATTCATTAATCAATTCTTCAACTGTTGGCAAAGCAGAAGCCTGTTTCTGGCTCCTACGTCCTAATAAGTAGCCAGCGAGTAAACCACCACCAAGGGGAGCAAGGCTGCCTAAACCTCCGAATGCTGCTGGAGCTCTTTGTGCAAGTGCCTCAGCGAATGATCTCTCTGCCCTTCGTCTTGCTAAAAGCGCTGCAAGGGTTCCAACTCCAGCAAGTGTGCCGGCTGCTCCTAATCCAGCAGCGACAGGATGTCTTGATATAGCAGACAAAAGAGCCGACGCTGTCGGCGTTGATGTTGGTGTTTCTTGTTTTGTCGCTTGTTGTTTTGGTGGATTTGCCCATGAAGGAGTCCATGGAGCACCTGGGTGTCCTGTCATGGAAGCCAAGAGAGGTGATGGTGCTTCTTTCTCTGTATCAACAACCGGCTTTTTAACTTTCCTAAATGCCAAACGTGCTTTTCTGTCCAAATCCGCAAGTGCTCTATTTACAGCTGCTTGATATACTGGGGACGCCCAAGGATCGATTCCCTGAGCCTCGTCTGCCAATTTTTGCAAAGTGTTCATATAAATCCTCCTAAAAAAATATTAGTGCATTCTAAAAGATTAGTCTATACCTGCACCTCCATACAAAACAGTTCCTACATTACTCCATAGTTCATTTATTCGTTTTACTGCCGCTTTATATCTATTACTCCCAGGTGAGATATACTCTTTACCATAATTAATCCCACAGGATTTTAGTAACGAATACTCGCCAGTAACCATCCTTACAGCGGCCATAGCTTTCCACAGTTGTCTATCATGCTGTAGATATAGTCTGTTACTCTCTCTAAGTAATATGTCCGGCGCTATATGACCAGCTACTCTAGGTGCATCTAAGCGCTTGAAAATCAATCCTTTAGTGTACTTATCAGCTAGTTCTTTTTCATCAAGTTCGTGAGCTATTACTAGTTCTTTTAGTTTCCTTAGTTGCTCTTTATTTAGTCTTATTCTACCAAGAGGTGGCCTCTGAGGAAGAATAGCTTTAGCCGTGCGCAAATAGTCTTCTAAATCCGCAAGTTCTCGTAGCTGCTGTTTTCGTTTTTCTGATAACGCATAAATTACTTTAGCCGAAGGAACTGCATGTGCCACATAGGTCTCTGCTAGGTCTTTTCTTTTTAAAAGTTCTAGCAGAGCCTGCTCATTGAAATGTGGGGCATCTTTAGGTATTCCTCTAATTTTTCTGATGAGACTATCTATAGTAGAACTTGGGAAACCCATAAGCACCTTTGAATACGCAGGACCGTATTTCTTGCTGGCTTTTGGAAATTTAGAAAGCTCAACAAGAGCTTTTGCTCTTTCCAAGTTAGGATCAACCATATTCGACCTAGTACTCACACTTCATACCTCTAACTAAAAAAATACAATAAGTTAGTTATTTTGTCTTCTTGTCCATTATTTGAGAAACGTCAGCAAAGTCCGTGCCATACACCAAATCTGGGATTGGATTAAACGACTGAAGTTTAGATTTCCCCCCAGTTATAGCCGCTTCAATAACACTTGTTTTAATGCGCTCGAAATTAAGCTTTGTCATCCAGTCGCTTCCAACTTCCAGAGGTAGAACATTAATTCCCTTCAACACCGGTTTATATTTGACTGGAGGCAACTCTACTTTAACCTGGTCAGGAAGATGAGGCAGCATACTCCTGTCCACAATTGTGCCTTTCTTGAATCCTTTGTAGTTTTCCAATAGTTTCCCACCGACAGCATTTCCTTTAGAAATCTCTGCAAATCTACCAGATTTGTTGAACCAATTAGCATGATTCAATGGCACAAGGTCTCCTTCTAACCAATGTGGGTGACCACCTCTATCGTCTACTTCTGCTACATTAGTCAAGGCTTTTACTATAAGTTCAACATTAGTTCTTCTAATAGGAGTTTGTGTCCGAAGTAAATTGTATATTTCATCAACCAACTTATTTCTAGTTCCTTCAACCCCGACGAGCTCCATATGTTTTCTCGGATTAAATAGTCCTGTAGAAATTGGCTGACCCTTAGTAACCTTGTCGCCTACAGAGACTGTTACTTTCTTGTCAGAAGGAACCCAATGAGTAACATTATTTATTACTACCTCTGTCCCTAAAGGCTTTTTGTGTATGGCTTCAACTTTTCCAAAAGTCTGGGCTAATACTGATTCTCCTGACAAATTCTCTGGGAATGCCAAAAGTTGACGTAGTCTATTAAAAGGAGATATTTGCGCACCTACAGCGCCTCCGGTATGCCACCCAGAAAGAGCAAGCTGTGAACTCGGTTCACCTATGGCATGGGCAGCAGATACCCCAACAAATTCGCCTAGCCTATGTTCTTTTCCACTTGGGTTTAATCCCATACATTTCTTACAAACTCCATGAGGAGCCTGACAATTCAAAGGGGATCTAACCTCTAATTCTTTGATCTTAGCCTTCTTCGCTTCGGACAAAAGTTCCGGAGTAACTAATGTATTCCTACGATATACTTTACCATTTATGGTCACATCGTTAGGCAAATACCTTCCTAGAATTTGGTCGTCATCAACACTCATATAAGTGCCCTTTTTAACCCCACAGTCGTCGGAGGTCACTCTAACGTCTAATACCGACGCCAACATTTGTTTTGATAGCCAGCCCGGGTCTCTAATTTCACGAGCTTTTCCAGAAACCAGACCGGATCTTGCCCCAAGCATCGATGTAAAATAATCGGTCACATCCATCCCAGCGCCATAACCAGATTTTATAGGAACAGTAATCAATTTCCCGTGTTGTTCTACCAAACCAGGTCCGACAGTCATTTGCAAAAGTTGCCCAGGGTTACCTCTTGCTCCAGATTCAACCATTTTGTAAAGGAATGAATCTTTTGGAAGAGTTTCCAATGCTTTTTTCTCTATGGACTCTTTCGCAGCTAATAAAATCTTAGTTTTCTTGTCCTGATCTCTAGTATTGGCTGCCATACGCTCAGCTTTGTCCCAGACCCGTTTAGTATATTCCTGTAAGGATTTAGGCACTTTTACATCTTCTATACCCATGCTGACGCCGTATCTAAACGCATAGTCATTACCAAGAACTCTTAGCTTTTCAACTACCGATGGATAATCATTAGGATGTTTATGCCCAATGTCCGAAAGTAGTTTGGCAAGATTTTTACCTGTTAAAACATCTACTTCATAGCCTTTTGGCAGTGCCTCTTGAATAAGTATTCTTCCGGCAGTAGTCCTTTTCCCTGCGACAGTTACTTCCTCATTAAGGGAAACTTTTTTCTCATTTACAGCAGCCATCAAATCTTGTACCGAGTCGAATTTCTTATCCGATTTTTTCTCCACGCGGGATAAAAGATATAGCCCCATCAACCCTTCGTGTCTTGGGGCGTACAAAGCCTTTCCTGAAGTAGTAGAAAACAGGTTGTTAGATGGTAATAAGTTCTGTAGCTCTTTTACAGCATTTTCTGTTACAGGGGTAAACACAGAAAATGCATCTCCATCAAGGTCTCCGCCGAAACCCTGTAAGGTCAATGGGTGGATGTGTATAGCTTCTCCAGAAACAAGCTTGGGGTAAAAAGCCATCACATTATAACGATGCAATACCGGGTCTCTCTTTAGTAATACAGGTCGCTCTTTCATTTCTCTTTCTAGGGCTGTCCTTGCGGCCGGAACTTTGTTTTTTACCATCTCAGTAGCCTGTAGGGTGGTATAACCGGCTCTGGTCAATCTTCTTATAACCAAAGGACCAAAAATTGTCCAAGCCATTTTCTCAGGAAGTCCTACTTCATCAAGAGGCATACTTTCTTTAGGAACAACAATGACAGCCCTTGCACTTAGATCCTGCCTCCGCTTCAAAAGTGACTGTTGGAAATATCCTAATTTAGGTTGTGGCCCAGCTATAATATCGAGAACGGACCTGTATTGCTTAGACCCAACTGAAAGCCCATTCATCTGTAACGCCTCAAGGGCTGAATAAACTGACGCATAAGCGTCTGCTTGTTCTTTATCTGTTAGCTCCTTTGCTTGTTTAAGCTGTTGATTTAGAATACCGATGTTTCTATACAGCCCATTCAGGTCATTGACAGAAATATTTCCATCCTTAGTCTCAGTTATAGGCCTAAAATAAGGAGGGATAACCAACACATGCTTAGTCATGTAAACATCTTCGGGGTTTCTTTTCAACTCAGCAAGATGACGAAGTATTCTAATTTTTCTGGCCAGTTTTGCCCGCTCAATGCCTGATGTGTTCTTTATTCTTTCCTCTGATTCTGCCAGTTCCTTTTTCACATCAAGCGTGGATAGCAACTTCTTAAAGGCTTTATCAAGTCGGTATTTTCCATCTGGTGATAATTTGCCATCGTCAGTAACACCTAACTTACCCTGTATTAGCTCATCATATTGAGTCCTTGTCATACCAAACAGAATGGCAAAAGCATCCTTGTAAATAGGATTAGGAAACGATGCATTAAGTGTAATATGAGAATATTTAGTCCCTGTAATACCACCTGTTTTAACAGGATCAAACAAACCGCCAGGTTCTTCTCTTAAATCTTTACCTCTAATTATTTTGGTTGGATCTATTTCACCTGAACTAAGCTTGAGAATATCTTCGTCATACAGTGGGTATAGCTGCAGCACATTTCCTGTTTTCTTTACATCTACTCCGAGCGTGCGCAAATAGTCGACAAATTTTTTATAGGGGACCGGCACAGATGGAGGAGGAAGAGGGGCTCCAGATTGCAAAGCGAACCAAAACTCAGGATTCGCCGAACTTTTATATGTCTGCATTTCATACAGGTTCTTCAATGCCCCATGAGCAAGCATCGCATAAAGACCAAGGTGACCTAAAGATTGGGCTCCTTCTCCACCTAAAGGAATGGAATCATAAGAATACTTTTCTCCTACCCCACCTCCACGAGCGGTGGCTTTCGTCAAGGCAGTGTGTTTAAGTTTCAAAATATATTCAGGACCTACCAAAACAGGATGCTCTGTTTTGACCCCTGTCGTTGGGTCTATTAGATATTCTTTGTCCGAAATTCCATGCTCTTTAAGTTCCTTCTCTAGTTCTTCAAGGTCGCCCTTCTTAAATTGAGCAACCATCTTAGGTTTTCCTGTCTTTTCTGCTATCTTTCCAGCAGCTGCCTCTAATACTTGACCAAAATTGAGTCTTGAAGGTATCCCCAACGGGTTCACAATTACATCTACGGTCTTTCCTGATTCTGTTTTTGGCATCTCTGCATCTGGGACTATGTAGGTTATTATTCCCTTAGGAGCGGCTCTAGTACTCAGCTTGTCCCCGACCTGAGCAGGTTCCTCTGTTTCTATGTAGACATCTATATTTTTGCCTTTTACAACTCTTACAACTCTACCCCTAAATGGATTAGTCCAAGTAACAGTCTTATTTTTCCAAGGTTGGTACAATTTCTTTGAGAACCTTGCTAAGAGAAGTTCTTCAGGTTTTGGTTGTATGTCATGCTGGAGTACAGCTATTAAAGGATCCCCTTCATCAATATATTCACCTTCCTTAATTACTCCATCAGAATCCAACTTATTCAACTGATTAGTATTAAAAATCCCAGGATACAAAGCGAGTAGCTTATTTTTGGATACAGCTATTCCTTTTGAAGTATAAACATTCTCTCTATACAAATGGCGTGATGTTAGCTTTTTAGCTGCACTTTCAGATACTACTATTCCGTCTTCAAAATTTAATCCTTTATATGGAACATAAGCAACTAAAAGATTCTTACCTATCTTGAGTTTTCCTTGTTTATCTGTAAAATTTGTTTCGCTAACAATATCTCCCTTTTTAACCTTGTCGCCTGGTTTGACTACTGGGGTAGAATGGGCATAACCACCGTCTTCAAGAGGGAAATAATTAAGAAGAGGAACTTTAGCCACGTTCTTTCCAGATTTTATTACTATTTGGTCTTTGGTTACTTTGGACACAACGCCGTCAATAGGTGATTCAACCATCGGGAACGCGGCTCTTCCAACGTCAGACCAACCATGCCCTTTCGCCACTTCAACATCAACTAATGGATGATCAGCATCGACAAGAGGCAAACTCTGCTCAATATGTTTAGTAGCAAGAAGAGCTCTATTGCCAGAATCATGAGCTAAAAAAGGTATACCCAAAGAAGCTATGTCGAAAAGTGCCTCTGGTACATCAAACACATAATCTACCTTGCTGGCTGGTATATCTACTATTTCATGCTTATGAATTGCTTTTACTCTTGGAGAAACAAAACTAATCTTGCCATCCACGATTTTCACCTGATCTGGAAGAACCACGAAAGACTCAAAAGCTTTCTCAGGTGTTATATAAGTGTATTGCTTATTTTTAATATCCCACACTTTGGAGACTAAAGAGTCTCCTTTCTTTTTGGCTCCAACAGCCATATGAACAACAAGCCCGGCTTTTGAATTGTCTGGAGTCATTATGGGGTCTAAAAAACCAAAAGTAGATGGGTCCAATTGTTGTTGTTTCTCTACAATCTGATCGAGAGATGAGATACCACCTTCTCCCAGAACTGTAACCTTAGAACCAGACGAAGCAATATCTACAGGATTTACCTGAGAAGGAAGTCCAACAACTTGGCTGGAGGTAAAAAAAGTAAGAATAGGATGAGAAAAATGTTCAGATATAACAATCTTAGATATATCATTTAGCCTGTCGAGCCTTGCTAGAGTTCTGTTATGTAAAACCTGTTTTGATTTTAGTATCCTTTCTTTCAAAAAATCGGCTGTATCTATCGGGGTTTTGAATGCAAGAGAATTTTTATCATCTTCCTTAGCCATCCCTTTAGAAACACCAATAACTTTTTTTGTGGCAAGCAATAACACATTTCCATCTACCTTAGAGAAAGATCGTCCAAGCGTCAATTTAGAAACATTTGGATCAAGCACGGTCTCGTTGAATACTTTACTAATATCCTCAGGGCTTACTCCTAGCGCCCTAGCAAAACGAGCAACCGCTTTTTCTCTGTCTTTTATGTTTGCGTTATAAACATCTTCTCCAACTAATGATTTTAATTCTTGACCAGAAACTCCAAGATGCTCTAATATCGGGAATAGCGGAAGTTCTGAAGACCCGTAGTTGAAACTAAATATCCTCGTAGCAGGGTCAAAAACAACTGCGGCACTTTTACCTCTTAGGTTAACCAAATTAAGTTTGGCTTGAATGGTTCCATCCTCTTTACGCTCTGTATAAACCCCAGGTTTCAACCTAAGCTGTATAGGAACAGTATATTCAGTGCCACCTACAATATATGAGTATCTGTCTGTCAATGCAGGAAGATGTGCCAAAGTCATTTTCTTCCGATCCAATACCTTTCCTGTGGCTTTATCTATGAGAGAAAAATCCCCCACCACCCTCTGAAACAGACTTCTATGGCTTAACTTAGCCTTAAGTTGGGCTGGGTAGTCTGACATATACTCATTAGGCTCAACATCAACACCGTTTAGTCGCAGAATATGCTTACTCCCTTCTATAGGGAATACTTGCATAAACGCATCTGCAACCGATTTGGCAATGTCTCGGCTATGCTCAATAGGGTCAATCATCTCTATAAAATTTTACTCTAAATTACTAAAAGACGCCACTAACGATAGGACTAAAAAAATAATTAGTCTCCCCGGCTCAGACTAAAGTCTAATTAGTCCAAGACCGGGGAGACTTATCAAGGAGGTGGCAATTATCAAGAATCAAATATATCGTGTTCCAAAGGAACACCTAGGGCAGTCAACAGAAGTTTTTCAAGATCGTCTTCAGAACTATTTGCAATATCTTCTTCTTTGTAACCAAAAGATACCAGCTTTCTGATAAGTAGATTTCTCCGCTCTGTTGAATCTTCAGATGGATTGTCAGTGTCAGGTTTCCTACCTGAGATAATGGTCTCAAGCCTCTCTAGGAGACGAACTATCTTGTCATGATCATCCATGATCGTAACCATCATTTTTCGGACAATATTATCTATGTCCTGGATAGCGCCTTCGACTGAAATTTTGTCCGACGCTGATATAGCAAGCTTACCGGCTGTGGCCAAATACTTCAGCTGCGCTATTCTAGTTGCTATCGGCAATCCTCTGCTAATCCCTAGTTCTTTGCATATGGAGTCAAACAAATCAGTTGATTCTGGCTGAGGCTTTGCAGCTTCCTTTTTATCTGGTTTCTTAGCCTCTGTTACGGTAGGCTTTCCTACTGTTATAACAGACTCACCTGTAGGACTGAATGGATCGGCTATAACCTGCTTGTCAGGCACGCTCTCAAAGTGTCTCTCCTTGACTTGTTTGGGATCGCGACCTGGTCCGCCTTCCTGTGGTGATGATACAACTATGCCATCAGCCACAGAATCTACAATTTCTTCTGGGCTGCGACCTTGATTGATTAATTCCATAATTTTCTCAAGTACGTCTATTTTAGCAGCTACAAAGAAACTCTTTCTAGCCGCCTTACCGTACTTAGCCCCGACAATGTCTTGCAGGACTGGGCATTTCTGTTTTATCTGCTCTACCAGTGCCCATTTTTGGGCGACCCCCATGTTTTTTCTTTCACCCATATTTATTCTCCTTTCTAAATTATTTTACAGGCTGTCTTTTTACCCACCACAGAATCTTCCGCAATACCACCTTACAATCTAAAGGATGATCTTCCATTTCGAAATCATCTGGTAGTTCTTCTTTACGCAAGTAATCTTCCCATATAGCACAGCATGGAATTTGATCATGACTAAATGGTGGATTACCTTTGATATGACGGATCCCCCTAGCTTTTGCATACTTATAACAAGGACATTTCCTACACCCAAATGACTTACATAGATGACACACATTAGGATCGCCATAACTTTGCTGCTCTAAGCATATCTGCAGAGCTTCAACATACTCTTTTTTCTCTTTGGCCTTCATGCTTACTCTCCCTCTTTTTTTCTGAAATTACCATTTTCATCATACAGTAAACGCCTAATCTCTTCTCGACGCTCCCTGATTTGGCGTTTTCTAAGTTTTATTTTTTCCTTTTCTTCAGGAGTGGCTCTTTTGCCTAGCTTTGAAAGTTTGTAGTCCAAATCCCTAGATTCATTGTCCAAACGATAATCCTCTCTAGCTAGCTTTTTCAGATGTTCAGGAAAGTCTTCAACATGTTCATCCTCCAACATCTTATTGAACGCTTTATAACCCATGAAGCACACTGATGTTGGATCGGCCTCGGCAATTTCCAAGGCTGTTATCGGCTCAAGCCCTATTATTTTTCCCACTAATTTATTGTGGGCTTCCGCCATCTGTTTGAATTTTTCTTCTGGTTCTGGTTTCATCCTCTTTCTCCTTTCTTTGGTTATCATTACTTAAACCAATATCCCCTTTTACCCAGTTATCATTTATTACACAGTTTAATACCCCATCTTTTATAGACCATGAACTAATTATTAAGTAATTCTTTAGTGTATCAAGAACCTCATGAAGAACTGGGATTGAAATCCCATGTCTATTACAAATAGTTGGCACATCAGTAATTCTATAGTAAATCTCAAGTAAAATCAACTTTGCGATATGTGACAGGCATACAAAACGGGGGGAATCCCATACTGCGGAAGGAAGGACCAAATCGTGAGATACTCGAACAATAGGCTTTTTAAAATCAAAGGCTGGTTCTATCTTTATAGAACCTAATTTGGCAATAATCTCGTTTGCCGACCCACACTGTAATTTATTACATAAAAATTTGAGAAATTTACTAGACATTGACCCAACCAAGGGGATTATTTTGTCCGGTTGGGTGTTGGCTATACGGACAACATTGGTTATCCAGCAGTTTACAAGAACGGCGTCAGAGCAGTTCATACAATCTAATGTGCAATTAGATGTAAGTAATAAAATACTCCTATCGGCATCAACATATGATTTCATAACCCTTCTAACATCATCCAAATTCATCCTAGTTTCTCCAATTGGGAATATATAATCCACATGCCTGTTACATCAAAGGAATGTTGTTTATCTATAACCAACCTAAAATTAGCCATATCATCAATTCCTAAGATATTTTTAACAACATCTTCTACCAGCTTAATACAATTTGATATGTCGTGTCTGCGGAATTTGCTTTTCGCCTTCTCTGTCTTTGTAAGCCATGGACCTACAAATACAAGATTTAGTAGATATGTCATATTTTCTTCATTAGGGAACTCAGAAATCTCTTTGAAATAGTTTTGAGTCAGGTAGGAAGTTGCGTCAATAACAAATTTTCTGGCTTTTGGGGACAAAACTCTTCTTTTCTGGTCCCAAATGGTGATATACATCTCATTTGAAGTTGGAGGCCACATTGGAAGCCACATCTTAAGAGTAGAAACATTCTGATTCCCCTTTGTTTTTTCAGTATTATCAAATTCTCCCTCCATATTTTTCTCCTTCCAAGTTTATTCCTCTCAAAGTTATCTCTCTGGATAGAGCTTTCAAATAGCGAAGATAAATATCCTGTTTTGCTTCCAAAAGGGTGCAAGAATTTTCAAGAAAAAGTAGCGTTTGATCTAGTTCTATGAACTCTGGGTCTGTCATCAAAGTAGTATCAAACTCTGTTTTCGTCCCTTCATACTTTCTCTCAAACGCCTTTTTAAAAAGTCTTATCTTACGTTCTTGCTCATGCTTACGGGCTGTGAATAAAGAAAGTTTAGAGTTTATATAGTTAGCCCACATAGTGAATTTGCTCATCAAAGAAGATAGCTCTCTAAGATTTAGCTCTCCAACATCCTTAGGAAATACCGGCTCTGATTCATTTTCTGGAACCGGCTCTTCTACACGAAGACCCATAACACCAAATTCTTTGAAAATTTCTGCCTGAGCGTTGTAAAACGCCTTAATATCCACAGTCATTGAAAATCACTCTCCTTTCGGTCTGGGTGTTACGTACTCGTTTTTACTGCAGTACTTGTAATAAGAACAATACTTGTCACAGTGACCATAGAACGCCATTCTGTTTGGTGGGAAACTACCAGATATTATACTTTTCCATACCTCATACGTAGTCTGAAGAAAAGATTCAAAATCCTCTACACCGAACTTTACATTCTCTGACACAACCTTAGGATTTTTACCAAAAACCAGACAATCTACTCTAGCAGAAAATTTCCGTTTTTTCCTGAATGATTCAAGAAGAGGTTTTGGGATAGGACCTAATATGTTTTCTTTTATCTGTCTCATTACTGCATAGCTGTATCCTTGCATCTGCAGACTTCTTGAAAACTCTCCTTTGCTTGGACTTTTTTCTTTAGTCTTGTGGTCTATGAGAACTAATTCGTTTGTTAATAGGTCTATTACCCCACTAAAGTTTATCTTGTTCTGAGTAAATGGAAATGGCATAAGGAACGGATACTCTACGCTCCAATCTGTAGGGTATGGAAAAGTATATGGGGCTATTTTGTCAAAATACTCACCAAGAACAGATGTTCCTAAATCGAGCATTTCTCCGTAGGAAGAATCCAACCAGTCGACAGAGTCTTTTTCAAAAGATAGCTCTTTTTCGTATATCTCAAGAACTTGTGACAGACGCATGTCCTGGCGATGATACACCTTAAATCTATAGTTATGCTCAAGAGCCGCATGCACAGCTGTCCCACGAAGCAAATAATAGTTTTTTGGCGGATCAGGAACTTCAGGACAAAGATACTTATAATAGTAAAACCTTCCACATTTCAAATAGTCCTGGACCTGAGTTGTACTAAGCACTGGTATTTCCAAAAATACCACCTCCAATCAGTATTTAGATAGATACTCTGATACTAAACGCTTAAGTTCATTAATGTCGAACAGTTTACCTGGGCAAGATTTAGGAGCGAAATCTCTATGCCCATATATAGAGTTAATATCAAGTTTGAACACAATTAACAGATTGGCTACTAGCTCTGCAAGTTTTGCATACATCTTAAAAGTAGGTGAAACAATGTCATAGTTCCCCACACAGCATATCCCAATGCTGTTCTCATTCTGGCCAACAGTATGAGCACCAACAGACAGCAAAGGACGACCGACAAGTATCTCTAGGCTATTATCGATAAGCTCAATGCCGAAATGATAGCCAATATCCGACCATCCGTTAGTGTTTATATGGTAGTTCCTTATTGCCTGCCAACTAACAGTTTTACCATCTTCGGTCAAACTGTGATGGATTATGATCTTATTTGTCGTTGCTCTTCTCTTAATTTTTACTAGTTCGTTAGTCATGGTAAATTCTCCTTTTTTAGTTATTCTACACTATCAACTTTTCTTTTATTACTCCAGAACTCAACAACCTTCTTATGTATCTCTTCACGTATATCTGGCTGTTCCATCAAATACTTATCCAAAGATGCTTGACCGTGAAAACTCCTACCTGCGTATTCATAGTATGCCCCAGATCTCGTAATGACGTTGGCTTTGCATGCTTCCTGACGAACATCCTTGATGTAATCTATTTCTCCAGCCTTAAATGGAGGATTATCCTTGATATAAAAATCAAAATTCCCATCGGAATGCTCAAGACAATTAGAGATTTTGCTTTTAGTTATAATGAATCTAACAGCCATTCCAACAACCTCGTCTTCCTCGCTCCTTATCAGATCCTGCCGTATAAATTTTATTGACAAATTCTTGAAATGCCTAAGACCTCTTCCACCTGGGGTGTATTCAAGTTCATCTGGAGAATAGTCCCAACCAAGACCGAATTGAACTCTTACCTGATTTATGAGAATAACAGATGTTTGATTAGGATCCGTTCCTTTTCCCAAAGTGTTTATCACTTTACGAAGGAACGTGTTCAATAACGCTACAGGAGCTATATAGCGTTTCCCTATCTGACTTTTTGCTTCAGTCTCAGCTGTAAGTGCAGGAACAGAGTCAAGTATAACCAATGAAAATTTCCTGCTTGTAATCATCCGAAAAGCTACCTCTAACGCATCTTCAGCCTTATTAGGATAAACCACATTTAGCCTATCATCGAGAGGAACGCCTAATTTCCTAGCCCAATCCTCAGATACAGGCGATTCCATACACACATAACCGACACATGCGTCTGATAGCTGTTTCATGGCCGATGAAGCACACTTTAGAGCTATGGAAGTCTTACCAACACTTTCAGGACCCCAAAATTCTATAATAGACGCCTTAGGCAAACCTCCACCGAGAGTAACATCGAGAGCTAATATACCTGTATTAATTCTGGTGAGTTCTTGAGTATTTGCGATGTCATTACCAGACAAAATACAAATCTCCCTCTTCTCGACATCCAGCTTGCCTAACCAATCAAACTTTTTGTGTATTTCTTCCAAGAGAACCTCCACACATCGGGCAGTAATAGTCATCGCCACGTTTTATCAGAGGGTTGCCACAACTGCTACATTTTTTTCCTTTTTCTTGGACAAATTGATAGTGGCATCTTGGGCAATCTTTGACGATTAGCAATTCTCGATTAGAATTAAGCTTTGTTATCCAATCGAGCATTTTCCCACCTATCTCTCTTTCCATAAGTTTAGAACCTGCGTCTATCAATTTGATTAGCACAGGAACCAAGCCATAAGGTATCCTCAAAAGTACTTCAGTATCTTTCTTTATCATAGCTATTCCCCTTGTTCAGAACTAGAAACGTAGTGCTCCTTAACATCTGGCTGTTTCTCGCGGGATGGTAGAGAGCAGAAATACCACAGCATCTTGAATCTTTTAATTAAATCTTTGAACAAAAGCTTAATAACAGAAGCTCTCACGCTTCCATGTTCTGCTTCCAATTTCTTAAGAATAGCTACGTTTTCCTTATGAATCTGCAGCATAAAACTGGCGCAACAATTCACAGCGGATGATCTCCATGAATGAACACGCCCACAGAATGGGCAACTCTTCTCACCCACAACTCTCCCGTTAGATTCTCCGCATCTACCATTCGCACTCATTGTTTACTCTCCTTTCTTTATTTTATTATTTTCTATCGCTCCATCTATAAATCTTCTGAATGTCAACATTCAAAGGAACTGTCAGGTTAATACCTACCTGTTCCAAACTATTAGCCATAATATGTTTTATTCTATCTAAAACTTTATCTGTAACCTTATCGCACGGTGCTTCGAACAGCAACTCATCATGAATCTGTAGAAGCATTCTTACTCCATACTCGCTAAGCTCCTGGTCGGACTCCAGATAGATCATACTCATACGAAGTACATCAGCTACACCGGCCTGTGGACCTGTATTCACAGCTTGCCGTTCACCTTCCGCCTTAGTGTTAAACGAACTTGAAAATAGCTCCATAATATCCCTATGACGACCTAGTAATGTATAGAATTTACCTCCATTCTGCTTGATTATATATGGGATATTTTCAATATACTTGTGCAACAATGGAAATACCTTAAAGTACCTGTCCAAAAGATTTTCTGCTTCTGCCGAAGTTGTGGGTATACCACCTTCGGTTAGTTCCACAGCTAACCTCTTAGCACTCATCCCATAATTAGTGGCGAGAACTAACCTCTTTATCCTTTCACGCATCGGTTTAGTTATCTTATCTGGAGGAACACCAAACACTTCGGATCCTATAGCAGTGTACACATCTTTTTGCATAACTGATTTTATTAGTGCTGGATCGCCTGATATATGGGCTATTAGTCTTACCTCGGCCTGACTAAGATCAGCGTCAATAAGACAATTATCTTTGTCGGCAATAAATGCGGAACGAATCTTATATTGGTCCTTCTGTTTTGGAAAGTTTTGTGTATTGGGGTTAGATGCTGAAAGCCTTCCCGTCCTAGCATTAGTCTGATTAAATGTTGGATACAGCCTACCGCCTGTCAGATTTACCTTTTCTATTAAACCTGTCACATAAGTGCTAAGTAGTTTAGACAATTTCCTGTGTTCTAAGATACGATCTACAAGCTTGTACCCTTTACTTGCTAGGTCTTTTAGTACATCTTCATTAGTAGATAAGAATTTACCGCCAGGGGTTTTAGCTGCAGATACAATGCCAAGGTCATTAAACAAGAATTTAGCCAGCTGTTGATGCGACCGTAAATTTATAGGTCTTCCAGCCGCAGCATTTATCTCCTCTTCAATCTGACTTATCTTTTCGTTTAGAGTTTTTCCAAGCTCAACTAAATACTGAACATCTACTTTAATACCCCTACGCTCCATATTAAAAAGAACAAGAGTAAACTTAGATTCTATTTCGCAGTAATAGTCCCAAAGCGTTTTACCTTCCTTAAGTATCCAGGGAAAACTTTTTAGTTTATCTCTGAGAATTGGAAAAACAGTTGCTGTCAAAAACGCATCTCTTGATGCGTACTCAAAGCTCAATTCAAGGTCAGACAAAAACGGATTTTTAGAACTAAATATTTTTGCATAAGACCTCTTTCCTTCCCCAAGATACTGTTCAGCCACAGCATCCAAACTGAATTTGTCGTTGACACAAATCAACCAAGCCATTACCATCGTATCCCAAATAGGTCCTTTCAGAAAATACCCATGATTAGCCAAAACATGTAAATCATACTTGGCATTATGAAACACTTTGGGAATTTGTGGATCTTCGAGAAGACCCTTAACTACAGGCAGCATCTCAGGTGAAACTACTTGTCTTCTCTCACCGTCGCTGATTGTAACCAGAACAATCTTGTCGAGTAAAGGTGTGTAATCCATTTTTATGGAATCTCCTGTAGTTTCAGTATCTATAGCCAAAAACTCTTTTGGAGTTAATAGCTCAGATTTATCCCTAAGTATTTCCACTTTTGGGAACAGCATACCATACACCCATGATTAGTATGGAATATCCTCTTCAGACTCTGGAAAGTTTATTGGCAAATCCCCATCTGGAACATTGCCTTGATTATGTACCCCTGGATAAGAAGGCATCGTCCTATGTGGTGGTTGTGGGGGTGCAGATGCCCCACTACCAATCGGTTGCCCGAAACTGGCGTAGGATGGACCATAATCAGCTGGAGATGCAAATGGATTTGGAATTCCAAGTATACTGGCTTGTTTATCAAGAGAAGGTGGTTTGCACATATTAGCCAAGTCACTTGGTTTGTTCAACTCATCTAAAAACTCCTTTGGTATCGGCATTACGTTGTTCTCAACCTTGTTAACAACAAGCGTCCAGTAGGATGCTCCTGATTTTCCTAACTGTTTAATCTTTTGGACTTTAAGGTCAACATCATGTATCCCCGCTCTCATTGGATTTTTACATCTTGAAGAACACTCTATAGTCTCTACAGGAACGACTTTTTTCCTACAAGACGGACATATAGCTGATGTGGCAACAAGCCTAGCCAGATCAAGGGGTTTAACAAGTGGGAGTTTATCAGGTGGGAAAATATCGGCCTTACACTCAGGGCACATCAAAGCCTTCACACGTATAGCACCGACTCCGCATGTCCGGCAAAATAGATTCATTTCAAGATGGTGTTGAAAGATTGCTTGCAGGTAAAACGGAGGTAGTTGCCAGACTTTTCTACCTGCCCACACTGGTCTATTGCCTTGGTTACATAACGAACATGCTGTTCCGTATCTTGGGTCCGCTGTGCAGTAATATATCTGCTCTCCTTGGATACCCATATCCAGCACATGCATTTTTCTCAAATCAAGTATTTCATATAAAGCTACTTTTCTTGTATTGACCCGCTTGTCCCCACGGTTTACAAGATAGCAACCTATACATTTTCCTTCTGGGTCTGACTTTGCAGAGCATGGGAAAGACCTGAATTTACCATTGATAAATGCCGTGTGCTGTAAGAAACGATACGGAGGAAAAGGCAATATCCTCACGACTGCTTCTTGGTTACTATCCAACCTAAAAAAATTGCCGAACCCTGACGACTCCCCTTCCAACATGTCCTTAACACCGCTAGTAAATGTGTCCATCTTTCTTCTCCTTTCTCTTTTTATTTAATTATTTAACACAGGATCCAAAATATCCTTAAGTTCAGCCTTACTAAAATCATCTGGCTGTTCTTTAGTCATCTTAGGAGTTACCACATCATCAACTATACCATAATTCTGCAAAAACGTGACAATTTTTTTAGAGCCGCTCCTTCCAGCTGGATTATTATCAAGAAAAAGCACAAATCTATTAGTAAGCGACGACAGAAGATTGGCTTGCTCTTTAGTCATATTGCTACCCATTAGAGCACACGTGTCTTCCCAACCCTGTTGTACTAACCACAAACATGCTTTGAAACCTTCCACAATAATTATTTTTGGTTGAGTACTGGAATTGTAATACTTTGAGTAGATGTTGTTGAAATTATACAGATGATGACCCTTATAAAAATTGTAATTGGGGTAGCTCTCTTTTAATATGGAGGTATAAGCCATGTATCTAGGTTCAACATCTGAGAAAATGGTTCTTCCAACAATCCCAACTAATTCTCCTTTGTAAGAGCGTATAGGAAAAACAATCCGCATGTTTATTCTGTCAAATCCAACTTGATGTTTTATTAAAAGCATCGGATCAAACCCTTTGTCGAGCAATAATTTTGGAACTATCCTATATGACGCTAGAACACTTTCTGGTAGAACAAGAAGCTCATCTTTCTTGATATTTTCAGACGGTGGCAAAATTCTATCTGGGATATGCGTCTCCACCCAATTTAGTTCCTGCAAAAGGTCCTCCCAGAAACCATGAGCTCCACACCTAAAACATACCCATTTTCCAGTCTTAAGAAATATGTATAAATGTTTATGCTTTTTATCCCCATGAAATGGGCATTTGATTACTATGGATTTAGGATGGTGAAAGTCAGTGCCAGAATAACCAAAGTCGTTGACATATGCTCTAACTGTGGCATCAACGAATGTAAACGGTTGAGGAAAAAACATCAGAACTCCGTCTTCTCATCCTTAAAGCTTTCCGCTATACCAGCTACAGATTCTCCGTTATCACGAAGAGCTTCTGATTCTGTCTGAGCTATGAATTCTTTAGGGTCAAAAGCAACCGGTTTAGGACTTTCAGAAAAATCAGTTGCTATATTAGCCCGTACTAAAAAACTTTCAACATCTGTTTCCCTGGCAGCAACTACTAATGCCAATATCTGATTGTTTGTCTTCGAATGATAAAGACGAAGAAGAATATCTGCGTCTTGGGCTAAAGATAATCCATACCCAACATCTTTGAAATGCCTTCCAGCTTCTCCATATCTGTTTGCTTGAGATGTTATGAATACAGGGACATTTAGTTGCATAGCTAAGTCTTTTAGATTCTGTGTGACATTTATGAATGCTCTATGGTCTTTCACTCTATCCTTAGACAATTCGTCATCTAATCTATGAATACCATCTATAAAAATAGCTTTAGGAATCAAAGATTTAGCTGTCTCTCTAATAGATGAAACATTAACCTCTCCAGATTCTGTCCTAGCGTCGCTGATACACAATAAATCTTTGTGCTCCATAAGCCACTTCGAAGCATCCTTTACTCGTTGCATCTCAGCTTCGCTCAACGACGCGTAGTTAAATGAAGAGTAATTAACTTTTGCCAAGATAACTAAAAGTCTTCTGAACAGTATCTCAGGATGCATTTCCCTAGAGATAAGTAAAACTTTATTACCAGCCTTCAGCACCTCAGCACAACACACAAGTAACAACCATGTTTTACACATTTTTGGAAGGGCATAAAAAGCGATCAATTCTCCAGATTTCGCTCCCCTAGTAACTTTAGTAAGTGTGTGCCAAGGATAAGGAAGTCCTATAAGGATGCCTTCCTGTACCTGCTTATATTCAATCTCAAAGTTAGAAATAGCTGAACCTATATTCAAATATTTATTTGCATTTGAATCGAACCTCTTGCGTAATCTGTATATGGTGTCTTCAATCCTAGCGCAGGCTTCCCATGGGTTGCTATAAAACTTCTCTTTAAGGCTCTGAAAACAGTAGTTTATATGTGTATGCACGGATCCAGAAATAACTTGCTTTACTACCGCCTCCAATGGATCGGCTGTATTTGTAAACTGAAAATCTGGGAACTTTTCAAGAACGGCCTCATCAGAAGGCAGACTATTATACTTAGAGTAAAAAAGTTCTATGAATTGATATACACCCCTTGCTATAGGGTCAGAGAAATCGTCTGATGATATTCCAGATGATTTTACATAGGTAAATCCTTGTTCACGGTCTCTCTTAATAAGCTGAGAAAGTAATATCCTTTCCCAATTAGCCATAACACATCATCCCAAAAGTTATTCAGCACTAAACTTAGACTTAACAAATTCTTCTGTTTCTTTAAGCAATGTTTTAATAAACTCAAAGAACTTCTCTGTTGCCTCTGACTCTGTCGGGGTGAACAAAAATGTCTCAGTTACAAAATCATTGATCGTAATCTTGTAGCTAAGCGCTTCAGGAGCCTTCCAATGAATCTCTGTTATTTTAATATCAAGTTTTAAATTTTCAGTCATCATTTACTCCAACATTGAATAATTCACTAACTGGGGTGATTTCAGAAGGTCTGGGCTGAGTTTGAACCGGTATCCTCTGAGCAGCGTTATAAGCCTTGCGCCAAATCTTGTTTTGGTTCAAAGCCTCAGCGTTAACAATCTTAAATATGTCCTGAAGAGCATCTTGAACCAATTTTCTGGTCTCTTCGCTAATCGGCTTTCCAAGCGGGAACTTTACAGATACACCAATCTTTACCCAATCACCATTTGGCATTTGATGGGTTATCTGCGTGCTCCCGCCAACCCAACAAGGTATTCCTTCCACAACCGTGCTCATCTTCTTTTCTTGTCTGTCATAATCTGTAACTTGGTTTCCTCTCCCTGTCACAAAACCAGCCTCAATTGTAATGTCCTCTCTGTTAATATCTCCCGGCATCTTAATCCTCCTTCTTTGTATTTTTATCTAGCCTGTTCTACTATACCAGAAGAAATACTGCACGTGTTAGAATATTTCAAATACTTTAGTTCGTGGACAATAAAAAAACCTAAACGAAGGTCTTTGTAAAAATCCTTCGACGCCTGTCCTGGTCCTGATCTAACTATGTGGGCTGGGTGCCATGTAGGAAGAACTGGCCATGATCTATTCAACCACTTTCCGTCAAATACTCTTCCTCTAACTTTAGCCATTTTGGCTCTTCTTCCAAAAGCATGCATAGGAACCTCGCCAAGAGCGATTACTAGTTTAGGGTTAATCATATTTAATTCAGCATCTAAAAAAGAAGCGCAACTATCTATCTCATCCTGAGAAGGGTCTCTAACCTGACCACGACTTTTGTCCTTCCACGGAGCGCACCTTATAAGATTCGTCAAGTAATATGTAATTTTTGAATAGTCGTAATCTGCTTTAATCTCAGCTAATGCGCTTTCAAGAACTCTTCCAGAATCCCCAACAAATGCCGTTCCCTGCTTATTCTCCATAGGTCCTGGTCCTATACCGACGATGACAATATCAGCTGTAGTATCACCTCTCCCTGGGACTTTTAAATCCGCCGTTTTATGTAGAGAACATCTTGTGCAGACAGAAATCTCTCTCAGAATTTCCTGTTCGTTCATCATATCTTCTCCCCTTTTTCAGATTCTAAACAAAAGCCTGTCAAAAGTCAAATGGAATGATCCAAAACATCATAACCCATTTTTCGCAGATGAACTAACATCTTAGTTGCCAAACTTCTCATAAGTGGGATATTCAAATCTTGAAGCACGTATATCTCAGGGGATTTTTCGTTTCCGGCAAGCCTCAAGATACGCCCAGCGCTTTGCTGGATACCCCCTGGGTCTGACATTGGATACAATACCACTAGAGTATCAAGATCTGGCTGATCTAAACCTCTTTTAGCTAACGAGCGTATCCCAAAAATTACTTGCGAATTAGCAAGAAAATCCCGACGCTCATTAGGGTCTACTTCAGCCACGCAAATACCAGACCCTGGGAAATGCTCGTGTAGTTCGCGGAGTTCTTCTTTTCGCTCACCAAGAACTAATATTTTTCTTCCCCGTGCAATAAGCTCGTTTATTAGTCTAATGACTAATTCTCTTCTTTTAGGACATTTGGACAGGTGAGTATATACCTTTCCATACATTCTAATATTAGTCGGTTCACAATCCATAAACTCCGGGTAGTAATTAAAGTTACTAACAATAAATACTTTCGGTGACAACTTATATCCTTCGTGAGAGTAAATTACCCTTCCTAAATGGTATTTATAGACTAAATCCATACCATCTCTTCTTGTAGTAGCCGAGAGACCGAAGCGTTGCCCAAAAAACAGATCAGCTGTGCGAATGAAATAAGGGGTACCAATCACATCTACTTCATCCCATACAATTACTCCGTAATATGCCCTCATATCTTCAGGAATTTCGTCTCTATATTTGGCTAGAGTATGAAGCATCGCTATTGTAATAGGAGATTTGCGAAATTCGCTCTGTTCACCTTGAATAATTGTAGGGGTAATTCCTAAATGCTTCTCAGCTTCCATCGCCCACTGCTTCAATAGGTCTGTGGTATGTACGATAACTAAAGCTGGTAGTTTTTTAGTAGCAATCATTTTTAGAGAAAGCACTGTTTTTCCATAACCACACGGAATTTTAAGTATGCCACCTGGGCTATTTACCAACGACTCAAAAGCTTCTTCCTGAACTTCCGCATATTCAGGAAGGAACTTGATATTATCAGTAAAATCAACTGATTCAAACTTTGGAATATAGTTCAAATAGTCTGGAAAATTTGACAGAGGTAAAAAATTACGTGGAACAAGCACATGGGTATCCAATAAATAATAAAGTTTTACAGGTTGGATATTCTTTCCATAGTAAAAAAAAGTGAGGGAGGTCTGAATAGCAGACATCCGCACTTTTTCGGTCGGGATATAGAGACCTTCTCTAATCGCGACTTTTCCAAAAGGAGGCTTAAGGAGAAACATCAAGGATATTATAGTCGATTCAGTTCAAAAAATCAAGGAAGCCTATTGGGCCTAAGAAGCTCAACTATCTCTTTCGCTTCTTCACAGCTTGGTCTAGCATCATGATATTCTGAATCGACCGGTTCAGAATCACGCCTTGCCAAATACTGCTGGGTTAAAGCAAGACCAATAGGAACGATCTTCCTGGACAAGGCTAAGCCTGTCCCTTGGCTAGCTAGGGCTGCCTTAAGGGCAGACGCTGCAGCACCGATTCCGAACCCGACAAGTGCTGCTACAACTAAACCTTCAAAATCTTCTCTAGTCATTTTAATCTCCTTTCAATCAAAGCAAAACACGCCCCGTCCTAATTCCGCAAATGACTATGAATCACCTGTTTCTTTAGATTAGTTTGATAAACACCCCCTTTCACTAATTGTTATCACATAAAAAATAAGTTTTTTTCAGCTAAAAAAAGTTCTTCTTTTTTCAACCTCGGGTTGGGAGGGAACAAGGAGGCATTTCCCCCCCAACCCAAGTTTAAACCCCCTACTTTTCAGCAGGGGATTTTTTTGGACCTACCACGAAGGTAGGACCATGTTGCACAAGCCACGACGACCATGGCTTGTGCAATTGGTATAAGTGCCCCATGTTCCAGGGACATTACACCATATACGCATCCACCAATTACGGTGGACGCAATTACCAGCAGTAAGTATTTCATTTGGACCTCCTTTTGGGTTTATTTAGCCCCCCCGGTCTGCTCAATGACCCTCATTGAGCTTTCCTAGGGGTGTTTTCCTATTTCATATGAATTTATACCGAAAAACAGTGACGTATTTTCACAATATTTGGCCTTGTTTTTTGCCAAAAAATATGTAAAAATAGGATTAAATGAAAATAGTCTTTGTAGGCTCTGCAGAATCCGGGTCTGGGTATTATAGAACGTTCCTCCCATTTAAGGAGTTAGGAAAAAAGCATGATACAGCGCTTGTACCATCAATAAGGAACCTAGATGAAGTAAAAGAAAAGCACTCCCCAGACATAATGATATTGTATTTCCCTTCGGATGAGGTAACTTTCCAATTTGTGAAGAAAAATAAGAAGATTTGCGTGTATTCTTTAGATGATAATTTTTTGGCTATACCAAGTAGCAGAGGAAGAGCCTACGAAAGATGGAAAAATAAGGGAAAAAAAGCCCTAGAAATAATAAAGGAGTGCCGATCGGTAATAGTAACAACTAAATACTTAGCTGGAGTAATGAGAGAATACAATAAAAACACAAAAGTAGTTCCAAATTTAGTACCAAAAGAGTATTTCGACTATCCTATGAAAGAACCAGATGTTCCTACTATAGGATACGCAGGTGGGATAAATCATATAGAGGATGTAAAACTATTAGTTGGACCGATAAGAAGGCTTCTTAGTGACGAAAACTACAAAAATGTCAACTACGAATTTGTGTGCTGTCCTCCCCCGTTCAAACATGAAGCTATAAAACATACCCACGGAACGGTAGCCGCTAAATGGTTCCAACTATTCGCAACAAAAAAATGGACCATCGGAGTAATACCAATAATCACAAACGAATTTAATAGGTGTATATCCAACCTTAAATTACTTGAATACGGTTCTCGTAAGCTGCCTATAATAGCCACGAATTTTGGCCCTTACGAGGATTCTCCAGCAGTATTAGTCACTAATAGTGCGTCAGATTGGGAGTCGGCAATAAAGAAACTGCTCAACGATAAAGGTCTTAGAAACGACATTGGAGAGGCTTGCAGAAAATACGCCGAAAACTATATACTTGATTATAAAGTGTGGGAGGAAGCACTGAATGAATAAATCTAAATTGGCAATGTTTGAATGGGAATTGGCGCAAATGAGGGATCATGTTAGAACTTTTGCCGAAAAAGCTATAACCGAAGTCATACCCGATCATTTTTGGGCCATACCACCTAGTAGTTCAGGAAAGCATCACCCAACTTGCACGCATAGACTTGGAGGTCTAATAGTGCATACAAAACGGGTTGGGTATGTTGTGCATCAACTATGCGAGGCTGCGCAGAATTCACAAGAAGATAAAGAAGCTCTATATTGCGCTGCCATACTGCATGACATTGGAAAAAAGGATAAATATGAAAAAGGGACAAACGATTATGAGAGACATCCGCTAATCGCCGTAGAATTAATAAAAGAAAAAAGTTCTATCCTGGCAACAGCTTACGGAGACGGTGGAAAGGATTTTTTAAATACCGTTTGCAGGCTAATAACCTATCACATGGGACCATGGACTCCTGAAGAATGTAGAAAACCTTTGGATAAATACGATAGTCTTGAACTTACCCTATACTATGCTGATTACCTAGCGTCGAGAAAAATGCTTGGGACACCTGTAGATGGGATTATAATCCCCGAAGAATTTAGCAAACTTAAAAAACCTGAAGAATGAAGGGAGGATAAATCTTGGCACAAAAATTTCAAACCGTAAGTGCGGAAGCACGCCAGCTGGCAGCGTTGTGTCGTTCTGAAGATCGCCTTATTGTATTCCCTTTACCTACAAGATACGCGGTAGTAAACATAGGTACAGGTAAAGAGGGAAGAATAATCATAAGAACAGATAGAGGCGACCTGGATTACGATGCAGACTATTTCCTTAAGCATCAGCAAGACATATTTCCGTTCTGCGCAGATGTCCTAAGATTCTTCAATTTAACATCTGGAGGAATATGTATAGCAAGTTATTTTTTGCTAGATTTAAAAGAGCCTCTTCATGGTGCCCCGTTTTTTTCAGCGCTAGTGCAGGCACTTTCTGACTACACAGACAAAAAAGTCACGGTCAGGCAAGTCGCTGAAAATATATATAAAGAAAAAGGAGGTTTCTTAGCTTCTTTGGCCGAAATATCTGCGGGAGAAAGAGGATATGTGCTGACAAACACCGGAGAAAAAATCAGCGAGTTTATCCCAGGGTTCCTCACCAAATGGATGGTTATCCCTAACCTATACAAGTTTTGCATACTCCCCGCTAATGTAGATGAATTGTTTGTCAAAGTAAGAATTGGAGATTGGGATGAAATGAAGAATATACTTGACAAAGCTAAAAACAGTCTTCCTGAAGAAGCCAAAAATTTCTTCGGAAAATCTATACCTATAGGGTCTTATCTGATGACAGATGAACCTAAATTCTGGCAATATTTCATAAAGAAAAAACCAAGTTCAGAAGATAAACCATGAGCGAACAAGCAGCTGAAAAACAAGGAATAAAACCTAGCGAGTTCGTAAGCAAACTAATTAGAGTGGATGGCAACCCATGGGAGGGTAAATGTGGGTTCGACAATTGGCACTATCTTCGTGATGCTTACGATAACCCATCCAGAAAGATAATATTCAAATGCTCTCGTCAGATCGGTAAAAGCACCACCTTGGGAAACATATTACTAACACATGCGATACTTGAGCATCCAATAAAAGAGCTTTATGTATCAAGTTCAGATGACAAAGCCAAAGCTTTTGGAAAAGACCGATTAAGGTCTGTAATAGAATATTCTCCAGGTCTATCAAGTCTTTTCAAAAACCCCATTCCTATTAGAGATATTGAAACCAGAACAGGCTCTATAATCAGGGTCAGAACAGCTTATACTAGAGGCGATCAGCTAAGAACCTATACTGGAAAAGTTCTGTGTATCGACGAAGCTCAGGAGATACCAGAAGATGCTTTCTTCATAATTGAAGCGTGCACACTGATGTTCCCTGGGGAATACAAAATATTTATAGCTGGGACACCTCTTACCCAGTCAAACTATCTTAGTCAGCTATACTCTAAATTCTCTACCGCCTGTGAATGGGTAATGCGGTGCGATGCTTGCGGGCACCACAATTTTCCAACAATAGATATGATAGGAGAAAACGGACCAATCTGCACTAAATGTAAAGGACCAGTAGACGTAAGAAATGGAGAATGGGTAAGAGCCAAAGAAGCTGAATTTGAAGGATACCACTTCAATCAGATATTGAACCCAAAGTATGCATTAAATCAGCAAGCTTGGCAAGAAATCATCGCAAAGATGAAAAGGTGGCCTACATCTAAGTTCTATAATGAAATACTCGGTGAAGCATACGACTTCGGAACAGGCATACTCACTCTTGATACACTAAAATCGGTCTGTGGGTCTTATCAGAAATTGACAGATCCATCAAAAGCCCCAAAGCACACATTAAATATAGCCGGCGTAGACTGGGGACCTGGACTAAAGTCATACACAGTATTAGTAATAATTTGTTGGAATGGTGCAAGATTTGATACCTTATTTGCAAAACGTTATACAGGTATAGAAGCTCATCCAGAACTTGCTCTAAATGACCTTGTAAAATGGATCAAAGCGTTCAATTGCAAAATAGTCGGTGCTGACTGGGGGTTTGGATTCAAATGGAATCAAGACCTGATGAAACAGGTTGGAGAAGACAAAGTCCTGCCTATAGCCTATGTAGGCCAATCATCTGAAAAATTCAAATGGGATGCAGAAGGCTATAGACTAGTTACAAATAGGACTATGGTCGTATCTGATACCTATCATCTAATAAAAAACAAGAAAATCAGCTTTTACTCTGCTGACCAGTTCATACCTGAGTTCGGAGATGACCTTACTACCGTGTATATAGAGGAAACCCAACTGCGTACAGGAGAAACCAAATTCAGATATGCCAGAAGCATAGACAAACCAGATGATTTTTTACACGCCCTTACATTCGCCTTAATAGCCGCCCAAAGAGTTGTTTCCATACCAGAATTCTGGCTTCCCGGTAACCCATACTATGCTTTATAAACCCACTATACCCTTTGAAAAAACAGCCCTAAAAATGATATAAATACGAGAAAGCATGCTACATACCATGTATGCTTAAAAAAATTAGAAGGAGGAAAAAGAAAAAATGGAAAATGGTGTTGTTGAAAACATTAGAAAGGTGTTTGAGAAACAAAACATTGATCTTCTTAGTAAAAATGCCTATGAGTTTATAACACTACATATGGGCTTTATAGCCCACTATGACAGAAATGGATTCTGCTGGAACTATCAAGACCTTAAGCGTTTCGCGCAGACGCTTCTGTCATCAGAGTACTCTGACGATGAGAACTACAATTTGAAGATGGCAGATGATCATCCTGAAAACGTAGAAACAATACGTGGGATATGTGCAATAGCCAAGAACTATTTGTATCCTTTATTTTATTCCAAACAAACTGAGAAAGGAGTCGAGAAAAATGCCAACATACAGAGTAACTTACAGAGATGAATTCGAAACCTTAGTTGAAGCTGAAAGTGCAGAAAGTGCTCTTGAGAAATTCAGAGCCGGAAAAGTTAAAGAAATCAAAGTTGTTGGCAACCTATGGAGAGATTTCTTTGAAATAGAAAATGTTGATACAGAAGAAATTGTAAAAGAAAGTGGATGGGACATTACTGAAAAAAAGGAGGAAAGTAAACAATGACTAAGTTTGTTTCATTGGTGCTTACAAAAGAACAGGAACCAATAATTTATTTTGATAATCCTACATCCCACATAGATACTGCCATAAAAAGGAAACTACCCCCAGGAAGCTATGTGGAAGCCACGTGGACAGGCCCAGGAAAAAATAACATAAAAATAAAATGTGATGACGGTAGAGACGAGTTATATAGATCTTGCATAGTAGAAAATTTTGAAAGCTGGGATGTACTGGTCAGCAAAGTTCTGCCTCCAGGAGCTACCATCCAAGGAGACTTAGATTTATCTGGAAGTAAAATAAAGAAGCTTCCAAACAACCTGAAGGTTACCGGAACTTTGCTCCTACAAGGGACCGATATAAAAGAGCTTCCAACTGGCCTGGAGGTAGGTTATGAACTAAATTTATGTGGGACAAAAATAACACATTTGCCTAAGGATTTGAAAGTAAAAGGTCACTTGGATCTATCGAGAAGCAAAATTAAGGAATTACCCAAAGGACTAAAAATTGGTGGCAGTTTATTCTTACAGAATTCCGACGTCAAAGCACTTCCTGAAGGTTTGGAAGTTGGTCTAAGCTTGGACTTACGCAATACAAAAATAACAAAGTTGCCAAAAAATTTGAAGGTCTCTGGTGGTATTTATCAAACCAGCAAAAAACAGAAAAAAAGGAAAGAAAAAATCACGGAATTAGAATGTATTCTTGATACTTGCCCAAAAAGTGAAGAAAAAAATTGGGTAGACTACAGGGACTGTGTAGAATGCATGTATTTTAGAGGACAAGAAACACCCGGAATAAATAGATGTGCTCACCCAAAAGCTAAAAGAGAAAAAGAGGATGTACGAGAAGCGCGCAGGAGCGTGTTTAAGAAACTTCCCCACATAAACCTGGTTGGACCTAAACGATACTAAAATCAAAGGAGGTAACCGTGGCTAAGATAAGATGTCCAGAATGCGATAAACTTATAGGAATCAACGATTTAGATTTATCCGTATCAAAGGTTAATGTTAAAAAAGGGAAACTTGATGCGTTAGAGCCGTTTGAAGAATATCTTCAAGTTACTGATGTAATATGCCCAGAATGCGGAAGTAATCTTGTAGATGAAGAAAGTATTGGTTTCTATGGAGATGTTTCTTTTAAAGATGCCATTACCAATACTCTACTTGAGATCTTCGGGGATAAAGACGAAAAGTCATAAATTTTTTATAAATTTTTTATAAATTTTTTATAAAAAATATATTTTGAGGTAATAAAGTTGTCTAATCTTTCCTGAAACGTAATAAAAAATATAAATCTTGAAAGGAGGAATCCGATGCAATCTGAAGAGAAGTGGAAGAAATATAAATGCAAAGAGTGCTCAAAAGTATCAAAAGAAAACGAATTCGAAATACACTATTCAACCATAATAACTTATATAGGCAAAATAGACCACCCCGAAGAAGCAGAAGAAGTAGATGCTTTTTATCGAGTGCATAGCATAGTATGCCCACACTGTGCCACTATCCTATGGGAAAACAACGAGGAAAGCGACGGAGATATTGATGATTTACGAATGATTTCGAATATCTTTGAAGAACAACCAGGATATTGGGAACCTGCTTGATGCTTAACTAGGAGGGAGAGTTAGTTCTCCCTCTTTTTTAGCCTTGTCCTCTTGGTGGATAGACTGGCGGTTCAGCTGTAGGAATTTGACCCTGCTCTAATTGTTCTTTTTCTCTTTCGCTCATAGGATTTACAGGAGCTTGTTGCTGCTGCGCTTGGGCGTTCTGCATCATGGCAAGCTGTTGTTCCCTTGAAACTTCCTGTGTTATCTCAGCCTGTATTTCCATCTCTTTCTTCTTTATTTTCGCCAACAGCACAAGTTCTTTCTCTTTCTTACGGATCTCATCTTCAAGATCAAATCCATTCTCTGCCATAAGAGTTGTAGCCGAAATCAAGCCTTGTCCATACAGGCTACCAGCCATGTTTTTCCTCTGAACATCCTCAGCCATTCTAAACTGGCTTAATTTGACTTCTATCGGGGTCAACCCAGGATAGGCCTTTGCAACCTGTTTAATAACCCAATCTATCAGCTTCTGGTCATATTTCCTAAGAGTTAAAAGTGTATTTTCAAGTATCCTTAAAGAAACATTAGATCCGCTCCAAGACAAACCTCCATAAGCCAACTCAAGTGGTGCCCCAGTTGTAGCTATTAATTGTTTAGTCCACTCCTGAATCTCTGGAGTAATATCATACATTTTTCCCTTTCCACCAATCTCACCAGAACCTATTGGGATAGGTGAAATCATCACCCGCAGAGGATCTAGTCTATATCTCTGAAGATTTAATTTTATAGTATCAGACCATTTAGCTAAGTTCATTTCCCCAAGTCCGGGTATACCACCTTGCATATTGGGAAAAACGTAACGGTACACATTAAAGTGGTCTTTCATAAGATTTTCCTGAGATTGTAACGCCACCTCCATGTGATGCATTTTTCTAAGTGCAAAATATAAGATTGGGATTCCCCACCCAGGAAATAGTGATGATAATATAGGTGAGCGCATGTGGAAAACTTTGTCAGAATCAAGACGCATACTTTTTCCTTTGACAAGCGCTCTAATATAATCTATCGGAAACCCCAGCCAATATTCAAAGTCGTCTGGTGTCTTTGGATTTAGCAATCTCTGATTTCTTGATGCAGTAACAACATATACAGATGTATCAGCTATATTGTTATATTGAATGTCTATGGTTTTTAGGTCCCACATGATAAGATTAACACGCCCAGGCAGAACAAGCTCTTCTATTATTTTAGCACCATAGCTACTAGAACACCTAGAACAGGTCATACGCACATCGTGGTCGTCCTTTCCTCTTCCGATTACAACCTCAAAATTTGGCTTTGGTGTAGCGGACAATATTACCTTTTCTCTGCAGTGTGGGCAAATAACAACTTTTCTTGTTTCAAAGTTGGGTGTAAGTATCGTATTCCCATATAGGATGTAATTCAAATTGTAGTCACCCAAAACTTCTGGAAAATCAAG
>Ga0272448_1000550_pt1 | contig 57970 bp, 63 predicted proteins | sample YNPCB0191_FD_202220 | JGI IMG/M metagenome (GOLD analysis project Ga0272448, IMG submission 202220) | Hot spring sediment microbial communities from Yellowstone National Park, WY, United States - YNP-CB-019-1 | ecosystem: Environmental > Aquatic > Thermal springs > Hot (42-90C) > Sediment... | reverse complement strand
TAAAATATCTCTTTCTTTCCGTAACTCTCTTTCAATCCCTCTCTCACTGGCGCACAGAGCTTCCTCTTTTTGTGAGGTTCTTCTCCGGGGAGGTTTTCGTGGGTCCCCCCAAAAAGCTTTCTTCCACTTGGGGATGAGACTTTCTCGTATACCAAAATCCCGGGCTATTTGCGCTACGGATTGCTTTTCTTCGTAGATTCGAGAATTGCCAACTGGACTGATTATACTCTATCTACCTCCACTAAACTGGGGGAAAGTTCAAATCGGGGAAGGGGGGACCAAGGGGAAGATACCGGTATTTGGGATCCTGGAGAGGCAAGGGAAAGGTGAGGGTGGAGATGGTCGAAGACCTGAACGCGGAGAGCTTATTGAGAGCCACGATCAAGAAGGTCAAGAGAGGGAGCCTTATCTCCACGGACAGATTCCGGAGTTCTGATGGCTTGGTGATGTATGGGTTGAAACAGGAGCGGGTGGATCATAGCCAGAGGTTCAGAATGGGAGGGTATCCATAAACGGGATAGAGGGATTCTGGTCCTATGCCAAGGAAAGGTTATTGAAGTATCACGGAGTCGGTAAGGAGAACTTTGGATATTCCCTCAAAGAGTGAGAATTCAGGTACAACAACAGGGAGAATTTGGATGAGAAAGTTTATGAGACGTTGAGGCATTGGGTGGATTGAAATGAGGAATCACCTAAACTAACATCAACTTGCCTATCAAGAGGAAGGGGATTACAACGAACAAAGAGAAACAACTACTCAAGAGAAAAACCCATTCAAAAATCCATGGCGGAGAGGGTGGGATTCGAACCCACGAGGCGGTTTTAACCCGCCTAATCGCTTAGCAGGCGATTGCCTTCAGCCACTCGGCCACCTCTCCGACTGCAAAAAGTATAGCATTTTCTCGATTGTTTCTCAACGTACCGAAAAAGGATATAATTTGAAAAAAGGAGGTGTTCCGATGAACATTTTTATCAAAGCTCTGCTTTACTTGGGGATATACGCTGTTCTTCACTTCGGTTACGATCTGACCGGGTATTCCTTTCTTAAACCCATCTGTGGAACCAATGAATCGGTGTTTACACATCTCAAACTCGGTTTTTTTGCGTACCTTCTGGCGAGCACTGTGGAATATCTCCTGTGTACCAGAAGATATCGAGAGCCAAATTTTCTCTTCGCGCGCCTCTTTTCCAATCTCCTGGTCCCCTGGGTCATCTTCACCGTGTGGTACCTGGGACCAGCTCTATGGGGAAAAACGCCGTCAGTTTCTGTAGAATTATCCTGGGCCTTAGGGGTAACCTTCTTTTCAGGGATCACCGGTAGCATCCTCGAAAAAGAAGTAGAACAGGGCAGATTTTCTCCAGGAACCAGATTTCTACTGGGTCTTCTCTTCGGTATTTCCGCTTTCCTCTTTGTGCGCTTCACCTACACCCTTCCCTGGATTGACGTCTTCACGCTGCCCTGAGCTACAGCGGGGATGAGCAATAACCTTGTCTGCGGCCAAAAGAAGTGCTTCAAGCATGTCAACCTGGAGTTGGGGATTCTCGAGCTCCAGACGAGCGTATACTTCTCCTTCGTCTCGAGAAACGTACTTCGGTGGTAGCGCCTTTAAAGCCAATGCCAAAACATCGTCTTCACATTGTTTGCAGCGACATAGTTCCGGTTTCATCCGATATAAATCAGGAAGTAAATCGCGCAGGACTTTCTCCAAAACATTTTTAATCAAACCCACAACCCCCCTATGCTCTGACGTCGATTAAATGGCCAGAAGCATTATCCTCTGGTTTCTCCTCTTCTTTTTTATGGTGCTTTCTCTCCTCCGATAGAACCTGATGCTGGTCTCTTTTTTGCCGATCTTTATCGTACTGGTAAGTTTTCTGATGTGGATCAACCGTTTCCTCCATCTTCTGAGCTTGCCGCTGCAATTCAGCAGAAAAAGCCTGAGCCTGCAGGGAAGATTTTTCATCCTGAGCCCTCTGCACTTTCGCTATTTCCGGAGAACGCACCACGACATTCTGGATGCTCACAGGATCCACCATAGATCTACCTCTTACCGAGCTTCGGGCGCTCAAAGCTCCCGATAACTACTTCTTTATTTCTCTCGCTGAACGAAACGTACTGAATTTCATCACGCACAATGTAGGTAAAACGACCAATGGTCACGCGCACCTGGGGATATACCTTCTCTTCCACCAGTACTTTCCCCTCTCGACTTTCAAAAATTTCTTCGAGCTCTGCCAGGCGACTTTCACAGAAGCCTTTTTTTGCCTGCGCCACCTCATACCCCTTCTTCACTTTTTCCAAAAGTTCCCTGGTTCTTGCATCCAGCTCCCCTCCCGACTGCTTTTTCACCAGAATCAGTCGGAAGACTTTTTCCGCCTCCTGAATTTCCTCCTGGAGTTTTTTCACATCTTCCTGGAGCCTCCGGTATTCTTCATGGAGAGTCGGATCCACACCTACCATCACCTCGGTCCGGGTACCAATGGAAGAACCAATGGTCCTTGCCCAGACAATGCTACCGGCCTTCACCGTTCCTCCGATAATGGCACCAGGGTTACCCCGCAGGATGACGTTACCCTTTGCCGAGACGGTGCTATGGACGATAGCCCGCTCCACCAATATGTCTCCTCCCACTTCAATCGCAGCATTTTCGATTACCTTAGCCTGGAGATTGCCCTGTGCCTGAACAATGCCTCTGTCCTTCCCAAAGATTCCTCCCCTCACCCGCACGTTTCCACCTGCAACAATTTTTGCCGCTTCTACATTACCCCACACTTCTACATCGCCCTCAGCCTCCACCACAAAGTCACTTTCCACGTCCCCACGCACCAGAATCGATCCTACAAAGGAAAGGTTTCCGGTGCTCACACCCACATTCCCCTCCACTTCAAAAAGGGGTAGCACTGTAACAGCTTTACCCACCACTACAGGTCTTCCGGCCACCTTGGCTATGGCGCTATTTCCATCCGGAGAGAGTTCCACATTTTTCCCCGCCACGATTTTAGCCGGTTTCCCCAGGGGAGCCGGAACCTCCTGACCAAAGATATTCTTTCCCGGAATACCCTCCTCCGGAGGGAGAAGCTCGGCAATGGTTTCTCCAGGGGTTACCTGAGGAACTCGGAGAAACTCAAAAAAATCTACCCGCCCCTCCTCGTCTTCCTGCAGTTCCCGCTGAATTTCTTCGGCAAAAAGAAGGCGCACCGTTCCATCCTTTCCCTTCTGCGGACGGATTCCCTCGGCAAGAAGATACGTACCGGTGCGTTTCAGCACCTCCAAATCATTCTTAGCTTCTTCTGTAAGACCGAAACAGATACCTTTTTTGTTCAGGAAACTCACTAAATCCTCATAAAGGTTAAGCTCCTCTTCCGCCAAAGCCCTCTTTACCAGAAGCTCCGCGCGCATGCGATCCCCAGACACCAGAAGCTGGAAATATCCTTCTCTCTCCAGGTCACCCAAAGACTTTTTATCCCCCATCGCCCTCTCCTTCCCAATTTTCGAGTTTTACCCTCAACTTAGCAATCGTTCGAGCAAGGATCTGCGAAACCCTCGATTCTCCAATTGCAAGCACCTTCCCGATTTCTTTCAGGGTTAATCCTTCAAAATAGTACAGCGTAAGGACCAATCTTTCTCTTTCCGGAAGTTCATCAATTAGCCTCCCCAGGTAAGCCATCAATTCTTTATTTTCCAGCAGTTCCTCCGGATGCGAGAAAATCCTTCTCCCTAAACCCTCCCCCTCGAAATCTCCGGATTCCTTTTCCTCTTCTAAAGAGAGTAAGAAACTACTCTTTTCCCGTTCGATAAGCCAGATGACTTCTTCCACCGGCATCTCCAGGGCTTCGGCTAATTGCTCTAAGGACGGTTCACCACCCCCTTCTTTTTCCAGTTGTTGCCATGCCCTGATGACATCCTTAACGCCTCGACGTTCCTGACGGGTCAGTGGATCGAGACTTCTTAAATAGTCCAGAATAGCTCCCCGGATGCGAGAAAGAGCGTAAGTCTCAAATCGAGCTCCTTTCCCCGGCCGAAAACGGTCCAGAGCCTGCAAAAGCCCAATGACCCCGATCTGCTCGAGATCTTCTCGCTCGATGTGGGGAGGAAAACGATACAGCATCCTTCCCAGAACAATTTTTACCAGATAAAGGTAATTTTCGGCCAGTTGAGTCCGTGCTTTGGGGTCGCGTCTTTCCAGGAATGCCCCCCACAGCTCTTCCAGGTCCTTACCGGTTTTCGCCAGGTTCATCATGGTTTACTTTCCCCTCTTCCTTCGGTACTTCTTGAGAGACAATCCAGAGAGCATAGTAAAAAACAGAAGTATAGACCAAAAGCGCCAGAACTAAAACCCTCCAGGCGATGGTAAAAAGGCTCAAATTCCTCAAAAAACCCCAAACAACATAAAGTACCACCAAAAGCCAGGTCACAAGCAGCGCCACAAGACGCGCCAGGCCTTTGGAACGGCTCACCTAAATCACCCTGACATCCTGACCCAGAGTTTTAATTTCCAGCTTCCCATTTTCCACATAGAAAAAGATGCTCCTTCCCCGGCTGCCACCAACATCCTCTCCCTGTAGAGGAATTCGCAATTCTTTTAAAACTTTCTTCACCGCTTCGGCGTTCCGCTGACCAATGTCAAAGAGCGAGTCTGAACCCGAAAACATCCTCGCTCCTCCAGAAATTTTGGCGAAAAGGTTCTTCTGCTTCGCCCCGACTTTTTCCAGCTCCTTCAGAAGAGCCGGAACCGCGGTATCGGCAAACTTAAAGGGATTCCGCTGGCCAGGAATCTGCTCCGGCAGGAGAATATGGACCATTCCGGCAATCTGGCGTAGTTCATCGTAGAGACAAAGACCGATGCAGGATCCCAAACCCAGCACACACAAAACCTCTTCCGGATTGTTACTGATAGCGTGTTCGGCCATGCCTACATTTCTTCTCTTATACATCGCCGACAACTCCTATAGCCCGCAGGATGATTTCCAAAGAACCGGTATCCGGAATCAGCATAAAATATCCTTTAATTTTGTCCTCTTCCTCCACGAACTCGGTCTCGATGAGCAGGGCATAATCACCACGCCGCGAAATCTCGATGAGCACCACGTCGACAATCGCCCCGGCCATGTCCACCGCAATGGCCGGCACCGAATGGTTCAGGTCAAGCCCGGTAAAGTCGGCTAAAGCTGCAAGGTACGAAGAAGAGAGTATGTTCCCGATCTCCCCCATAGCCGATGAAGCCAGCTCGTCCATTTCCAGAACCTGTTCCCGGCGGGGAGTCAGCTCCCCTAGAAGAATGCGCATGATCTTCAGGGCATCATCGATGGTCATCACGAAAAGGATATGCCCATTGACCGCTCCAAACATGCTCAGGTAAACTCCCAGAACCTCCTGTTCCGGACCACCCAGCCACTCTGGAACTTCCTTCAAAGGAATGAGGCGTACCAGGGGCACATCCATGATCACCCTTTTCCCCACCATCTTGGAAAGAGCGGTGGCCGCGTTTCCTGCCCCGATGTTCCCGATCTCCCGGAGCGCATCAAGCTGTATCTCGTTTAAACCTTCGAAAGAGAGACTCATCGTCCACCTCCTACCCTTTCTGATAAAAAAACGGGAGTGCATACTGCAAACCGAAAGAAGGTGGGTCGGGAATCCTTTCCGTACTTCCGATCCACAGATATCCTCCCTTCCGCAGAGCCTGGCTCATTTTGGTAAAAGCAAGCTTTTTGGCCTCTTCCTCAAAATAGATGACCACGTTTCGACATACCACCAGATCAAAACTCTGATCAACCCTGTCACGTAAAAGATCATGCTTCACAAAAGTGATTCTCTTTTTCAAATGAGGCGCGACCACAAAATTCCCATCTCTTCTTGTGAAGTATTTTTCCATATACGGCCTCGGAATACTACTGAAGTAGTTTTCCGAATATACCCCCTCACGAGCCTGCTGCAAAGCATCCTCATCGATATCGGTGGCCCAGATCTGGTACAGCTTTTTTCGCTCCAGTTCCTCAAGGACGATGGCGATCGAATACGGCTCACTTCCTACCGAGCACCCGGCGCTCCATACCTTGAGGACAGGACCGGAAGTAGCGATGAGCTCTGGTAACACTTTTTCCCGCAGATCTTCGAATCGTTCCGGATTGCGGAAGAATTCAGACACGTTGATGGCGAAACGATTTTTAAAGTCCTCCAGAACCTGCGGATCCTTTTCCAGAAGTGCGGCGTACTCGTGTGCACTCTGAACACCGGCCCTGAGCATCATAAAGTGCAAGCGCCGCTGGAGCTGAGTTTCCTTGTAGAAAGAGAGGTCAATACCGGTTTTCCGCAGTATTACTTCCCGGAGATATTGAAGTTCTTCTCTTTCCATCAGCGCTCTCTCCCGGAAAAGTGCTGGTTCGCATCCCACTCCACGATGGCTCCGCCGATTTCTTCAAGTGGAAGCACCAGATTCGCCAATCCCTCTTCGATCACCGCCCGGGGCATCCCAAAAATCAAAGAACTCGCTTCGTCCTGGGCAATAACTGTCCCTCCCTCCCGGCGGAGCAGGCGACACCCCTCCAGAGCGTCTTTGCCCATACCGGTAAGAACCACGGCCAGAATATTCCCTCCAAAGGCTTTGACTGCCGAAAAAAGCGAAATATCAGCACAGGGCTTTAACCCCTTTACCGGAGGGTCATCGTTGAGTAACACCCTTTTGTCTTTTTCAATCAAAAGATGTTTCCCCCCCGGAGCCATAAGCGCTCTATTCACGAACAATCGTTCGCCCTCTTCGGCTTCTTTAATCGGGAGGGGGGCCATTTCGCTCAAGCGCTCGGCAAGGCTTTTCGTAAATCCACTGGGCATATGTTGCACAAAAACCATCCCGCTCCGTCTCAAAGGACTCAAATTTTTAACCAGCGTTTGCAGTGCTTTGGGTCCACCGGTTGAAGAAGCGACAAAGACCAGTCGATCGCATTCCCGTCCCTCTGGTTTCCTGGTGATATCCTTTTTCGTTACTTTACCTTCCAAGGCGTACGTTTTTACCCGATCAAGAGAAATGCGACTGACCTCTTTCACCTTTTGAAGGATTTCCTCTTTCTTCTTTTCGATATCCAGAGAAATGCTGCCGGAGGGTTTGGGAATGAAATCCAGTGCTCCTTTTTCCAGGGCCAAAATGGTGGTTTCGCTGCCCACCTGAGTGAGGGCACTGAGCATGACCACCCGTTCGGGCCTCCGCTGCAAAGCTTCTTCGAGAAAATGCAGACCGTCCATGCGTGGCATTTCCACATCGAGGAGGATTACATCCGGCGTAATCGCCTTCAACTTTTCCAGAGCCTCTACACCGTCGCTGCACTTTGCCACCACTTCTATCTCGGAGTCACTCTCCAAAATATCACCGACCATCTTCCGCATGAAGCTTGAGTCATCGACCACCATAACTTTGATCTTTTTCACCGTTTCAAAAGCCCCTTCTTTCTCAATTCTACCTGTTGTTTAAAAATGTACTTCACAATTTCTTCCCGATCCTTATCAGAAATCGTGGTAAAACGAAACCCGTAGAGATGCGGTTCGTCTTTCCGCACCACTTCTGCTTTTCCCACCACTTCCCCACCGTTCATGGATAGAGAGAAAAAGAGCTCTTCGTGAACTTCCAGAGGGGTCTTTTTATCATCGAGATACACCAGCATTCCGCCGCCACTTAAGTTCTTGGTGGTTGCCTGTATGGTTTTCTCTCCCTTTTTAAGGAGTACCGGCAGAACCACGTTGAAACGAACGTATTCTCGCCTCTGCTTGCGGATCACTTCAGAGGGAATGGGAATAACCAAATAGGCAATGTTTCCTTTCCTGGTCCGCTCTTTTACCCGGCACGGAAAGTAAAAAACCTCGTTGTCCCCCACCAGATATACTTCCAGCTCTTCCCCCACGCCTACCGGCACCAGAACTCCCCTCTCTTGAGGAGTAGCAATCCATATCGCATTTTGATGCACTGCTTCGATGCGGCTGGGATAGTAAACCATTCTTTCCTGGCCATCTTCGTCTTTCTTCTTTATCCCCACGCTCAACCGGCGATTAACCTTAAAAATCCGGTCTCTTTCCATTACCCTTAACCACCCCTCACCGCTCCTTCAATCTTCAACTCCACCTCCCGAGGTACCTCTTCCATAGCCAGAACCACGAGCTGTGGGATATATCCTGCCAGGAGGTTGCGCAAACTCCTCCTTATTTTACCAGGAACTATCAAAACTGGAAAATGTCCCAAACTAACCATTTTCTCCACATTGCTACTCAACTGAGTAAGCATGGCTCGAAAAACCTGGGGATCAAGGCTTTCCGCTCCAGAGAAGACCTGTTGAAAATAATGTTCCAGACCGGTATCCAGCGTCAAAACATGGAGTTTACCATCTTCAGTAAGGTACTGTTTACAGATAACCCTCCCCAATTTGCGACGAACGACTTCGGTCAATTCTTCAATGCTTTTGACCTGATGCACCGCGTCAGCCAGAGCTTCTAAAATCAAGGGCAAATCTTTAATAGGTACGTTTTCCATCAAAAGATTTTGCAAAACCTTTTGGACTTCCCCAATCGACATCGACTGAGGAATCAATTCGTCCACCACTGCCTGGTTAGTTCGCTTGACCTGATCGATTAAAAGCTGCACCTCCTGCCGGGTCAGGAGTTCGGCAGCGTGTGACTTCACCACTTCTGAAAGATGGGTGACGAGCACCGACTCGGCATCCACCAGCGTAAATCCGGCAATCTCGGCGTTCTCTTTCTGCCGCTCGTTCACCCAGTAAGCAGGAAGATTGAAAGCCGGCTCACGAGTGGCAATCCCCTCGATGGGGCCACTCTCACCCTGAGGATGAATGGCCAGATAATGATGGGGCAAAATTTCCCCCTTGGCAACTTCGATTCCCCGAATTTTCACTACATACTCATTCGGACGCAAACGCAGGTTATCCCGTACCCGGATCGGGGGGACCACCAGGCCTTTCTCTCGGGCCAGATTAATGCGCATTTGCGTAATTCTCTCCAGAAGCGTTCCACCCTCTTTGGCATCAAAGAGATGTACCAGGCCGTAACCAATTTCAAGCTCTACCGGGTCCACTTCGATAAGGCGGGCAATCTCTTCGGGAGTCTTGGGAAGTTCTTCCTTGGGAGCTTCTTCTTTGGTCTTGGCCTCTTCTTTCTTCTCCCGCTTCGTATACGCAAAAATCCCGGCCGAAAGACCCAACAGCACAAAAGGTACTTTGGGAAGTCCGGGAATCATGCCCAGGAACAAAAGGAGGAGAGCCGTCAGTAAAACTGCTCGGGGAACCTGGGTGAGCTCTCGAGAAACATCCTGACCCAGGTTATCTTCGCTGGCCGCTCTGGTAACGATAAGACCGCTGGCCGTAGAAATGAGAAGAGCCGGAATCTGCGCCACCAGTCCGTCACCTACCGTGAGGAGAGCATAGGTCTGCAGAGCATCCTGGATGACGAGACCTCTCTGGATAACTCCTACCACAATGCCACCCAAAAAATTGATCATGGTGATAATCAGTCCGGCAATGGCGTCTCCGCGAACAAACTTACTGGCTCCGTCCATAGCTCCGTAGAAATCAGCCTGGCGTTCGATTTCACGGCGTCTCCGGCGTGCTTCTTTGTCGTCGATGAGACCGGCATTTAAGTCGGCATCGATACTCATCTGCTTTCCCGGCATGGAATCCAGAGTAAAGCGCGCCGCCACTTCGGCAATGCGGCCGGCACCATTGGTAATCACCACGAACTGAATGATGACCAGGATGAGAAAGATGATAAAACCGACCACATAATTGCCACCGACCACAAAGTTTCCAAAAGCGGCGATCAGTCTTCCGGCGTAACCACGCAAAAGGATGAGACGGGTAGTGGAAACGTTCAAAGCCAGACGGAAAAGGGTGGCAAAGAGGAGCAGCGAAGGGAAAACCGAAAACTGTAAGGGGTTGGTAATATAGGTGGTGGTCAGAAGGATCATTACCGAGAGAGCCATGTTGCAGCTTAAAAGAAAATCCACCATCATAGGGGGGAGAGGGATAACCATCATAATGATGATCAGGATAAAAAGGAAAGCAAAAATGAAATCGCTACTTTTTCCTCCCTGTTCTAAAATCCTGACAAGACTCTCTCTCATCGAGTTACCTCCTTACCCTCTGATTCAAACGATACACAAAGGCCAAAATTTCTGCTACCGCTTTATAGAGAAAGCCGGGAATTTCCTGACCGATTTCGCAACTGCGAAAGAGTTCCCAGGCCACTTTTTTATTTTCCACGATGGGGATATTGTGCTGGCGGGCAACTTCTTTGATCTTTTCTGCAATGAGTCTCTTCCCTTTGGCCACGAGAACCGGAGCCCGCATGGCGCCCCGTTCATAGCGTAACGCACAGGCCACATGCACAGGGTTGGTAACCACCACCTGTGCTTTGGGGACCTCCTGCATCATGCGACGCCTGGCGATTTCTCGTTGCCGGGCCCGGATCCGCGATTTGATGATCGGGTCACCCTCGGTTCTTTTGTATTCTTCCTTGAGCTCTTCTTTGGTCATACGAATATTTCGTTCGTATTCAAAACGCTGGTAAAACAGGTCAAAAAAACCGATACCCAAAAAGAGCCCCCCCAAAGTGAATCCCAGCCTTCGGGTTAAACTCCCGACCACCCCCAGAGCGCTACCCACTTCCATTTCGGTGAGATTGTTCAAAACCGGCAAATTTCCCCGAAGGAGGGTATAGGCAATGAATATCCCCAGCCCTGCCTTGAGCGATACTTTCAAAAACTCCATTCCGGTTCGTAGCGAAAAGAGCCGCTCCAGCCCTCGCAAAGGATTGACGTAATCAAATTTGGGTTTCAGTCGCTCCAAAGACACCACAAACCCGGACTGCAAAAACCCCAGACCAAGTCCTACCCCCATGCTCACAAGAATCATCGGCGCAACCGCTCTGATAACCGAAGCGAGAGCCTCCTTCAACACCCCAAAAGCCCAGGTAAAATTGTCACCCGTGGGTAATTTCTCAATCCACGCAGTCTGCGCGAACCGTGCCACCTGAGAAGCCAGCGAAGAACCGGTAAAAGTCAACAGCGAAAAAAGCACCAGGAAATGGAAGCCGTTGGCAAAGTCCACGCTGATAGGGACCTGGCCTTTCTTGCGCAGTTCTTCTCTCTTTCTTGGAGTCGGGGCTTCGGTCTTTTCCTGTAAGGGCATGCACGAACACCAGTCTTTCTATGCTACCATCTTGGGATGAAAATCCATGCCAGTGTTTCAAGGAGGAGAAAAAACCTGGAAAAACCCCCGCAGGAAAAGCTCTACCATACGCTCCAGAAGCGGAAAAAGATAAGGCAAGGTCGTCAAACTGAGAAGGAACCCTATTCCCACGTTGAGCGGAAGTCCCACAATAAAAACATTCATCTGGGGAATGGCCCGGGAGATAATTGCCAGAGTGAAATTGGCAAGGAAGAGCGCTGCCATGACCGGAGCGCCAAGCTGCAGGGCAATCACCATAACTTCCTTGAGAAGAGCGAGGAAAGAGGGAAACATTTCGGCCCTCAGCGTGAACTTCCCCAGGGGAATAACCTGGAAAGAATGGGCGATACCCCGCAGGGTGAGATAATGTCCTCCGATACCCAGGTAGTAGAGCAGTGCCACCATCAGATAGAACTGACCCATGACCGAAGAACCCAGGTTGGAAAGAGGATCCACCACGTTCACATAACTGAAACCCATTTGAAAATCGACAATTTCTCCGGTAATTTGAAGAGCAGAAAAAACCAGGTTGGTTACAAATCCAAGGGCAATGCCGAGTAAAAGCTCTGCCATAAGAGACAAAATGTAGACTCCGGTAATCGAGGTGGTCACTTCAGGGATATCGATGGCAGGAAAGACGACGACACTGAACAGGAAAGAAAAGCCGATTTTGGTGAGCACAGGAATGACTCGGCTATTAAAAATCGGGGCGGTCAGAAAAAGACCCAGAACCCTTACCCATACCAGAAGAAAATCGTAGAAAGAAACCGAGAGAAATTCCATTACCTTACCAGAGAGGGAAGATTCCAGAAAAGCTGTACTACAAAATCCAGCATCGTCCTTACCATCCAGGGACCAAGGAGAACCAGAATCAGGATCACCACCAGAATTTTGGGCACAAAAGTAAGAGTTAACTCGTGGACCTGGGTGACGGCCTGAAATATGCTGACCAGAATGCCCACCACCAGGGCAGCTCCCAGAATCGGTAACCCGAGCTTCAAGACGACAAGCAGTGCTTCTCGTCCGATTTCGAAAAAGATTTCTTCACCCATTACCACACCTCAACGAACACTCAAAACCACACCCCTCGTAATCAGCTCCCATCCATCCACCAGGACAAAAAGCAAAATCTTGAAAGGGAGTGAAATGAGCACCGGTGGAAGCATCATCATGCCCATGGACATCAAAATACTGGCCACCACCATATCGATAACCAGAAAGGGTACATAAATCAGGAATCCTAAGGTAAAGGCAATCTTTAATTCACTCAAAATAAAGGCAGGAATAAGGACATGGGTTGGGATGTCCTGTCGCGTTCGGGGACGTGGCAGTCGGGAAAGAGATACCATCAGGGCCAGGTCCTTTTCCTGAGTCTGGCGAAACATAAACTCCCGCAGAATTTCCGTTCCCCGATTGAACGCTTCGGCCTGAGTGATGCTTCCCTCAAGATAGGGGGTCAGGGCTTCCTGGTTGATCCGTCCAAACACCGGGGCCATGATAAAAAAAGTCAAAAAGAGTGCCAAACCTACGAGAACCGGTGTGGGAGGGATTTGGGCCGAACCCAGCGCATTCCGCACAAAGGCCAGAACCACTATGACCCGGGTGAAAGAAGTCACCATAACGAGGATCGCCGGAGCTAAACTCAGGATGGTTAAAAGGAGAATAATCTGTAAAGAGAGTGCAAAATCTTTAGGGTTCTGAGCCTCCGGAGTTTCTATGGTGATGCGCGGTAATGCAATCAAAGGAAAAGGGTTTACCTGGGCATAGAGAGAACGACCGGACAACCCCAAAAAGGAAAACATAACCACAACCCATAAAATGAAAGCGATGGTCTTACTCCACTTTTTTCCCTTCATGCGTTTTCCTCCGAAACAGGGTATCCAAATAACTCGAAAATTTCTGTGGAGAGGGATTTTCCACCAGTTCATCCGAATGCAACTCTACTACTTCCCGTACCGTATTCCCACTTTGCACCACCATCACAATCCTTTCTCCTACCTGGATAAGATAAAAAGAAAGATTTCCCCGAACCGGCAAAATATCGACTACACGCATGTATTTGGAAGAAGAAATTCGAGCACTCTGACCAGCGAACTTTCGCAGGAGCACAAAAAAAGCCCACAGGATGACGATCACCAGCAAAAAGGCCACCACAAACCGTAAAACACCCACTCCTCCCTGAAAGGTGGAAGGAGGTCCAACTTCCGGCAGGTTCAGTTCTTCCTGAGCCCAGGCAATTCTCCCAAACCAGAAAAATAGGCCAAAAAACGGGATCTTTCTCATCCCCGAGCCTCTCGCAACCCTTTGACCCGCTCTTCCGGACTCACGATCTCGGTGATACGAATTCCAAAGTTCTCTTCGATGACCACTACCTCTCCTCGAGCCAGAAGCACATCGTTCACGTAGAGATCGGCAGGTTCTCCGGCCAGTTTGTCAAGCTCAACGATCGATCCCGGTCCAAGTTCCAGGATCTCCTGAATCGAAAGTCTCACCCTTCCCAACTCCACCACAAGCGGCAAGGTCACGTCAAGGAGCAATTCCAGATTGACCTGAGACGCAGGGGTTTCCGTCCTCTTAAATTCGGCAAACTCCACCGGTCGCGCCTCTGTTCTTTTTTTGGTCTTCTCTTCGTCGGTTTTTCCCTCGTCGGTTTTGGCTGTCCGAGGAACATTTACGGAGATTCCCTCTTTACTTTCTGGAGAAACTTTTTCCACCGGGGGTGGCAAAAGCGCCGCGGCGATCTCCCGGACAAAGTAGAGAGGTAAAAGCTGAATCATATAACTATCAATGACATCCTCAACCACCAACCGACATGTCACCTTCACCACATATCGTTCCTGTTTCGTAAACCACTCTTTCTCCAGTTTTTCAACTTCTTCAAAAAAAACTTCAGGGGGGGAGATGACGATTTTACGGTTCAAAAATTCCGACATCGCAGTAGAAGCCGAACCCATCATCTGGTTCATGGCTTCCCCCATGGCGCTCGCTTCCAGTTCTCCCAGGGTTTCCGGAAGGCCTTCTTTCCCATCTCCTCCCATCATCAGGTTGACCATGACCCGGGCATCCGCCTCTTTTACGAGAAGCAGGTTATCACCCTCAAAACCCTCCTGATACAAAACCTTCACCAGAAGATGCTTCTCGGGAAACAGGGTCTCTTCGGCTTCAAGATCCACCACCTCTACCTCTGGAACGGTGATCTCCACCCTTTTTTGCAAAAGACCACTCAGAGCGGTGGCCGCAGACGCCATGGAAATATTACCGAGCTCACCGATAACATCCTTTTCCTCAGGCTTTAAAATCTCTTCCATCTCAATCCTCCTCCAGGAGTTCCGTAATTCTCACCGCTAAGCGTCTCCCCCGTCTTCCTGATACTCCTCGCATTTTCAGCTTCTTTCCCACAAAAATCCCCAAGGGTTCTTCGAGTTTTCGATCCAGGACGATCACATCACCCACCTCCAGGTTCAGGAGTTCCTTCATCGAGAGACTCGCCCCTCCCAGCTCTACCCGTAGAGGAAGCATTACTTTTTCCAGTCTCCGAGTAAGATTGGCCTGAATCTGCGGATCATGAGTTTTCTTACTGGCAAACCACAGCGAAGCGCTCAGCTTTTGCGCGATCGGTTCGATCACTATGTAAGGAATACAGATGGTCATCATACCACTTTTATTGCCCACTTCCACTTCAAAACTGAAAAGGATGATCATATCGTTACCCGAAACTACCCTTACAAATTCCAGATTGGATTCCAGGGCTTCGACCCGGGGATCGATATTATAGATATTCATCCAGGATTCCTTCATGGCCCCCATGATTCTGGCTACCACTTCCAGAATGATTTTGTTTTCAATCTCGGTGAGGGGACGAGGAGTTGGTAAATCTTCCCCAATGCCACCCATCAACTTATCGATCATGGGAAAGACCACATCCAGGCCAATCTGCAGGATGCACTGTCCTTCAAGAGGATGAATCGAAAACACACACACAAAGGTAGGGTTCGGAACCGACCGAACAAACTCATCGTAAGTCAGCTGGTCAATGGAAATCAGGTTCATCTGCAAACGACTGCGTAAAAACCCGGCGAGACTTGTAGAAGCCAGGCGGACAAAAGTGGTGAAAATCATGTGGAAGGTACGAAGCTGATCCTTGGAAAACTTCTCCGGACGGCGGAAATCGTAGACCTTAAAACGCGCCTCTTTTTTCTCCTCTTTTTCAATAGTTTCTGCTTCGATATCGCCAGAACTCAGAGCCTTTAAGAGCGCATCAATTTCTTCCTGGGAAAGAATCTCCTTCATACCTTTCACCCACTATTGAATGACGAAATCGAGAAAGTAAATCTTCTCCACCTGACCGGTGGTGAGAATATCGTTAATCCGGTTTAAAATCAATTTCTTCAACCGCTCTTTCCCTTCCGGTTTGGTCAGTTCCTCGAAAGTCTGGGCACTGGCCACCATGATAATGGCATCTCGAAGCTCCACGTTCCGTTTCTTGATTTCGTTTTCCACTTTTTTGTCCGAGAAGCCCACCCCCAGCACCAACTTCAGGTATCGGGGGTTATCCGGATCAAGGAGATTGACCAGGAAATTCCCTTCAAAGACATAAATACTCTCTTCGCTCTTTTTACTTTCCTTCGAAACATCGGTGGACTTTTGCGGCAAAAGTCCGCTCTGCTTCAGATAATTAAAGCCCATAAATCCTCCCATGGCCAAAACGACAATAATGATAAGAGTTTTCAGGGAAAAGCCTTTTTTGGCCTGGGTCTGCTGTTCGGTATTCTCTTCTTTCTCTTTGGCCATACTTTGCCTCCTAACGCCTCAGGATCACGATTTCTACCCGGCGATTTTTGCGCCGGTTTTCCTCGCTATCGTTGGGTACCAGGGGTTGGTACTCCCCATATCCCACCGCGATCAGACGTTGAGGAGGAATGTCCTTCTTCTCAACAAAATACCGCAAAACCGCGATGGCCCGGGCTGCCGAGAGTTCCCAGTTGGAAGGAAAACGGGGAGTGTTAATGGGAAGATCACAGGTATGCCCTTCGATGCGAATGTGGTTATCGATTCCCTGTAAAGTTTCTGCCAGAGCGTCAAGAACCGGAAACATTTCGGCACGCAAATCTGCTTTCCCCAGATCGAAAAAAACGTTGTCCAGGAAGGTGATCACCAGTCCCCGTTCGTCGATTTTGAAGTTGACTTTGTCTTTGGCAATCTTTCCTTCTTTTACAAGTTTTCTCTCGATCTCCTTCATCAAACCGGCCAGCTTCATCGGCACCACCGTGGAAGGGCTGATTTGGGAAGGAGGACGGGGAACAGGGAGTTCAGAGGGCATGAGTACCCTCGGTCCACCCTGCAAAACACCCAGGGCTCCCTGCAAAGAAAAGATGACCTCTTTAAAACGAGCCACATCAATGGTGGAAAAGGCGAAAAGGAGTACAAAAGTACAGAGAAGCAGAGACATGAAATCTCCATAAGAAAGGGCCCACAACGGTGCTCCAGGAGGATTTTCTTCTTCTCTCTTCTTCGGCATTGCATCTCACCTCACGCTTCTTTGGTTTCCTGCCGGAGAGGAATAATCCGCTCCTGACCCTCTTTTTCTTTCTCCAGTGCCTCACGCACTTCAGGCGGGAAGAAGGATTTCAGCTTTTCTTCCACAATGCGAGGGTTATCCCCCGCCTGGATAGAGAGAATTCCCTCGATGATGACTTCTTTGAGTAAAACCTCTTCCCCACTCCGCAACTTGAGCTTATTAGCTATGGGAAGGCAGAAAACATTGGCGATGATGGCTCCATAAAGGGTGGTCAGCATGGCTACCGCCATTCCCGGCCCGACCTTTTTGGGATCGTCGAGGTTCACCAGCATGGCCACAAGGCCAATGAGGGTGCCGATGAGCCCAAAGGCCGGCGCAAAGGAAGCCATGGCTTCAAAAATGCCTCTTCCCGCTTTATGGCGTTCCTGCAAAAAGAGGAGTTCGGTCTCCAGGATACTCTTTAAAAGTTGTGGGTCGGTGCCGTCGACTACAAGCTGAATACCCCGGCGAAAGAAAGGGTCCTGCACCTTTTCGGCTTCTTCCTCCAGAGCCAAAAGACCTTCTTTGCGGGCTTTTTCGGCTAAAGATACCAGAGCCCCCACAATTTCCTGAGGGGTGGGGAGTTTTTCCTGCATGGCAATCTGAAAGAGTTTCATGGCCTTCATAACCTGTTCGAAGCGAAAACAGATGAGGGTCGCCGCCACCGAACCACCCACCGTGATCAGCACCGAGGGGAAATTCACAAACATCATAAAATTGCCTCCAGCCGAAGAAAAAAGGCCAAAACCTACCATTGCTAAACCCAAACCAAGCCCTATAATCGTAGCTTTATCCATCGTCTCACTCCTCCGTTTCTTTGTCCACTCTGGAAATCATAATTTTCACCCCTCCGCTTTTCTTGCGAAAATCGAGAACCTTTTCAATGATTTCCTCTACCGATTCCCGCACCACATATTTCTTTCCCGTCACCAGCGTAATCACCGTGTCGGGGGTTGCTTCCACCGTCTCGATCAAATCGGCGTTGAGCACAAACACCGAACCGTTAAACCGGGTCAAAGGAATCATAGCTTTTCGCTCCCCACGTCATGTGGGGAGCAATTCTACCTCCTATCTTTTGATATTAATCAGGTCCTGGAGCATCTCATCAGAAGTGGTGATAACTCGGGAGTTAGCCTGAAAACCTCTCTGGGTGACGATCATGTTGGTAAACTCCTGTGCTAAGTCCACGTTCGACATTTCTAGTGCTCCTACGGCGATACTTCCCCGCCCACCGGAACTGGCCGGACCAATGTTGGGAAGACCGGAATTATTGGAAATCTGGTAAAGGTTACCACCCTGTTTCAGGAGTCCTCCGGGATTTGGAAATGTGGCCAGCGCAATTTGACCCAGGGCTTTGGATTGACCGTTGGTGAAAATGCCGGTAATCACGCCACTGGCATCAATACTGACCATATCCAGATTCCCGGCTTCGTAACCATCCTGCCAGTCAATGTAAGCGGTCGGGCTTCCCCCGAACTGGGTGAGCTGGGAAAAATCGGCGGTGATATTGAGATTATCTGCTCCGGGAACGGTAAAAGTGAGAGCACCTGTTCCACCGGTGGCTACTAAACCCTGGTTATTAAACGTCACCGTCCCCGTGCCACCGTTCTGGGTACCATCGAGAGTGGCTACCCAGCTCCAACTGTTGGTGTCGTCTTTGGTGAAAACGATGGTCAGGCTGTGGGTGTTGCCCAGAGAGTCATAAACCTGGGTGCTGGTCGTCCAGGTGGTACCGTTGGGATCATTCGCATTCAGGTTCCCCTCAAAACGGATGTTACCGGTTGCCCGAGGTTGCATCTGAGTACCAATCGGAATTACTATATTTTGCAAGGCCTGGGTGGTATCGATATTACCATTTTGATCGGCCAACCATCCCCGAACTCTGTAACCGCTGGAATTCACCAGTGATCCATCGGCCGACATCCGAAAAGAACCATCCCGGGTGTAATAGACCTTGGTCCCATCGCTCACGATGAAGAACCCATCTCCCTGAATGGCAAGATCGGTGGGATTATCGGTGGTCTGTAAGCTCCCCGGGGTAAAGATGGTATCGATGCTCCCGATCTTCATTCCTAAACCCACCTGTTTGGGGTTCACACCACCAATCCCTCCGGCCACAGGACTCCGAGCTCCCTCAATGGTTTGACTCAGGATATCCTCGAAGGTTACCCGACTGGCTTTGAAGGCCACCGTATTCACATTGGCAATGTTATTCCCGATGACATCCATCCGGGTCTGATGATTCTTCAGACCTGACACGCCGGCAAAAAGCGACCGCATCATGGCTTCTCAACCTCCTCTGTGGAGCCCCCGCCAAGCGGTCCGGCTCCGGGATTAAAAAATAACTGCCGAATCAATGTTGGTAAAGACATTTCCTTCCCTCTCTCCACGGTTAAAACAGGTGACCACCATCCGGTTGGGGACGTTCACCACAAAAGCCGTGTTCCCCACTACCACTACCGAATTCCGGGCTCCCTTATTCTCCAGGATTTTCAAACCCTCCTGCAGGGATCCTACCGTTTCTTCATCCAGAACAAGCGACCTTTCCCGAATCCTTTTTTGCGCATGGAGAGAAAACCGGAGCTCTTCTTCTCGGAGCGTTTTCTCAAAAGAGCTTCCCTCTACGTCTCCCCTGGGTGTATTCTTCCGCAGAGGAGTCAGGGTTTCTCTTGCTATCCCCGGCGAACGGAAATCGTTAATTTTCTCCACCACTGGATTATCCCACCTTCACCACATCGTTGAACTGATACTCAACCCCACCAACCTCAACGACCAGCGTATCGCCACCCAGAATCACCCGATCCACCGTCCCGGTTTTCCCATCTCGCAGTTCCACCGTCTGACCCACCAGAGATCCCGCCTGAAGGAGCAGGAGATTGGTCAGGGTTTTTTCCATATTCTGTGCGGCTTCTAAAGCACTGAACTGAGCTAACTGGGCGCCGAAATCCTGATCCTTCATGGGATCCAGAGGATTCTGAGTCCGAAGCTGCAGCACCAGAAGCTTCAAAAAATCGTCCTTACCCAGGACGTTCTTCCTGCTCTTGGTTTCTACCTGACTTTCGGCACTATTACCCTGAGATACGGAGGTCACCATCACGATTCTCACCTCCTAAGCCAGGAGATTCACCCGGTAATCGCTCAATGCCAGACTACTTCCTTCGGATTCGCCCAGAACATCTGCAAAGGAACCCAAATTCCATCGGAAAGCTTCTTGCCAATTGGACTGTCTCCCATCGCTTCCACCCCAGAAATTTTCAAAGGTAAAACCCTGCCCCTGTAAACGAGCTTCAAGAAGGGGAAGATTTCTCTCCACAAGTTCACGGGTCCGCGCATCGGCAATTTCCCATATACACTGGAGATGGTTCGTATTTTCCTTGAGATGCACTACGATAGAACCCAGGGATTCAGGTTGGAGCTTTACCACCACTTCTTTGGTGCCCTTCTCCTGAGAAGCGAAACGCAGAATGCTATCAAAGATTTTTTCCACCTCGGTCACATCGTCAAGACGAGTAATCGAGACGACCTCGCCACCGGAAGAAGTTATTTCCCCTCTGGGAGCAGCTACCTCGGCCGAAAGCGCAACCCGGTTCTCCAGTTTGTCTGGGGATTTATGATCAATTTTTCCTTTGTCTACCAATCCGCTATGCTCATCCGAGGATATTTCCAGCGAATTATCGTCGATTTCCCGGGTTTCCTGAACCGGAGCTTGCGTTTGGGAAATATTCGGAACAGCATCTTCCTCCGTTTCTACCTCCGGGACATTTTCCTCATCGGCATTGACATCCTCTGCTGTCAGAGAAAATTCTATATCGTCACTTACTTCTCCATTCTCATCACCCGACGTGACCACGTTTTCAATCGGAGAGCTACCGGAAGAAACGACTGCAGCCAAGGGTATCACGTCATTGCCACCACAAGAAGCGGAGGTTTTGCCGCAAGAAAGAGAACAGTTCTGAGAGGCATTCTGAGAATTGACACCATTCTGGACCACGGTGGTAAGATACCCGAAGAGCATGGTGAAAAGCTCCGTAAGGGCATCTTTACTGCCCTGGATCTGGAAGGAAAATTCCCCATTTTCGTTTTTCATCCCTTCGACCTTCACCACACCTTTCGCGCCCAGGTCAAGAGTAAAGTTAATCCCTTCGAGATCCTCCAGGAACTGGGCGATATTTTCTCGCACCCCCGAGAGGTCCACGCCGGTAGAAGGAGTCTCTGGGGATGGACAGCCGAAGGTCATCGTAGAAACATTCGAGGCACAACCAGGAGTGATCGCAGAGGAAAAGGAACAGGGATCGGTGTCCTGACTGGCACTACCGCAACTTCCGCAACTTTTTACCGGATAGAAGGTGGCATCCATAAAACCTTCCTCCGCCCTCTTGACACTTTCCTCTAAAAGTTGACCGAAATCGATACTCAAATCATCACTTTTCGGAAGAGACTGTTCTTCCTGCAAAAACACCGCTTTGCTATTACTTTTTCCAACCCCGAAAAGACCCGGAAAAACCAAGAGACTCTCCATGGACTCACCTTCCTTTCATCATCTTCCGGGCAATTTCTGCTGCCCTTTCCACCGGAAACGCTTTAAGAATTTCCGCCACCTGCCTCTCCTTCATGGAAGAGAAGATCATCACCACCTCCTCGTCAGAAAATTTTTCTAAAATCCGAACCGCTTCCTGCGGTTCCATAGCCGAATAAATCTTCGCCATGCGGTACACGTTCTCCGGAGTTGCAACAGCCGTTTCCTCTGACACGTCTCCATGAGAGAGACGAACGCTTTGCTCACCCTGGGTCTCACCGGATTGATTTTCCGGTTCCACCATGACTTCGATTCCATCTCCCGCACTTTTAACCTCGTCTTTCTGACCGGCTTCCGAATTTTGTAACTTTTCTGTGGACGAGCTCTGGGCCTGATTGTTCACCGTCTCCAGCTGAGGACCCTGATAAAGGGAACTCTGTTCTCCCGTCTGAGAAGATATGGCTTCCTGGGTAACGCCCTGTGCGTCGCCGGAATCCTTGCCTCCCGGTCGCATGAATTGCAAAAAGGGAATTTTCACTATACCCATAAAATTGAGAAACAGGATGGAGACCAGTCCAAAAATAAGGAGATACATAAAAGTTTCCCCGGCATTCTTTCGGGGAGCGGTAGACTTCGAGGGAGTGGTCTGCGAAACGAAACCTCCTCTCCCTTTTTCCTGGGCAATACGGGGTTTTTTTCTGGGTCCTGCATTCGCCACAGCCACCGCCTATCCCCCCAAAACCTTTTTCACAAATTGCTGGGTTTCAGGAAAAGGAGGAATTCCTCCATACTCTCTGATCCTTGCCGGTCCGGCATTGTACGCCGCCAGCGCCAGCCTCACATCCTGAAATTGTTCTATTAAACCCTTGAGATATCGCAAACCCCCTTCAAGGTTTTCCTGCACATCGAAAGGATTCTCTACTCCTAAATCACGGCAGGTATCGGGCATAAGCTGCATGAGTCCCATGGCTCCTTTGGGCGACACAGCCTGAGGATTAAATCCAGACTCCACCTGGACGAGTTTTTTGACCAGTCTCGGATCCATCTCGTATTTTCGGGCGTACTCCTCCACCAGTTCCTCAAAAGATTTCTGGGTAGGAGTATTCGGAGAGGCCTTGCCGGAAGAGAGGTTATTCCTCTGAGCTCCGTAGGATTGAAATCTTCCCTCAATTTCAGCAATGCGCGAAAGAACTCTCTGGAGACAAGACAAATCCATATTTACCTCCGTAAATAATGTTGCACCGCAATTTCATCGAGCGCCTTCTGGTCGTTTCTGGACACTTCCAGAGTAAACTCTTCGTGCTTTTTCTCCCGCACCTTTTCCACCACTTTCCTCTCTATCGCTGCTGCCACCAGCTCTTCCCGGGTACGGCGGATCTGCTCCTCCAGCTGCTTAATGTACAGCTTCATCTTTTCCACCCGGATTTCCAGATCCTCGAGACACTTCTCATAGAGCATCTCTTCTTCGACGCGCAGGGAATTGTGATTGTTTCTTCTTTCCCACCGCTCGGTAAGGATCTCACCCCTTCTTTGTTCGATAAGACTCAAATTCATCCTCTGCGTTTCGGCCAGTTTTTCCAGTTCCGCAAGTTTCACTTCGATCAAATTTTCCTTCAATTTGCAGGTATCCAAGACCTTCTGAAGCCGAAACTGGAACTCTTTCATTCTCAAGCCTCCTCAAAAAGTGCCCCAAGTGCACCCAACGTCTCTTCAAACGAAAAATGCTCTTCGATACTCTGACGCAAAAAAGCTTTGACTTTATCGATCATGGAAAGAGCATAATCAATACGGGGGTTTGAACCACGCTCATAAGCTCCAATGTTCACCAGGTCCTCTGCCTCCCGGTATACCGCCAGGACTTCTCGCAGCCGCTGGGCAAATTGTTGATGGCGCTTTTCGGTAATTTCAGGCATGAGACGACTGACACTCTGTAAAACGTCAATGGCCGGATAGTGCCCTTCAAAGGAGAGCTTCCGTGAAAGCACAATGTGTCCATCAAGGATAGAACGAGCCGTATCGGCAATAGGGTCGTTCATGTCATCACCTTCGACGAGAACCGTATAGAGCGCGGTAATGGTACCTTTTCCCGAAGTGCCGGTCCTCTCCATGAGGCGGGGGAGGAGGGCAAAAACCGAAGGGGTATAACCCCGGGTGGTGGGTGGTTCCCCCACCGCTAAACCAAGCTCCCTCTGAGCCATCGCTAACCTGGTGACCGAATCCATCATGAAGAGTACATCTTTCCCCTGATCTCGAAAGTACTCGGCAATGGCTGTAGCACAAAAGGCAGCTTTGATACGCAAAAGCGGAGCCTTATCAGAGGTTGCTACCACCACACAACTTCTCTGCATCCCCTCCTCCTTCAAGTCCCGTTCGATAAATTCTTTGACCTCTCTCCCTCGCTCCCCCACCAGCGCAATCACATTGACGTCGCTCTGAGCGTGCCTGGCAATCATTCCCAGGAGGGTGCTTTTACCGACCCCACTTCCGGCAAAAATGCCCACCCTTTGCCCCCTTCCACAGGTGAGAACGCCGTCAATGGCCTTGATCCCCAGAGGAAGCACCTCTGTGATTCTTTGCCGCTCTAAAGGAGAGGGCGGTTCATTGTCCAGAGGATACTCCGTTTCTCCATCCACTGGACCCTTTCCGTCGATGGGGTTACCCAGAGCATCAAGGACTCTTCCCAAAAGTCCTTGGCCGACCCTGATTTTTCCTCTTTTCCCTAACGCTATGACTTCGCTCCCCATTTCGATACCGTTTCTCTCTCCCAGGGGCATGAGGAGTGTCTTCTCCCCCCGAAAACCAACCACTTCGGTCAGGATTTCACTCTCTCCATCCAGGGAACGAATCATACAGACCTCCCCCACCCGGCATGTCGGTCCCTGTGCTTCGATCAACACGCCCACCGACTGCAAAACCCTCCCGTTCAATCGTAAGGGGTCAATTTCTTCAACTCTCCTTGCTAACTGCCGCAAATCAATCATGGCTCTCCTCGCTCAGGACTTTCAAGAGCTCTTCCCGAAGGTTCGTTATCTGGCTTTCGATCCGAGCATCGATGTTTCCAAAGACCGTTTCCACGATACATCCGCCTTCCTCTACTCGAGGATCTTCCTGCACCTCAAGATAACCGAGCCCGTCAATTTTGCGGAGCAACTCCTCTTTGATCTCTCGAATTCGCATATAATCGTTACGATGAACCCGCACAACTACTCTCTCCCGGTTACTCAATTTCTGTAAGGCCCGTTTCACCAGCGCCTCGATAAAAGGTTCTCTCTCTATTTCCCTTCCGATAATTTTTCTTGCCAAAGCGAAGGAAAATTCCAGGATCGGCTCATCAAGATTTTCCAAAACCTCTCGCCGACTTTCCCGGATGGCCGAAAGCCATTTTTCCCAGAGCACAATTTTTTCTTCAAAAATTTTCTGCACCTCTTTCTTTCCCGCTTCCCGTCCCTCCTCAAAACCCCTTTGCCATCCCTCCTCCCGGGCTCTTTTCTTGATTGCCTCCACTTCCTGATGAGCTTGCGCCAAAAGTTCACGAGCCTGACGCTCTGCCTCCGCAATAATTCGCATCCTCTGCTTCTCGATTTCTTCTTCCCGGACATTCGGTTCTTCAATACCACGAGCCGGTATGATTTCATCCTTTTCTCCCACGAGCACGGTAGCAGGAACAAACTGCACCCTTTTGTAGAGATTAGGCAATGATCTCATCCTCCCCACCACGGGCAATGACAATTTCTCCGGTCTCTTCCAGACGGCGAATGATGTTGACCACCTTTTGTTGCGCTTCGTTCACCACTTTCGCCCGCACCGGACCCATGTAATCCATGTCTTCTTTGAGCATCTGAGCCGCCCGCTGAGACATGTTGCGGAAAATCTTCTCCTGAACTTCCTGAGAAGATCCTTTCAGAGCTAAGGCAAGGTCTTTCATATCCACCTGCCGGAGGACAAGCTGGATAGCACGGTCGTCGAGAAGAACAATGTCTTCAAAGACAAACATCTCGGATTTGATTTCTTCGGCAAGGCCTGGATCCTTCTCTTCCAGAGCTTCCAGGATGCTCTTCTCTGTCCCCCGATCGCTCTTGTTGAGAATCTCGATAAGTTTCTTTCTGCCGCTAATCCGGGTGAAATCCTGCGCCAGGAAGCTGGAAATCTTCCGTTCCAGAACCGATTCAATCTGTCTCACAATCTCCGGAGATGTTCTTTCCATCAAGGCAATGCGCATGGCTACCTCGCCCCGGACGCTTTCCGGAAGATTTCCCATGATAACCGCCGACTGCTCAGGTTTCAGATAAGAAAGAATTAAGGCGATGGTTTGCGGATGCTCCCCCTGGATAAAGTTTAAAAGCTGTAAAGGGTCGGCACGCCTTAAAGCCTCAAAGGGGGTGACCTCTAAATTGGCCGATAATCGAGCAATGATTTCCTGGGCTTTGTGCGGACCCAGAGCTTTTTCCAGAAGCTGTCGAGCATAATCGATGCCCCCCTGAGAAATATACTGTTGTGCCACCGCTGAATGATAGAATTCACTGATCACCTCTTCCCGGATATCAGGGGGTACCTTCTCGAGCGTAGCAATCTCTAAGGTCAAATCTTCGATCTCTTCCTCACTCAATCTCTTGAGAATGGGAGCAGAGAGTTCCGGCCCCAGACTCACCAGGAGAATTGCTACCTTCTGTTTTCCGGTCAGTTGTTTTCGGGGAACAATCGCCATGACCATCAATCCTCACTGAGCCAGCTTCGCACCAGTTTCGTAGCATCTTCGGGGTTGGTTTCCACCAATCGCTTGATTTCCTCTTCCATCTTTCGTTGCAGTTCCAGTTTCATTTTCTCCTCCGGTGAGAGTTCCACCGGACGGGCCAGGGAAGGTGCTACCGGCTCTATCGACTCTTCGTAACCCTCTTCTCCTTCCTCTTCCTCATACACTTCGGCCGTCACCTGTTCTGGGGTAACCGCTGCCACCAGGATCTTTTTCCCCAGAGAGTAGAAAAGAAGAACCAGAAAAGCGATGACACCGTACTTGATGAGCAGTTCCAGAAGATTCATAAACTTCTGCGAAGCAAGCATTTTCGCTTCCTCTTCCTGAGCACTGCGATCGAAGGGCAACGTCTCCACCATGACGATGTCACCCCGGCTTACATCGATGCCGGCTGCTGCCTGGACCACGTTCCGCACTTTTTCCACCGCCTCCTGAGGGAGGTTACTATCCACAAGCACCGCCACAGAAAGCCTCTTAATTTTTCCTGGAGAAGAAGCAAACCGCTCTAAAATCCGGTTCATCTCGTAATTGGTGGTGGACTCCCGGCGGTTGTAGTTGTTCTCCTGCTTTGCAGTGTTCTCTTCACCATAAACGGGAATGTTTGAAGCGACCCCGGGTTTTCCTCCCGGCACGGACGCTCCCCCCTGGTATTTCTCTTCGACTTCCTGAGTGCTGCGCACAATACCTTCTCCTCCGGTCACCGGTTCGTAAATTTCCTTTTCTCCTTCTCTCCGTTCGAAGTCCAAATCAGCACTGACCCGGACCACCGCCTGGCGGTACCCCAAAACGCCTTCCAACATGGACTGGATCTGGCGAGTCAAGTTTTCCTCTATATCCTTTTTGATTTGCAGCTGCGTAGCAGTAAGATTCGCTATACTCACAATACTGGAAGCGTCACCCGTGCCACTAGCCAGAATATTCCCCCGGTCGTCCAAAATGGCCACTCGTTCCGGCGATAAGCCCTCCACACTGTTAGCGACTAAATTGGCAATAGCCTGAACCTGAACATCCCGCAAGGTTGCCCCGGGCCGTAACCTCACCACTACCGAAGCGGTGGGCTCTTTGGCTTCTTCGGAAAAGAGTTTTTCCTCGGGAATGACCAGGTGTACCCGTGCTCCTTCCACCCCTTCAAGCTGCATAATGGTCCGTTCGATTTCCCCCTGCAAAGCCCGCTGGTAATTGACCTTCTGCAAAAAACTGGTTAGACCAAAAGTATTTTTATCCATGAGCTCAAAACCGGTACCCTTGGAAGGAACGCCTTTCTGCGCCAATTGCATTCGGGCTTCGTATACCCGGTCCTGGGGGACCTCCACCCGAGTTCCCCCCTCAGAAAGACGATAAGGAATTCCCAACTCCTTTAAACTATCCACCACTTTTCCGCTTTCTGCCGGATCGGAACTCGAGAAAACCGGAGCATAATCCGGTTTTCCCGAGTACATGAAAACGGTAGCAATTCCGGCCACGAGAACGGTGGTGAGGAGAATGAAAAGCATCTTTTGTCCCTGATTCATTCCCCCCCACACGTTTTGAAGTTTTCCGCCAAAATCGCCGAGAGGACTTTTCATAGCCATCACATCTGCATGCGCATGATTTCCTGATAGGCTTCGATGACTTTATTGCGCACCTGCACCGTCAGTCCCAAAGCTAAATTGGCTTTCTCCAGAGCAATGATGGCTCGATGAAGGTCTTCTTCTTTACCCAAAACCACATCCTGAATAGCATTATCGGCTTCAAGCTGCAGATCGTTCACTCTGGTGAGTGCGTCAAGGAGTAATTTCCCAAATCCCCCCGATGTATTGTCTCTCTTTTCCCTTGTGATGGTTAATTCCGACCCCGGATTTGCCCCTATTCGCCCAATTTCCATCACGCATCCACACCCCCTATCTTCCGATATTGAGGGCACTGCTCATCATGCTCTTCGTGGCATTAATGGCGGTGACGTTTGCCTCATAAGCCCGGGTTGCGGCAAGCAAATCCACCATTTCGTTAACCAAAACCACGTTCGGGTACTCAACCCATCCTTCACTGTTGGCATCGGGATGCCCTGGTTCATAAACCTGACGAGTCGGTGTGGTTTGATCTTCGGTAACGGCACTGACTTTCACACCCCCGCTCTCCAGTGGTTCAAAGACCACTTCTTTTCTCCGGTAAGGTCCTCCCGAAGCAGTACGGGTCGTCTCGGCGTTGGCAATATTCGAAGCAATGACATTCATTCTCAACCGCTCTGCGGTCAAACCGGAAGCACTGATATCGAAATTACGGAAGATTTTCATCATTTCACCTCCCTGATCACGATGCCGAAATTATTCAATTTCCCAGAAACCATCCTGACAAGTGCCTGGTAGTAGAGGGCATTCTCTAAAACCGTGGTCATCTCTTTCTCGACATCCACCCCCGAACCATCCTGACGCACCACAATTTCTTCTTCCTTTCCCACGAGCACCGGTTTTTCTTCCCCAACTTTCTCCAGGTGCGCAGCGTTGGTTCTTGCAAGCGGCAATTTGCGTTCTTCAGATTCCCGATACTCCCTCTGGAGCACCGCTTCAAAGTCCAGGTCCTTTCGCTTGTACCCTGGCGTTTCCACATTGGCCACATTTTCAACCAGTAACCTCTGCCGTACCATGGAGAGATCAAGTCCTCGTTCCAAAATCCGTAAGGTAACGTCTTCCATGTTGATCCTCCCGGAAACAAATCTCCAGCCCTTGAAGATAAAATAGTCTGCCAAAAAGTGCAGAAATTGGGGGATAAAAACGAGAAAACTACTTTAAAGCGGTCTTCCGGCGAAGATAGGAAGGAAGAATGCCCATCTCTTCTCGATAGAGAGCGCAGGTCCGCCGAGCAATTGCAAAACCTCTTTTGCGCAGCTCCACCGCGATTGCTTCGTCGGATAGAGGACACAGGGGGTTTTCTTCTTTCAAAATGATCTTTATCGCTTCCTTAACCGGATAGGAAGCATCGAAGAAAAATTTGACCGGTCGCACCACACCATCGGGAAAGCGGAGGTACTTGTTCTTAAGCACCTGGCATACAGCACTCACGCTCACCCCCAAAGCATCGGCAATATCTCGCTGGCGAAGAGGTACAAAATGCTGAAAGCCATGGGTAAGAAAGTTCTTCTCTTTTTCCACGATATACTCCAGAACGTGGAGGAGCAACCGATGACGATAAGAAAGGCACGAAACGATTTCTTTTGCCTCTCGAATTTTTTCCTGCCAGAAAGCGAGTTCCTTTGCAGACATGGTGTTCTTCTTTTTGGAAAGAACCAGAGCCTCTTCACTGATGCTTAACCGGAGGGAGGGAGGGGTATTCAGAACGACCTCAAACTCCCCTTCAATCACTTCCACAATCTCGGCATCCGGAACCACCGTCTCTTCCTCTCTCTGGATCTCTTCTCGTTCCCGACCCAACGAAGCTTCAAAAAACTGTGCCGGCGACATAAACAGTTCCTGCAAATGTGGAGCAAGAAGCTCTCGAAAGGCATCCGGTTCCTTCATAACCTCCCGACGCAGAATCGCCATGTCCTTGTTCTTAAGCAATCCCAGCTTTTGAGCCTGAAGGAGCAAAAACTCCAGAGCATCACGGGAAGCAAAACCCAGAAAACCTGCCTCCCGTACCTTTTCGATAACCTTCCATACCTCCTCTTCGCTCCTCTGCAGCGAAAAGGCTATCCGAGCAACATCCACCCCGAGAAATCCGGAAGCGTCCAGAGAAGCAAGAAGCACGTGGAAAATCTCCTTCTCTCCCGGAGTAAGGTCCACAAAAACTTCCACCTCTTCTCTCAGAATTTCCTTCCAGCTCCTTTTGGTTTCCATAAGCGATAGCTCTTCCACGGGAAACTCTTTTTTCTCCTTCACATAGATAAGACGTCCACAGGCAGGGCAGAACTCAGGATAACCAGAAATCGCTGCTCCACAGCCATAGCAAATCATATCTTCCTGGGAGTCAAGGAAGGGATTTTCTTCTGCCAGCCGGGCCAACTTTTCTTCTAACTGCACGACGTTCATCACCATGAGTTCACTGGCTACCATCATTTTGGGAACCATCTTTTGACGCTGTGCAAGGCGCAAATCAAGCCGAGGCTTGAACATCGCCATCATCCTTTACCGGAAGCAAGACCCGGAATTGCGTCCCCTTACCTTCCACCGAATCAACTTCCATGAAACCTCGATGGGCTCGAACAATACCGTAGCAGATGGACAGCCCTAACCCCGCCCCCTGAGACTTGGTGGTAAAAAACGGTTCAAAAATACGACTGAGCTTCTCTTTCGGGATACCCTTCCCGGTATCAGCAAAAACCACTTCAATAAAAGGGGAAGGTTCTTTCGTCCCGCGCGCGTCTTTAGCAAAAGAAAACTTAGGAACCAGAACCCGGAGCTGAGTGGTAATGGTCAACACACCCCCCTTTTCTTCCATCGCCTCAAAAGCATTCTTGGCCAGATTCATGAATACCTGCTTTATCCGGGTACTATCCACCAGCACCGGTGGTAAATCTTCGGCAAGAGACAACTCGATTTTTCTGCGATCATCCACATAAAAATCCATAAGAGACAGGCTTTCTTCTAAAAGAGCGTTCAGATCGACCTTTTCCTTCTGCAGAACAATGGGACGAGAAAAATCAACCAGGTATTTGATGATTTTCCCACAGTGTTCCGCTTCTTTTTCAATTTTTTCCAACACCTTCCTGGTCGCTTTACAGGTTTCGCAGGAAACATTTCCTTTTTCCAGACGGGGCAAAAGCATCTGGGTATATCCATAAATCACGGCCAGGGGGTTATTGATCTCGTGCGCCACACTGGAAATAAAGCGACCAATGCTGGAGAGCTTTTCCATCTGCCGCACACTCTCTCCCCAGCGAGCTCTCTCGGTAACATCTTCCACAATGGCCATCATGAAAATCATTTTTTCGGGTTTCCAGGGGAAAAAGTGAAAATTCAGGAGACGCTCTTCGGAAAAACGATTTACAATCCTGACGTTCCGCAAAAACAGAGTTTCTCCGAAGAGCAAATTCTGTCGTACCTCTTCCATTTCCTCCGCAGAGAAAAGGAAAATTTCGGCGAGCGTTTTTCCCTGAACCTCATTTCTGAGCCAGCCGGTTATGGCGTCCAGTCGAGGATTCCAATCAAGAACCTGTCCCTCTTCGAGAGAAGCCACCAAAAGTCCCAGCGGAAACTGGGTCATAAAAGAAGAAAATAAAGAAGCAGTATGCAGGTAGTGCTGAAGCTGTCGTTTTATCCTGGTAAGCTCTACTCTGGATAATACCGGAGTCTCTTGGGCTGGCCAGAGTTCCGCCCAAAGAAAAACACCCGTGTTATCCACATTTTCCATCCGGACTACAACTCTCTTTTGATTTTGCAAGAGAACATGCTCCCCTCCTTTTCCAGAATGACCCCCATGGAGATATTCAAGAAGCACCGGTTTATAAAAAGAAAGCCCATTATAACAAAGTTTTTTCTCTCCAACCTGCCAGAACGCCACCAGAGGTAACCTCCAGCGATGCCGGAGAGTCCTCAAGAAAAACTGAAGGCTTCTCCAGTCTTCTTCGGTCATACTCCTAATTACCCAGAACCTTTTTCACCGCTTCCACCACTCTATCCGGCTTAAAGGGTTTTACCACGAAGTCTCGAGCCCCAGCCTGGATAGCATCCACCACCATAGCCTGCTGACCCATGGCGCTACACATGATAATGCGAGCCTGGGGGTCCTTCTTGCGAATCTCCTTCACGGCAGAAATCCCATCCATTTCCGGCATGGTAATATCCATAGTGACGAGATCCGGCTTGGTTTCGTCGTATTTCAAAACGGCTTCTTTCCCGTTACTGGCTTCGGCCACTACCTCATATCCATTTTTTACCAGGATATCCTTGAGCATCATTCGCATAAAGGCAGCATCATCAACGATCATAATTCGACCCGGCATGATTCCTTAACCCCCCATTTGAAAATTTTTCCACAGTAAACTCGGCACGTCCACGATGAGCGACACCCTTCCATCTCCCAGGATAGTGGCTCCACTCAAACCACGCACATCACCAATGTAGGAACCCAGAGATTTGATGACGATTTCCTGCTCTCCAATAATTTCGTCCACCACAAGCCCCGCCATGGCTCGAGCTGCATTGACCACCACGGTGTAGAGGACTTCCGGTGTTTCTTCTCCTTCAAAATACTCCGCTTTTTTGGATTGCAAAAGATCCTTCAATCGCAAAAGAGTCAGGACCTTTCCCCGGAAGAGCGCCGTCAGGGTTTTGTTCACCCAGTAGGTATTTTCCCGCTTCACCTTTTCAATCTCCACCACATCGGCCAAAGGAATAGAATAAATTCCTCCGTCAACCTGCACCAGAAGGGCTCGAATAATAGCCAGAGTCAGCGGAAGTCTGAGATAAAACGTGGTTCCTTTACCTGCCTCGCTCTCTATCCGCACCTGCCCATTAACTCTTTCCATATTTCGCCGGACGATATCCATGCCCACTCCGCGGCCTGACACATCGGTAACCTGGTCGTTGGTGGAAAAACCCGGGTAGAAGATAAATTCCATAACCTCCCGGTCACTCATCTTCTCGAGCTCTTCCTGGGAGGCAAGTCCGAGCCGCAAGGCCTTATTCCTGATTTTTCCTGTATCCAGACCACGTCCGTCGTCCTGAACCATAATCACTACCGAATTCTCTTCCTGGTATGCTTTCAAAAGCACTCTCCCCCGTGGTGGTTTACCCTGGGCTATCCTTTCCTCTCGCGATTCAATACCATGGTCCACGGCGTTACGGAGAAGGTGGATGAGCGGATCGGTGATTTCCTCTAAAAGCGAGCGATCGAGTTCGGTCTCTTCACCCTGCACCACGAAATCAACCTCTTTGCCGGAGTTGCGGGCAATATCCCTGACCATCCGGGGAAAACGGTTGAAGACTTCCGCCAGCGGTAACATCCTGGCTTTCATGATCTCCATCTGCAACTCGTTAATGATCCGCCCGATATGGGTATTGGTGTCAGACAGCAAATCCCGGAAATGGGAAAGCTCTTTAAAATCCCGCAGCCGCTGGATAGTGTCTCCCAACCTCGCCCGATCGATTACCAGCTCCCCTACCAGGTTCAAAAGAGCATCCAGACGTTCCACATCTACCCGGACCGTTTTCTTCAGGCTTTTCGCAGCTTTCTTTTGCCCGGCCGTTGAAACAATTTCCTTCTCTTCTTCCTCTTTCACTTCTACTTTCTCTTCCGGTAATTCCTCCTGGACCTCTATTTCCACCTTCTCTACCTCGGCTACCGATTCCACCATCTTTCGGATCTCTTCCTCAGGTAGCGTAGCCTTCGCCACAATTTCAAAGCTCTGCCCAAAGCGTTCACTCTCTAAATCAGCAAGGGGGGGATTGGTGGATATTACCTCTACCTTATTTTCCTGCAGACGATTGATAACCAGATACGAGCGCACGCCTTTCATTGAACACTCCAAAGTCAGGTAAACCCGGATCAGGTACTCCTTCCGAGAGGCAGGAGCTATTACCTCTTTCTCCTCGGGTTCTTTTCTCTCTATTGGAGCAGTGGTTTCCGGGGCAACCTTGGCTTCTTCACCGCGCTTCAGGAAAACTTTCAGGTTTTCAGTGATGTGTTGAATATCAACTTCCGGCTCTTTGCCTTCCAGGGCCACCGTATCTTTCATGTTCTTTAAAAGATCCACGCCTCGCAACAAAACATCCACGAGAGATGGTGTTACCGCGATACTCTTACTGCGCACTCCATCCAGGAGATTTTCCATGAGATGAGAAAGCTCCATCATCCGCTGAAAACCCATTGAACTCGAAGAACCCTTTATGGTATGGAAGGAACGAAAAATAGATTGAACCAGATCCTGATTATCTGGCTCCCTTTCAAGCTGTACCAGGTTTTCTTCCAGATTTTCAATGTGTTCTTCCACCTCTTCCAGGAACACCCCTACATACCGACTGAGATCAAAGCCCTCTACCAAAATGATCATCCTCCCCGACTTTTTCTTTCCTATTTTATCATTTCCTTTTTTAAGGTGCTGGGCTCTCCAGAACCACTTTCACCACCGTAATTGAAGCAGCCTGGATCTCTACCTCCCCTGCATAGGGAACAAAACCTTCTTTTTCCACGGTGATAGCAAACGTCCCTACCGGTAAACTGGCAAGCACAAAACTCCCATCTGCTTGAGTAACCGCAGTGTACTGACCATCTACAGTAATTGTAGCTCCTGCTACCGGTTTCCCCTCTGCATCCCAAACAAATCCGGTGATCTTCCCCAAAAACGGCGAGAGTTCCACGGTGACTCGGAAAACCGGCACCTCTGGAATATCGATCGCCTGACTCCTGGTAGCGTATCCGGTAACACTGACCACCAGCACCTGTCTTCCGGCCGGAACCCTGGGAATGAAAAAGGACCCATCTGAAGCCGTGAGATCAGCGCGACTGGGGTAATCCCTTACCACGATCTGCGCTCCGGAAACCCCTTTTCGAGTCTGAGCATCAATAACCTCACCGGTAAGGTCCACCAGAGCTGAAGTAACCGGAAGACGAGGGGAATTCCCGAAAAAACAACCCTCCAGGAACACAAGAGCAATCACAGCCGCTCCCAAAAGGTATGTTTTAGCTCCCCTGAGGAATGAGGACATAGTAGTACCTCCCTGAGGTCAACTCAAGGGTATAAATAGTAATGGTATCGGTAATACTAACATATCCACTCTTACTCACCTGAACCGTATACCTTCCCGGAGGGATCTGAAAGAGCACTTTCCCCTCGGCATCGGTATACTTTGCCCCCGTATATTCCTCCCCCGCAACCGAAACCAGCGCACCTTGAAGCGGAATGGTAGCCCCCTGAGATGAATTCTCATAGACATAAAACCAGGCATCTTTAATCTGCCAGCGTACCCCACATCCCGCTAGTAAAAAGGCTAAAAAGAAACACACACCTACTTGCAGCACAGATCTTTTCATGGCCTCTCCTCGCTCACTCACTATTTTACCATGTTGATATGAAATATCGTGCCAAAATTCCGGGCAATTTGCTCCGTCAAAAAGACCGGCGAGCTACCTTGATTCTTGACGTAACTCGTTGTACAATTTCTCTGGTTCTCCGCGGTGAGCGTAGCTCAACGGTCAGAGCACTGGACTGTGGCTCCAGGGGCTGGGGGTTCGAATCCCCTCGCTCACCCCAGAGAAGTTTAACCTGCTTTTGGTTGTTCTCGTTTCCTCACCCGATTCAGCTCCGGAAAAACGACCCCAATGAGAACGGTAGAATTTCAGTACACAAAAGGGAGAAGACGCCATGACTTCCGGACATAGGATTCCCATTCAATTCCAAACACCTGATGCAGGAGCTGCTCTTCTTTCCGAATTCGCCAGAGAATCGCCACTACCAGCAGGGTTACAAAAATTAAAGCTAACCAAGAGCGATAGACCAAAGAAATCCCCACGAAGAATACGATAATACCCAAATACCTCGGGTGACGTACATATCGATAAGGGCCATCGGTCACCAGTTTGTGACCGTTCTGCACCTTGAGATACAGATTAAAATTTCTACCAAGTGACGCCTCAGCCCAAATCATGAAAACGAAGCCCAGAGAGAACAAAACTAACCCCAGATATCGAGTACCTCCTGAGTTACCGAAAACGGCGATGCTACGGCGATCGGCGTAGGAAGCCACCAAAACAATTATAAGAGGGAGAATTTGAAACGGGAGAAGTTCGAGTCGGTCGCAAGCAGTAACAGTTCCCCGTTTTTCTCCTCCTGCTTCGGGGAAGCGTAACACCACAAAGAGTTGTAAGAACACCACCATCAAAACGTAACCAAAACGTGCCGGATGAGCAAAGAATACCCCAAAATCTTCCATGCCCCACCCAATCAAAGGCAATCCCACAAAAATGGCCATTCCAAAGAAGAATTTTGCAATACGGCGAACAGGCGACATCAGAAAAGGCTCCACTCCTTCTTTCTCAGGTTTGCCTCGACCATTTTAGCACGAAACCCATCCAAATCACATTTTCTTATTTCTCGTCTTCCGACCACACGATCCGGAAAGAACTCTCTTCTTTCCTTCCCTCATATGGTAGAATGGAGTGTTGTAAAAAACTCAAGAGAGGTCAAAGGAGCAAGCATTTTGAGCACTTATTCCAAAAACGCCGGATAGAGGAACGCCGGTTATTCCTGTGGTGATAAAATGGGCTCAAAAAACCCCTGGAGGGTACTTTTCCTCCTGAGGACTATGACGATGAGTCTTCAGGCCAATGCTCGGAGGCGAAAAATGATCCGAAGAGCCAAGGGGGTTATCTCGGTAGTTCTGACTATATAAGCCTTGCCCTGCAACGCAATGACACCTGTCTTCGATGTTGGAGAGATAGAAACACCACGGGGGAGTTCTCTTTCCAGGCGCTGGATGTGTTTTCTCAAGAGAGCGCTCGAATTTCTATCGAGGCAAAGAAAGGAGAGGCAGAATGAGCATCTTCAAAGATTGCGATATTCGAGGGATTGTACCCGAAGAATTCCAGGAAGAAAAGGCTTACCTCATCGGGAGAGCTTTTGCTTCTCTTTTACCCATAGGATCACACATTGTGGTGGGGGGGGATGTACGTCTCCACACGCCCTCCCTGCGAGAAGCACTCATCCAGGGCGTTATGGAATCCGGTGGTAAAGTCGAAGATATCGGAATTGTGCCGACTCCCCTCTTTTACTTTGCCATCGACTATCTTAAAGCCCAGGGGGGATTGATGGTCACAGCTTCTCACAATCCTCCGCAGTACAATGGAATCAAAATAGCCTGGGAAAACCGCCCTCCCCGTTCGCAGGACCTCAAGCTCCTGGCAAAGAAAGTCGAAGAAAAAGATCTCCGATTTTCACCGGTAAAGGTGCGAACCGAAAGGGCTCTGGAAGATGAATATCTCCATTTTCTGATGAATCTACTCCCCTCTCCTCAAAAACCACTTCAAGTGGTGGTTGATTGCGGTAACGGAAGCTACTCTTACCTGGCCCCACGTCTTTTAGAAAAGTTAGGGTACCAGGTGATCCCCCTTTTCTGTGAACCTGATGGCAGATTCCCTAACCGTCCGCCCAATCCTTCTCAACCGGAAAACCTCAAACACCTGAGCTCGGTCGTTATCAGCACCTCCGCCACCGTAGGGGTAGCCTTCGACGGAGACGGAGATCGGGTAGTCTTTGTGAGTAATGATGGAAAAGTCCTGGAAGGAGAATACGGGATGATTTTCTTTATTCGAGAACACATGACCCGGTTCCCCGTTCCCCAGAAATTTATTTACGACTTTAAATGTTCTTCGGTGGTAGCCCAAGAAATACAGAAAATCGGAGGAATCCCCATCCCCGAGCGCTCCGGACACGCCTACATCAAAAATCGCTTAATTCAGGAAACAGCGCTCATGGCCGGCGAACTCTCCGGCCATTATTTTTTCCGGGAACTCAAGCGGGATGACGGTCTTTATGCTGCGGGCCTCTTTCTTTACTACCTTTCGAGAATGAGTCTTTCACTCTCTGACTATCTCAAAACTTTTCCTTCCTTTGCCACCACTCCAGACATCCGCATTCCCATAAAGGGAAAAGAAAAGCTCCTCACCCTTCTTGCAGAAATACCCCTGGAAGGCCAGATCTCCCGCCAGGATGGTCTACGGGTTACCTGGGAAGACGGGTGGGCCCTGATCCGCCCCTCGGTCACCGAACCCATGTACACGCTTCGCTTCGAGGGAAAGACCAAAGAAGATCTACCCCACCTGGTCCACCGTCTCCTCTATGCCTTTCCCGACGTCGAAGAAGAAGTCCTGCAAAAAATCAACCCGAAAAAAGAAAGGGCCGCTATGTCCGATGAGTGATGACTCCTTCCACCCGACTCACGAGATACGTGAAGAGCGGCGCGATCACCACACCGGCTATGGCCTGGAGGAAATTGCCGGGCAGTTCCGCCAGAGCTGCGCCCCGACCATAGAGAAAAGTCTCTACCAGAAAGTATCCCCCTACCATCTCCAGGCCTCCCAGAAGACAGAAGAATGTCCGTACCCCCCAGGGCTTTTCCGAAGAGGCAAAAAGTCCGACCAGTAAACCCTCTATCCCTTTGATAACCAGGGTGAAAGGTGCCCAGTGCGCATAACCGCCCAGGATATCAGCCAGAGCCGAGCCAAAACCTCCGGCGATGAATCCTACTTTCCATCCGAAAAGGAGCGCCAAAACCAAAATCATGGCATCGCCCAGGTTAATGTATCCCCGAGTCTGAGGAACCGGCACCTGGACCACCATGGTCATTACTGCCACCAGGGCAATCCCGATCCCCGAATAAGCCAAAAAGCGAACCCTCTCTTTCACTCCGTATCACCTCCGCCGAACCCCAAAAGTGTAACAATATGATAATACCCCTCTTCTCGGTTTACAAGGGAAATTACCCGGGATTTCTCCTGGCAGTCCTATGCTATAATGGAAACACATCGATATGGGATGAATCGTAAAAAGGAGTTAAAAAATATGACGAAAATTCCTTTTCTTCAGGTAGGCTATGGGCTTTTCGGTGAAGGATGGACCGATTTACTCTTGCGTTCACCCCATACGGAACTCCGGGGTCTTGTCGATACCGCCAAAGAGGCACGAGAGCGCTTTGAAAGGCGCTTCGGTGACCGCAATATTCCCGTTTTTGAAAACCTGGAAGAAGCTCTCGAAAAGCTCCAGGTCCAGGCGGTGCTCATCGCCGTTCCCAACCAGTTCCACCGGGAAGTAGCCGAAAAAGCACTGGCGGCAAATTGCCACATCCTCTCGGAAAAGCCTCTGGCCGATACTTTCGAAAATGCTCTGGCCATCTATCAGGCCTGGCGCAAAAGACCCGGGCTCGTGTATATGGTGAGCCAGAATTATCGTTTTAAACCCGAAATCCAGGCGTTCAAAAAAGCCCTAAAGGGAGGAATTTGTGGACAGGTAGGTTACGGGACGTACACCTTTCATAAAGCCTGGCGGTTTGGGGGCTGGAGGGAAAAGATGGAATATCCTCTCCTCGAGGATATGAGCATCCATCACTTTGACATCTTGCGCTTTGTCCTGGAAAAAGAAGTCGAACGGGTCACCATGGAAGGTTTCAATCCTTCCTGGAGCTGGTTCCAGGGCAACGCCGCCGCAACCGGGCATTTCCTCTTCGAAGACGGCATCCGCATCAATTACTTCGGAAGCTGGGTGAGCTTTGGCCGAACCACTTCCTGGAACGGTGATATCTGTATCTGCGGCGACCGCGGAACGCTTTCCCTGGAAAACGACCTTTTGTTTTTCACCAACCGGGAAGGAAAGAAGGAAGGATTGCCATTTCAGAAGTACGAAACGGACGGAAGAACGCAGGTATTGCAGGAATTCTGCTCTGCCGTCTTCGAAAACCGTGCTCCCCTCACTTCTCTTGCCGATAACATCCGGACCTTTGCCCTGAGCTGTGCCAGCATCGAATCGGCCAGAAGAAGAACATGGGTAAACATCGCTGAATTCGTGCAGAAACTCGAGGAGAAGTGAGAACAATGCTACGAGAGCTCCTGTCTCGGAAAACCCTTATTTTTGATGGCGCTATGGGGACTCGATTACAGAAAAGAGGGTTACCCCCGGGGTATCCTCCTGAAGAATGGAATCTCTCCCATCCGGAAGAAGTTCGCTCGGTACACCAAAGCTACGTCGATGCCGGAGCAGATCTCATCCAGACCAATACTTTCGGAGCAAACCGCCTGCGTCTGGGGAAATATGATCTAACAGAAAAAATCGAAGACATCATTCACCAGGCGGTAGCCATTGCCCGCTCCACTCTCAAACCCGGGGTAACGCTTGTGGCCTCCATAGGACCACTGGGCGAATTTCTGGAGCCTTTTGGAGACCTGACCTTCCAGAAGGCCAAAGATGTCTTCCGAGAACAGGTCGAAATCTTGCGTGCCGAAGGAATCGAATTCTTTCACTTAGAAACCTTCAACTCGTCGCAGGAAGCGCTCCTTGCCTTCGAAGCAGTCCATGAAACCGGAGGAAAAGCCATGGTCAGTTTTACTTTTGACCGTCGCGGAGACCGATTTACCACCCTTCTTGGAGAAACACCGGAGTCTCTCGTTACCATCTTTTCTTCCCTGCCAATTGTGAGCTTAGGAGCAAACTGCGGAACCGGTATGAAAGAAATGGTCACCATCATGACTGAGTACCGGAAACACCATGCGCAACTGCCTCTTTCTGCCAAACCCAACGCCGGAGTGCCGCAACTTGAAGGAGAAACGATTGTCTATACGGAAACCCCGGAGGATTTCGCCAGAGGCGCAGAGGTGCTCCTGTCCCTTCCGGTTCAGATAATCGGTGGATGTTGCGGAACAGACGAGCGATATATTCAAGCCCTCAGGAAGGTGGTGGGGTAAGCACACATGAGGGAGAGGAGACGATAACCTCTCCCTTCAAAAATCGAGCGATTTCCTGCAATTTGTTGAAAGAAGGTGCCCGGACCCAGTTCTCGGCAGGGTTTCGATCGACAGAGTTAATATGTACCCGGTGGGGAGCAATGCGATTGATTTTTTCCCTTAAGGTTTCGAGCTCCTCTTCGGTATCGTTGATTCCCTCTACCATAAATACTTCTAACCAGATCTCCCCCCGAAAACAATCCTTTAATCGCACCAATCCTTCCACATACCTTTCAAACTCAAGAGCCGGATGCGGTCGATTGACCCGGTTAAAAGTCCCTTCCCGTCCGGCATCCAGAGAAGGAACAATAAGGTCTATCCCGCGTAGTTCGGTGAAAAGTTCCGGATAATGTCCGAAGAGTGTCCCGTTCGTAATCAGAGCCAGCCGGTTTTCCGGAAAATGTCCTCTGATGAAGTGGACGATTTCACCGAAACCGCTGTTGAGGGTAGGTTCCCCAAAACCGGCAAAGGTGAGATACGAAGGGGGATTTGCCCGAAATCGCGTCGACTCTCTATAACGGCTTAAACTTTCGATGACTTCTTCTTTCGAGATGTACTCCCCGCGTTCCATGGTCAAGATAGTCGTAAATCCACACTCACAATACACGCAGTCAAGGTTACAGGTTTTGTAAGGAGTGAGGTTAATCCCCAACGAGCTCCCCAGGCGTCTTGATCGTATCGGTCCAAAAAGGCATTTTCCTCTCATATACTTTCCTTCTCCAGGTTTCCCTATTGTAGCATACTCTTTTATCTACCATGCGCTACAAAAAATGTTCCCAAAAATATTTTTGGTTCCTGAAACGCTGCATTACGAAATCTAAAGAAACACCCCTATCCCATACCATGTCTTGCTGATCTTCTCTCATCTCAAAATGTTCCCGGATTTTCGCATTTCGCCTGTCTTTTTGCTGAACAAAACCGGCAAAGACCCCGTCTCCAAATCGGTGCTGGCAGTCTTTCCAAAATTATTCCTAATTTAATACAAATTTTTATGGATGTGCTTGAAAAATTGAGAAAAAATAATAAAATTACTTATGAAAATATGAGGAGGATTCATGGTGATTGCCGAAGAACGAAGACTGAAGATTTTAGAAATTCTGGAAAAAAGGAAAACGGTGTCGGTGAAGGAACTCAAAGAAATCTTTGGGGTCAGCGAAGACACCATCCGCCAGGACCTCAAGATTCTTGATGAGCAGAAACTCCTGCGCCGTATTTACGGCGGAGCGGTGCGTGTGAAAAAGGGGGGCGTGGAGATTCCCTTCTCCCTTCGCGAAATTACCAACCGCGAAACAAAAGAAGCGATCGGCAAAGAAGGAGCCAGGCTCATTGAAGACGGAGACTCCCTGATCTTCGATGCCAGCACCACCGCTTTACAGGTAGCCCGTAACATCGATCCAGCGAAACGGGTGACTATCCTCACCACTTCTCTCGATATCTGCATATCCCTGGCGCATAATCCCAATGTAAGCGTTATAGCCACCGGCGGCACCCTTCATCCGCTCTCCATGTCTTTTGTGGGACCTCAGGCCGAAGGTGCTATCCAGAACTATCTTGCCGACTGCCTCTTTCTGGGAGCAAAAGCCATTTCTCTGGAACAGAAGGCGATTGCCGATGCCTTTGAACTCGAAGCACATCTCAAGAAAGTCATGATCCGTTCTGCCCGAAAGGTCATCGTGGTTGCCGAAAGCCGCAAATTTGAAGAACAGGCTTTCTTCAAGGTTGCCGATCTCGATGCTGTGCACGTCATCGTCACCGACCAGCACGTGAATCCTCAGATTGTAAACCTCCTGGAAGAGATGGGGATTGAAGTGCGAATAGCCCACGGAAAAGGAAGTGAAAACACGTGACTCCCCGGGAACGTTTTCTGAAGACCCTGCGCTTTGAAGAAGGAGACCGGATTCCTACTTTCACCACCCTTACCCCTCAGGTGGCCCAAAAATTAGGAGACGTTTTGCATCTCCCCCTGGAGCTTGAAGATTCTTTCCTTTCCACCCGCATTTCCCATACCCAGATACTTCTTCATCTTGGCAATGACGCAGTAGCCATAGGACCAGGAAGAGGAACCCATGGGGCCACTAAAGTCCAGGAAGACGGTACGTGTATTGATGAATTCGGTCTGGTATATCAGCGAATCGGCTTTTACGATGAAGTGATCAAAAGACCTCTGGCAGAAGCTGAAACGCCGGAAGATATTCTCCGTTACCCTCTTCCCTCGGCTTTCGACCCCCAAAGATGGGTCAAAGCTGCGTCACAGGTCGAAAAGTACGCCCCGCAATATGCGATCATTGGTGACTTAGAAGCCACCATTTTTGAACTCTCATGGAATCTGGTGGGCATGGAAAAGTTTCTGGTGGACCTGGTCTTAGAGCAGCCGTACGTGTTTACCCTCCTGGACCGGATTCTCGAGGAGTACGCCCTTCCCTGCGGGCAGAAAATGATTGATCTCGGGATAGATATTCTCTGGGCAGGAGATGACTTTGGAACGCAGAAGGGAATGCTCATCGCGCCCGAGGTATTCCGCAAACACTTCAAGCCTCGTTATCAGTATCTCTTTCAAACCTGGAAACGCAGCAATCCCGATCTGTACATCGCCTACCATTCTTGTGGATCGGTTGCTCCCATCATTCCGGATCTCTGGGAAATTGGCCTTGATATTCTGAATCCCATTCAACCTCAGGCAAGAGAGATGGACCTGGCCAAACTTAAAAAAGAGTGGTACGGGAAACTGGTGCTTTTTGGAGGAGTAGACGAACAGACAGTCCTGCCGTTCGGGAGTTCTCGGGACGTAAAAGAGGAAGTCAAACGGAGGATTCACGCAGCAGGGAAAGGAGGAGGATATATTATCGCACCTTCACACAACATCCAGCCTGACACACCCATAGAAAATATCCTGGCCTATTTTGAAGCCATCCGGGAATTTGGTCAATATCCTCTTTAAAAATTCCTGAAAGGAGGTGATAGCAAGAGAAACAGTTGCAACTTTTGGCGTGCTTTCTGTAACCTGTGCAAGTTAAGAAACAAAAGTATAATTTCTGAGGAGGTGGAATCCGTGAAAAAGAACCTGGTGCTCGTTTTGTGTGTGCTCTTTCTGGTGATTTCTTCGTCGCTGGCTCTGGCCGAGGAGTTTATGGGATTTGACCCGCTCAACTTCAAAGGAGAAATGCTTTCTGCTGATACGCTGAAAGCCATGGTCCAGGAGGCCATGAAGGTAACTCCCCCACGCAATGGGAAGAACTACGTTTTTGCCTTTGCAAACCTCCAGCGAGACATCACTTTTTGCATGGCCGTCGAAGAAGGCATTAAGAAAAACTGCGAAGCGGCCGGAATTGAACTGGTCATTGCCGATAACCGTCTGAGCGGTCCCACTGCCCTGGCCAACGCGGAAAGCTTCATCACCCGTAATGTGGACTTCGTTATCGAATTCCAGACCGATGTCAATTTTGGGCCGGTCATCATGCAAAAATTCAATGCGGCAAAAATCCCGGTAGTGGCCATCGATATTCCCATGCCCGGTGCTACATTCTTCGGCGTCAATAATCCTTACGCCGGTTTTCTGGGTGGAAGCTATTTAGCACAGGCAGCTATTGCGAAATGGGGCGTTGACCAGGTGAAGAAGGGATATCTCGTGGTCGGAGAACTTCCCCAGTCGGGTGTTGTTCCGGCCATGAGAACTGAAGGACAGGTTGCCGGATTCCTGGGTGTTGTCGAAGGTTTTCCCAAAGATCACGTGATTCTCTTCGACACCAAAAATACTCTGGAATATTCCCGCAGCCAGATGGTCAATGTCTTAGCCCGTATTCCTGAGGGAGTTCCCATTATGTGTACTGCCATTAACTGCCAGTCTTCTACCGGAATCGTACGAGCCCTCCAGTTTACAAAAAGAGACAAGGATGCTATCGTGGTTGGGTTAGGATGCGACGAAACTGGACAGGAGGAATTGTCAAAGGAAGGAAATATTTATGTTGGAGACCCAGCTTCCTTCCCCGAACGGTATGGGAATTACCTGATTCCTGCAGCGCTCATGAATCTTGCTGGTCATCCTCTTCCGGAAGGAATATTTGTCCAGCATGTCATCGTTACCCCCATGAACGTCTGCGAACTCTATCCAAAATGGCCCTGTGTGACACCGGAAGGATACCCTGATGTGAAGTACGAATTTCCTAAAGAAGCGTACAACAAATTCCTGGCCGAACTCCGAGAAAAGTACAAAGACTATGCTCAGCTTATTCCAAAAGATATGGAATAGGCATTATGCATCGATCCCCCTGGGAAATCCCAGGGGGACAAGGGGAGAACCAAGATGCCATATTTAGAAATGCTGGATATTGTTAAGTCGTTTTCTGGGGTCAGAGTACTCAACGAAGTGAATTTTTCTCTTGACCGGGGCGAAGTCGTCGCTCTTCTTGGACAAAACGGAGCCGGCAAGTCCACTCTCATAAAAATTTTAAGCGGATACTACAGTAAAGATGCTGGTAGGATTCTCATCGATGGGCAAGAGGTCCATTTCTATTCCCCATCGGATTCCCTTTCTCAAGGTATCCGGGTCATCTACCAGGAACTGGAAGTCTTTCCAGATCTCAGCGTTGCCGAGAACATCTTCATGGGGGATCTCCCGACCAAACGCCTCGCCGGTATTCCTATCCGACAAAAGCAGGTAGCCGAAAAACAGGCCCGAGAACTCCTGGAGCTCTTAGGAGAACAGATTGATCCGGATACACCGGTCAAGAAACTGAGCGTTTCCGAGAAGCAGATCGTGGAAATTGCCAGAGCTTTGGCGAAAAAAGCCAACATCATTGTTATGGACGAACCTACCGCCACCCTGTCTCAGAAGGAAGTGGAGAGACTCTTTGGAATCATCAGGAGACTCCGCGAACAGGGAGTAGGCATTATTTACATAACCCATCGGTTAGAAGAAGTCTTTGCGATCAGTGATCGGGTGGTGGTCCTGCGTGATGGAAAAAACGCCGGTTTCTTCGACACCGAGGCCACTTCCTGGCAGGAACTGGTTCAGGCGATGATTGGAAGATCCTTAGAGGAACTATATCCTAAACGAGAATCGACATGGCGAAACAAGATCACCCTGCGGGCAGAAAATTTCGAAGTCCCCGGAGTTCTGGAAAAAATGAATTTCGAACTACGTGAGGGGGAAATCCTGGGAATATTTGGGCTCATCGGCTCAGGGATTAATGAGCTGGCCTTAGGGCTCTTCGGCGCCTTACCGACTCGAGGAACCATAGAAATGAACGGTCGTTCGGTGTCGGCACACTCTCCGGCGCTGGCGAAAAATCTGGGACTTGGCCTTATTCCTGCCGACCGCAAGCAAGAAGGCATCATTCCCGAACTGAGCGTTGCGCAGAACATCACCATGGCTTCTCTGGGACATTATCATAAAAGGGGGTTTCTGTGCCGCAGAGAGGAAAAAAATTGCGTTTGCGAATGGGTAGACAGACTGAAAATCCGCCTTCACAGCATTGATCAGCCCATCAAATCTTTAAGCGGAGGAAACCAGCAGAAGGTGGTTCTGGCACGCTGGCTGGCCACCCAGTCTAAAGTGCTCATCGCTTCAGAACCAACTCAGGGGGTGGACGTGGGTACCAGAGTAGACATATATCACATTTTCGACGAGTTAGCAAGAAAAGGCCTCGGTATTATGGTCCTTTCTTCGGATCTACCGGAGGTCCTGGCTTTGAGCGACACCATTATTGTCCTGGAGGGAGGGAAAGTCGTTGGACGTTTCTCTAAAGGAGAAGCAGATGAACAAACCATCCTCTACCTTGCCATGGGTGGAAAAGAAAAAGTCACGCATTAAATGGTCTGCAGTATTGGGTCTACTCGTTTTTTACGTGATTCTCTGTGCCATATTTAGCTTTCTCTCTCCTTTCTTTTTCACCCTCAAAAATTTCTCTAACATCGCCTCCAACATGGCCTATATCGGCATTATGGCTGCGGTACAGACGCCGCTTCTCATCGGTGGCGTTATGGACCTTTCCATGGGGGCATCGGCACAGCTTGCAGGAGTTCTGGTGGGTATCCTCTATATGGGAGGATGGAATATATGGTTTGCCACTCTCTTCGCGCTGGGCATAGGTCTCGGGGTTGGATTTTTGAACGCATTGTCGGTGACTCGCATCGGTATCAACGCCTTCATCGCCACTCTGGGAATGCTCAACGTCATCGAAGGGATTGCTCTGGTTCTTACCGGAGGTCTCACGGTGAGTATCCTGGTTCCTCAATTTCAGTTTATCGGGATGGGAACCCTTTTCGGTGTCCCCTTTCCTATCATTCTTATGTTGAGCTTTTTTGTCATTTTCTACATCCTCCTCTCTTCCACTCCTTTCGGACGGACCGTCTATGCAGTAGGGGGGAACCCGGTAGCCAGCAAGCTCTGCGGTATTAACAACGCCCGGGTGTTGACCATTCTCTTTGTGCTTTCCGGAATGGCCGGCGCTACGAGTGGTATCCTGGTGGCCTCTATGCTGGGGGCTGCAGCCCCAGCAGCATTATCGGGAACCATCCTTACCGTCATTGCCTCAGTCATCCTTGGGGGCACCAGCCTTTCAGGGGGCTCAGGTAATATCTGGGGGACACTCCTTGGAGTGCTCATTCTGGGCACGTTGACCAATGGTCTCGTGATTCTGAATGTTTCCTCATTCTGGCAGGAGGTCACCCAAGGGTTAGTGTTGCTTGCAGCAGTGGGCATTGACCAGATTCGCCAGCGGCGAGAACGGCGGTAAAAAGGAGGATATATCATGAACCTGCGCGAGCGTTTCCACGAGGTAATGCATTTCAATCCTCGGGCCCACTCTATTAAGTGGGAATTTGGATATTGGGGCGGAACGGTAGAGCGTTTCTACCGGGAAGGCCTTCCCAAAGGGCTTTATCCTCGCCTCCCTCAGATGGTTTCTTCCCCCACTTCACATCTCTATGCTCCTTGCTGGCAATCCCTTGGGCACGATACGCTTCCTCCGGGGATCGCTGTGGTAGGCGGGGGGCTTTACTGGCCCACTCAGGGGTTTCCTCTCGATTTCGATATTCGCCATCATTTCGGTATGGACAAACCCCAAATGCTCCTTAATCTAAACCTCCTTTTTTACCCCCCCTTCGAAATCGAAATTCTGGAAGAAGACGAAAGCCATCTCCTCTATATCGATCTCGATGGCGTCAAAAGACATTTCCTGAAAGAAACCGCAGTCATCCCATCGGCAGTTGATTACCCTATCAAAGACTGGGAAACCTGGAACACGCTTAAAGCCGAGCGGCTCCGTTTAGAAGAAATCCCCTTCCGTTTACCCCAGAACTGGGATGAACTTGTGGTTCTCTATAAAGAGCGAGATTTCCCCCTGGTAATCGGTGGATACCCCCACGGTCTTTTCGGAACTCTGGCAAACCTTATGGGATACGAGAATCTTTTCGTGGGCTACTACGAAAACCCCGACCTCATCCACGACATCACTAGAACCTTTGTAGATCTCTGGATAGGGGTATATGAAGAAGTCCTTTCTGCGGTGGAAATAGATGCGTTGCACATCTGGGAAGATATGTCTTTCGGAAAAGGACCAATGGTATCCCCTACCATTATTAAGGAATTTATGGTGCCATACTATCGTCGGCTAACCGACTTTCTCAAGGCCCGGGGCGTAGAAATCATTCTCCTCGATACCGATGGCTACTGTTTCGATATCATTCCCCTGCTCATTGAAGGCGGTATCACGGGCCTCTATCCCATAGAGGTGAGCTGCGGAATGGACCTCTTAAAAGTACGAAAAAACTTCCCAAAATTACAACTCCTGGGTGGCATTCCCAAAAGCGAGATCGCCCAGGGGAAAGAACATATCGAAGCAATTCTCAAGCCAGTGATGGAAGTTCTGAAAACCGGAGGTTACATTCCATTTGGGGATCACCTGATTCCCCCGGAAGTTGGTTTTGAAGCATTCTCCTACTACCGAACCAGACTCAACCAGATGATTGAGGAAACAGGAAAATTTTGAAAAAACCGTTGTAACCCACCCTGAGCAAGGTTCTAAGGCGTGGGTTACAACACGAAACAAGAGAAACCGCTTCACATGGTACACCGAAGAAAAGAGAATACCGGAGGTTGCGATGATTTCACGCACCCTTTTAAAGATTTGTGTGGATTGTACCTCATATTCTTCGGATTCCCTACCACCTATCCTTTCCTTAAGAAAGTGATTTTTTCATTTCTCCAAGACATGTTACCTCTCAACAATTTTCGTCCGGAAGTCGGTAGGAAGATGTAACTGTCCTCCAAGATCTGGAAGAAACCCGTACACGGTATTGACAAATGAACACGTCTTTGTTACGCTTGTTGGTAACGTTTTCTATAATTATCTTGAGCATTTTATCCGTTTCCTATATATGATTTTCTGGTAACGTTTCCTGAGGAGGGGTAGTGTTGTCTGAACTTCTCTACATGGAAAACATCTGCAAGTCTTTCTTCGGTGTTCCGGTCCTTAAAAATGTGTCTTTCCGCCTCCGCCATGGAGAAGTGCATGTCCTTCTGGGAGAGAATGGCGCCGGAAAATCCACCCTCATTAAAATCCTCAGCGGTGCATATACTCTGGATAGCGGAAAAATCTTTCTGGAAGGTCAGGAAATCGACACGAGCACATATAATCCAGAAACAGCTTCCCGAATGGGTATCGCGACAATTTACCAGAATTTTCATCTAGTTCCGCATCTCACGGTAGCCGAGAACATTTCCCTCTCTTCTTTTCCCATTTCCCGGATGCGACTTATCAACTGGCCAGCCGTGCGCGCTTTCGCCGAAAAAGCCCTGCAACTCGTCCAGCTGAACGTGGAGCCGAATACCAGAGTGAAAGACCTCACCACCTCGCAGCAACAAATGCTCGAGATTGCCATGGCCCTGGTGCAGAAAGCTAAAATCATCATCATGGACGAGCCCACTGCCGCCATCAGTAGGAGAGAAACCGAAACCCTCTTTCAAATCATCCGCAGGGTTAGGTCTCAGGGTGTTGGCATCATCTACATCTCCCACAAGCTGGAGGAAATCAAGGAAATTGGTGACACCATCACCATCCTGCGCGATGGAGAACAGGTGGGAACCATGCCGGTCCAGGATGTGAATATGGACCAGGTGGTCAATCTGATGACCGGAAAGGAAATTCGCACCGAACAGCGACACGTAAAGAGGGTACCCGGTGCAGAACTTTTCCGCTGTGAAGGTCTCTCGGTTACCGGGAAGTTCAGCAATATTTCTTTCGCGGTCCGACGGGGGGAAATACTGGGACTAACGGGTCTCGTGGGAGCCGGGAAAACCGAATTAGCCCGGGCGATATTTGGAGTGGACCGTCTGGAGAAAGGAAAGATTTTCGTCAACGGAAAACTGCTACGCCATAACACCCCTAGGGCCATGGTTGAAGAAGGTGTGGGATACATTCCGGAAGACCGGGACGTCTCCGGTCTGTGCATGAATAGACCGGTGCGAGATAACATCACCATTGTTTCTCATGCCAAACGCCGGGGTATTGGACTCGACCTCCGCCGGGATACCCAGGAAGCTCGGTCATTCGTAGAGCGCTTGCAGATTCGAACCGACTCTCTGGAAAGGCAGGTTAAGTACCTGAGCGGTGGCAACAAACAAAAGGTCATCCTGGCCAAGTGGTTTCAGGCTCATTGTCAGTTTTTGATTCTTGATGAACCCACCATCGGTATCGACGTGGGCGCAAGACAGGAAATTTACCGCCTCATTGACGATTTTGTGAAGGATGGTGAACGGGGAGTGCTCTTTATTTCCAGCGACCTCTCTGAAATCCTCAACGTTACCGACCGAATCGTGGTCATGGTGCGAGGACGGATTACTGCCGAACTCGAACCAACCGGACTTACCAAGCAAGAACTCATGAGTTATTGCCTGGGTCTCAAAAACGGCGTTTCCCATGAGGTGCCGTTATGAACAAGGACGCTTTGAGAACGCTTTTGACCTTCATTTCTCGCCAGCAATCGCTGTCCATGTTTTTCATCCTTCTTATCATGTGGATCGTGCTGGCCTTCCTGTCTCCATATTTTCTCACCATCAACAACATCTTCGAAATCACCCTCCAGTCGGCTGTCATTGCCCTGCTGGCTGCGGGGGAATCGTTTGTCATCTTCTCAGGAGGCATCGACCTCTCAGTAGGTTCGGTGTTCGCCTTTTCGGCCATCGTGGGTGGGTTGGGACTGGTAGCCACGAGGAGTGTTCTCTTTTCTCTTCTGGCCTCTTTGGGAGGAGGGCTTTTCGCCGGCTTCTGCAACGGCTCGGCCATCATCAAACTCAAAATTCCACCTTTTGTGGCCACACTCGGCATGATGGGTATCGCGCGGGGGTTAGCACTCATTCTTTCTCGAGGGATACCCATTTACGGCCTTCCCCGAGAATACATGTGGATAGGCCAGGGGAGAGTCCTGGGCATCGTTCCCGTCCCTACCATTATCGTGCTCGTGCTCTTCACTGTGATGTTCTTCGTTCTGCGGAATACCCGGTTTGGCCGGTTCACCTACGCTTTGGGGAGTAACGCTGAAGCGACCAGGCTTTCAGGAGTGAAAATCCCTCCGGTGATGCTTGGCATCTACATGATTTCAGGCGCCTTCGCAGCGGTAGCTGCGGTCATTGAGTCGGCACGACTCGGCACCATGCAACCGGCCTCAGGAAGCGGCTATGAGCTTTTAGCTATCGGTTCGGTATTCATCGGTGGAGCGAGCATCTACGGAGGGGAAGGTAATATTTTTGCTTCCCTCATCGGGGCACTCATCGTCACCACCATCCGTAACGGCCTTAACATCCTGGGTGTCTCTGCCTTTTACCAGTACGTGGTTAACGGTCTGATCATTATTTTTGCTGTAGCCGCCGACCAGAGCCGAAGGGCTCGTTAGGGTACAAGCGGCACAAAACCGCTTGCCATAGAAGAAAGGAGTGGTTGAAAATGGTGGGAAGAAAGTGGTTTCTGGTGGTGCTGGTTGTGGTGTTCCTCTTGAGCACGAGCATTCCCATTTTTGCTCAGGATCGCTCCAAGACCATCGTGTTCATTCCCAAATCGACCGACGTCACCTACTGGCTCTTCCTGCGTAAGGGAGCGGTGGACAAAGCCAGAGAGCTGGGATACGAGATCGATTATCAGGGCGTGGCTACCGAAGCAGACATTGCCGGACAGGTTAATCTGGTAAACAATATCGTTGCCACCAAACCGGCCGGGATTCTCCTTGCTGCTACCGATGCCAAGGCTCTACAGGCTCCGGTAGAGAATGCCATTAAGTCCGGTGTCCCGGTCATTATGGTTGACTCGGGTATTGAAGACCCGTCCATTCCCCTGGCAAACATCACCACTGATAATTTTGATGGTGGGTACAAGGCCGGGATGCTCCTGGCAGAAATGATTGGCAAAAAGGGAAAAGTCTCCAACATCGGCATTACCGCCGGCTCTCAGACCGGAAGAGAACGAAGCGACGGATTCATCGAAGCAATGAAGAACTTCCCGGATATCCAGGTCCTGCCCGTACAGTGGACCAACGCCGAAGCAGCAACGGCCATGAACATCGCTACCGACCAGCTCAACGCCAATCCCGACATTGTGGGCTTCTACTCTGCGGCAGCCCCCATGGCGGTGGGCATTGCCCAGGCTTTGAAGGCCAAGGGCCTGGATAAGAAAATCAAGCTCATCACTTTTGATCCCAGCCCAGAAGTACTACCTCTCTTTGAGGAAGGGACCATCCAGGCCATTCTCGCTCAGGATCCCTACCAGATGGGATACCGGGGCGTAGAAATGCTCGACCGGGTGATCAAAGGTGGCACCATTGCTCCAGAAGAGAAAAACATCCAAATTCCGGTGGTCATCATCACCCCTGAAAATTACAATCAACCGGAAATTCAAAAACTCCTGCAGACACCGGATAAGTTTTAAAACCTCCGGGGCTCCTTTACCCGGAGCCCCGCTCCTTCATGAAATTCTCTCAGACATATCTTTCTGCAAACCGGGCCACCATCCAGTCAGGAAAGAAACGCCGCACCAGCAAAGGTCCCAGGCGATTCTTCCAGCCGGGAATGCAGACCACCTGACCCCGCTCATAAGCCCGGAGCGATTCTCGAGCCACCTCTTCGGGTTTCATCACCCCGGGGGATTCTTTCGGTCGCTGCAAACCATCCCGGGAACGCTCGAAAAATTTCGTCTCGGTAGAACCGGGAGCGACGTAGAGCACATGGACGTTATGTGTTCTCCATTCCGCCCAGAGCGCCAGAGAAAAGTTGTACACATAGGCTTTGGTAGCCGCATACACGGCAAAGTTGGGGAGGGGAAAGAATCCGGCCACCGAACCAATGTTAATGACACCGCCGTTCCTTTTTTCCACCATCCTTCTTCCGGCCCGAAAAGCAAGCTCGGTAAGCGCCGCTATGTTGAGCGCGATCATCTCCCGGTAGCGAGAGGGGTCTCTTTCCAGAAACTTCCCGTAAACCCCTAACCCAGCATTATTCACCAGAAGATCGATATCGAATTCCTGCATGACACTAATACCCTTTTCCAGTTCCCGCGTGAGGTCACAACGCACCGTCTCCAGCTGTACTGCGTACCTCTCCTTAATGGTCCCGGCAACCCGCTTCAAAGACTCCTCATCTCTCCCCAAAAGAATCACGTGAAGACCACGTTCAGCCAGCTGATAGGCAAAACATTCCCCAATCCCCGACGAAGCACCGGTTATCAGTGCCCACTGTCCCTTCTGGAGTTTCGGCATCCACACCACCCCGAAAACGTTCTGGAGGAATATTAGCGAAAATGGCTGGTTTTTGCAAAGTAGATGAGATATGTTGAGCAAAATTTTTTATTGCATGCTGGCGTACCTTTCTGGTTCGGTACTGTACGCCTCGCTTTTGGGAACCATGTTCGGTGTTGATCCTCGAAAAGCCGGAGCTGACGGCAACCCAGGAGCAACCAATGCTTTTCGCGCCGGTGGGGTAACCCTGGGAACTCCGGTTCTCCTTCTTGATTTTTTGAAGGGATTTTTACCGGTCTTTTTATTCTTTGAAAAAGCCGGACCGCTACAGCCCCTTCTGGCCCTTGCTCCGGTTGTGGGGCATGTTTTTCCGGTTTTCCACCGTTTCCAGGGAGGGAAAGGTATCGCCACCACCTTCGGGATCTGGAGCGCCCTTACCTACTGGGTGATTCCCTCGGTACTGGGCACCACGTTCTCACTTTTTCTTGTACTCAAGCATTTCACCGGCTTCACAATCCCAGATCACCTCGGCGTCATGATAGGGATGCTCCATGCAAGTGGATGGGTAGCTCTATTGTATAGGCGTCTCTATCTCACCATCGCTTTTGGTAACCTCGCCCTTCTCCTTCTGGCCCATCGGCAGGAATTCAAAACAAAAAGGGAAAACCATGCCTGACCTCGGAGACATTGTCGTCCATTTCCAGAGGGTCCACATCTTTGCCCTGGCCATCGGTATCATTGCGCTCCTGAACCTCTTCACCATTCGACGTCCCACCCCCAAATTGCTCTCCAGAGAAAAACCCCTGGTGAGCGTTCTGGTTCCGGCTCGGAACGAAGAACATAACATACCAAAATGTCTCCGGTCACTTTTCGCTCAGGACTACCCCCGTCTGGAGATCCTGGTCTGGGACGATTGCTCTACTGACCGGACCCGGGAAATTCTTACCGCTATCCAGGACGAAAGGTTCCGCTGGACGAAGGGTACCCCACCACCTCCAGGGTGGTTGGGAAAAAGCTGGGCCTGTTACAATCTTGCCCAAAAAGCCCGGGGTGAAATCCTCATTTTTACCGATGCCGATACCTGGCATGAACCTTCTTCCCTGAGCCGGCTGGTGGAAGTGATGTACCACGAACATCTCGACGCCTTAAGTGGTGTTGCCCGGGAAGTAACGGTAACCTGGGGAGAAAAACTCACCGTTCCCTTCATGGTATGGAGTGTCGCAGCTCTCTATCCTCATTTACTCTCTTTCTTCTTCCCCCGCTCGAGAGCTCTGGCAGTGGGCAACGGCCAGCTTATGGCTTTCCGTCGAAGTACCTACTGGGCAATCGACGGGCACCAGGGAGTTCGGGGGAAGGTTATTGAGGATATGGAACTCGCCCGCACCCTACGCCTCCGGGGGTATCGCTACCGGTTCTACAACCTCACGGATCTTTTGTCCTGCCGCATGTACCGCAATTTCCGGGAAGCCTTCCAGGGAATGGTTAAAAGTTACTTTTGGGTTTTTGGCGGAAACATCATCTTCTCAAGCTTCGTATGGGGGTGGCTTCTTTTTTACAACCTCTATCCCTACTATCTCCTTTTGAGTAACCGCCACCACAGTTTGGCTTTGCTCACCATCGGTGTCAATGCTTTCTCCTGGGGGATTGTGGCTCTCTTCTACCGGGTCACACCCTGGGCAGTGCTCTTTAATCCCGCCATTCTCCTCATCAACGTCTTCATCGGGTGGACCTCCACGGTGCTTACCAGAATGAAACGGGTTACCTGGAAAGGTCGTCGTATCCTTACAGCATCTCCGCCCCCACGATGAGCTTTACGATTTCATCCGGTGTGGTCTCGGTTTTTCTCTTATCCCCCACTTTCCGTCCTCCCCGCAGCACCACAATCCGGTCGGCCACGTTAAAGACATGACGCATATTATGACTGATGACGATGACCGAGCATCCCTTTTCCTTGAGTCGGAGAATAAGGTCCAGAACCCGGCGGGACTCTTTCACCCCCAGGGCGGCGGTGGGCTCATCCATGATGATGATTTTTCCTCCCCAGGGCATGACCCGGCCGATGGCCAGAGCCTGCCGCTGTCCTCCAGAGAGGTAACGCACCAGAGTCCGCAACGAAGGAAGCACGATTCCCAGTTCTTTCAAGGTGCGGACCGTGTCGTCCACCATTTTTTTGCGATCCACAAAAATTCCCAGACGTCCTTTCACCGGTTCTCGACCTAAAAAGAAGTTGGCCGGCACATCCCGGGTTTCGATGAGCGCCAGTTCCTGATAGACGATCTCAATACCCAGAGCCTGAGCATCGTGGGGGCTGCGGATTTCCACCGGTCGGTTCAGAAAAAAAATCTGCCCCCTGGTGGGCTGGTGGACCCCGGCAATGATTTTTACCAGCGTCGACTTTCCGGCCCCGTTATCTCCCACCAGAGCCACAATTTCCTGGGGGTACACTTCAAAATCCACATCTTCCAGGGCATGGACGCCCCCAAAATATTTGGTTATACCCCGCAAAACCAGGATCGGTTGCGGAACTTCTTCCTTTAAGAGAGCCGTCTCCAAAACGTATCGCCCCCCTTCATCGGGTTACACCTTTCGCTTCCGGTACATATCGATCATCACTGCCCCAATGATCACCGCCCCGATGGCCGCCGGTTGCCAGTAGGCCGGAAAACCCAAAAGTACCAGGGCATTACGCAGAATCTGCATGATCGCTGCCCCGATCAGTGCTCCCCAGACACTCCCTTCTCCGCCGGTGAGACTGATACCCCCGATGACCGCGGCAGCAATGATATCGAGCTCATACCCCTGTGCCGCCGTGGGTGCTGCTACCCCCAGGCGAGCAGTCATGAGTAATCCTCCCATACCGGCCAGAAGTCCCGATAGGGTAAAGGCCACATTTTTTACCCGACCGGTATTGATACCGGCCAGCGCCGCAGCATACTCATTACCGCCCACCGCATAGGTATGGTAACCGAGCTTGGTCTTATCAAGGAGAATATAACAGAGAACCGCAAAAACCACCATGAAAATGGCCGGTAGAGGAACCTGCCAGATAAAAATCCCCACATCGGTTTGTCCCAGGCTCATAAAAGAGCGAGGCAAACTCCGTACCGGCCACCCCTGGGTCATCCCGTAACAGAAGCCCCTGATGATACTCATGGTTCCCAAGGTAGCAATAAAAGGAGGGAGTTTCGCTTTACTCACCATAAGACCGTTACAAAACCCGATGCCCAGGGTCACCAGAAGACCCATTAAAACCGAAAAAACCACGTTGTATCCTGCCACGAGAAGCATTGCCGTCACAATACCCGAAAAGGCCATATTTGACCCGGCGGAAAGATCAATACCCCCACCGATGATGACCACAGACTGCCCAAAAGAAGCAATGGCAATCCAGGAAAAAGCCCGCAAGACATTAAAAATATTGTTGGCGGTGAGAAAAGTCCGGGTCAAAAGGCTCAGGACGACCACCATTCCCACCAGGATAAGGATCAGGGCGGCAAGCTGATTTCGGGCGAAACGCCGCAGTAAACCCGGTTCGGTATAACGGAGGAACTCCTCTTCCCTTTTACTCTCCACAAATTTTCCCCCCGCTCGAAAGAATGTGTAAAAGGAAAAACGGACCGGGGAACCTCCCGGTCCGTCACGATTGGAATTTACTCTTCAGGAAATGCAGGTGGAAGGGGCTTGGTGAAATCGCTGGTTTTCCAGGCTTCGATCATGGCATCGACGTTGTGGATAGTCACGATATCCATACCCGAATCGGTCCAGGAAGGAAATTCTTTCTTGTTCACCACGTAGTCAAAGAGCATCTGGATGGTGTCATACCCCCAGCCCCAGTACTTTTGACCCACAAGACCCACGAGAAGCCCTTCCTTGAGGTACTCGAGCTCTACCGGCAGGGTATCAAAGGCCACAGTTTTCACCCGCCCGGATTTTGCCGCTTCTTCCCACAGGGGCATGGAGCCGCGTTCGGCAAAGAGGGGCCAGAGACCCACAAAGAACCACCCGGTGAGATCCGGATACGCTTGCATGGTTTCCTCTACCACCTGTACCCCCTGGTTAATGTCATCATAGCAGGCCACGGTGGTTACAATTTCGATACCCGGGTAATCCTTGATCCCATCCTTGAAGCCCCGAATACGTTCCTCCAGGTTAAACGCACCGGGAACTCCGGTAAGCAGAGCCACTTTCCCCTTATCACCCATGTAGCGGACTAGAAGCTCTGCGGCTGCTTTGCCTCCATCGTAGTTACTGACCCCAAGATAGGTAAACCGCTTGCTCTTGGGTGCATCGGAATCCCAGGTCATGACAGGGATCCCCGCATCCACCGCTTTGTTGATCACATCGACCAGGGCATCAGGGTCGTTACAGGAAACACCGATACCATCGACACCCTTGGCAATGACATCTTCGATCACCCGTACCTGCTCAGCGGCATCAGAAGCGACCGATCCAACATAGAGCACCTCCACGGTATAGTCGGTGGTTTCGGTCAGCTCCTTGGCTTTGGCAAAGGCACCATCCCGACCGAGTTCGAATACCGGATTATTGAGAGCTTTGGGAATCCAGGCAAAAGTGAGCTTCTTTTTCTCCTGAGCGAAAACACCGGAAATTAACAACCCCAACACCAGAACCATCACCAATCCAAAAACCAGCCATTTCCCTCTCCTCATGCTTTCTCTATAATTCCCCCCAAATCCTGGACAACCCCTTTAGTTTGGTTCACCTCTGATTCAGGGTGGCATATAATAAAACAGAGGGAGGAGGAGAGATGAGGAAAATGAGGAGAAAACTTGACGCGGCGTTG
>Ga0272448_1000549_pt1 | contig 57992 bp, 41 predicted proteins | sample YNPCB0191_FD_202220 | JGI IMG/M metagenome (GOLD analysis project Ga0272448, IMG submission 202220) | Hot spring sediment microbial communities from Yellowstone National Park, WY, United States - YNP-CB-019-1 | ecosystem: Environmental > Aquatic > Thermal springs > Hot (42-90C) > Sediment... | reverse complement strand
TTGACCGTATCGGCAGCGACCACGATGTGGTCTATGGCTTCAACTTCCTGCCGGAGACCGGCATCGAGAAGAATCTCAACCTCCAGCAGAAACTTCACAACCGGATTCAGGAGATTCACGACACCATCGGCGAAGATTCCGAGATTCTCGACCGGACCGAGCGGCTCAACGAAGACGCGATGTACGCCATTTACGAGAAGAAGAACGGCGGGCAGTTGAGTCTGTTCGAGGACGAACAGGAAGAGGAGTTCCTCGACCTGAACGAAGCCGAGGAGATTCTCCGTCAACTCCGCCGCGAAAACCCCGCCGAGTACGACCGCATCGCCGATCTGCGCGACGGCATCCGCACCGGGAAGGCTTCCACGCACAAGGGGCTGTTCGTGTTCTGCGAAGCCACGTATCCAAACCAGCCGGAGCAGAAGGGCTACCAGCAATTATTCTTGGTGGACGAGAACGGCGCGGTCGTCTCGAAGGACGTGCCGAAGATTCTCGGCCTCATCAAGTGCGGTCCGGACACGAAAGGCCAACCGTTGCCCAAGGAATACAACGCCGCCGTCATGCGCGTGCAGCGCATCTTCGCCGAAGAAGTGAAACACCGGCAAGCCGAACGCCAGCATACATTGTCCCTGAGCCACGGCCAGACGTACGCGTTGCGCGAACTCCGCGTCCTTTTCGGCGCGACGGAGGATGAAGACCAAAAGGGAATGATCAACGTTCTCGAAAAAGCGCTGCGCGGCCCGGTCACCAGAGCCGTGAACAAGGAGTTAAACCTTCTCCGCCGCAACGGCGTCACCGGCCAAGCCTTGTTGAAGAATCTCGCCAAACTTTACGACCAGCACAACCTCCGTGACTGGGTTGACCGCCGCAGCCTGCACGCCAGCGAGCGCCCCATCCCCAAAATCGTGTGCAGCGAGGCTTTGACTTGATTGGCTCTGGCTCGGAACACTCTCCGGTGTTGCCGCCCGATTTCCGACAGTGGGTGCCCTAGAACCACCACGTCCACTCCATCCTCGACGTTTTCGAGAACCTGCCGCTGACCGCCTCTTGCGTCAAGGAGTGCGGCACGCGCAGTCCCCAGTGCCCGCGCCATCGAACGGGCTAACCTGCACCCATGTCGCTGTGCGCTTCCTCACCCCCGATGCCCACCCTGGCCCGTCGTGCTGCGGCCCACACAGGAAAACAGATGGATCGCCGCATCGGTAGGATGATCATAGACCTCGTCCTTTACCGGCAATCCGTGTTCATCCTGTGAATAACCACCTGACAACGCCCGTACCGTCAACGGCGCGCCTACCGGATCCGCCTCGACCAAGCCCTGCGAAATGAACCATTGCAGCAACTCCACCCCGTAATTCACCAGCCGCCCCTCGTCCTCTCGAGATCTCACGAAAATCCCCTTTGACTGCCAAAGCTTGATACGGCTTGCGCTGGCCGCCTCATGCTCCGCTTCTCCGCCGGATCGCCAAAGTCCAAACACTGCGCGCCCGGAAACAATCGGGCAGTCTCTGTAAGGACATGCTCCGCCATCGGCACAATCCGCGAAGTCGGCAGCTTCACGACGCCGTCGTGGTAAACCAACAGCTCGCCGTCCGCGATCCGCGCGAGCGGCTTTTCGTAGGCCGCCGGGATCCGCGTGTAGATTAAAAACCGGTGATTCTGCTGCTCACGACACAACACCTCCAGATACGGTTTCTCAGGGAACAGTCGCTCCGGCGGTAAGCCCAACTCCCCGGCGCGCTCGTCAAATGTGATCACGCACTTCAGCAAAAACTCCCACGGGTCCGACGGCAGCGGTTTCTGCGCCCCGGAGCAAACCGGCACAGCGCCTCAAGCGCCTGGCGTCGAAAGCTCTCGGATAATCGCGTCGAGAAGTTTTGCCTTGCATCCAGCACAAGCATTCTGCTCGATCACCAGCGCGATCCGTTCCGACCAGTGACTGGCCACGCTCTCAATCTCCACGCGATCCTTGAGCTGTCGGGTAGCTTTCAGAAACAACTCGCACGCCGCCAACCTCGTCTTCGAGTCCGGCGCATCCGCGACCACCTTGCCGTCCTTCGTCACGAACGGAGCATTCGCAGCCTCCCGCATCCGCAGCACCACGTGCTCATTCGTCAATCCTTTCGCAGCCAGAGCCTCTTCCAAAGTTTGTCGAACCGCCGGGCGCTCAAACACCGCCTCCGCATCATGCTCAGCCGTGCTCTCCGCGTACCCCGCCATCTTCAGCGCAACCGACTTTACGCCGATCGCCGGACCCAAATACGCTTCCAACGCTGGACGCTGCCGAAGCGTCAACTTCCGCTTTTGTGATCCAGGCTTCGCATGTCGGTTCCTTGTCCGTGCCATGCCTCCTCTGGCCAGCAACCACAGTTCCGATCACCGCCGCCAGCACGAAGTTTTTACAAGTTTTCCCGTCTCATGGACGCCATTGCGCGCCACCCAAATTACCCTTGACATCCTTTCGCTACCCTGCTAGCAAACCGCGAACTTCCGATGAATCAGCACCATACGTCCACAACCAACGCAGGCAGAAGCCCTTGCAACAAGGGCCGCGCTCCGTCTTCCTCTGACGGCACCCATTGTTTCTGAAAAGCAGAAGAGTCCAAGTGCCATGACCAAACAGACAACAGAACAAACACCGCCGCTGATGCGCGGCGCCGACATCGTCATCAAGAGCCTCGAACGCGAAGGCGTGGAGGTGGTGTTTGCGTATCCGGGCGGAGCCAGTCTGGAATTGCATCAAGCGCTGGCGCGCTCCACGAAGATCCGCGTGATTCTGCCGCGGCATGAGCAGGGCGGTGTCTTCGCGGCCAGCGGTTACGCCCGCGCCACCGGCCGGTGCGGTGTTTGCATGACCACCAGCGGCCCCGGCGCGACGAATCTGATCAGTGGCCTTGCGGACGCCTACATGGATTCGGTGCCCATCATCGCCATCACTGGACAGGTCACGCGCCCGATGATCGGCAAGAGCGCGTTTCAGGAGATTGACGTTTTCGGCATGACCTTGCCGATGGTCAAACACAGCTACCTGGTGATGAACGTCGAGGACCTGCCGCGCATTTTCAAAGAGGCTTTTTACATCGCCACGACAGGGCGGCCCGGCCCGGTGGTCATTGACATTCCCAAAGACGTTCAGCAGGCGTCCTGTCCGGCGGTTTTCCCTGATCGGGTGCACCTTCGCGGCTACAATCCCGTGCATCACATCCGTCCCGAAGATGTGGAACGCATCGTCGCGCTCATCCAGAAGAGTGAACGGCCTCTGCTGTATTGTGGCGGCGGGATCATCACCGCCAACGCCAGCGAGGAGCTTCGCGCATTTGCCCTGAAAACGCAGATTCCCGTGACGACCACGCTCATGGGCATCGGCGCGTTCCCGCAGGATCATCCGTTATCGTTGCACTGGCTTGGCATGCACGGCACGGTGTATGCCAATCTGGCAGCCGACCAGTGCGATCTGCTGCTGGCCTTTGGCGTTCGGTTCGACGACCGGGTGACCGGCAACGTCAAGGAATTCGCCAAGCACGCCACCATTGTCCACATTGACATTGACGCCAGCGAACTGAACAAGAACAAGCGGGTACACCTGCCGATTCAGGCGGAGATCAAGCACGCTCTGCAACAATTGATCAAGAGCGTCAAACCCGGCAAATACTCCGCCTGGCATGACAAGATCGCCGAGTGGAAAAAACAATATCCGCTTCGCTACAAGGTGACCGACGAAGCGCTTCAGTCGCCCTATGTCCGGGAATTGCTCGGCGGCGACACCAGCGAAATCATCATGCCGCAATATGTCATCGAGTTGCTCGACAAACTCACCCGTGGCAACGCCATCATCACCACCGGCGTCGGCCAGCATCAGATGTGGACGGCGCAATACTACCTGTTTACGCAGCCGCGCACCCTGATCACTTCTGGCGGCCTCGGCGCCATGGGATTTGGCTATCCCGCCGCTCTCGGCGTCAAAGTGGCCTTTCCTCACAAACAGGTTATCGGCATTGATGGTGACGGTTCGTTCCAGATGAACATTCAGGAACTGGCCACCGCCCACATTGAGCGCATCGCCACCAAGACGATCATCCTCAACAATCAGCATCTCGGCATGGTCGTGCAGTGGGAAGACCGCTTTTACCAAAGCGTTCGCGGCAACACCTACCTCGGAGACCCGCGCCATCCGCACATCATCTATCCGGACTTCGTTCAGATCGCCAAAGGCTACAACGTCCCCGGCGAACGCGTCGTCCGCAAAAGCGATCTGGAAGCTGCCATGAAACGGATGCTGGCTTCCAAGGAGCCGTACCTGTTGGATGTCATCGTGCCCTACACCGAGCACGTGCTGCCGATGATTCCCGCTGGCAAGACCGTCAAAGACATCATCATCGAGTAAGAGGCGACAAAAAAGGTTGCTTTTTGTCGGCGGTGGGTTCATTCTGCGTGCTGCAGTGCAATGGTAGCAGTCCGCAGTGAGTTGGTGGATGTGTCAAGCGTAGCCCTGTTAGCTCGGTGACAATCCGAAACCCGGCTGTCGGGAACAGTCACTGAGACCTCCTAGCGCCGCAAGGAGATAACGTTCAGATGGGAGCCAGACTTTTCGTCGGCAACCTTCCGTTCAACGCCACCGAAGGTGACGTGCTGGAGCTGTTCAAACAGGCTGGCAACGTCGCCGCGTGCGAGCTGGTTGTGGACAAGTTCACCAACCGCTCGCGCGGCTTCGCCTTCGTGGAAATGGCCACCCAGGAAGAAGCCAACCGCGCCATCGCGCAATTCCACGGCAAGGACTTCCAGGGCCGCGCTCTGACCGTCAACGAAGCCCGTCCGCGCGAGGAACGACCGCGTGGCGATTTCGGCGGCGGTCGCAGTAGCGGACGCCGCGAGTTCCGGCGGGGCCGCTAGTCGGAACGTCACAGCAGGCGCAGCACTTCCTCCGGGCGGGCAACCAATTGCTGGGCGCCCGCTGCAAGCAGTTCCTCGCGATCCCGGAATCCCCATAACACGCCCACGGCGAACATTCCCGCCGCGTGCGCCGTGCGCATATCCGTGCTGGTGTCGCCCAGATACACCCACTCCGACGGTGGGATGCCGAGTTCAGAAGCCATTTGCAACGCCATCGTCGGATCCGGTTTGATCGGCAGGTGGGCCACCTGACCGCGGACCGCCGCGAAGGGCTTGTCCGGAAAATAATGCGCCACCATTCGCCGGGTGAACGCATCCGGCTTGTTCGACAACACCGCCAGCGTCCGCCCGCGCAACGCCGCCAACAGCTCCCGAATCCCCGGATACACCCGCGTGTTGTCGAAGCAATGCGCCTCGTAGTGCTCCCGCATCAACGCCAGCGCCTGATCCGCCAGCGACACCCGGTTTTCGGGCAGACTCCGCAAAATCAGATTCCGCGCGCCGTCGCCGACAAAATAACGGTACGCCGCCACCGGATGCGTCGGACAACCCAGCGTGGACAGCGCATAATTGACGGCGTTGGCCAAATCCACCAGCGTGTCGGCCAGCGTCCCGTCCAGATCGAACAACACGGCGCGGAATCGTGAACTCATACCGCCAACAATAGCTTGATTCCCGCCCGAATTCAGCCACAATCTCGCCCCATGAAAAAACCGCCGCAACCAACCTGGGGCGGCCGATTCGCCGCCGGCCCGGCCGACCTTGTGAAGGAGTTCACCGAGAGCCTTCAGTTCGACTGGCGGCTGTTGCCGCACGACATCGCCGGCTCCATCGCGCACGCCAAAGGCCTTGCGAAAATCGGTATCCTCAGCCGAACGGAGGCCGCTCGGATCCTTCGGCGATTGCGCCGGCTGCGTCCCTCTCCCGACCCGGCGCTGGAGGACGTTCACATGAACGTCGAAGCCGCGCTCGGCGTTCTTGGACGCAAACTGCACGCCGGCCGCAGCCGCAACGATCAAGTGGCCACCGACATGCGTCTCTGGCTGCGGTCGGAAACCGGGAGGCTCCAGTCGGATGTTGCCGATCTTCAACGCGCGCTGGTGACGCTGGCGGACAAAAACCGCGATGTCATTGTACCCGGCTACACGCACTTGCAGCGGGCGCAACCGGTTCTGCTGGCGCATCATTTGCTCGCCTACGTCGAGATGCTGGCGCGCGACACGGCGCGATTGGCCGATTGTGTCGGGCGCGCCAACCTCTGTCCGCTCGGCTCCGGCGCGCTGGCTGGCAGCACGTTGCCGCTGGCGCGGGAGTTTGTCGCCCGCGAACTTGGTTTTGAAGGCGTCACGCAGAATTCCATGGACGCAGTCAGCGACCGGGATTTCGTCGTGGAGTTTCTCGCGGCGGCGGCGATTTGCGGGATGCATTTGTCGCGGCTGGCTGAGGACCTGGTGCTCTGGTCGAGCGCCGAGTTCGGGTTCATCCGCATCGGCGATGCATACACGACGGGTTCCTCGTTGATGCCGCAAAAGAAAAATCCTGACATTGCCGAACTGGTTCGAGGCAAAACCGGGCGTCTGTACGGGAATCTCGTCGCGGTGTTGACGATGCTGAAAGGACTGCCGTTGACCTACCATCGGGACATGCAGGAAGACAAGGAGCCGCTGTTTGACAGCGCCGACACGTTGGGCGCCTCCTTGCGGATCATGGCCGCGATGCTGCGGCACACGACGATCAACAAGGCCCGATGCGAGGCGGCTGCCAGCGATCCGTTGCTGTTGGCGACCGATCTGGCGGATTTCCTTGTCAGCCGTGGAATGCCTTTTCGGCAGGCGCATCACGCGGTGGGCCGGCTCGTCGCCGAATCGGAGAAAACCGGCATTGCGCTGCCGCAGTTGGCGCAGCGGCGGTTCGGAAAGGCGGCGGCGCGGCTGTTCGATCTGCGGCGGGCGTTGGAGGCAAGAAACATTCCCGGCGCGCCCTCTCCCCGGCAAGTCCGCGCGCAACTGGCGCGTTGGAAAAAACGGCTCGGCTAATGCACCTCGGCGTCGAGATTGGCGGAACGAAGCTGCAATTCGGCGTCTGCGACCGGCGCGGGCGACTGGTGGCGTTGCGTCGCCTGCCGGTGGACCGCAGCGGGGCAGCCAGAAACATCCTGCGCCAGATGTCGCAGGAAATGAGTACGCTGCTGGCAGAATACCGGGTCAAGGCCATCGGAGTTGGATTCGGCGGGCCGGTGGATTCGGCGACGGGCAGGGTGGTGACGTCGCACCAAGTGGCCGGTTGGTCGGGTTTCCCGTTGCGGGCCTGGTTGGAAAAACAGTTCCGATTACCCGTGGTCGTCCAGAATGACTCAAAGTGTGCGACGCTGGCCGAAGCGCGGCTGGGCGCCGGGCGAGGCAAGCGCGTGGTGTTCTACACCAACATCGGCACCGGTATCGGCGGCGGATTGGCGGTGGACGGAAAGCTCTATGACGGGCGATTCGGTTCGATGGAAATCGGGCACACGAGAATCGGCGAAAAAACGGTGGAGTCGCTCGCCTCTGGGCTGGCCATCGAACGCGGGGTCAGCTCCATCGAAGAAGCGGCGCGCTGGTATGGTGCGGCGATTGCCAATGCCATCACGTTGTTGAACCCGGACGTTGTCGTGGTGGGAGGCGGCGTTTCGCTCGCTGGGGCGCGGTTTTGGCGGCCGTTGCGTCAGACGGTGCGTCGTCTTGTGTTTCCGGCGTTTCGGAACAATTTCACGCTGGCACCGGCGGCGCTGGGCGAAAGGGTAGTGGTCATCGGCGCCGCGTTGGTTGCGTCGGAGCGGAGCCGTCGGCAGGAGAAAGGTGTTTGATGAACGCATTTCCATACAGAGCGGGTCAGTTGTGTTGTGAGAAGGTCGCGCTGGCGCGGCTGGCAGAGGAGTTTGGCACGCCGTTGTATGTGTACAGCCGAAACCATATCGTCGGCCAGTGGCGGTCGCTGGACAGGGCACTGGCCGGGTTGGATCACCTGGTGTGCTACGCCGTCAAAGCAAACAGCAATCTGGCCGTGTTGCGGGCCTTGGCCGAGGCCGGGGCCGGCTTCGACATCGTCAGCGGCGGCGAACTGGAGCGCGTCATCCGATCCGGGGGTGACCCGTCGAAATGCGTGTTTGCCGGTGTGGGGAAGACCCACGGGGAGATCGAGCGCGCGCTGCGCTGGGGAATTGGTTGCTTCAACGTGGAAAGTGTACCCGAACTGTTTCGGATCGCGGCGGTAGCGGAAACGATGGGGCGAACCGCTCCGGTGGCGTTGCGGGTGAATCCGGGTGTTGACCCGGACACTCATCATTACGTTTCGACGGGCAAACATGAGAGCAAGTTCGGTATTGCGTTGAAGGAGGCTCTGGCGGTGTATCGGATGGCGGCGGGTCGGAAAGGCCTGGAGATTCGCGGTGTGCAAATGCACATCGGTTCCCAGATCACAAAGACCGCACCGTACGTTCTGGCGATTCGGAAGATGTTGCCGCTGTTGGAACAACTGCGCGCACTGGCTCCGGAGACGCTGGAGTTTTTTGACATCGGCGGCGGGCTGGGGATCACCTACCGCAATGAGAAACCGCCGACGGCGCGGGAATTTGCGGCGGCCGTGAAACCGCTGTTGCGCCCACTGCGCTTGAAGATTCTGCTGGAGCCGGGGCGATTTGTTGTTGGCAATGGCGGTGTGTTGCTGACGCGCGTGCAATATGTGAAACGAACACCGGTGAAACAATTTGTCATCGTGGATGCCGCCATGAACGACCTGATCCGACCGTCCCTGTACGGGAGCTACCACGAAATATTGCCCGTGCGAAAGACCGCTGCGCCAAAGTGGATCACCGCCGATGTGGTCGGGCCAGTGTGCGAGTCCGGTGATTTTCTGGCGCAGGACCGGCGGATGGTCGCCGCCGAGGAGGGGGATCTGCTGGCCGTGATGAGCGCGGGTGCCTACGGAATGGCAATGTCATCCAACTATAATTCGCGCGGCAGAGCGGCAGAAATCCTGGTGGACGGAAAACATTACACGCAGGTGCGCCGCAGAGAGAGCGTGGACGATGTGTTGCGAGCCGAAATCAGTTAGGCGAGCAATTGGTTCAGACAGTCAATCAGCTTCTGAACGGGAAAGGGTTTCATCAAGTATTTGCAACCGACCTTGCAGAGGAAGAGATTGACCTGTGTATCGGCGGCATAACCGGTGATGAAAATGAACCGGTCGGCAAGTTTGGGGCGGAGCTGAACCGCCTGAGTATAAAACTCGTTGCCGCGCAACCGCGGCATCACCACATCGCAAACAATCGCGTCGTAATCGTACTGCCGTATTTTGTCTAACGCCTCCTTGCCGTCGTAAGCGGCGTCCACAAGAAAGTTCTGATCGGCCAGAATCCACTGAAGCGCCGAGAGCAGTTGACGGTCGTCGTCCACCAACAGCACCGACTTAAACTCGAACGATGGAACCTGTTGTTCTGTTCCGTTCGGAACGGAGTCCGGTTGCATGGCTTCCTTATAACAGGAAGGACGCCTCCTCGCCACAAAATTTTCACCGTCTCCCTATCGCCCTCTCGTCTCTGGAAGACGGCTTGATTCCAAGCCGCCTCAGGCAGTAATCTTTTGCTGTTTGCCGGCGTGTGACGCTGGTAGAATCCCGACCATGACCCATCGCACGAAATTCCTCCTTGTCACGTTGTGGGCAGCGGCTTTCGGTTGGGCGGGCGGACTGCGTTGCGTGTACGGCCAGAAAAACGCGCCGTCGCCTCAGACGGTTCGCGTGGTCATGCGCGACGGCGTGCGATTGGCGACCGACATCTATCTGCCACAGGGTCAAGGGCCATTCCCCGTGCTTTTCACACGCACGCCGTATGGACGTGTCGGGCACGCCGGTCGTGTGGCAAAGTTTGTGAGTGCCGGGGTCGTCTGCATCGTGCAGGACATGCGCGGGCGGTTTGAGTCCGAGGGCGAGAACCTGCCGTTTATCGGCTGCGGCTGGGGAGAACATCAGGACGGCGTGGACACGTTGGAGTGGATTCGCCGGCAGCCGTGGTGCAACGGACGGGTCGTCACCATCGGCGGGTCCGCCGGCGGCATCACGCAAAACCTGCTCGCCGCCGCCACCAATGCGCCCACCGCGCAATACATCACTGTCGCCGCCACGAGCCTCTACCACGACGGCGCCTATACCGGGGGCGCACTCCGCAAAGCCGATGTGGAAAACTGGATCCGGCAGAACAGGTTCGATCCGAAGGCGCTCGAATTGATTCGCGCGCATCCCTGCTACGATGACTACTGGCGACAGTTCGACACGTCGCTGAAGTTTTCCTCCATGACCGCGCCTGCAGTCCACGTCGGCGGCTGGTTCGATATGTTCGCGCAGGGAACCATTGACCAGTTTGTCGGTCGCCAGTATCGCGGCGCCGCCGGCGCGCGCGGCCGGCAGAAACTCGTGATGGGACCCTGGGCGCATGGGATCGGCAAAAGGCCCGTCGGCGAACTTGTCTTCCCGAACGCCCAGCGGATTCCGCCGGCCTTCGATTCCGAGAAGTGGCTGGAGTTTTTCCTGCTGGGCCGCGACAACGGCGTGTTCCAACAACCCGCCGTCGCCTACTACGTCATGGGCGACACCTCTACCGCCGGCGCGCCGGGCAACCAGTGGCGGTTCACCAACGACTGGCCGCCGCCCGCCACCGAAACGGCGTTGTATTTTCACGCCGATGGGAAACTCTCGCCGAGCAAGCCCGCAACGAAACAACCGACGACCGTCACCTACACCTTCCATCCTGCCGATCCGTGCCCGACCATCGGCGGTGGCAACCTCACGATTACCGCCGGCTCCTGCAATCAGAACCCCATTGAATCGCGCGCGGACGTTGTGTTGTTCAGCACCGAGCCGTTGGCGGCGCCGCTGGAGGTCACCGGACGAGTCAAAGCCAGAATCTTCGTGGAGTCCTCGGCGGCAGACACGGACCTTTCGGTGCGGCTCTGCGATGTGTATCCCGATGGCCGAAGCTATCTGATGGCCGAGGGAATGTTGCGGCTGCGCTACCGCAAATCCTTCGAGAAACCCGAACCGCTCACCCCCGGCGCGGTCGAAGAAGTCACCGTGGATTGCTGGTCCGTCAGCGTTGTCTTCAACAAGGGCCACCGCATTCGCGTTGCGGTCACCTCCAGCAATTATCCCCGTTTCGATCTCAATCCCGGCACCGGCAAACCGTGGACCGACAGCGGCCGGTTCGTTCCGCAGACCAATCGCATCTACTGCGACGCTGCGCGGGCGTCCTGTGTGATTTTGCCGACGCGATAACGGCGAAGCAGTTACCGCTGCGGTTCTGTCCGGTTCCGTGGTTGTTTGCGCCGGCAAACTGCTTTATGTTCCCGTGTCATGCGCCTGCAACGTTTTGAGTCGGTCACCCAACTGCTGATCTGGATCAGCGCCGCCATGTTTCTGGTCCAGCTCGTTTGCTCGGCATTTGGCTGGCGATGGTTTGAATGGATTTTGGCTCTTCACGCGGGCGGAATCCGGCGCGGATTTTTCTGGCAACCGCTGACCTACCTGTTCCTGCATGGCGGCATCTGCCATCTGTTGATCAACCTGTTGGTGCTCTGGTTTTTCGGGCGCGAGGTGGAACTGTTTCTGGGCGCGCGCCGGTTTTTGGGATTGTATTTTGGCGGCGGCGTGGCCGGGGCGCTGTTGTGGTTGGCGTTCAATTTCGACTCGTGGCATCCCGTCGTGGGCGCTTCGGCGGCGGTGCTGGCGTGCGTGATAGCGTTTGCGACGATGTTTCCCGACCGCGAGGTGACGTTGCTGGTGTTCTTCGTCCTGCCGGTGCGGCTCAAGGCGAAATATCTCGCGCTGATCGCCATCGCCATGGATGTGGCGCCGCTGCTGGAGGGCACCGCGGGGCGTGTGGCGCACCTGGCGCACCTGGGCGGCGCTGCGGTCGGCTGGCTCTTCGTGAAGGCGCTCGGCTATGGTCGCCCGTTGAGGATCCGCTGGCCACAGTGGGCGAAACGGTCGCCCCTGTCCAGCGAGGAGTTTTTGCGGAACGAAGTGGACCCGATTCTCGACAAGATTTCGCGCGAGGGCATCCAGAGTCTGACGCCGCGCGAGCGCAAGATTCTTGAATCGGCGCGCGACCTGTTGCAAAAACAGCGGCGGTGAAACGCATGGCCGTCTCCACGCGCCGTCCGTCGCTTGTCCGCCTGCTCGGTGAGCGCCCGTTGCCGCGCCCGGTCGCGGAGAAGATGTTGCGCGCCTACGGGTTTTGCGACACGGCGCAGATTGCGGCGGCATTGCCGCGTCTGCACAGCAACCAGCAGCAACGCCGCAGCCTGCGGTTGTTGTTGCCGCGTCTGCTGCGAGCGTGCGGCGCGTCGGCGGATCCCGACCGCGCGTTTCTTCGGTTTGAGCGGCTGGCCACCGCTTTGCCGCATCCCAACATGCTCTACCGGTATCTGCTGGACGCCCCGCAGGCGCTGGAACTGCTGGTCAAGGTCTTCGCGCACAGCCAGTCTCTCTCCGAGACGCTCGCTCGCAACGCCGAGCACTTTCATTTTCTCATCAGCCCGGAAACGTTGCGGGCGCCCCGCACCAAAGCGTGGCTTCACGCCGAGTTGGGTCGCCTGTTGCTCGGCAGCCGGGTGCCCGCCGAACGCTACGACATCGTGCGAAGGTTCCGCCGACGCGAGACGTTGCGGATCGGCGCGCGCGATCTGGTGGGCCGCGCTACACTGGAGGAAACCACCTTGGAACTCTCCAACCTCGCCGATGTCTGTCTGGAGGCCGTTTTTCACATCGCGCAGCAGAAACTCGCGGCGCAATTCCAACTGGCGCCGGAACAGGTCGGTCAAATGGCCGTCATCGGCATGGGCAAACTGGGCGGGCAGGAACTGAACTATTCCAGCGATGTGGATGTCATTTTCGTCTTTGACCGGGACGGACCGCTGACTCCGTCGGTGTCGCGACAAGAGTTTTTCACGCGACTCGCCGAGGAGATCGTCCGCGCGGTCGGCCGCCAAACCGAGGAAGGCAGTATTTTCCGCGTGGACCTGCGGTTGCGACCCGAAGGCGCGAGCGGACCGTTGGTTTGGTCGCTGGCCAATTGCGAAACCTACTACGCCGAACGCGGGGAAACCTGGGAACGAATGGCGCTGCTGAAAGCGCGTCCTGTGGCCGGCGATCCGGAGGTCGGCCGCCAATTCCTCGAAATGGTACAGCCGTTTGTGTTCAGCCCGCACGCCAGCGAAAACGTCCTTCAGGAAATGGCCGCCATCAAGGCGCGCATCGAGCGGGAGATCGTTGCCAACCACCTGCTGACGCGGCACGTCAAACTCGGCATCGGCGGCATCCGCGAGATCGAGTTTATCATCCAGTCGTTTCAACTGCTGCGCGGCGCGCGTTTGCCGTGGTTGCGCGAGCGCCACTCGCTGCGCGCCCTGCCGTTGCTGGCGAAAGCGAAACTGCTCACTGCCGGCGAGGCGCGGGCGCTGGACAGCGCCTACCGGTTTCTGCGCACCGTCGAGCACCGCCTCCAGATGGAGATGGAATTGCAGACGCACACGATCCCCGACGAGGAACGCGCGCTGGCGCGGCTGGCGCGCAGCCTGGGGTTCCGCACGATCGAGGCGTTTTGGGCTGCACACCGAAAACACACCTCTGCCGTTCGTCACATTTACGAAGCCGTGCTGGCGCACGCCGAAAAACACGTCAGTCCCGCCGCCGCTCTGCTGGCGCCCGACAAACTTCCCTCCGCCCTGCGCGAGGCCGGTTTCGCCGATGTGTCCGCCGCCGAGCGTTGCATCCGCCAGTTGCAACACGGCTCCGGCTTCGTTCACATCTCGCAGCGGACCAAGGAACTTTTCACCGGCGTGTTTGCTCATGCGCTGGAATATTGTCGGAAACTTCCCGACCCGGATGCGGCGCTGCTGCACTTCGAGCAGTTTGTGAGCGCCTACGGGTCGCGCGGAATGCTCTACGAATTGCTCCTGCGTCATCCCAAACTCATCGAGGTGCTCTTGCGCCTCGGCGACGCCAGTCGGTATTTTTCCGAGACGTTGCAGCGGGAACCGGGATTGTTCGACGAGCTGTGCCGCAGCGGCGAGTTGAACCAGCCCAAAAACCTTGATCGGATGTGCGAAGAGTTGATCGCGGCCGTCCGCGCCGCGCCCGACCAGCCCGTCATGGAAGTGGCTCGGCAATGGAAACGCGCGGAAATGCTGCGAATCGGGATTGAAGACATCATGGGGTTGGTGGATATCGAGACACTCCACCTCGAAATCAGCTCCCTCGCCGAGGCGGTGTTGCGACTGGCGTTGCACCAGAGCCGCGTCGAACTGAAGCTGACCACGCTGCCGTTTGCCGTCATTGCGATGGGCAAGCTGGGCGGCGAAGAACTCGGCTACGGCGCCGATCTGGATGTGTTGTTTGTCGGCGAACCGGCTGCCGACGCCGCGCGGCTGGCCGCGAAACTGATCGAGTTCATGTCCCTGCCCACCGAATCGGGAACACTCTTTCCCGTGGACGCGCGATTGCGGCCCGAGGGCGCGAAGGGAATGCTGGCCAACTCGCTGGAGGCCCATCGGGATTACTATCTGCGGCGCGCCCGGCTTTGGGAGAGACTGGCGCTGACCCGCGCCCGATACGTGGCGGGCGACGAGCCGCTCGGACGACGTTTCCTCGAAATGGTTCATGGCATCATTTACGCCGCGCCCATCACCGACGCTGACCTCGCCGAAATTCGCCACATGCGCCACCGCATCGAAACCGAGCGCTGCGATGCGTCTCGCGCCGAGTTCGAATTCAAAGCCGGCCCCGGCGGCCTGGCCGACGTGGAGTTTCTGGTCCAGACCCTCCAACTCCGCCACGGCCACAACCATCCAGCCCTGCGGACGCCGCACACGTTGACCGCGATCAATCGGTTGACCGCGCTCGGCCTGCTGGGGGAAAGCGACAGCGTCACGCTGCGCGAGCATTACCGGTTTCTGCGGCGCATCGAATCGGTGTTGCGTCGCGCCGAAAACACGAACATCTCGCGCCTGCCCGTCAACGAACGCGAGCAAACCTTGCTGGCGCGCCGACTCGGTTTCCCAACCGCAGCGGACTTTCTCCGCGCCTACCGCGACGCCACGCGGTCGGTGCGCAATCTCTACAACGGTCTCATCACCTCTTCGCGGTGAAATGGGTTTGGGGCTTCGCTCAAGCCACGCGACGCACTGGCCGGCGACGCGACGGGCGACGACGTTGAATTGTTTCAGAGCTTCAGGTTGGCCGAAAAGATTGTGCGCCTTGCCCACTGCGCATCGCACCTCGACGATGTGAATGCCCCACTCCATACCAGCGGCATCAAACCGATAACGCCCGCTTGCCGGAAGCGCCTCGTACGACGGGAACAGCCACGGGCGGAGGCGCGCCCTTTTCGCATCGGTGGAGACCGTCAATTCACCGGCCCATGGACGACCTTCCTTGCCGGTTCAGCCCTCATCGGCATCGGGATTCTGAGTTTGCGTTCCCACCGCTCGCCGCTACAATGCCGGTTGATGAGAACCACTCGTTGGGCGTTGTTGATGGTCTTGCTGCTCGGACGGCTGTGGGCAGCAGCCAACCCAACCGCCGACGGCTACCGTGGCATCTGGTACGGCCTCAAAGAATACGGCGGCGGCTACGCATTCTTCCCGTCGCAACATTCGCCGTTTGCGATTCACTGTCCTGCGGTCAAAAAAACCTTCTTCGTCTATGGCGGCAGGGGCGACCGTCCATTGCGATTGCAAGCGATGGCGTCCTACTACGATCACGAGCGCGACGTGGTGCCGCGTCCCACCATCGTCCATGACTGGGGCGAATGGGGACTGAAACCAAGCCAGGCGCTCGACGCTCACCGCAATCCGACCCTTTGCGTGGATGGCGACGGTCATGTGTGGGTGTTCGTGAGCGGCCACGGCGACAACGGGTATGTCTATCGCAGCCGAAAGCCCTACAGTGTCGAGAGCTTTGAACGCATCCTCGCAACACCGATGACGTATCCCAACCCGTGGTGGATTCCGAACAAAGGATTCTTCCTCTTCTTCACCAAGTATGACCACAACCGCGAATCCTTTTGGATCGCCAGTTCCGACAGCAAAGGTCTCGCCGACAGCGAAACGTGGCGCTCGCCTGGCCAATTGAGCGCGTGGACGGTGGGACAGGAAGGCGGAAAGCCCGGCCACGGTCTTTACCAGTTCACCGCGGCGCGCGGCACGCGCGTGGCCACCGCCATCAACAACTGGATCGGACGAACCCGCGATCGCTCGAATCTGTTCTACTTGCAGAGCGACGATATGGGCAAGAGCTGGCAAACCGCCGACGGCAAGGATTTCACCCCGCCGATTCGCGAGGTCCAGTGCCCGGCGCTGGTGCGCGATTTCTGGAGCGATGGGCTGCAAGTCTATATCCAGCACCTGACCTTCGACCGGCAGGGGTGTCCCGCGATTTTGTTCCTGACTTCACCGGCGGGTCAAACCAACGAAGGCCCAGGCAAACCGAGAATCTGGACGCTTGCTCATTGGACAGGCCACCGCTGGACGTTTCACAAAGTCACCACTTCGCTGCACAACTTCGACTGCGGCTCGCTCTACATCGAAGACGGCGGCACGTGGCGGATCATTGGTCCGACCGAACCCGGCCCGCAACTCTGGCGCAGCGGCGGCGAAGTCGCCATGTGGATCAGCCACGACGAAGGCCACACGTGGAAGAAATTCAAACAACTCACCCACAACAGCCCGCACAATCACTGTTATGTGCGGCAGCCCGTCAACGCGCACCCCGATTTCTACGCGGTGTGGGCCGACGGCCACGGCCACGACAAACTGGCGCCCTGCCGACTTTACTTCTGCCACAAGGACGGCCACGTTCGTGTCCTCCCTCTGGCGATGAGCGCCCCGTTGGGGCGCCCGATGACTCTGCACGACACGGAGCCAACACCGCCGTGAGTTCTTGTTTTCATGGCCGACGGCCCGCCGACAACATCGGGCCTCGTGCGGTTCGCCTTCCTCGTCCTGTTCCCACTGCCTCGGTTTGCAGCGTTTCTACGCCGTCAGCCGCTTCCAAAGCTCCAGGTCTTCGAGCTTCGCTTTGATGGCATTGATGAACTGGGCGGCAAGCGCCCCGTCAACGAGCCGGTGATCCACACTGAGTGTCATCTTCATCATCTGGCGGATGACGATCTTGTCGTCGCGCACAACGGGTTGTTTCATCGTCGTGGCGACGGCCAGGATGCCGCCTTCGCCCGTGTTGATGATGGCGGCAAAGTTCTCGACGTTGAGCATCCCCATGTTCGAAATGGTGAACGTGCCGCCGCTCATTTCATCGGGCGTGAGTTTGCCGGCGCGGGCTTTTTCGGCGAGCTGCTTGGAGAGGTCGCAGATTTCGCGCAGCGTCAACTGCTCGGCGTGCCGGATGACGGGCACGACCAGGCCGCCTTCGACGGACACGGCAAGGCCAAGATGGACGTGGCTGTGCCAGCGGGTCGTCTTGCCGTCGGTGCTGCTGTTGACGGTCGGGAACTCCTGCAAACAAAGCACCACGGCCTGCGAGATGAAATCGGTGATGGTGTACGGCGCGCCAGCAGCTTTGAGCTGGTTGCGGTAAGCGATCAAATCGGTCATGTCCACCGAGACCGTGACGTAGAAATGCGGCTGAGTCAGTTTGCTCTGCGTGAGCCGCTGGGCAATGGTCTGCCGCATCTTGCTCATCGGCTTCGGTCGCTCGGCGATGGCGCGCTCGACATCGGCCACGGTGATCCGTCCGCCATCGCTCGGCGTCACAGCGAGTAGATCCATCCCTTCCTTTGCCGCCAGATTCTTGGCCGCCGGCGAGACGCGCAGCTTGTGGTAGCCGCGCGCTTCCAGATAAGCGCGGACGTCTTTCTCGACAACACGTCCGCCGGGGCCGCTGCCGGTGATTTTCGTGGGATCAATGACGCAACGTTTCGCCAGCGCAGCCGCACGGGGACTGATCCGGAAAAGGGCGGGAGCGGGCGGTGGAGCGACTGGGGGAATGGCTGAGGGTGCAGGGGTGACTGTCTCAGCCGCACGGGGCGCGACAGCCGGCGCGCTGGGAACCGCGTGCGCTACAACTGCTTCCGGGGCTGGCGCGGAGGGTTTCGGTGCCGGAGGAGCCGGCGGCGGTGTGGCGGGGATGGGTTCGCCGGGGTTGCCAATGTAGCCAACCACGGTTTGGACCGGAACCATGACACCGGGGGGAACGACGATTTTCAGCAGCGTGCCGTCGGTGAAGGCTTCGACCTCCATGACCGACTTGTCGGTCTCGACCGTGAATAAAATGTCGCCCTTGGCGACCTTGTCGCCTTCTTTCTTGCGCCACTCGACGATGGCGCTTTCTTCAGTCATTTGCCCGAACTTGGGCATGGTGATGGGATGGGCCATTCTACGATTTCCTTTTGACTCGATACATTGTGGGCTGACTTGCGCGGATGATCCGGTAGCCGCTGACAAAGCTGCCGGAAAGCGTGGGCGTCCATGTCCATTCCACGTCCTCAGCCAACCGGAGAAACACGCCCTGAACGGCTGGTGTGCCTGACAACGATCGCTGCGGCGCGGCGACCCCGTGTAGTAACTTGTTCAGCCCAGACCACTGAGATTCTTCGCTGCGCTCAGAATGACAAACGTAAGTACGGCGACGGGCTGGGACATCCCGCCCTGCCGGTCTGCATTCGTGACAATTCGTGTGCATTCGCGGCTATAGTATACTCGTGGCCGCGTTTACCAGGTCCTGAACGCTCGGCAGGAACGCGGCTTCGAGGATGTGGCTCTGCGGGGCGATGCCGTTTTTGGCGCCGACGCGTTTGACGGGGGCGTCGAGGTAATCGAACGCCTCGTCCTGAATGGTGCTGGCAATTTCGGCGGTGTAACTGCCGATGTGCACCGCCTGACTGGCAACCACGCAACGGCCGGTCTTCTGGACGCTGCGCAGAATGGTGTCGAGGTCGAGCGGCACCAGCGTGCGAATGTCAATGACCTCGGCGCTGACGCCCCGGTCGGCCTTCAGTTTGTCGGCAGCCTTCAGCGCGTCGAGAACAGCGGGACCCCACGCGACGAAGGTGATGTCGGTGCCTTCGCGTTTGATGTCGGCGACACCGAGCGGCACGAGGTAGTCGGTTTCCGGCACGGGTCCTTTGACGCCGTAGAGCAACTGGCTCTCGACAAAGAGCACGGGATTGTTGTCGCGGATGGAGGATTTCAACAGGCCTTTGGCATCGTAGGGCGTGCTCGGATAGACCACGTAGAGACCGGGGATGTGAGCGAAGACGGACTCCAGAGTCTGGCTGTGCTGGCCACCATAGCCTTTGCCGCCGCCGACGGAGGCGCGGATGACCAGCGGCACTTCGGTTTGCGCGCCGCTCATGTAATGCCACTTGGCGGCCTGGTTGCTGATCTGGTCGCTGCTCATCAGCGCAAAGTCCATATACATCAGCTCGACGACGGGCCGCAGACCGCGCATGGCGGCGCCGACGGCGGTGCCGCAAATGCAGGCTTCGCTGATCGGTGTGTTGAACACGCGGTCGCGTCCAAACGTTTCGAGCAATCCCTTGCTGAGTTTGAACGCGCCACCGTACTCGGCGACGTCTTCGCCGTAGAAAATGACGCGCGCGTCGCGTTTCATTTCCTCGATGAGCGCCTCTTTGATGGCGTCGCGGTAGGTGATCTGGCCGTCGGTGCGTTTGATGAGCGGCGGTTCCTGGAGGATTGTTACCTTTTGGAATTCGGCCGGTACCGTCTCGGCTTTCGTGTCGGTGTACATGTATTGGATCACATCGGCTGGGTCGGGGTCCGCCGCCGCCGCCGCGCGCTGGGCGGCGCGGACGTTGCGGTCGCGGACGCGCGCTTCGATGGCCTCGATGCCAGCGCGGGTGATCAGTTTCGCGTCGAGCAGTTCCTTCTTGTAGGTCTCAATCGGGTCCACGGCTTTCCATGCGGCCTCTTCTTCCTTGGTGCGATACTCGTTGCGCGGGTCGCTGAGCGAGTGGCCCCAGTAACGATAGGTGTTCACATCGAGCAGCACCGGTCCCTTGCCCTGCCGACACAACGCGGCAGCGCGGCGGACGGCGTCGCGGACGGCGAGCACGTTCATGCCGTTGACGATCTCGGCGTGCATGTTGTTGTTGGCAAAACCGGCGGCCCGGCGCGCCATGTGGTCAATGCCCATCACTTCATTGTCCGTGCGGTGCGTCATGCCATAGTGATTGTTTACAATGAGGTAGATGATCGGCAGCCCGAACTTGTGGTCGCCCGCCAGCTCGTTGGTGAACTGCGCCTGCGCGGCCCAGTTCAACGATTCCAGCACGACGCCGTTGGCAAACGCGCCGTCGCCGGCGAAACAGCAGACGACGTTGTCCTGACGCAGATACCGATTCGCCATGGCCGCGCCGGTGGCGATGGGAACGCCGCCGCCAACGATCGCGTTGGCGCCGAGATGACCGACGGTGAAGTCGGCAATGTGCATCGAGCCGCCACGCCCCTTGCAGTATCCGTCCTCTTTCCCGAACAACTCGCAAATGAACCTGTACAGATGCTGCTCCAGAGCGGCTTCCAACAGCTCCTCGCGCGTCGTGGCGGCGCAGTTCGGCAGGCGCGCTTTCAACTGCTCGATGCTCATCCGCCGCATGGCGATGGTGCCCTTGGCGAGCGATTCGCCGTGGCCACGGTGTGTGCTGGTGATGTTGTCGGTGATCCGCAACGGCGCGCAACCGCCGACCGCTGTGGCTTCCTGACCGACCGACACGTGCGTCGGGCCGCGATAATCATAGCCGGGCAGCGGCTCGTAGCCGCCCGAACGCAGCTTGACGATCATCTCCTCCAGCTCGCGCACCATCAACATGTCCTCCAACAGGTCAATCGCTTCCTGCTTGGTGATGGTCTTGGCTTTCAGTTCCCTCTTCAGGTTGCCCTTGTAGCAATAGGCTTTGATCTTGCCGCAATGGATTTCAAACGGAGTGAAATCCGGTCGCGTGTTGCTCAGATAAACAGGGGAAGTGGTTGCCATGATATTCCTTGGGTTAGGCTCGAATGAGCTTGATTCCTTTCCGGTTCAGTTCTCTTGCAAAATCTCTGTCCACATTCTTGTCGGTGATGAGCACGTTGACGCGCTCCAGTCCGCCGGCGCGCGCAAACGACACCTTGCCCACCTTGCTGGAGTCGGCCAACAGAATCACCTGCCGCGCCTGTTTCATCACCAACTCTTTCGTGTAGGCTTCGCTGGGGTCTGTCGTCGTCAAACCCTCCTTCAACGACATTCCAATGGTGCCCATAAACGCCTTGTCCAGGTGCAACCCCTCCAGCGTCAGGCGCGTCAACGGCCCGACCATCGTCTGGCTCAGCCGCCGCAGCTCGCCTCCGATGAGGATGAGCCGCGGCCCCCGCCCCGCCAGTTCGTGCGCCGCCCGCAACGAGTTCGTCACCACGGTGATGTTGGCTCGCTCCCGCAATAACCGCGCCAACCCCAGCACCGTCGAGCCGCCGTCGAGATAAATCGTTTCGTCGGCGGCGACAAACTCCAGCGCCGCCTCCGCGATCCGTCGTTTCTCCCGCGCCGCCAACGACGCCTTGTCGTCGAACAACGGCTCCTCCAGCCGGCTCTCGACGCTGACCGCTCCGCCGTGCACACGACGAATCGCGCCCGACCGTTCCAGTTGGTCGAGGTCGCGCCGCACCGTTGCCGGCGACACGCCCAACTCTCGGCACAGCGCCTCGACGCGGATGACGCCGCTCTCGCGGATCAATGCGCGAAGACGAGCGAGCCGCTGCGGGGCAAGGTCTCTGGGTTCAGAACGGGACATGATTGAATGTGAGCGAATCTAGTGACAATCTGACCAGAGTCAATCAAAATCTTTCACCTGCGATGGTCGGCTCTCGGAAGCGAAGTGGTTGCCCCCCCCGCGCGAGAGCGCAACCGGCGAATCTCGCAGGCCGCCGGGATTCAAGGCCCAAGAACCCGGACGCGGTAGAACCGACTGGCAACGGCGGTGGTGTCGGTGTGAACGAGGCTGGTCTGCCCCGCCCCGGCCGTGTAGCGAGCGCCGGGCAGGTCCGTCCAGCCGCTGCCCAGCGCATCGCAAAACTGGACCTGGTAGGTCTTGCCGGGAACGCCGGGCCAGTCGAGAATGAATCCGCTGGCGAAGGCGCTGCCCGTGACACGAAGCGCAGAAGCCGCGTTGAGCGGCTCGGTGCCCGCAAGGTATTCGTGGAGGTTGGATTGACCGTCGCCGTCAGCGTCGGCGCTGGCAACTGCATGGGTCGGATTGCCGAAGTGAGTTTGTTCCCAAACATCGGGCAAGCCATCAGCGTCGGTGTCGGCCTGAATCTCGGCGGTGAATGTGACGCGATTGTTGGGAACGTAAGCGTCGCGTTGGGCGGCGGTGGCGGTGGCGTCGTTCGTCGCCATGCCGGTGGCCGTGACGGGGAAGGCCACGACGACGGTGACGCTGGCGACGGAGGAGACGCCGAGGGAACCGAGGTTGGCGATCAGGGTGTGGTTGTCGTTGGTGGAGCAACTGCCCTGACTGGCAGTCGCGCTGATGAAGATGGCGTTGGCGGGCCAGTAGTTGGTGATCACGACGCCGGTGGCTGCAACGGGACCGTCGTTGGTGACCAGGAATGTGCAGGTTTGCGTGTAGCCGGCGACTGGCGGGCCGGAAACGCCGGCGCCCAGTGAGAGATTGGCATCGGTATTGGCAACCAGTTCGATTCCATCGCCGGTGCCGAGGTTGCGACTGTATAGTTTCTCGACGGGATTGTTCCAGTGTTCGTGGGTGCCGAGGCTGGAAAGCGGACCGAACTGGTTGGTGTAGTTGACGCCCGAGGGCGGATTGTGGGCGAGGGCGGCTTCGTGGAGATAGTTGTCGCAGTTGGCAGGGTTGCCACCGAGAAGGTCACCGAACTCGGCCAGCAGGAAGTCCACCGCGACGGAATCAATCGCCACAGGATCGAGCGAGAGGAAGTAACTGGCGGACCATTGGTTGCCGAAGAGGTTTCGCCAGTATTCATTGGTGGAGACGGTGGTGCCGACGTTTCGGACGCCGTAGAGGCCGTCAATCATGTACAACAAGGTTTTGCCGCCGAGATGAGGCGAGCCGATGAGGTCCACAAACGGGCTGTAGGTGCGCATGCCGCCGGTTTTGACGTTGATGAACGTGTGCTCGCGAGCGTTGATGCTGCCATAGTGGTTCTTGGCGGTGAGCGTGACGCCGGCGGTGCCGTGGCCTTTGAGCAGAGCCATGTTGATGAGGTAGGTGGCGTCGGTAACGACTGTGGGCAGGTCCCGACCGCAGGTGTTGGTCACCGAGTAGCAGAGCACGTTGGTCGCCCACGTGATGACGGCGCGTCCATACACGTTGGTGCAGTGGGCGAACACGACCTGGGGGAATTCGTTGGTGCACTTGTCATAAACGCGATTGGGGATGACCCGGCTGGGCGGAGTTTTGGGCGCTTCATAGACGGTGATGTTGGACTGAGCAACACCGGCGTGATAAACCAGTTGTCGCAACAGCGCGATGATGCTGTGCGGCGAAGCGTCCGCGTGGTTGTCCTGGTCGGCGACGTTGCTGGTGTTGTTAAAATTCACTTTGATCGCGATCTTTTCCCCGTCGGTATAACCGACCTCGCCGCGACCGTGAACGGTATTGAAATGGCGGAAAATGGCCTCCCACGCCGCATCGTCGCTGGAGCTGCCGGTCAGCGCGCGCAACGACCACGAGAGCATCTGGTCCACAATGGATTGGTCGGTGCCGTTGGTGAGCGCGCCGCTGCCCGTGTAATCGTCCCACCAATGACCACTGACGCCATTCCAACGAGTGGCCAAGGGGTCGCGCGCCCAGACGACGCGGCCCGGAGAAATCCCTTTCGCCGTGCCGAGCACACCATGCGGCTCGGGGGTCCACGCCTGCGCCCCCGGTGTCGGCCAACCGATCACGGTCCAGAACGCCAGCGCCAACCCCAGACTCGTCCACCACCAACGCGGCGACGCGCACCATGCGCGGAGCTTGCCAAAGAGAAATCTCACACTCAACACGCCGGCCAGCCAAATGACGAAACTGCTGGCAACAGGAAACGCGGCGCGTTGGCAGGGATAGGTAGCGCGGCTCGGCTTGGGAATCACACGGATCAGAAACCACACCAACGCGCAGAAACCCATCAGCGGCGGCACCCACGCCCACCACAGACTGCGTTGGCGTTTGCCTCGCACGACACTCTTCATCCAACCGACCGCGCGCTCCCGGTTCTCGGGAGCTTCCTAGCTCAGATTAGAGCGCGAATTGGGCGGACTGCAAGAAATTTCCGGGTGCGAAACACCGCCGCCCCCAATGCGCTCGGTTCCATGCCGCTGATGAACACCGCAGAGCCACCGGCTGTCGGTACGATGCAAACTGTTCCGACGTGTCTTGAATCAAAGCCTCCGTTCTACCGGGTAGAGGAACAGGGCCACGGTAGGCAGGCCGCGGCGGGTTGCAGGAAACGCCCGAACCAGAATCAAACCGCTGCGGCAGGAGCGCATCCGTCGGGTTTTCGCACCGACGTGCCGCTGTCGGTGGGCAGGGGAGGGCGTGCGAGGTGCCCCACGGAAGTCTTGGTAGCGGCGATTGTGCTTTCCATAACGCGGGTGAGGATGGCCATCTCCCGCAGCTCCGCCGCTGAGCGCAGGAGCAGTTTCATTTTGATGCGTTCACAATAGGTCTCAACGGTCTTGGGGCTGAGTTGAAGAGCGGCTGCTGTTTGTCGAATGCTGTTGCCCTGTCCGATCAAACGAAATATTTGTGCTTCTCTTGGGCTGAGTGTCGCCGGTGGCCATTCGGAACCGTAGTCGGCCACGAAGCAATCGGTTTCCACGATCGAGTTGTGGTTCTTCGGAAGGGGCGGCTTCATGGGTCAGCCTCCCAAAGACAACAGCAACAAAGCGCAAGCGGTTACTCCCACCAACACCACCAGGCCTGCAATCAAAAATCGCTGTTCATACAAAAACTCGCTCGCAGACGGTTCATGCCATGTCATAATTCGCGGAGGATCATTGTCGCTGGATTCGGGCCACTCGCCTGTCGCTGCCTTGCCTGCCAAGGGATTTTCTAGGGGATGCTCTACTTCGATGTGAACAGTTTCGTTCATGCTCATCAAATTAGAGAGGCGATGTCACTCTGTAAATCAGGTGGCGCCTGATTGTGGTGTAGGCAGTGCCCTGAGCCTTTCCTGTCAGGAGAGGCCCTTACGCCTGCACAGGCGACACCCCCGGCAAGCGTTTCTGTAGTTATTGCCCCGCGTCGGGACGCTCACCGTAAGCGGCTTGGATCTCCTCGCGGATCCGATCAACGATTTCAGGGGAGTGCGCACCGACACCGTAGCGCAAAGGCGGCAGATTTTTGTGCAGATCTTTTTTCCCAGACGCCCATTGTCCCAGCCAATCCATTTTCGTGAGGGCTTGACGCACCCATTCGGCACCGGCCAACCCCGCCGCCAAATCATCGAGATCAAACGGTTTTCCGCGGCACTGGTCGAGTTGTTCTTTGATGAGCGCTGCCGCTTGTCCCCACCCGGATAATTCGCACACTGCTGCATAAAGAAAATGCAACGCCAGGTCCGGTCGCCCCTGCAAGTGGAGACGATGACCGCGTTGGGTCAAGCTCAGCAACCCGGTGGTAATCGCGCGCACATCCGTGCTCTGGCGGCAGGCCACCTGCAGGACCACAGCGATGTCGGCATTCGTCACGCTCACACAACAGTCCGCCACCCGTTGTGCCGCAGGAGTCAGTGACGGCTGTGGCATTTGGGACCAATCCAAACTGGCCCATTGCTGGGGAGTTTTGGTTTTCTGCCAGGCGGCATCCAGTGCTGCGACCTTGTTGGAGTAGCCAAGCTCCATCAGCAACGCACGCGTCAGTTGCCACATCCGCTCATCATTGACACGCTCCTGCTCCAGCGAGGCGGCCGACCGGTTTTCTGCGGCGTGTCCCAAAACCAAAATAACCGCCGTGATCCCAACGCCAACAACCACTCGCATGGCTCTCATCCCACCGCGCTGTCGCCCACGGCGCGATGCCGCCATCCACAAGTTTGGATTCATGCTTTCATGCTATGCGCAAGAACGGTGTCGTGGGAATCGGGTTGCCGCTGATCTTGGGCTGGGCATTCTGCTGAGCGTTGCCTGACGGGAAACACTCGGGGGCGCTGCTGTTTCGTCAGAAAACTTGGGCCGGTTTTGTGGCCGATTCGCTACTGCGCCAGAATCATCTCGGCCCCACCGGGCAAAATCTCGATGACGGACCGCACGCGAGCGGTGGCCGACATCTGAATTTTGTACTGCCGTTCGCCGTCGCGGTAAAACCAGAGCGCGCCGTCCTTCCGGTCCGGTTCGCCCACAAGCCGTTTCACTTCCTCCGCTGGTTGCCCGACGCGAATCGCGCGAATCGCATCCCGTAGCGAACGCGGCGCACTCGGTGGGCTGTCCTTGACTGCCGGCGGTTTGCTACCGCCCACTTCAATCTCGCCGATGTCGGCTCTCGCGAGCGGCTTGTCCAGACGCAGGGTGAGCTGCTGTTTCTTTTCTGTGGGTCGGCCGAAATCCGTGAACACGGTCGCGGTGATCGTGCAGGGACCGATGACCGTCTGCTGCCGCGAGCCGTAATAGTGGGCGAAGATTTTGTACGGGCCGGGCATGGCGCGGCGAAGCATGTACTCTTCGGGGCCGTACCCTTCGGTGAAATCTCTGGAGACGAGGCCGCCAATGGTCGTGCGATGGTGATGGTAAGCGGCTTCCTCGCCCGTCGGCTCGATGACGTGCAGGTCCACGTCCGTCGCGTCGGCGTCCCACGACATCACGATCCGCACGTCCACATCCAGGTTCTTCACCAGTCGCGGGTCAAGCGACGGAGGCGGCGACGATCCGGTGCGGGCGATGAGCGCGTTGAGTTCTTCCAGCGCGATCAGCTCGATCTCCTCGAATCGCTGCCACTCGCCCATGACGACTTTCAGAAGCAGTTCCATCGCTTCCGCCGTGTGGCCGCGTTCGGCGAGCGCCAGCGCAAGGTCGCGGTAGCTCTGCGGTTCTTCGGGCCGAAGCTTTTGAACTTTGCGGAGAATCACGATCGCGCGGTCCAGGTCGCCGGCCAGTTGGAGTCGCCACGCCAGCACGCGCAGCAGCGAGGCTTCTTGCAGTTTCATTTCCGCGAGATTGGTCAACACTCGCACGCCGACAAGAGGATCCCCTTCGCGCAGGAAAAACTCCGCGCAATCCAGAAAGAACGACGGGCTGGCGAGGTACTGTTCCCGTTGCCGAAGATAGACCTTGTAACGGTCGGGTTTCGCTGCGGCTTTCAACGCGGTGAGATACGGCGTTGCCGGGTCCCACAGCTTGACGGTGATCGTCGCACCCGGCGGCGGTGACGGTTGCGGCTTGGCTGCTGCACCTCTCTCTGAATGCGGTGCCGCTGCTGCGTCGGCCACGCGATCCAGCCGCTCCATCATCCGAGCTGATTCTGCCGACGGCGCGGTCGCGCCACCAGCCCACGCGCCCAGCCGACGACCGAAACCGCTGATTCCGGCGGCACGAGCGGATGTGGAGCTTCCCTTGTATTTGAAGTCGGCTGGAACGACGTAGCTGCGCTCCCACCACGCCATGCGCTCGTTCCACAAGGCGAGCAGACGGTCCAGTTTGCTGGCGCGTTTCTGATGTTGGGATTTCGCCAGCGCGCTTTTTCGTTCCTGCCATTGACGACGCAAGTCCGGCAACGACGCCGGCGGCTCGATGTCGTGCCGCACATACTGGTCGAGGGTTTCCAACACAATCAACGACGTGACGGGGCTGACAATGCCAAAGCGGCGTCCGAGCGCCAGTAGTTCGTCTTCATTGGCGTCGGCGCGAACGGCGAGTTGGTTGACGCGCTTGGCGGCCCAAACCGACGCGAGCAGCGCGCCGTCGCTCGCGTCTTTCCTGTGGAGCTTGATCGGCGGTGATTGGTGGCCGTCGGAGTACTCGAGGCGCACCTCGGCAGCGTCGGCAATGAGTTTGCCATGAATGCTGACTCGTCCCTCGGCGGCGGCACCGATGCCCTGCACATCGCTGATGCCGGTGCCGTGCACCCGAACAAGTCGCGCGACCGGCTGGAGAATCGCAGAACCGTCGAGCCGCTGCAGATCCACGACGTTGACGCAGACCTGTCGGAGCAGTTCTCGGTGAGCCACGGTTTGGCTGACAACGGCGGTGACGTTCTTGCCTCCAAAGTCCGGAAGCCTGTCGCTGAGCGTATCCAGACCGTCGGTGAACAGCAACCACCGGTCAATGTCGCTGCGGCGGATCGCGTCAGCGGCGGCCGCCAAATCCGTGCCGCCGTCATAGGGAATGTCTTTGAGCGTTTCGGGATCGGCGAGCGGGCGGATCTCTTCGGGCCGGTCGCGGAAAACCAGAACCGAGAACTCGCCGCCGAGTTTCTTCAGCGCGGCAATTTCCTTTTGGAGATGGTCGCCATGGCGACTTCCGGAGGCGTCCCAAGCGATGCCGATGATGCGGGGGCGCTCGGTCGGCGGGGCCGCGGCGGCGTAAAGGTCGCTGACGGCGAACCAGACCTCGCCATCGGCAGCGCGTTCGAGAGCGGCGACGGCTGCGGGAAGTTTCGGGAGCGCGACCCAGAGGTCCTCGCCGGGTCGGGCGTTGCGGAGTTCGGTCTCCGCCATCCAGCGGTCCTGAAACACGTGGAAGCGGAGATTGCCGAAACCGCCGATTTGCGGTTGGACCGCGCCTTGTGAGACTTCGACGCGGATGGCGAGGCGGCCCACGGTTTCGCCGATGGGCATCGGCAGGAAACAGGCGTCGCCGTTGTTGTCGGCGGAAAGTTCGGCGATGTATTTGAGCTGGATTTTGCGAGTGCCCAGCGGCGGCAACGGGTAGATGCGGGTGCGATAAACGTTGCCGGCAAGGTGCTCGACAAGACCCGGGTCCACACCGGCGCGCACTTCGGTCTCGAAGGCGACACGGGCTTTTTCTTTTTTCACCACGGCGGCGTCCACCATCTGGCCGTTGACATCGAGCGCGTAGCCGGTGACGACCGCGCCGTCGGGCAACGGGAACTGCAGTTCGCCTTCCAGAAGCCGCTGGTTCGGGTTGTAGAAACTCATCGTGGTGAGCACTTCGACGTGCAGACCCACCATGCGAGCGCGCACCTCCATTTCACGAAGCTCCATCGGTTGGCCGGGTTCCTGCGGTCGCGCGGGACGATGATGCGCGGCGGCATCGGCCATCGGGGCGGCCTCGGTGGTCGGGGCGGCCAGATGTGTCGTGTTTGCTGCGCGGTGGCGAACCCGAAAGCCAGCAACCAAATCAAAGCGATCCGTTTCATGGAAACCTCCATTCCATGAACGTCCGACACCGACAAAACGAATTTGTTCCGGTTACTCTCGGTCGGTGCGGAACGGCGAAGCAGGCAGACCGGCTTGGTTGTAGAGATTCACGTCAGGCACATTGGCCCAGCCGTACCGGACGGCCACCGGTTTGGGGACCTGCGGACTGCTGACGATCACGTGGCTGCCTTCAATCCGCGCTTCGGCAGGAACGAATTGTTTGTCGGCTCCCGCGATGGTGAAACCGCGCAGTGGGCCGCCTTTGGCAACCAGGCCGCCCCGCGCATGGGTGAAGCTCAGAATGACCTGATTACCGCGCACGCGCATCCCGCTGAACACCGGACCGGAGTATTCGATGCGTTCGCCGTAAGCGAGCGCGCGCGCGGCCAGCGCGAGCCGGGCGCCCACCGGTTCTTTTTCGCGCGGGTGAATATCGGCCGCATCGCCGTAATCGGTAATCACCACCATGGCGGTGTTGGGGACCCGCTGGGCGGTGAGAAGTTGCGCCTCGCGCAATTCGGGCGTCATGTTGTTATGAGGAGCGATTTGCACAAACAGGAACGGGAAATCGCCCAGTTTCCAGTTGGTTCGCCAGCATTGGATCATCGCGGGGAACAAAGTCTGGTATTCTTGGGCGCGGCTGTTGTTGGATTCGCCCTGATACCAGATGGCGCCTTTGATGGCGAAAGGCAGCAACGGATGAATCATCGCGTTGTAGAGCACAGCAGGACGATGCGGGTCTTTGGCCGGGTCCACCTCCGACCGGGGAGGTCGCGGGATCGGTTGGCCTGCCGCCCTGGCTTTGGCCGCGGCTTCCTTGTAGCGGGCGGCGGCCAGCTTGTTGCGTTCTTCCATCTTGACGGGATCATGCTTGGCAATCCGCAGTTCCCAGTCTTCCATCAACCGTTTCAACGAGGGAATGGTCTCCAAAACTTTCTTGGAGGTCCACGCCTCGGCCGGCGTTCCGCCCCAGGAAGTATGAACGATGCCGACGGGCACCTGAAGCGCCTTGCGAAGATCGCGCCCGAAAAAGTAGGCGACCGCCGAAAACGCGGAAGCAGTTTCGGGAGTGCACATCTGCCAGGAGGCGTCCACGTCCTGTTGCGGCGTGTCGGCAGTCACGCGCGGAACGGTGAACAGCCGCAACTGCGGGTCGCAAGCGGCGGCGACGTGTTGTGTGGCGTTGGCGGTCTGGCTCAGAGGCCACTGCATGTTGGACTGACCACTGGCAACCCAAACCTCGCCCACGAGAATGTTGGTAATCGTCACCGTGTTTTCGCCGCGAATGATCATCGTTTGCGGTTGCGCGGAGGCTTTCAACGGACGCAATCTGACGCTCCATTGGCCCTCGCGCGCGATGGCGCTGTGCGTTTGGCCGCCGAAAGTGACGGTGACAACCTCGGCGTGATTGGCGGTGCCCCAGACGTTGAGCCACACGCCCTGTTGCAGGACGGCGTTGTCAGTAAATAATGCGTGGGGTTTGACCGCAGCATCAGTGAGCGCGCTGGTGACTGCCAGCGCAACGAGGACCGAACCGAAACGTTTCATGCGCGTCATACTACCAACGGGACAAACCCGCTGCAAGCTTTCTGACCGTAAGGACGACGGCTGGGCGTGCTGCGAGTTTCATCTACCGCAACCGTCTTCGCCCGTTGCTTGTCCGCCATCAAAGAAGAACGCGTCGCCGCCAGCCAGCAAATACCGGCCAAGGTCAAACCGTTCAAAGGCGACAAAGCCAAATTCATCAACGACCTCCGACAAGCCCTCTACGCCTCCAAACTCATCAGCTACGCCCAAGCCTTCCAACTCATGCGCGCCGCCGCGAAAACCCACAAATGGAACCTCAACTACGGCGGCATCGCTCTCATGTGGCGCGGCGGCTGCATCATCCGCAGCGCATTCCTCGGCGACATCAAGAAAGCATTCCAGCGCAACCCCGACCTCGTCAACCTGCTCCTCGACAAATTCTTCAATAAAGCCGTGTCCAAGCGGCAGGCTGCCTGGCGTCGCGTCATCATGCAAGCCGTCAAAATGGGCATCCCGACGCCCTGCCTCAGCAGCGCGTTGGCGTACTTCGACGGCTACCGGAGCGACCGTTTGCCGGCGAATCTCTTGCAGGCGCAACGCGACTACTTCGGCGCGCACACCTACGAGCGCGTGGACAAACCGCGTGGCGAATTCTTCCACACCAACTGGAACCGCTTTTGTTTCAACTGTCAACTGTAAGGAGTCGCCCCCTTTCCCCTGCCTCTTCCGCTTATGACTGAACTTTTGCAAAGTCATGCAAGGGCCAGATGGGCCGTGATTTTCTCGTGACTCCAACCGTCCTCCCGCGCCCGCTCCACCGCCCAGCGAATCGTCGCCGCCAGCGGTTCAGACAGGACTGGTCGGTGGTGGCGGCGAACTCGCGGTTGATGCCGCTGACGGTCTTGCGTTCGGCGACGAGCAGTCCGGTGAGGTACTCGGCGAAATGCTGACGTTCGGGTGCATTGGCGAACAGTTCCCCAAACTGTTTGAGGCCTTCCAGCACGATGGCAGGGGACTCGACAATGGCTGGCCTCTTCGCACCTCCTTGGTTGTGTTGAAAGCTGCCAGTGTTCATCCGATCAAAATCCCGCTGTTAACTCACTCAAAACTCACTTTGCAAAAGTCCAGTTGATAAGATTCAGCAGGCCGGGCACAATCCCAATTCCTCCGAGCTCTGCCGTGCCCAGCTATACGCGATCAACAAGTGACGCGGTTTCCGTCGGTTCGTCGCATGGTCTCTGGCGCTGAGGCAGGCGAGGTCGAACGAAGGCAGCAGTCCGAATGCGGCAAGATTCTTCAAGAATGTGCGGCGTTCCATATGGGCCTCCTGACGGCAACGGTGTAAAGGGAACCTGCGGGAATCATCTTGCGGGACCGGTTTGAGGGTTGTGGTTGGGTTTTTTCGTTTGGTTGCAGTGGGGTGGGGCGTGAACTCCATCTCATGTGTGTTGCTGGGGCGGTGCGGGCTGAGACAACCACGTGGTTTCGAGGGTGGCGTGGAGGTTTGGTTCTCACGTGGCGCATTTTATGTGCGCTCGATTTCCATGCAATCTTTCAATCGGGCAGGCCGCTTCTGACTTGAATGGGAGGCCGGATTGGGGCATCAGAGTATGCAATGAGACTTGGCGGTTGGATGCTTCTCGGTAGTCTGATGCTGGCCTCTTGCGGCTCGCGCAAGCCGATGCCGGTCACGGTGGAGCCGTTTTACGATTTCAACGGCTGCAAAATTGCCGTCGGCAAATTCAGCGAGCCATTGGCCACCCGTAACAAGGCCTCGCTGCTGAAAACCATCGCGGCGATGAAAGAGGAATGGAGCGAATTGACTCCCGAAGCGATGTATGTGGCCGCCATCCGACTCTACGACTTTGGTCTGAAAGACGAGGCGGTGTACTGGTTTTACTCTGCGCAGTATCGGGCGCAACTGGTGCGCGAGCTGCTCGACCCGCAACGGCTCCATTCGGTTGGCAACCCGGCGTCGGCCTTGATCCGCGCGCACGATGCCTTCCTGAAAGACGCCGGCCAATACATCAACGGCTATGCATTTGGCGACATCGAGAAGTTGTTGAAAACGGTGGCGCAGGTGCAGGCCGAAGGAGCGCGTTTGCCGCTGCTGAAGCAACTTTATCCGCAGATCGGTTTCATCGAGGAAAGCCGCTGGCAACAGGTCAATTATCAGGTCAGCGCCGGGTTTTCCGAGTACATGCAACTGGTGCGGGCCAACGCCAACGATCTGCGCGCCATCCGAAAGGCCACGCACACCGACGGCCGCTTCTAGCGCCCCCGCCGCACAGCGCCGCCCCGGACTGGCGCAAGGTCAACGAGGCCGCACATGAGGATTTCGTCGGCAAGATCACTCGTTGTGCGGAATGCGAAGTGTGCTGCCTCCGATGAATTCGCGGAGGAGACAGTCGCCGGGAATCAACGTTTCGATTTGCTCTGCGCTCAACGCTTCCACGGAGTTCAACAGCGTCGTCACCCGGTGGTAGCGGATTTGTGCGTCGAGGAAACCGCGATATTGGGCCATGTCTTCGGGACGCGGCCACTGGCCGGTGGTGTGCAGGCAGGTTTTCAGCACCGGCAAATCGAACGGCAACCCGCCGTTGATGACGTGGTCGGCCAGTCCCATCAACGGGATGATGGAGAAGAGTTCTCCGGCGCGCACATAGTGCCAGTGCAGCAACGTCGAGAGCGGGCTGTGATTGCGGTGGCGCACATCGCGGAGGATGCGTCGCAGCAAGCGAACGTCGGTGAATTTCGTCAAACGGCAGCTGCTGCCGTCGCCTTCGTACAGCACGTTGAGCGTTTCGAGGTAGAGGCGAAACTGTGTCGAGGGATCCATCCCTTCGGTGATGGGCGGATAAAACCCGTGCAGACAATCCAACAGCAGAATCTCGTCCGGCTCCAGCCGAACGGGTTTCGTTGCGATGCGTCGGCCTTCCTTGAAACTATAAACGGGTTTCTCGATGGTCTTGCCTTCGAGAAGCTCTTGCAGATGCCGGTTCAGCAACTGAATGTCGAGCGCTTCGGGTGTCTCGAAGTTGCGGTCATTGATCCAGTCGGTCGGATGCTCGATGAGCGCCCAGAAATAATCATCGAGGTTCATCATGTGAAACCGCAGCCCGTGCCGCCGCAGCCGCTCGGTCAACTTCACCGTGGTGGTGGTTTTGCCCGAACAACTCGGACCGCTGATCCACAACATGCGGATGCGGTCGCCCGCGTGCAAACGGGCCAGCACCTTCTCGGCGGCCTCATCCAACGAGGCTTCATAAACGGCCAGCGATTCCTCCACCAGCGGCCGCAAACGTCCGCTGCGCACGATTTCGTTCAGCCCCACCACCGTGTCGCACCCGTGCCGACGGTTCCAGTCCAGGATCCACTCCATGCGTTTGCGGGGGAATCCGTTGCCGACGAATTGCGCGGGCGTGATGGCGCCCTCGCGCAACCAGTGCCGGCCCCAGCGATAACATTCGTAGGCATCGGCGGTGTTCTGAAGGCCGTAACTGCGAAGCACGTGCAACACCAGGTCTTGAATGTCCTCGATGGTCGGCGGGAAATTGGCGATCAAATGGTGCGGGTTGGAATTCAGGCAGATGACCACGGCATCGGTCAGAAACTCCGCCACCTTCTCGTCAAAGGCGTAAGCATCGAAAAGTTTGTCGTTGACGCCGGGCAGGTAATCCTGCTGCAGACCGCCAATGGATTCGGCTGCGCGCAGGATGGCGTGGTGGATGCGGCTTTCATCAAAAGTGACCAAAGCCCGATTGCGTTTCTGCACCTTGACAATCCTGTTTTCGATGGGCATGGGACAACTATAGGAAGGAACTACGGCTCGAGCAAGCCCAGTCGCCACGGGATTTCGCCGTATTTTTTGCCCGCGCGATCACGGTCGAGAACGCCCTGAAACAACACGCGCAGGTTCTGCGGATCCATCTCCAGCCTCTCGTCGCAGCCGGCCCGTAGCAACTCGGCGTGGCTGATGTTGTCCGTCCAACGCGGTCCGCGTGGCGTGCAATTGTCCATCGAAGCAAACGGTGCCGCCAACGGCTGCCACGGGCCATCGAGCCGGTCGGCCAGAAACGCCCTGTAGGATCGCCAGCCGCCGCTCCCATTGAGTGCCTCCACCACGGTGAGATATTGAGGAACGCCTTTGAGTTTGTAGGTGTGCGACGCCTCGAAAATGTTTCCCTCCAGCGCAACCCGTGCCGGTTCCCAGCCGCGCGGAAAATCCGACCGTCGCGTGCGGGTGCGCCACATCTTTCCGTCCAGCGAACTGAAGAACAAATAGGCGTGCGACTCGTCGGCAATCACCCAGAAATCCAGCCACGCTTTCGCGCCCTCCGGCCTGGTCTCCAGCAACGGACGCGGCCGGCTCCACGAATCCGGGTCGCTGAGCGTTTTCGTGGTCGAATAGGCCGCAAAATACGGTTGCGGCCGATGATTCGGATCGGACATCTGAAAGACCAGATACCATTGTTGGTGCGGCCTGAAATAAAACACCTGCGGCGCGCAAAAATACCCGTTCCAACAACTCAGAATGTGCCGAGGCGCTTTGTCAGCTTCGCGCCAGTCGGTAAACGACAGATACTCGATGGCATGGGAACGTTTCTGCGAGCGGATCGTGCAAAACAGGTGCCAGCGTCCCTCCACAAACACGATGGACGGATCCTTCACCGAATAGCACGGGTCGTGCGGCCGGACCGCGGGCGAAACCACCGGTGGACTGATGTGCCAGTGAAACCGGTTGGTCACCGACAACAACACCGCAAGCAAGATCGTCTGCACAACCGCATTCTAACACCTCTGAATTGCCTGTTGAAATAGAAAGGCTCAACCCGAATCCACCCGAAAGGAGTTGAAACCGTGCTCTTCCGCATTCGATGTCGGAGCCGGCACTCATTGGCCGTTGTGGAGACGCCAGTGGAAAATCCAGTTGACTTCCTTTCCGCTCGCAGTAGAGTGCCGTCGCGGTCGTTCCCCCCACCCGCGACCGCACAAGGAGGAGGAAGTGATGATGCCGTTTCTGCAGTCGTTGTGGGATCGTGTATGGGTGTCGTCGGGTACGCAACCACTGTTGTCGTTGTTGTTGGGCGCCGCACTGGCGGCTGTATTTCTTCAGGTTGTGTTGAACGCGGAGTCTGCCGCGTCGCTCGCCTGGACGGTCTGGTCTCGTTTGGGGCGGTTGCTGTGGGCGATCACATTGGTGGGACTGTTGCTCGGCGCGGCGATGGGACTGACGAATTATCTCGACAGGGTGGCAGCGAATTTCCGTCACGACCACGGGCGGGTGACGGAGGTCAATCTCAGCGCCGTCCGCGCCATCTGGGGGCCCGAACAGGCTCAGGGGGATCTCAGCGTCGCGTTGCGCTGGGAGGAGGAACAGCTCGAACGCCTCGAATCCGAGGACCCGACCAAGCCGACCGTTACCCGCAAGCGAAAGGTGACTCACAGCGTTGACGAAAATCCCTTTCTCAGCGAACGGCACACGGTCACGCTGCGCTCCAGTCCGCGGAAGAAAGGTCCCGCCGTCTACCCCGGCTACACGACTGATTGCCGGTTCAGTTGGCGGTTGCGCAATCCCTCCGACCGCGAGGTGAAAGCGACGCTGCGCTTTCCGTTGCCGGCGGCCAGCGCGATTTACGACGAGCTGGCGGTCGGGTTGAACGGCGCGAGCGTCCGCGACCGTCTTCGGATTCGTGACAAGGCGCTCGAATTGGAGTTGCCGCTGAAGCCCGGCGAAGAACTCCAGTATGAAATCCGCTTCAAAAGTCGCGGCCTGAGCTATTGGTATTTTCAGGTTCGCGAGCCGCGCGAGATTCGCGATTTCGAGTTGAAACTGGCGTTGCCCGACACGCCGCGCAAAAAACTGAACTACCCCGAAGGCTGCATGACGCCCAGCGAGATTGTCGAAAGCGGGCAAGGCTCCGTCCTCACTTATCGGCTCGACCGCGCGCTCTCTCAGAAGGGCATGGGCATCGAGGTACCCAAGCTCACGCAGCCCGGCGAACTGGCCAGCGCCGTGTTGGACGAAGTTCGCAAAGGATGGTTGTTGTTGTTTGCGGGTCTGTTGCTGGGCAGCACGCTGGCGGGGTTGCGGCACGCGGCATTGTTGACGGTGATGGTGGCGGCAGCCGTGGCGGTGGCGTATGCGTTGGTGGGCGATTTTTGCGACACGCTGCTCGGTTTTTGGGGAACCGGCGTGGGGGTGTTGTTGCCAATGCTGGCGTTGTTGCTGGGCGTGTTGCGGCGCGCCCTGCCGGGCAAGGAAGGGAGCCTGTTGATGTTGGAACTGGTTGCGTTCGGTTTGGTGTATCCCCTCTTGGCCGGGTTGGACGACAAACACCAGTTGCTATATCTGAATCTGAGCGCCGTGTTGTTTCTGGCCGTGGCAGCGTGGCAGGTGCTGCAACGACTCCGCCGCCGCAGCTAGTGGCATCTCGCGCAACGAGCGGAAGCGAACGACCCAAACAAGCTGGGCAAGTTGCGGAGGGCTTGGCGTTGCGGCCGCTTGGAAGGGGCGTCACATATGCGGGCGAAACAGGGGACACCTTTTGTGGCAGATGTTCCTCCCAAGAAGCCTCCTGGTGGAGAAAACCGGCTCATCTGTCGGACATCTTGACAAACTCTCCGCAATGCCCTTACGAGAAAGTGCGAAACTCCAGATACCGACCATGAGAACATCTCGGCGAGGCTTTCTACAGCAGTGCGCCGTGCTGGCTTTGGGCTCTCGATGCCATGCCGAAACAGAGATGTCGCTCGAAGAAAAAGTCGGACAACTGGTTGTTGCGCGGTTTCCCGATTGGCCGTTGATGGAGAAGTACGCCAAGCAAGGCATCATCGGCGGCATGACGCCTTCGTTGACAAAACTTTCGCCACAAGAAGTCGCCGAGTTCACCAATCGTTTCCAAAGAGTCGCGAAGTACCCGCTTCTGTTCGGCTTCGGCGGCGTCAGCTACAGCGGCGGCACCGACCTGCGTCTGGGCCAGGCGATGCGGCTGGCGGCGACGCGCTCCGCCGAACTCTGTCGGCTCGCGGCGAAGATTGAGGCCATCGAAGCGCGCTCTCTCGGCTATCACATCGCCGGCGTTCCCAACCTCGACGTCAACACCAACTCGGCCAACCCGATCATCAACCTGCGCAGCTTCGGTGATGACGTTTCGCTCGTCACGGAGTTGGGAAGCGAAACGTGCCGGGGGACGATCGAAGGGGGCGCTGTGCCGATCCTGATGCACTTCCCCGGCCACGGCGGCTCCAGCAGCGATTCGCATGTCGCCATCCCCGTCATCAACCGCAGTCTTGCGGAATTGGAGTCGGTGGACCTGAAACCGTTTGCCGAAGTCATCCGGCGCGGGCTGGCGCGAATCGTCTGCACGAACCACTGCCACTACCCGGCGTTGGAGCCGGACCGCGAGATTCCCGCGACGCTGTCGCGCAAGATCATCACGGGACTGCTGCGGGAGAAGCTGAAGTTCGACGGCGTCATCATGTCCGACAGCCTTACCATGCGCGCGATCAAGGACAACTACGGCATCGAAGAAGCCGCCATCGCGGCGGTGGCCGCCGGGCACGACATGATTCTTCAGGACTATCAGTCCGACCCGCGCATCACGATTGACGCGCTTGTCCGCGCCGTCCGCAAAGGGCGCGTCCCACTCGCGCAGGTCGAGCAATCGGTCCAGCGCGTGTTCAAACTGAAACGCGAACTGGGACTGTTCACGAATCGCCTCGTGGACATCAAACGCATCCCCGAAGTCTTCGCGACGGCGGCGAGCAGGGCAGTCGCTGTCCGCATCGCCCGCGAGAGCGTGACGCTGTTGGAAAAACGCGGCTTGCCGGTTTCAACGTCGGCAAAGATCGTTCTCATCAGCAACGGCAGCACCGCCACCGTGGACGAGGACACCGCCGTCAAACACTCGCCCGCGAATCACCACCTCAACGAACAGTTCCGCAAACGCAACGCGAGCGCACAGACCCTCGTGCTTTCCACCGCGATGAAGCCGGACGAAATCGAACGCGCGTTCACTGCCGCACAGAAAGCGGATGTTGTTATCTTCGGCCTGTTCACCCGTGTGCGGGCCTACGTCGAAGATTCCATCAAGGTGGACAAGAGCTACCGGATTCTGATCGAGCGCACTGCCGCCGCCGGTCGCAACATTGCGCTGCTGAATTTCGGCAATCCCTACGTTATGGCCGATCTGCCCAAGGCTTCCGTCGCCCTCTGCACGTTCAGCGATGCCGAAGCCTCCATTGACGCCGCCGTGGACACGATCTTCGGCGAACTAAGCCCCAAAGGCTTGCTGCCGATTCGCATCTCGGACGCTTATCCCTTTGGCTTCGGCTTACGGGCGTGATGATTCACCGATGGTGGTAAGGACCTTTTCGGCGTCGGGTTTCCCCCAGCAGACAGACCGCACTCCAGTTGACGGAAGAGAGGGGTCAACGCAAGAAACTGTACGGTGGTAGGAGAAGCTCTGTTTGAGCAGCACGGAAATCACCCGGAGTTGCTGCGCCACTCACAGTGGATGCACACGTCTGGCCGGATTTCAAAACCGGGTTGGCACTTGGCAACTCTCAGAACGTCTGTTACAAGGGGGTCATGAAACAAGTGTTTTCGTTGCTCATTCTGTGTCTCCTGTCTGTTCCGTGGTTTTCCGCAACCGCCGCGCCGAACAAACCGAATATCGTCGTCATCCTCTCCGACGACTACGGTTACGGCAGCGCGGGCTGTTACGGAGCGGACCCGAAACTCGTTCGCACGCCGAACATTGACCGGCTGGCTCGTGAAGGTCGCCGTTTTACCGACGCGAACACAACTTCTTCGGTCTGCTCGCCGACACGATATTCGGTGTTGACAGGCCGTTACTGCTGGCGCACGTCGCTGACGCATGAGGTGCTGGGCACCTTTTCGCCGCTGCACATCGAGACGACACGACTGAACATGGCCTCGCTGCTCAAAGCGCACGGCTACCGCACCGCCGCGATCGGCAAATGGCATCTCGGCTACGGCGCCAGTGACGGCTCGCCGAAATGGCGCACCGATTACACCGCCGAACTGTCGCCGGGGCCGCTTGACATCGGGTTTGACTATCATTTCAGCGTGCCGGCCAATCACGGTGACCTCACCGGCATTTTCGTCGAGAACCGTTACGTCTATGGCTTGCGCTCCGGCAAAATACCGCCCGGCATGAAATTGCCCGGTCCCGCGCCCGATGACGACAATTTCAAAGCCACCTACACCGGCGCCGACATGGAACGCAAAGACGGCAAGCCGCTCGACATTGACGCGCCGCGCCGCGTCAATGAGCGGGTGATGAAAGTGCTGACCGACAAGGCTGTCCGCTGGCTGGAACAGCAGCAACACGGCACGCCCTTCTTCCTCTATTTCACGCCAGTTGCTGTGCATAACCCCGTCACGCCCGACAAGGACATCGCCGGCCAGAGCGCCGCCGGGCCCTACGGCGACTGGATTCACGAGCTGGATCGCAGTGTGGGCGGCATCCTCGACGCGCTCGACCGGCTCGGGTTCGCCAACGACACGCTGGTCATTTTCACCAGCGACAACGGCGGTGTCACGGGTTCCGGCAAGGAGGGGTCGCCTCAGGACATTGCTGAAAAAGCCGGTCTCAAGGTGAATGGCGCGTTGCGCGGCCGCAAACACACTATTTGGGAAGGAGGTTTCAAAGTGCCATTTCTCGCGCGCTGGCCTGGCCACGTGCCGGAGGGCACTGTCTGCCGCGAAATGGTCAGTCTGGCCGACCTGCTGGCCACGACCGCTGCCATTGTCGGCGAGAAACTTCCTGCCGCCAACAAGGCGGCCGAGGACAGCTACAATATCCTGCCGGCCCTTCTCGGCCAATCCTCGGACAAACCGTTGCGTCCCGACATGATCGTGCACAGCGCCGACGGCGTGTTCGCCATCCGTCGCGGACCGTGGAAGTACATCGAAGGCATTCCTGTGGACAACATCAAACCTGGCGTCCGCAAGGCGCGCGCCGACGAGTTTCACGCGCAGCTTTACCATTTGCAGGATGATCCTGCCGAGACGAAAGACGTGAGCGCGCAGCATCCCGACGTGGTGAAGGAACTGGCGGCGTGGCTCGATCGGTACCGCGACGGCGGCTACAGCCGCGAACTGCCGCCGGTGGTCGCAAAACCGAAAGTTGGGATTTCGTTGCCTGCGGTGAGCGGGGAATCGGTGTTGACGGCTGCGTTCGACACAATGCCCGGCGCGCCGTGGACGGTGGTGCGTGGCAAATGGATCACGAGAGACGGCGCGCTTTGGGGATCGGAAAAACCGTCCGACAAGGCCGTCGCGGCGTTTCGTCATCCGTTGGCGTTGCAGGATGGCGATGTGCAGTATGAGTTGTGGTTGCCGCCCGCCGCTTCGCACACGTTGCGGTTCGCCGCCAAGGGAAGCGACCGCGTGGTTCACATCCAAATCTCCTCGCGCAAAATCGCCATCACCGATCTGGCCACGGGCAAAGTGCTCGCGGAGACGCCGGCGAAACTCGCTCCGCAGACATGGCTGCCGGTGCGCGCCTGTTTCCGTGGCAACGATCTGATGGTGCAAGTGGCCGAGGCAACGCTGAAAGCGACCGCGCCGATGTTTGGCGAGACAAAAACCATCCTTTCCCTGCTGGCGCACGGCGAGGAGATCGGTTTCCGAAAGTTGGGCGTCACCAGTTGCGCCGACGCGAAACGATGAGAACAAATCTTCTCATGCGGTGTTTATAGAAGTCAAAAGGATTCCCATGAAACAACTGTTCGCAATGGGCTGCATGATGTTGTTGGGTCTTGGCCTCGCGCGCGCGGCGGAACAACCCGCGACGGTCGGCAAACCGAATGTGCTGTTTATCGCCATTGACGATCTGCGCGACTGGGTCGGCTATCTCGGCAACAAACAAGTCAAAACGCCCAACCTCGACAAGCTCGCCATGCGCGGCGTCTACTTCACGCACAGCTACTGCGCATCACCCTGCTGTAATCCGTCGCGTTCTGCACTGTTGACCGGCCTGCGTCCCGGTACATCGGGCGTTTACAACAACAGCGATGACTGGAGGAAAATCGTTCCCGAAAGTACCGTTACGATACCGTTGCACTTCAAGAACAACGGTTACTATGTCGTTGGTGCCGGCAAGATTTACCACGGAGGCGCCGGGGGGTTCAATCGCCTCAGCGACTGGAACGATTATCTGACCGACCGTGGTCGAGGCGCGGAGGACGACCCCGACGGCAAACCTCGCGGCAAAAAGAATAAGGGCACAGGCCATACCCAAGAAGGTTGGGATGGCGTCGGCGGCATTCGTTTCGGCCCGCTCGATTGCGACGACGAGGACATGGCGGACTACCAGTCAGTGAGCTACATCATCAAGAAACTCGACCAGAAACAGGAGAAGCCGTTTTTCTTTGCCTGCGGTCTGCACAAGCCGCACATGCCGTGGTCGGTGCCGAAAAAGTATTACGATTTGTATCCCATGGAGAACATCCAGTTGCCGAGAGTGCTGGAGAACGACCTCGACGACGTGCCGCCGGCGGGGGTTCGCATGGCCAAACCGGAGGGTGATCATGCCGCTATCCTGAAGTCCGGTCGCTGGAAAGAAGCTGTGCAGGCCTATCTGGCCACCATCACATTTACCGATGCGATGATTGGCCGTCTCATGGATGCATTCGATAAGAGCGCCTACAAGGACAACACCATCATTTGTCTCTGGAGCGACCACGGCTGGCATCTCGGTGAGAAACAGCACTGGCGGAAATTCGCGCTCTGGGAAGAGGCAACACGCGCGCCGTATATGTGGATCGTGCCCGGCGTCACCAAGCCCGGCGGCGTCTGCCATCGCCCTGTGGATTACATGCAGATTTACCCGACGCTCTGTGACCTCTGCGGATTGCCGACGCCGAAGCACGTCGAAGGCGAAAGTATTCGGAAATTGTTGGAGAACCCCGATGCGCCGTGGGAAAAACCTGCCATCACCACCTGGCTGTACAACAACCACGCCATTCGCAGCGAAGAGTGGCGTTACATTCGATATGCCGATGGTAGCGAGGAACTGTATCACAACCTGATGGACCCCTACGAATGGACCAATCTCGCCAACCGGCCCGAATACGCCCGTCAAAAAGCCGAACTGGCGAAATGGCTGCCCACGGTCAACAAAGAACCGCTTCCCAGCCAATCGGAGAAGAAAGACAAGCAGACAAAGAAAGCCGGTCAAAAAACCAAGAGAAAAAACCGATAGGTTTCGGGTAGCCGATTCTCGTTGCCAGAACACGGCCCTGCGAATACATACAAGAGCATGAACCTGAGCATCAAGCCGTGCTTTTTGACGCTGTGCGCACTGCTCCTTGCCGTCGGTCTTCACGCCGCGCCGCGCATCACTTCGCCGAAACAGCAATTCGGATTCAACATCGGCGATGATTACTGTCTGATCAATTACCAGCAATTGACGGCCTACTGGACGAAGCTGGCACGCGAGTCCAACCGCATGAAACTGGTGCCCATCGGCCTGACCGAGGAAGGCCGCACCCAGTTGATGGCCATCGTCAGTTCGCCGTCGAATCTGGACCGGCTGGATCGCTACCGCGAGATTTCCAAGCGACTGGCATTGGCCGAGGGGTTGACCGACGCGCAGGCGCGCAACTTGGCGGCAGAAGGTCGCGCGGTCGTTTGGATTGACGGCGGCTTGCACGCCACCGAGACTGTCGGCGCACAGCAGTTGGTGGAAACCGTCTATCGTCTCCTCAGCCGCAAGGACGCCGAAGTCCGGCGCGTGCTCGATGAGGTGATTGTCCTCTGCGTGCTGGCCAATCCCGACGGGATGGACCTGGTTTCGGACTGGTACATGCGGGAGCCGGTCAAGGAGAAACGCTCTTACGCTTCGTTGCCGCGCCTCTATCAGAAATACGTCGGCCACGACAACAATCGCGATTTCTACGCGGTCACACAGGCCGAGACAAAAAACATGTGTCGCGTACTGTACCGTGAATGGTTTCCGCAGATCATCTACAACCATCACCAGAGCGGGCCGCCAGGCACGGTGATGTTCATGCCGCCGTTCCGCGATCCGTTCAATTACCATTACGACGTGCGCGTCATCGCCGGGCTTGAAGCCGTCTGCGCCGCGATGATGAACCGGTTTCTGGACGAGAACAAACCGGGCGTGATCTGCCGGTCGGGCGCGCGCTATTCGGCGTGGTACAGCGGCGGCCTGCGCACCTCCGGTTATTTTCACAACGCCATCGGGATTCTGACGGAAATCATCGGCCACCCCACCCCGACGAGCATCCCGTTCACCCATCCCAAACTCCAACTGCCCTGCAACGATCTTCTGGCGCCCATCGAACCGCAACGCTGGCACATGCGACAGTCCATCGAGTATTCGTTCACGGCCAACATGGCCGTGCTCAACTACGCCGCGCGCAACCGCGCCGACATTCTCTGGAACCGCTACGCGATGGGACGCGACGCTATCCGCGCCGGCAGCCGCGATTCTTGGATTCCGTCGCCGAGCCGCGTGGCGCGGGCGGAGGAAGCACTCAAGAAGAAAGCTTCCAGCTCCAAATCGAAAAAGACAACTTCCTCGTCGTCCTCCACTTGGAGCACGAACGATTTCGTGAAATTCTTCCGCAACCCGGCCGACCGCGCTCCGTATGGCTACATCGTCCCCTCGTCGCAACCCGATTTCCCCACAGCGACCAAGTTCATCAACACGCTCATCGAAAACGGCGTCCGCGTCTATCGCGCCACCCGCGACTTTGAATGTGCGGGAAAATCCTACCCGGCGAACAGTTTCGTCGTGCCGTGCAACCAGGCGTTTCGTGCGCAAATCTTTGACGCCTTCGAACCGCAGGATCACCCCAACGACCTGCAATATCCCGGCGGACCGCCGATTCCACCCTACGACATGGCCGGCTGGACGCTGGCTCTGCAGATGGCCGTGCAGTTTGACCGCGTCTTCCAGACGCCCCAAGGACCTTTTCAGGAATGCCGTGACGTTCAGAAACCGTTGCCCGGAAAAATCGTGGCCGCACGGAATCCCACCGGCTTCTATCTGCGCGCCGACGCCAACGACGCCTTCCGCGCCGTCAATCGTCTGCTGGCCGACGGGCAAACCGTCCAGCGACTGGTCTCGGCCGTGGGCGAATTCCCCGCCGGAACTTTTTACGTACCGAGAACCAGCGACCGGCTGCCCGCGCTGGCCGCCGAACTTGGCGTCACATTCGCCGGAGGACCGCCACCTCCGTCGAACGCTGCAAAACCATTGCGCCCGCTTCGCGTGGGTCTCTGGGATCGGTACGGCGGTTCGATGCCGTCAGGCTGGACACGCTGGTTGCTGGAGCGCTTCGAGTTTCCGTTTGAACTTGTCTTTGCGCCGCGTCTGGACAAAGGCGATTTGCGAAAAGATTTTGATGTGCTGATCTTCGTCACCGGCGCGATCCCGTCCACTTCCACCAACGTCCACTCCTCCGGCGGCTCGAAAACTTCCAGCGACGAAGACCTGCCCCCCGAGTATCGCGGACGGCGGGGCAGCGTGACCGTCAAAATCACCGTTCCCAAGATCAAGGAATTCCTCGAAGCGGGCGGAACGGTGCTCGCCATCGGCAGTTCGACCTCTCTGGCCAAACACCTCGGCCTGCCGCTCGCTGATCATCTGGTCGAGCCACCGCAAAAAACGGGCGACAAACCCAGGCCGTTGCCGCGCGAGAAATTTTACATTCCGGGTTCCATTCTGTGCGTGCGAGTGGACAACTCGCATCCGTTGGCATGGGGTCTCGGCACAGAGGCGAACGTGATGTTCCATCACAGCCCGGTCTTTCGGGCCTCGGCGACAGCCAATCTTGCCAAAGTCGCCTGGTTCGATCAGAAGGAGCCGCTGCGCAGCGGCTGGGCGATGGGACAATCCTACCTGCAGAACGGCTGGGCCATTACGGAAGCGACGGTGGGTCGTGGGCGATTGGCGCTATTCGGCCCGGAGATTGCCTTCCGCGCACAATCGCACGGCACGTTCAAGTTCCTCTTCAACGGCATCCTCAACGCAGGGATACATCCGAAAGACTAGTGTTGGACAGCATAGAGTTTGACGAAACGTTGCGGATTGCGGTAGTGTGGGGCGCGTCCAAAACGGAGGAAAACAACCCATGCTTTGCCATCGCTTGTCACTGGTGCTGAGTTTCAGTCTCTGCGCGCTGACCGCGTGCGCCGGTCCTGTTGCGTCGAAAAAACATGTCGTGTTTGTTTGCGGCGACCACGAATACGGTGGCGAATTGACCCTGCCCATCTTCGCAGAGGAATTGGAGAAGCACTACGGCATGAAAACCACCGTTTTGTTCTCGATGCCCGATCACAACGGCGAAAAGGACATCCCCGGCCTCGAATCGCTCAAGACCGCCGATCTCGCAGTCTTTTATCTGCGCTGGCGCCAACTTCCCGAAGAGCAGTGCCGTCACATCATGGATTATTTGCAGAGCGGCAACCCTGTCATGGGCTTTCGCACCACCTCCCACGCCTTCCGGTATCCGGCAGGTCATCCGCTGGAAAAATGGAATGCCTTCGGTGAATTCGCTCTCGGCACCCCGCCCGGCTGGGGTGGCCCGGCAGGCCACACACACTACGGCCACAAATCGAGCACCGACGTTTACATCGCGCCGGGCGCCGAGGGTCATCCCATTCTCAAGGGTGTCGAAAGGAGCTTTCACTGTCGCTCGTGGCTCTACAAGGTCCTGCCGATGTATCCGCCCAAGGACGCGACGCAACTGTTGATGGGCAAAGCGGTCGAGCCGAACAAACCGGCCGAAGACAATCCCGTCGCTTGGACATGGAAAAACCAGTGGGGCGGACGCGCGTTTTACACATCGTTGGGACACCCGGAGGATTTCCGGGTCGAATCAGTCCAGCGGCTGGTGATCAACGCCATTCACTGGGCGCTCGGTCTGCCCGTGCCCGACAAACTGTCCGGGAAAATGACCTTCAACGTCGAATACGGCCAGCACCGCGTGCCGGCCAAGAAGTGATCCGACTCAACGCTTCGCCGCCGGTGCGCCGCCTGCCCGGATGCAGAAATCATCGTAGTGCACATCCACCGGATTCGTCGTCAGGCTGACCAGCGTCTTGTGGTCGTGGCCGATGCCTTCGGATTGAAACGTGCCCACCACTTTCCCGTCGAGGCTGACCTCGATGTTGTCGCCTTTCGTCTGGATCAACAGCGAGTGCCAGTCTCGCAGCGTCAATTTCACCGGAAACCGTTTGCTCTTCGCGCTCAACAGCGTCTTTTCCGCCTCGGTGAGAGGCGCGCCGGATTTTCGTTTCTGGTAAATGTCGTTGCGGAAATGGCCGGTCTTCGCGTCGGCAATGTTCACGGAGGTTGGGGTGACGCTGACGCTACAGATGTGCCCCGCGTGCGAGCCTTTGTAGTCCTTGTCGTCGAACCACACATTGAAGCTTTTGGCCTTTTCGCTGACAAACCGGAACTTGACCGACACGGCCAGATCGCGTTCGGGCGCAAACCGCACACTGTCCACCGCCGAGTGATCGGACTTCTCCGGCGTGATGCCCATCAGAACGCCGTCCTTGACGACACTGGCGCTTTTGTAGTGACCCCAACCCGGTTTGAACCCGTTGCCCGAGAAATCGTCGGCGAAAATGACGCGGTTGTAGTAGCTGGCCGGTTCCGCGGCAAACGTCGCCGCAGTCACGCAAGAAACAAGGAGGAGAAAGGTTGATTTCATGCCTGTTGTATACAACCGACCACTGGGCGTTTGCAACGGAAACCTTTCACTGTTGCAACGGCATGACTTCGCGTTACACTGCCGCTGCGCACATGAACCGACGCGAGTTCATTGCTTGGTGTTGCGCCTTCGTCGGCGGCCCGGCGCTGGCGAGAAACGGGACGCGACTCACCGTCGGCAGCGCCAAACGACGGGTCACACCGCCGCTTGGGGTGCCGTATCTGACCTCCTCCAGCAAGGGCACACACGCTCCGTTTCAAGGTGTCCACGACGATCTCTTTGCCCGCGCACTGGCGCTCGATGACGGACGCAATGCCATCGCCGTTCTTGCCGTGGATTCCATCGGCTACGACAACGCCATCCTCGGCCCCGGTCGCGATTTCACCGCTGAACTGCGCCGCAAAATTGCCGCCGCCACCGCACTCCAGCCCGATGCCGTTATGCTCGCCGCCACGCACTCGCACTCCACGCCGGAGACCATCGGCCTGACGCCGTTCCGCGAGGTGCCCGGCGTGCCGGAATGGTTGGAGAAACATCTCGACGAGCTTGCCGCCACGGTCATCGAAGCGTGGCGGCATCGCGTTCCCGCCCGCGTTCGCGCCGGCGTCACGAAAGTGGAGGGCATCGCGCGCTACCGTCGCATCCGTCTGCGCAACGGGAAAGAAAGCCGACGCGGTCCCTTGCCGCCACCCGACGAGGTCGCCGTTCCGTGGCGGTTGGACGAGGACTTGAACATCCTCCACTTTGAGCGTGCGGACGGCGCGCCGCTGGCAACGCTGCTCAACTACACGGCCCATCCGGTTGTGGCGATGTTGCTGCCGCAGGTTTCCGCCGATTATCCGGGCGCGGCCACGGCGTTCCTCGAACGCGAATTACCGGGCAACGTGTGCCTTTTCACCAACGGTTGCTGCGGGAACGTGAACACGGTTCATGTCGCCACCAACTTTGATGATGTGCGCGCCATTGGCGAGACGCTCGGCCGCGCCGCGCTGCGAAAACTCTGCGAACTGCGGCCACTGACCGAAACAACGCTCGCCTGCCGTTCGGTCACGCTTCTACTGGAAGGCAGAGAACACTGCCCCCAATGTCCCCAAGGCCCGTTCCGGGCCGAAGTGCAGGCCATGCGGGTCGGGTCGGTGCGTTGGGTATCGTTGCCCGGCGAACCGTTTGTCGAGACCGGCTTCGCGCTGAAGGAAGCCGGCGCGACATTCGTGGTCGGCTACGCAAACGGCTGGCTCGGCTACTTTCCCATTCGCCGCGCCTACGAGGAAGGCGGTTACGAGGTCGCCGCCGGCCCGTGGAGCCGCGTGGCGTCGGGCACCGCCGAGCGACTGCAAACGGCTGCGGTGGAATGTTTGCGTTTGATGGGAAGCGTTCCTGCCGTCATTTCTTCTTCGCCCTGATCAGCGGCTTCTTGCGAAGTTCCACCGGCACATCGTTCGATTGCTTTTCACCGGGCGTGCTTCGACCATCGGCGACGTATTTTTCCAGCAACGCCGTCAATCGTTCGACAACCTCCGGATGCGTCCGGCATTCGTTGCGTTGCTCGCTGACATCCTTGCTCATGTCGTAGAGTTGCAGCGGCGGAAGCCCCTGCGCCTCCGTGCTGCCGGGACGCGGCGCGCTCCAGCCGCCGGAGTCGGCGCAGAGCGCGAGTTTCCAGTTGCCCTCGCGGATCGCAAACGAACCGTTGATCGAATGGTGGACGACGGCGCGCGGCCACTTCTTGCCCTGCAACGCGGGCAGGAAACTGACGCTGTCTTCGCCGGCGTTATCGGGCAGTTTCGCGCCGAGAATGTCGGCACAGGTTGCCATCAGATCATTGAGGCAAATGAGTTGATCGTTCCTCGTGCCGGCTTGGACCTTGCCGGGCCAGCGGACGATGAACGGGATGCGATGGCCGCCGTCGAAGATGTCGGCCTTGTAGCCGCGACGGTCCGCGCTGGCGAAGTGGCCTTGTTCCTCGAGGAACCTGGTGTTGGCGGCCGGCGAGCAACCGTTGTCGCTGGTGAAAATGACAAGCGTGTTCTCGGCGATGCCGCGCGCGGCGAGCGCCCTCATCACTTCGCCGAGCGTGGCGTCGGTCTGCATCACAAAATCGCCGTAATCATTGAGGCCGCTTTTGCCCTGCCATTCTTTGCTTGGCACAATCGGCGTGTGCGGCGAGGCCAGCGGCAGATAGAGAAAGAACGGTTGTCGGGCTTTGCTGATATACTCGACGGCTTTTCGCGTGAGCGTCGGCAACACGTCCACCGCTTCAAAACCCGGCGCGGCGGGACCCTGCCGGATCCATTTTTTGATGGCGGTCGGCGGCTCGGTGAAGTGGTGATTCTCGATGAACGCAAACGGCGTCATGTCCAGCGAGGCGCTGATGCCGAAGTAGTAATCAAAACCGCGCGTGGTCGGTCCGTCGGCGATGCGGCCACGGGGGTCGAACTCCTCGGCGCTGGAATCCTCGATCTTGTCTTGATAGGTCACGCCCGGTTTCGCCGGCATGGTCATGCCGAGGTGCCATTTGCCGATGCAGGCGGTGCTGTAGCCGTGCTGCTTCAAAAGTTTCGGCACCGTGAGCCGGTCAGCGGCGATCAACGGCAGGCTGAACCCGCCGAGCACGCCGTGCTGGAGGCGAGTGCGCCAGTTGTAGCGGCCGGTGAGGATGCCGTAACGGGTGGGCGTGCAGACGGCCGAACTGGAATGCGCCTCCGTAAAAATCATCCCCTCGGCAGCCAGCCGGTCGGCGTGTGGCGTTGCGATCTTGCACCGCTGCGGATTCAGGCAATGCACGTCGCCGTAACCGAGATCGTCACAGAGAACATAGACGATGTTGGGTTTCTCGGAGGCCCAAACGCCCGCCGACATCGTGAGCAACAACAGCAGCATTCGTTTCATGGCGTCGCCTTCTATACCGCACCGACCAGTCGGTGACAAGTCGGCGGCAATCGCGGAGTGTGGTTGACCTCTGGTGGCAAAGATTCCTCACAACGGGAATCCACGGCGTCGGCCACAAGCCGCGAAACATTCCCTCCGACTATTGCCATTTGGATGTAACAGGTGTAACACTCAAATGGCAACCAGGGTGGGGATGCAGAAGGAAGCCCAACATCAGGTTGGGCAGTGTTCTGTCATTCTGCTCCGCGGCCCCAAGTGCATCCGCTTGAAAATCGGGAACGCCACCAGCCGGCGCGGAGACGCGCTGCGTGCGGTGTGCCGATGCGGGGTGACTGTTTCGCAACGCGTCGTCCGCCTGGTTGGCTCGGATCGAGCCGCCGCGAACGAGGGCGCGTCACAATGTCCGAGCGGTCCTGGCCGTTTCGGCGGCCACCTTGCCAGCGGCTTCGCCCATGGCGACGGCGTTGCCGGTGACGCGGTAGCTGGAGTGCGCGATGAAATCGCCGCTGATGCAACGGCCGGCCATCAGCAGCCCATCCACGTCTTTCGCGATCAACGCGCGCAACGGAATGTCATACGGTTTGGCGCGAAACCCGGCCTTCGCGATTCCCTTTTCCTTTGTCGGGTCGGTGGAATGGACGTCAATGCCGAAGGTCACCCGGCAGACGGCGTCCTCGTGTTTGCGTCCTTCGCGCAAATCCTCGGCGGTCACCGTGTAACGTCCGTGGATGCGGCGGCCTTCGCGCACGCCGATCTGCGCGGCGGTGGCGACGATGCGCAGGTTTTTCCACGGCCCGCCGAGCGAGCGGAGGCCGTTGATGAGCCGGTGAAGTTCTTTTCGGGCGCGCAGGGTGGCCGCCGTCAGGTCGCGGGCGTCAATGCCGCGCAGGCCATACTCGTGGTTGGCCATCAACGCGAACAGATCGTCGCGCAACCGGAACAATGTCGGCTTGGCATACGATGGCGAGTGACCGCCGCGTTCCATGGCTTCGCGCAGGCGGTCTTTGGGGCTGGACCAGTCTTTGGTGTCGTCGTTGCGATAAAACTCCTTCACCTCGTCGGGAGCGATCCCCGTCACCAGCGCCATCAACGACATCGGCTGGGTCAGCCCGGTTTCGGGATGGCCCAAATCGAATCCGCAACCGGCGGCGGCTCCGAGGTCGCCGTCGCCGGTGCAATCAATGAAGAGTTTGCCGGGAACGGCTTCGCGCCCGGACTTCGATTCGGTGATGACGTGTGTGAGCCGCCGTCCGTCGCGCGCGGCGCCGCAAACGCGCGTGTGCAACTGGATTTCGACGCCGGCCTCGGCGCAGAGTTCTTCCAGCACGAGCTTCATCACTTCGGGGTCGTAGCCGTTTTTGTTGGTGGTGGCGCGACCGCCATGTGTTTCCAGACGGGCGAAAATCTCCTGCATCAGGCCGGGTTTATTGGCATGGTCGAGAATCCAGCTCAGCAGTCCCGCCGTCCAAATGCCGCCAAGGCAGCCGTGCAGTTCCAGAAGCAGTGTTGTTGCGCCTGCGCGCGCCGCGCTGATCGCCGCCGCCACGCCCGCCGGACCTCCGCCGCAGACGACGACATCGGCGCCGGGCCGTAACGGCAGGTTGCGGGCCGGCTCGCAGAATCCGGTGGTTCTGGGGGGTTGTCTCGTGGCGGCGCGAGCCAGTGCGGCGCTCATCATCAAGCTTCCAACGAAGGTTCTTCGGTTCACGGGGGATTCCTAGTCGGGGAGTTCGCGGATTCGGATGTTGCGGAACCATGTCTCGTCGTTGTGGTCGGTGAGCATGATGTGGCCGCGAATCTTTTCACCGAAATCCGGGTATTTCTTGAACTTGCTGTTGGCGATGCCGGTTTTCACGGCGTCGCTGCCGAGTTCGTATTCGAGGACTTTTTTGCCGTTGAGCCAGTGTTCGACGTGGTTGCCGTTGACGACGATTCGGGACGTGTTCCACTGGCCGGGCGGCTTGAGCGGTTTGTCGGCGACGGGCGCCAGCACGTCGTAGAAGGAGGCGGTTTTGGATTTGTCGGGCAGTTTTTTCCATTTCTCGGCGTTGTCATCAAGCATTTGGTACTCGTGGCCGGGTGCCTGGGGGCGTTTTTCGGTGACGAAGTATTTCACACCGTTGTTGCCGCCGGGCGCGATGCGCCATTCCCAGGTCAACTCGAAGTTGTTGTAGGTTTTCTCGGTGATGATGTCGCCGCCACGGACGCCGGCGAGTTTCTTGAGGATGCCGTTTTCGACCTTCCAGCCTTCGCCAAGGGGGGTACCGGCCGGTTTGTTGTACGGACGCCAGCCTTTGAGGGATTTGCCGTCAAAGAGCGGTTCGTCAGCTTGGGCGGCGATGACACCTGCCAGGAGCAGTGCGAGGGTTTTCATGCGGGGTATTTCCAAGGGGCGCGATAGTCTCGACGCAACAGTTTGTTGGCGTCGGGGTCGCCGACGACGGATTCTTTCACGCCGTCCCACTGGATGCTGCGGCCGAGTTTGTAGGAGAGCATGCCGAGCAGGGCGCAACAGGTGGACCAGTGGATTTCTTCGATGTCGCACACCGGTTTGCGCCCTGTGGCGATGGCGTCGAGGAAATCGGCCCAGAGTTCCTTGATGTTCTGGTGATCGGGTGAATTCAGTTTCGGTTCCTCGTGGAGGATCGGATCGTTTTTGCCGAGCGGGTAAAACGTCCAGCCTTTTTGCCAACCCATGTGGAAGGTGCCCTTGGTGCCGTAGAAATAGCAGCCGACGTTTTCGCCTTTCTCCGCGCCGTTGCCGGCGAACTGGCGATGTTCCCATTGGACGGTGAACGATTCAAACTCCCAGGTGGCGACCTGATGATCGGGGGCGTCGCTGGTTTGCTCTTCTTTGGTGCAGACCGGCGGACCTTTGATGGGGCGGCCGCCGTGGGAGAACACCTTCCGCGGCCACTTTTCGCCGCTCACCCAAAGGACCTGGTCGAGCCAGTGGATGCCCCAGTCGCCGAGCGTGCCGTTGGCGTAGTCGAGGAACTGACGAAACCCTCTCGGATGAATGCGCGGGTTGAACGGACGCAACGGCGCCGGGCCGCACCACATGTCCCAATCCAGTTCCTTCGGCGGCTCGGTGTTTTTCTGCGGCGTTTCCGGGCCGCCGCCGTAGAGGACGAAACAGCGGACCATGCCGATCTTGCCGGCTTTGCCGGAGCGGAGGAACTCGCGGCCGCTGACGTTGTGCGGCGAGACGCGGCGGTGGGTGCCGACCTGCACGACGCGACCGGCGGCGCGCGCCGCATTCACCATCGCGCGTCCTTCGGCGATGGTGTGGCTGATCGGTTTCTCGACATAGACGTGCGCGCCTGTTTTCACGGCTGCGATGGTCGGCAGGGCGTGCCAGTGGTCGGGCGTGGCGACGATGGCGATGTCGGGTTTCTCCTTGTCGAGCAGTTCGCGGTAATCCCGATAAAGTTTCGGCTGCTGGCCGGTGAGTTGCTGAACGCGCTCGGCGGTGCGGTCGAGGTGTCGCTGGTCCACGTCGCAGAGTGCGACGACGGGGCAAGAGCCGCTGGCCATGGCTTCGCCGAGGATGTTGTTGCCCCACCAGCCGCAACCGATCAGCGCGGTGCGATATTTCTTCGTGGACGGTTGCCCTCCGAGAATCGGCCACGCTGTGAACGCGGCTCCGGCGGCGAGACCTGTCTTGAGAAACTGGCGACGATTCATGGCGATTCCTTTTCGTTGACGGATATCCTAGAGCAGGAATTCAATTTTGGCGAGCCGTCCTTGTGCGTCGTTGGGGCGAGCGGCGCCAATCCGGCGGTGACAACGGGCGCGGAGTGTGCTAAAAAAGTTCAATGAGACGTTTGGGGCAACAGTCCATGTTGGCGATGCAACGAAGTTGGATGCTCCTGGTGTGGGTGGGGTTGGTTTCCGCAGCCGGCGCGGCGACCAACTCGGCCCCTTTGCAGGTTTCGACGAATTTTCCGGGACCGATGCTGCAACGGTTCCTCGACGGGCCGATGCGAGAGGTCAAACAGATCGTGTTCGCCGTGCGGGTGCCGGGCCGCGACCACTGGTATGTCACCTTTGGCAATTATTCCGATCACTCCGAATACGCGCAGCGACTCGGCTTCAAAAAGGAGGACGGCGTCTATTGGGGCTACGGCGAGGGCGGGCGGCTCTGTGCGATGGAGTTGCGGACCGGCAACATTCGCGTCCTGCTCGACGACCCGAAAGGTGGCGTTCGAGATCCGCAGGTTCATTACAGCGGCCAGAAAATTCTTTTCTCCTACCGCAAGGGCGGCACGCATCCGTTTCATCTTTACGAAATCAACGCCGACGGCACCGGTCTGCGCCAGCTCACCGACGGCCCGGATGACGACATCGAACCGACCTATTGCCCTGACGGCAGCATCGTGTTCTGCTCATCCCGATGCCGGCGTTTTGTGAACTGCTGGTACACCCGCGTCGCCACGCTCTACCGATGCGACGGCGATGGCAGGAACATCCGCATGCTCTCCTCCAACAACGACCACGACAACACGCCGTGGATGCTGCCCGATGGTCGGGTGCTGTACATGCGTTGGGAATACGTGGATCGCAGCCAGGTGCACTTCCATCATCTCTGGACAATGAATCCCGACGGCACGGCTCAGATGGTCTTCTACGGCAACATGCACGGAGGCATTGCCATGCTCGACGCCAAACCGATTCCCGGCTCCCACAACGTGGTCGCGATCTTCTCGCCGGGCCACGGGCGACCCGAACATCTCGGCCCCGTGACCATCGTCAATCCCAAGCTCGGCCCCGATGATCTATCGGCGGCGCGCAGAATCAGCAAAACCAGCGACTGGAAGGACCCGTATGCCTTCAGCGAAGATTGTTTTCTGGTGGCGCACCCGAAAGGGCTTTACGTCATGGACGGCAACGGCGACGCGGAATTGATTTACCAGTTGCCCGCCGAGGAAAAACATCTCCAGTGTCACGAACCGCGTCCGCTGGTGCCGCGCCCTTACGAACGGGTCATTCCCGATCGCACCCATTTGGCTTCGCCCACGGGCCGACTGTTTCTGCAGGACATCTACCACGGACGCAACATGAGCGGTGTGAAACGCGGGGAGATCAAGAAACTGCTCGTCCTGAAACAGCTTCCCAAACCGGTCAATTTCTCCGGCGGCATGGAACCGTTGACCATCGGCGGCTCGTTCACACTGGCCGAGATTGTCGGCGAAGTACCGGTCCAACCGGACGGCTCCGCCTACATGGAAGTCCCGGCCCTCCAATCGCTGTTTTTCGTCGCGCTGGACCAAAACGACATCGCCGTGAAACGGATGCACAGTTTCTGCACCGTTCAGCCCGGCGAAATCACCGGCTGCGTCGGTTGCCACGAACACCGCCAAACGGCCATCCCTGTCGGCGTGAAGCTCTCCCAGGCGATGCAGCGGCCTCCCAGTCCGGTGACGCCGATCAAGGATCTGCCGTCCGTGCTCGATTACCCGCGCGACATTCAGCCAATCTTCGACCGCCATTGCGTTGCCTGTCACAACCCCGACAAACGCGAGGGCGGCGTGGACCTCTGCGGCGACAAAACCGCCATGTACACCATCAGCTACTGGACCATGCGCACCCGCAACCTCGTCAACGACGCCCGCAACGAGCCGCGCGGCAACCGGCCACCGTATTCTTACGGCAGCGCCGCCAGTCGCCTGATGAAACTCATTGACGGCACGCATTACAACGCCAGGCCGACGGAGCTGGAGCGCAAAACGATCCGTCTGTGGATCGAGACCAGCGCCACCTACCCCGGCACCTACGCCTCACTGGGGTGCGGTTTTTATCCGGTGCATCTGCCCATCAACGACATCAAACAACGCTGCGGTGCCTGTCACGGCGACACTGTTCAGGACAAAAAAGGCAAGAAGACAACCACGCTGGTCTTCGGGGGCGACTGGGGACACCGCACGGAGCCGTACTGCAATCTCTCGCGCCCGGAAAAATCGCTGATCCTGCGCGCTCCGCTGGCTCAAGAAGCCGGTGGCCTCGCGCTCTGCGAAGAAACGACCTTCAAAGACACCAACGATCCGCTCTACCAACAAATCCTCGCCGCCATCAAGGACGCCCACCATCGTCTCATGGCTGGCAAACGGTTCGACATGCCCGGTTTCCGTCCCAACCCCCATTACATCCGTGAAATGCAACGGTTTGGAATCCTTCCCAAAGACCTCGCGCCCGACGCTCCCATTGATGTCTATGCCACCGACCGCGCCTACTGGGACACCTTCCTATACCGTCCGCCCACGCCACAAATTGCCTCCCGATAACGCACAGCGAATGCTTTCCTCCAGTCGTGCTTCGCTTTCGGCCAGCGGGTAGAACGGTCGGCTGGCGGCGCGGCGGAGAAGGACGCAACGGGCCTTTGACCCACCCGACTGCGGACTACTTGGGCATGGGAAAAACATTGGCATCCGGCGGCATCTCCCAAAAGTCCGGCGTCGGAGTGGCATACGCTTGGGCTTTCTTCAACGCCGTTTGCTGGCGTTGCTTGACTTGTTTCAGTGCATTTGCGACCCGCTCGCCGTCCCAGCCCTCACGAACCCGTCGCAACAGCCGCTGCCGTATGTCGGCGCACGCGGGATCGTCGCGGCGGTCGTTCCATTCCTGCGGGTCTTCTTCGAGATGGAACAACTGCGGCTGTTCGTAGCCGTGATGCACGATGATCTTCCACGGCCCCTCCCGCAGCATTCGACTGGGATACGCGGCGGGCGCGCCGCAACATTCCGCCAGGGCGTCATTCGGCCATCGGTTCGCTTCGCCGCTGCCGGTGAGAAAAGCCCGCAGGGATCGGCCCGCAACGTTCTTCATCGGTGGCGCTCCTGCGAACTCAAGCAACGTCGGCCCGATGTCGAGAAGACTGGTCACGTGGCGCACGGTTGCGCCCGTGCGGAACCGTCCCGGCCACGACCAGATCATCGGCACGCCGACCGAGGCTTCGTAAAAGACGCTTTTGGCCCAGCGGCGGTGTTCGCCGGCCATTTCGCCATGGTCGCTGGTGTAGATCACAATGGTGTGGTCGGCGAATCGCGTCCGGCGCAATGCCTCCAGCACGCGCCCACAAAGCCGGTCGTGATATTCCACCAGCCCGTAATAGGCCGCTCGGGCCACGCGCACCTGTTCATCGGTCGGCTCGTCGTAGCCGCGTCGTTGACGGTCGGCGCGATCGGCCGGGTGTAATTTCTCAAGATAGCCGGCGGGCAACTGTGGCACCGTCACCCGTTGGTGGTAGTACCGGAACAGCTCCGGCGGACAGATGTATGGGCAATGGGGCAACACATAACCGACCACGAGCAGCAACGGTTTGGCCGGCGATTGACGATCCCACTCCGCAAGAAACCGGCAAGCCGATTCCGTGACCGCCTCATCGTACGCCATGTAGGACGTGCGGCCCGGTCCTGCCGTTTCGACAGCGATTTTCGTTTGACCGGAAATTCCCGGCGGCAACGAACCAAGCAGTGGATGTTTCCCCTTAGCCCAAGTTCGTCAGTCAGAGGAATGGTTGGCTTGATTTGCAGGCACTTATGACTTTTTGGGGGCGATTTTCGGCACTACATTTGGGAGGATCTTGGGCCGTTTCGGCAG